>Ga0256407_10000595_pt1 | contig 84251 bp, 67 predicted proteins | sample RumenRJG_04DNA_FD_193489 | JGI IMG/M metagenome (GOLD analysis project Ga0256407, IMG submission 193489) | Bovine rumen microbial communities from Lethbridge, Alberta, Canada - RJG_04 | ecosystem: Host-associated > Mammals > Digestive system > Stomach > Rumen | place: Canada: Alberta... | reverse complement strand
AATTGTAAGAAAGCTCAAAAAAGCCCATTCTGAAATGATCATGAAAATTAAGAAACTGTGGATACCATCCTATACCATTTACAGTACCGAAATATAATTCTCCATATCTAAACTTAACGCTTTTATACACTCCGCACCATTTTCTGAAGAAATTATTAAACAAAGCACGAATGTGATACCTTAAGCATTGCTCTTTTTCAAATTTTGGTTCTAGGAACTCCCACCATTTGTTATTTTGTTGTAACTCACTTTCTGTGTTCGCGCTTATATTATTCATTGAATAGTTCTCACTAAGACCGAATATTGTGAGAAAAAATATTAAAGTAGTTCGTTTGGATAATATCATATAAAAGCATATATAGATATTATCTATAAACGTTAGCAACATTCTTAAAAAAAACATTTGAGTTACTGTTTCTTTTTTATCTGGATTATTTTATGAAACAACTGAAGTCAATATATATTTCTGGTAATAATACACAATTGAGGACCCAAAAAAGTACTTTTATTATCACTTCTTTTTTGTCTTGATTAGGGTCCACTAATAGATCTTTAATTTCACTTATTGATTTTAACTCTTTCCCAAAAAATAAAATTTCAGGCCATGATATACTAGAATTTTCCATTTTCTCCCATTCAGCCGTATTAAAACCTCTGTCTTGGGCAGCAGCATTACAATATCCAATAAAACAAATATAAGGATTTATGAAGTTAAGTTTTATTAAACCCTTATATATTTTGAAATTTATGATATTAAGACTAAATCCGTGAATAAAAGAATCAAAAAAAAAAATAATTTTTCCTTTAGTAAAAAAATCAATGGCTATGTGGTAGATGAATGTTATGATATTGTAAGATATTTCTAAGAATCCCATTCTAAAATGGTTATTAAAATTAAGAAACTGTGGGTACCACCCTATGCCAGTTACAGTACCATAGAAGAATTCTCCATAACTGAGCTCAACTCTTTTATACGCTCCACACCATTTCCTAAAGAAATTATTAAACAAAGCACGAATGTGGTAACTTAAACAAGTACTTTTCCGCATATCGTTTTCTAGAAACTCCCACCATTTGTCCTTTCCTAACTTATTTTCTTTTTCTCCTTCATTATTTATTGAAATGTCAGTATTTTTCATCCCCAAAAAATTCTGTTGCGTGAATATCAGTAAGACAAGTGGCAATATAATCTTCTTAAGCATAATATATATTATACTACATGGCAGAGGCTAGAGTGTTTTTTAGACAAATTTTATTTTAAGTACAGATTAGTATGCTTAGCTTTTCTATGTATTTCATTTCAATCTTCTCAGGTTCACGTACATCATGGTTATTATTTCCGAGAGGATGTTATGTTGGTCTTCGATGTCTAGTGTGAAAAACTACTGACCTTTAAAATATTTTATTATCCCAGGAATGTTTAATTCTATACGTGGAGATAATAATGCATACCACCACGAAATTTGTTTATCTACATTACATGTAATATACCATGCTGTACTATTTTCTTCATCGTCTCTATTACCTACACCATCATAAACCAATATTAATGGTGCTATAAGTTTTATTTTTATACAGTTCAGAATCTTAATCGAAAATATATGAAAATTGCAAAAAAGATTTAGCACCATTGGGAAAAGTAAGATATCTTGTATATCATCTTGTCCGTCACTTTTATATTGTATATAATTTTTAAAATAGTCCAAAATAAGATTTATTACATTTATGTGAACATCTATAATACCTACTTTAAACCATCCAAAGTTCAGGTACGATAGGAAGAAGCCTATACCATTACTCAATCCATAATGCGCCTCTCCATGTTTCCATATCTTTGAACCACCATATTGAAAAGGTATATTATCAACAATAGCCCATAACCACCATAACTTAGGATACTTGTTCCCAACTTTTTTTGTGATATCTTTATTTACCCACATGTTTATAGTTTTCCATATGCTAACTTGAGAATTTTTATTTTTTTTTATTGTTTTCATTCCATAAAAATTCTGTTGCGCGAATATCAGTAGAACAAGTGCTAATATAATCTTTCTAAGCATAATATATGTTATACTGCATTGGGTCGGTAAAAAGAGTATTTTTTAAAATTATTTTTTATAGATTTTTATATAGCTCTTCGATGGTTTTTCTTAAAACAGGGTGTACAAAATCTTTATCTATTTCCATTAATGGCTCCAGAACAAATTCCCTATTTTCAATGTCGTAGTGCGGAATTGTAAGATTCTCTTCTTCTATTATGCACTGGTCATAAAAGAGAATGTCTAGATCGAGTGTGCGTGGCCCCCACTTGAGACTTCTCTTTCGACAATATTTCGTTTCTATATTCTGCAGCAAAAATAATAATTCTTGTGGATAATAAAGTGTTTTAATCTTACAACATCCATTTATAAAGTCTGGCTGCTCCGTGTAACCATATGGTTTTGTTTTTATATGTTTTGAATCTTTAACTAAACATATATATCTGTCATTTGTAAGGTCATCAATAGCACTATTTATTATTTGCTCTGAATCGCCGAGATTAGATCCATATGAGATATAGACATTGTGCCAATGTTGATGTGTTGATACTGCTATTTTTTTACATTTAAACTTCTGCGCTACTTCTGGTTTCGAAATCTCTATTGTAATATTATTTATTTTTTTAAAGTGCACGAGTATTTCTCTTGCGATATGTATGGCGACATGTTCTATTGTGTTGTAGCAACTATCATTTATCAGCTTTTGTATTAAGTCGACTATTTCAACGTAACTGACTGTGTCTTCTAGATTGTCAGTTCTGCTAACATTACTAAAATCGAGAGTAAGTGTCGCACTTAGGATAAAAATCTGACCATGTTCTTTCTCTTCTTCATTGCACCCATGATATGCAAATAATTCTAGATCTTTTATCTCTATTTTATCTTCCATAATATTTTTTTTATAGAGATTTTATCGACAAGCTAGATTTTTACCATTTTCTTCCGACTTTTCTTTTAAAAAGATCCTTGATGATATAATTTTCTTTATTCTAAAAATTAAAACCTTGTTAAAATTTTTAAAATTTACTTCTCCTTAAAATAAATCTATAATTCCAGGAATGTTTATTTCTATACGTGGTGAAAGTATAAAATAAATCCCAGGAACTTCAAGTCGTTCACAAAAAGAAGTAAATCTAAAGGAAAAATACCAACTGGGATTGTCGAAATAAAGTAAACTATCATCAATCTCGGCGGTTACAACTGCTCCAATTGATATTATTTTTATTTTTACACAATTGAAGAATTTAAATGAAAACAAATGGATATCGGTTACTACTGTATAAAAAAGCCACCATTTAAGACTATTTAACCACACTGGATTTGTATGTTTTGAAGAATATTTGTTTAGATTATAATAATATTCATATTTTATTGCTGTATAAGTTTTCATAAACTTTATGATAGTATTTATAACATTTATGTGAGCATCTCCAATCCCTACTTTTAACCATCCAAAGTTCCGGAATGATAGAAAGAAGCCTATACCATTACTCAATCCATAATACGCTTCGCCATATTTCCATATCTTTGAACCACCATATTGAAAAGGTACGTTATCAAGGATAGCCCACAACCACCATAACTTAGGATAAAATTCTTCGTTGCTACCAGTATAAAGATTCATATTTACCATGCAGTTTATAGTTTCCCATGGATCTTTGTTCGTTATTGTACCTAGCGTTTCATCTTCTTTTCTTTCTTTCATCCCATAAAATTCCTGTTGCGTGAATATCAGTAGAACAACCGGTAATATAAACTTTCTAAGCATAATATATATTATACTGCATGTGGGGGTAAATAGAGTATTTTTAGGTACAGATTAGTATGCTTAGCTTTTCTATGTATTTCATTTCAATCTTCTCAGGTTCACGTACATCATGGTTATTATTTCCGAGATGATGTTATGTTGTTCTTTGATGTCTAGTGTGGAGAAACTTCTTACCTTTAAAATAATCTATAATTCCTGGAATGTTTATCTCAATACGTGGTGAAAGTATAAAATAATACCCAGGAACTCTAAGTTGTTCATCTTCAAAATCAAAGGAAAAATACCAAGAGTCATCGTAGTTATCAAGTAAATATTCATTAATCTTGGAGGTTACAACTGCTCCGATTGATATTATTTTTATTTTTACACAATTAAAAAAATTAAATGAAAACAAATGGATATCTGTTACTACAGTATAAAATAACCACCATATAAGACTATTTAACCACACTGAATTTTTATGTTCTTTAGTACTTTTATCATTTTTTTTATAACAATAATCATATTTTATTTCTGTATAAGTTTTCATATACTTTATGATAGTATTTATTACATTTATGTGAGCATCTCCAATCCCTATTTTCAGCCATCCAAAATTCAAAGCTGATGGAAAGAAGCCTATACCATTACTCAATCCATAATACGCCTCTCCATGTTCCCATATCTTCTTTGAACCACCATATTGGAATGGAACGTTGTCAAGAAACATCCATAAATACGGTAATTTATCTCCGTTCATATACTTGTGCACTTTTCCCCAAAAATCACATTGCTTTTTTATATATATTTCTTTTGTTTTATTTTTTTTTTTTTTAATTTTTTTACTATATCTTTATTTGCATTCTCTCCTCCTTTTGTTTCTCCTTCTTCCATTCCATAAAATTCCTGTTGTGTGAATATCAGTAGAACAAGTGGTAATATAATCTTTCTAAGCATAATATATGTTATACTGCCTTGCGTGGGTAAAAAGAGTATTTTTAAAACTTATTTTAAGTTGCATAAAAAATATTAAAAACACTCTTTGTTATATTCTACTACGTTACCTTTGGAAAAACCTACATACTTTACGTTTTAGCTTAGCGCAATATTCTCTCACGGTTTCATTCTCTATAAACCATCTTAAATCTATACTAATCGAATCTATCATAGAATACACCAAAAGAGCAAGGGAAAGGAAAAACATATCACAGAGACCACGAAAGCCAGATTTTCTACCTGCGCACGTAGGATCATATACACAACCATTTAAATAATGAGTTTCAATTAGTCTCGTTTCATGTATTGTTTTTCTAAGTTTAAGTCCATAGGTTGGAATCGCTTCAAAAATTTTAGGGGCACTTCCCAAAATTCTAGCAAAAGTATAAAATACTATATCGACGATATAAAACCTTTTGAAATAAGGTCTCTTCCACGTCTCTATAATATTAAACAATATATTATTTAGGCAGTATAACGTAAACTTATTAATAAATGTATTATTACCTTCTTCAGGCGGCGCCAAAAGACCAATTTTCTCTAGTATTATTTTTATTTTATACGCCTTGGGGTATCCATCTTCTAAAGACTTCCAGGATCTTTCCCATTCTTTTCGATGATCTTCGTCCCGAAATTTTTTTTTCTCTAAAGGTGTACGATATTGGGTTAAATTATTTAAAACCGCATAACCATTATTTTCTAAATCGAAACCCAAATATGTCACAAAACAAAGAGTCATTATAAAAAAAATAGGGTCAAAAAGAGAAAATCGTAGTCCATTTATTCCTACAGGCCCAACGCTAATCTGCACAAGAGAAATATTAATCATATCTAAAAATGAACCTTCTTTCCAATTCTTCAAAATAGGTACTCTATGATCATCTCCTGCCACAGAAGAAGGAAAACTTCCCCAATTAGCAATACGTATAAGAGGTTTTAAGAGAAGATGAAATAATCCAAAACTAAACTCAATGTAAAATAAATTAAATCTAAACATCCGATAATCCCAAGAGGAACGATATTTATAATAAACATTAGCAGAAGAGTTAACTCCCCATATATGTTTTCCTGTGTCTGAACGCCAAAGGTTATATTCTATCTTTACATTTGAAATCACTCTGAATGTATTATAAAAAAGCAGATACCCTTGTCTATATAAAGCATTTCGAAAGAATTTATAAAGACGTGGTTTTTCTTTATATCTTTCATCATATTCGAAGGACATGTATTCTTTTTTCTCTATTTCCAAAGAATCAGGATCTTTTAGTAATTTTACGCTTTTTATTATACCATCTACATATCCCTTAAACTTATAAAAACAATCAGAGAAAGATTTATCGTCACACATCACTTCCGGGCGTAGCAGTTTCTCGACAAATTCTTTAGTTCCTTCGTGCACAGACTTAAGAATTTTACGTTTCGAAAGAAATACAATGTTTGCTCTATTGTATTTTATCATTAGTCTCTGGAAGTATTCATTTTCTCTTAGGCTTTCGAATTCTTCATCTATCTCTTTATATTTTTCTTTAACTCTTTTTTTTATTCCAGAGACATATTCTTCCAGTCCTTTATATTTTTCGTTGTTTTTAATATTGTTCAGATTATTTAGATGGTTCAATTCCTTGTCTAGTTGTGCGTTTTTTTCATATATATTCCTTTCCTCTTCTTCTATTTTAGCCTTATCATATTTTCCTATTTCGCATTCAAGAATTCGTACGAAATTAGGTATTTTATCGGTTTCTTCTCCGCTATTGTTTTCGTTATCTTGTTCGTTATTTCCAGTAGCAGCGTTGATTTTATTTTCTTCTTTTTCAGCATTATTTTCTTTCATTGCGTATTGATAACAAGGGAAGAATGCAAAAAATACAATATAAATCCTTCGTAAAAAAAACATAACAAATAATATTTAAAATATTTTGGCTTAAATATTTATATGACTAAAAAAGTAGCTATTGTAGGCAGGCCTAATGTTGGGAAATCTACACTCTTCAACCGTCTGACAAGAACACGTAAGGCTATAACCTCGAATGTTAGCGGTACTACTCGCGATAGGCATTATGGTATGTGTACGTGCGACAATAAGGAATTTATAATAATAGATACTGGAGGATATAATGGAAAAACAAATGATAATATAGAAAAAGAAATTAATACACAAATAGAACTTGCTATAAACGAGGCAAAAACTATTTTATTTCTAGTTGATTGTCATGATGGGCTGACATACACGGATAAGCTATTTGCACAGAAACTACGGCAACTAAATAAAAAGATAATCCTTGTAGCAAACAAGTCTGATAATATTAACTATGAAATAAATGGTTGTGAGTTTATATCTCTTGGATTTGGAGAGCCAACATATATATGTGCAAGCAATGGTACAGGAACAGAAGAACTACTTAACATTCTGACAAAAGATATAATGGTCAAGAAAAGAGGTGATAACAATAATCAAGAGAATAAAAGTACTTTTAACGAAAATGGAGATTATAATGATAAAGAAAGTGACAACATACTTGATGAGTTAGAAGACTATAATGATAGCATTTCTGATGAAATGGAATATAGGGATATCAAAGACAAGTCATCAACACACATACCAAGAATTGCTATTATAGGCAAACCTAATGTTGGGAAATCGTCGCTCATAAACAGTCTTACTGGAGAGCAGAAGATGATTGTTGATGCTAAAGCTGGAACAACACGTGATGCCGTAGATTCGTTTTACAATCGCTATGGATATAACTTTATACTCGTTGACACGGCAGGATTACGAAGGAAGTCTCGGAAGAAGGACGACATTGAATTTTATTCTTCGTTAAGGTCCTTGCAGGAAATCGATGACTGTGATGTGTGCTTATATGTCATAGATGCAACAATAGGCATTTGCGCTCAAGACATATCTTTACTAAATTTAGCGATTGCGAAGGGGAAGGGTATAGTCGTTTTAATAAACAAAATAGATGTGTTTGAAAATAATCAGGAGCGCATAACAGAGTTTAAAAATAAAATAAAAAAAGAGATGAGGTCTCTGTCTTTTATACCTATAGTATATATCTCAGCAACACAAAAGAAAAATATATTCAAAGCAATAGAGAAGGTCAAAGAGGTGTTTGAGAACAGAACACGACGTATACAAACATCAAAGTTAAACAATATTGTTTTACCAATAATAAAATCACACCCACCCATATCTCGTTCTGGGCAGAAAATAAAAATAAAATATATCACACAACTACCAAAAAAAAATATAGTAATAGCTTTTTTCTGTAACAACGCAAGAGATATCAAGGCTGAATATAAACGTTTCTTAGAGACAAGGATAAGAGAGCACTTCAACCTCGAAGGAGTGCCAATGAAGTTAGTATTTAAAAACAAAGAAAACAAGTTTAATACTGCAGAAGAATAGAGCACAGCACTGACACCTAACAAATAATATTTATATTTCAATAGAAAAGCAAAAGAGTATGTTTTTTTGCTTATATGATAAATATTGTCTAATAGTGTAATGGCAACATATTTGATTCTGGCTCAAAAGATTCCAGGTTCGAGTCCTGGTTAGACATCTACTATATTTTATTATGTCAGGACATAGCAAGTGGGCAACGACGCATCGCCAAAAGGAAATAACAGACAAACAACGCGCTAAAGAATTTACAAGGAGACTGAGGGCTGTTTCCGTGGCTGTGAAAACAGGAGGGGGTACAGATCCAGATAAAAACCAACAATTAAAAATAGCGATACAAAATGCTAAAGGGGCTAACGTTCCCAAAGACAGAATAGAAAATGCAATAAACAAGGCTAACAGTGACAACAGTAACTATACTAGCATCTTATACGAGGCAACATTGAGAAATGTGCAGCTAGTGATAATGTGCACAACTGATAATACTAATAGAACAGTAGGAGAAGTAAGGAAAATTTTGAGAGATCATAATGGTAGCTTAGGGGTAAGCGGTGCAGTGCGATATAACTTTACAGAAAAAGGTTTTTTTATAGTGAAAAAACAATCCATCAAAGACTTTGACGAGTTCTTATTGCGTCATGATGGTATTGAAGATGGATACGAATATGATGAAGATAGCTATTGTATCATATGCGAAAAATCGGATTTTGGTTCTTTACAACAATGTCTAGAGCGAGAGGAAGTCGAAATTATAGATTCAGGTTTAAAATTCTATCCTAAAAACACAATAGAGATAAAAGAAGAGAATATAACGACAATTGATAAATTGATTCAAGAATTAGAAGACTTAGATGATGTTCAATATGTCGCAACTAATATAGGAGAAGCTATTCCGCAAAACTCATAAAAATCATTTTCGTGCAGAACATACAAAATTTTAACAAACAGAATATGCGTACAAATTTGTTTTATTATAAACTATTATTGCTGGGCTTTATATTCTTAGGAATAAAGAACTTCGCGGAAGAAGAGGATATCAATTACATGTCATATATCCCACACTTTAATGCTATATTTGGCCCTGTGCGATACTTTTCACAGGTATGTGCTGCTAGAGGGTGCGACAACAAGTTTGATCGTTTTTTCCCATGCGGAGGGATCATGATATACTCCCCAAAAATAGATTATCTTTACCTAGAAATAGGTGTGGGTAATTATAAAGACTTCAGATTCGGGAAAATAAATATAGAGGGAATAAAAGTAAGAGATATAACATTATGGAAAATAAAGACTTTTTTTTCTTCGTTTATTGACTTACTTTTTAATAAAAAAGAGGCTGGGAAATTTGACAAGAAGGACTACACAAAAGTTTTCTTCGCACGCCTTGGTTTTAGCTTCAACAACCCATTGAACTATTTAATAAACAACCCCCTGAACGCCTCAAAAATAGACATACTCATAGAATTCCCAGTGCGTTATAATCGGAAATGGTTTAATGTTGAGAAAAAAGGAGAAGCGACTGCATTTGGTGGAGAGGTCTTTTCAGACTCCTACTATAAAAATATAAACATCATAATCGTTCCAATACGATTTATAAATCGTAGTTTTTCAACACGTATTTCCCTGTTAAAAATAAACCTAAATGATATAATGAGGATTTTTTACAGCAACCCAAAAGAAGATAAAGAAAATACTGCCCAAAAATCCATCTGGAACAACATTCTTTATTTATTTATGAAAGGCTTTAGCGCGGAATTTGTATTTAATTTCGGAAGCATTGTAGATACTTTATTGTCACGAATATAAATAAAACTTTTAAAAAAAACAGTGCTCATGTTAAAGCACCGCACAAAAGAATGTAGAGAATGTGGGATTCGAACCCACGATACCCAATAAGGATATGACAGTTTTCGAAACTGTTACATTAAACCACTCTGCCAATTCTCTATTAAATAATACAATTATATTTATTATATTGAAATAATTTCCTCTGTTTTATCGAAGCTAAAAACATTACACGAGTTTTGGAATGTATTTCCGACGACTTCCTCCTCAGATACTTTATATATACATGCAAGTTTTTTTATTATATGCACTAAGTAAGAAGGATCATTCCTCTTCCCACGATATGGCTCAGGCGCTAAAAAGGGGCTATCTGTCTCTAGTACAATATCTCGCAAGGATATATTCTCGAGTACAGACGCTAGAGTACTATTTTTAAAAGTGACTATCCCTCCTATTCCCAATTTAAAACCCAAGGATGTATATCTCTTAGCATCTTCCGTACTCCCAGAAAAACAATGAATTATGCCTTTTATTTTCCCATCTTGTTGCTGCTTTAAAATATCATAACAATCAGTAAAAGCATCTCTTACGTGAATGGAAACGGGCAGAGAATATTTGCGCGCTAGTAGTAATTGTTCTGTGAACATCGTCTTTTGAACATCTCGTGGAGTCTGTGATTTGCAATAATCTAATCCTATCTCACCTATGCCAATAAAATTATATTCTTTAAGAAAATTAACGATCCCTTTTAGCTGTTTTTTATAATCCTCAGTTACATTGTCTGGATGGATGCCTATGAGCACAGAGAACAAAGATGAGTATTTATTTTGAAGTTGTAAAGCTTTGTTCACGTCTTCCAAGGAAGTTGTAGGCATAACTATTTTCCTTACGCCAACGCCCTCAAACTTTCCAATGAGTTGTTCTATATCATCTTTAAAAATATCCTCATATATATGTGCATGAGTATCTATTATATATGATTGAGTATTATACGTTCTGGTTCTCAACACCATAAGTAACAGATAAGAACATGTCATTAAAGTTAACAGACACAGAGAAATCCCCAACCAATGGTAAAGTAACAACAACACCAACTCCGGAATATTTTAAGAGGTTGTATGGTTTAGACACAAGTCCACCTAAGTCATTAAATATGTTCTTAATATTCCCAGCATATCCATTATTAACGAACATATAAACATAAACATTAAAAAACATTTTTTCAAGTACAAGATATCGTAACTCACAATTAAACTTGAACGCAAAATTATTTTTAGAAACTAGCATAGTTGAACTAGATTTTTCATCTTCTTGCATACCACGAACATAAAAACTTGTAACATTTATGGAATGTTTATAAGAATCTCCCCATGTACCATCAGTTTCGTGTGCAGATTTTATATCAAAACAGGAATTCATAACTGAAATACCGCTAGTAATAGAGTACATGAAAACAAAGTCCTTATATGGATTGAAATATTGGGAATGATATAAGATCAAGCATTTTCTCGATTTAAATGGTTTTTCAAAAGAGAAAATTTTATTCATGACTGAATGAGAAAGCGTTGGGAAATAAAGAGACAATTTAAAATCAATACCTTTATACACATAAAAATCACTTCTGAAGGTCTTATGACGTAAAATCAAAACGTTTTCCATCTTACAATTTTCAAAATTATCACTTATTCTAGTAGAAAGAGGAGAAAAGGAAAGAGAAAAACCTCTGTCAAAAAGAACAACACTTGTACCAAAGGACAAGGAAAAAGAATACGACAACTCACGTGTCACTATACTCTTCATCTTACTGTTTAATTTATTGTTATCAACCTCTTTTCTATCCTTGGAAGAGGGAGGTGTTGCATTTATCCTTATATCGGCACCGTGTGAAAAGGTATGACCAAATATCATCAATTCAGGGATGTAATATTTCACATTAAAAAGCCCAAACCAAAACCAATCATAATCCCTGTCCTTAAAATCAATACTCAAATTAAAACTTAAGTCATGTAAATTCCCCAGCCAACTTACTTTCTTATCCTTTAAATGAAAAAGTTTAAACAAGTTAATGTTGGTAAAAATGAAATTCAATGTACCATAAGGGAGGAAATGAAACCATAAATGATCAAGATATGTAAATTTTATATCTCCAGCTTTAGGTTCAATGAAACCTTTTTCCTGGACTAAAAAGACGATGTCTTTAGAATAAGAACGAACAGGCCCTCTTGTTGGCGACTCCAGAGGAAATACAACTGGCGGATTTTTACTATCTACAGCCTTGTTCTGAGAAAGGCTCTGTTGCGTCCTCATCATGTCTATTGACGAGGAGAAAGTATTAGGAAGCATACTACTGTCTTTAAGGAAATGCTTAAAGCTAGTTTTATTATTACCCTTGACAAATATCTCGCCAACAAGCTCTTTAGTTCCTTCACGTATATCAACATAAAAGTATACTTTGTTTTCTACTATCTTCGTTATTCTTATAGAAAAAGAACAGTTATTATATCCTGCCCTGTTAAACAAGGTTTTTATCCCATCAAGATACATGTTCTCTTGCGAGCCAAAAATCTTCTCTCGTATAGCTTTGGAATCAAAAACATCTCCTGGTTTTATACCGAGAACCTTCTTTAAAAAAAGAGAGCTGTAAGGCTTGGTGTCGCTCACACCATAATCTCCAACATAAAAACGCTCCCCCTCTTCAATTACGTACGTAATATCACAGTAGCTATTCTCCTCATCATATTTAATTAGCACCTGCTTTATTTTTGCGTTTAAGAACCCTCTACTATGATATTTCACTATAATAGAGTTTAGATCCTTCTCCAGGGAGTCTTTAGATAGTGTTTTCTTTTTTCCAGGAATGAAAAAGCCCAATAGCTTCTGCCCTCTTTCTTTAAGATAAGACGAATCAAGCTTAAGGGAATCATATGAGTCTTTTAAAAATGTAATAAAATTTCTATCCCTACCAGTTAAAAGTAAAGATGAATAAAGCTCCTTACTACTTATTTGTGTGTTTCCATCAAAAGAAACTTCGTTTATGTATGTTTTCTTCTTGTCTTTTTTACTTATTTCTACACATGCTCCATTTTCATTATTGTTAGTTTTTATAACCAACTCAGCATTATCCAAATCTATACTACCAATACAGGCATCATGTAGTTGCAGAAGAACAGACTCATTTGCACATTCTTTCCCTTTTATTTTTTCTAAAAGTTCATCATTAGATAACTTTACGTTTTGAGTAACTATGTCAGTAACTAAAGGTGCTACCTTTATGTTTATATAAAGACGTATTGACTCGCCTTCAGTTAAATAAGTGAGAGTATAGCTTTCAACAAAAGTACATTTTGAAAGGATATTCTCCTTGACTTTGTTGAGGAAGGAATAATCGTTAAGACTAAAAACATCCCCAACCTTCTTACCAAAGCACAGTAATATATCTTGTTTTTTTCTTTCGTCTTCAAGTCCTATTACATCTATGGAATCAATAACAAAAAAGTTAGACTTCCTGTTCTCTTGATTTTGTGTCTTGGAATCATCCACAACCTGCTCCGCAAAAAAGCGTGTTGCCACAAAGAAAAATAAAAACAAAATATAACCAAATAACCTTCTCATTGTAAATGTATTCAATATAATATATTTATTATTAATTTCTTCTGTCTTAAAGTTTCTTAAAAACTATTGATATAAAATTTAATTTTCTTCTAACATCTTTTAATTACAGCCCCTCACTGCTATATTTTTATATTTTCAATTTGTATTTATTCCCCGGCAAGTTTATTATTATATCTTTAAACTCCATGTTTAAAAGCAAAAATGATAGTTCCTGCGTAGATATGTGTGTTTTTGAAACTATTTCATCAAAGAATAAAGCTTCTCCACACGAAAGGACATCGACTATAGCTCTTTCCTTCTCATTTAAACTAGCATAAATATCACTTAGCGGCTCACTAGATTTTTTTTTGTCATTCCCATCACACTCCCCACAATTTTCTATCTCCCTTACTAGCATTTTTTCACGTTCTTTTGTTTTATGCTCTATTTTATCCTTCCAGTTCATCATCATTACTATATCCTCATACGAGGTTACGAGTTGTGCTTGGTTCTTCTTTATTAAATTATTACAACCTATCGATGTACTCCTATTGACATCGCCGGGTATAGCAAACACCTCCCTATTAAAATCATTAGCACATATAGCTGTTATTATAGTCCCACTCTTATGTCCTGCTTCAATTATAAGCACAGCATCAGAACATCCCGCGATTATCCTATTGCGTGCAGGGAATAAATATTTCTCTGGTTCTGTCCCCAAAGGAGATTCACTCACAATACACCCCCCATTCTTAATCATCTCCTCAGCTATTGGCTTATGTTCTGCAGGATATATTCTATCTACCCCTCCAGCTATTATCGCTGCAGTCTTCATATCGTACTTAAGTGCGTGCTTATGTGCAATCACGTCTATACCATAAGCAAGACCACTCATCAACAGAACACCATAGTCTGATAACCCTTCCAAAAACTTAGCAGTATTCTCTCGCCCATAAGTCGAGGGATATCGCGTGCCTATGACGCTTACCACACGTTTTGAATTAAGATTATTTTCACCAAGAATAAAAAGAAAACACGGTGGCTTATTAATATTCCTCAACCGCGCCGGATAATCATCATCGAAATACGAAACAACCTTCACACCTTTCTTTTTATGTTCCAAAAAAAGTTTCTCTGCATCTTCCATTCCCTCCTTTTCGAGAATAGCAGAAATAATTTTTTCATTAGATATTATCTCTCTCAAATCACACTTCGTAGATGAGTAAACCTTCTTTGCTGAACCCATCTTTTTTATTATCTCTTGCCACAGGTGTGCCCCAACACCATTAATAGAACTTAGTGCGAATAATAAAATCCTCTCTTCATCATCCATTAATATCTGTTAGTACCTTTCTTGTAAAAAGTGAGGGAAACAAAAATTTTTAACTCAAACACACAAAACGAAACATTATCCTAAATATATTTTTAGTGAAAAAAGCGGGACAAAAGACTTTATAAATTCCAAATCAAACCCTACAGATACATTATAAAACTCGAAACGATATGTTGCGGAAAGATGAAAATTATCCGGGCGAGGAAACCATGGAGACTCCTTTCCCTTACTTAAATTGCCTTTCTCATTTAACCCTCCAGAATATTCCCAGTCAGAATATTCCCAGTGAAAAAAAAACGATATTACGCATTGCTTTATATAAAAAGCCGCACCAATACTAGTTGCTCTTTCATGATAAGGGTTTTCCCGTTTAAAGGCACGAATAAAACCAAGGATATTAACGTTGAAAGAAACACAAAAAAACCTATTATGATTAATATCAATTAGAGCACAAATATAATCACATATTCGCTTTTTTTTTGTAGAATTATCGGCGTTATTGTCCTGCGATTCATCTCCTTCGGACTTTTTAATTATGTTTTTAATTACAGATAAATTTATTTGTGTATCTATTGCAAATGATTGAGAGATATCTCTGTTCCAGTCATACAACTCAACAATTTTTATTTTACAATTCATTTTATACTCCCTTGTAGGATACATGTTGTTTCCAGGTTGCAATACATTCCCACTACTTATTTTTATCTTTGTCGATCCTTTCGCTCCCGCAACAATCATCTTCCCTTCTCTGCCAACACCACAAACATAGGTACCAAACGTAAGATTAATAAATCTAAAAATGGGGAGAACAATAAAAGCATCTATTTTGTTAAATTTAAAATTTGGAACAAGGAATGCTATTTTGAATCTGTTTGTAACAAAAGCAGAACCATTTCCTCCTAACCTAAGGTCATGTCTTGGAATGTTTAATATAGGCTCTCTACTTTTCTCATATTGTAAACTATAACCAAAAAAACGATGTCGTATAAAACGCCATCCAGAAAGTCTATCTGAAATAGAGAGATAACCCGAAAGTACTTTGTCGTCATAAATAACATTCACAGAATATTGCCCATTAGGTAGAGGGTTACCATCCTTATCCATACCATAAAATGTAAACCCCTGTGTGAAGGATGTAAAATTCGAGAACTCTTTTGTGAAAACATCATCGCCATTTTCATTTTTTATTTTACACGTAACCTTCTTGTCAATAACATTTCTGTTAACATCAAAAGAGATACTAATTTCCTCAGGATACTTATTTCTATCGTGGGGATTAATATCTAAAGGAGAAATGTTAAGATTGAAACAATAAAAAGGCGATTGTTTAAATTTACAATAGACATCAAACTCAGATTCTGAATTTATATTTGCCTTGAAAACTATATCATCATATCCAAAACAACGTATTTTTATTACATGTTCTCCAAGAGGAATTTTATATAAATGATTTTTGTTATTAGAAAGCTTATATTCATCAACCCAAACCTCATAATTATATCCGTCAACATTATGTAACTTAATCTGAAAATATTGTATAAACAAAAAATCTTTCAAAAAATAACAAAGCCTCTCCTTTATATTTTCTCCTCCTTTTTTCGGCGCTGCATCAACGTTTCTCACATTTTCAACATCTTTATTCCTATTACAACTAATATTTTTATCCTTACTTACAATAGAAAATTCAACGTCAGAATATCTTCTGTCCTCGCCTACAGGATTGTAAAATTTAACTATACTATCACCGTTATTAAAGTTTTCCACAGTGCCAGTAGGACTTTTAGTACCAGCAGAATCAATCTTCTTCGATGCTTTTTTGATGTCAACAAGCTGTTTAGATTCAAACCCTTCTTGTGTACTAAAATTATTTACGCACGGTATAAGAAAAATTACAGCTAGAAAAATAAGAAGATTCATAGCCATTGGATATACAATTTTAGCAACAATAGCAATTAAAAATCTAAGATAAATTTTAATGCGAGACTGGAATTCTTAAAATTCATAAAATCCCATCTTAAATCACAACCAAATGAAATCAATGTGAATTCAAATCGATGTAAATAACTAATAGTAATATAAGGTTTGTGTTTAGATTGCTCTTTTTTCCAATCTAAAGCTAAACTAAAAACATCCATTTCTTTAATCCTATAGGAACCACAAACATAAAAAAGATTGTAATCATTTCTGCGTGAAACAAAACCACTAAAATTACACATAAAATCTAAAACTAAAAAAGAATTTTTAGCACACCCGTGTTGTAATGTCATGAAAAGAACAGGGTCAAAAGATATAGGGTCATAATTTTTATTCCCGTTATCTTGAACAGCCGGTTCTGCAGCAGCATACACTTTGTTACCCTGCGCTATTTGATTGTTAATATCATTGGATATGTTATTATTTGATAATCCACCAAAATTATTTTCTATTAATTTATTAATATTGAAATTAATACATGGAGCAAATGAAAGAGTATAATGATTCATCGTTATAGCATTATAACGTTCCCAGATTTTAATTTTTATTGGGAATTGGAATTTACATAATTTTTTATCACAACTGAAACCTATACTGGCAATAGATATAGGGAGATATAAAAAAAAAGAATCGAAAGGAGATGCTCCATTATTCAAATACATCCCCAACCTAAAATTATTCAAAATAAATGCAGAGTTATTACATGGAAAATCGCATCCATAACAAGAACCATTCTGCAAAGTATAATAGTTACTAACAGTCTTAGGAATAGAACCAAAGAATAAAAATTTTGTATAGCTTCTTCGAGATGCACTAAGAGTACTATCAACAGATATACTTTCCGAAAGAACATTGTCATCATAGATAAGATTCACAGAATATTGACCATCCGGTAGAATGTTGCCATTTTTATCTTTACCATCAAAAGTAAATGTCTGAGTGAAGGTTGTAAAATTCGAGAACTCTTTTGTGAAAACAACAACGCCCGTCTCTTCATTTTTTATTTCACACATAACCTTCTTCCCTAAAACGTTCCTGTTAACATCAAAAGAGATTTTAACACTCTCTCCTAATTTAGGATTCAAGTCATCCTGCGAGGTATACAAGTCAAAACAATAGAAAGATGACTGTCTAAATTTACACTCAACTTTAAATTCCGAGCAAGGCCGCACATTAGCTTTGAAGACTATATCATCATATCCAAAACGACGTATCTTTATTACATGTTGGCCTGTAGCAACAGTATAAGTGTTATCTTCACTAAATTCAAGCTGCGAATCGTCAACCCAAAATTCATATTTACGTGATTTTATATTATATAACTTCATAGTTCCAGAACGGTTCGCAAGAGTATATGCAACATATTGTGCAACTACTCTGAAAAGATTTTCAAAATCATCATTTTGACTATTATTCTTTTTATTCTCTATTCCACCGATATTATCGGATCCACTTTCCGGGTTATTAACATCTATTTCTACATCCGAAAAACGCTTCACACTTCCCTTTTTAGTATTCCCACCTTTGTCGGTAAGAGAATCTCCTGACTTTAATATTTCATATTGTTTATTTGTCTCTTTATTCTTGCCATTACCACCACATGGAGGTGCAGATCCATCGTTTTTCTCAACTTCTTCACGACTAGGATAATCTGGTTCTACCGCAGCTCTGTGATCAATCTCAGATAACAAAAACAAAGATATCAAAAATAAAAACATCCTTTTCCTCATCATAAAACATTTTTCCTTAAGTAGTTAATTATATTTATAGCTATGTTCTCGCCAATTAAATCTATTTTTATCAAATCTTCATAATTAGCTTTCTTTAACTCCTCAATATTCTTATAATGGCTAGCTATATTCTTAGCTGCCACTTCCCCAACACCCTCAATCCCTAGGGCAAATAAAAACTTGCTAAAAGGCTGTGATTTAGAATTCCTTATTCCATCTATTATCTTCTGTGCGGAACGTATATCAAAGCCAGGTAAAGAAACAATATCATTAATTTTAATTTTGTATAAATCCTCATAGGTTCTAACCAATCCCTTTTCAACGAATAACGATATCAATCGTGGCCCAAGAGATTTTATATCCATAGCATTTTTCCCTGCAAAATGTATTAGAGAGCTTATAATCCTAGCCTTACAGTTAACATTATCACAAAAAGCAAGTTCATTTTCAAAGCGAAGTTGTGTTTTGCAACATGGGCATGTTTTTATAAAAGATACAGCCTCACTATAATCTTCTCGTCGGGAAATGTCCACGCCAATAACACGAGGAATTATCTCTCCACTCTTTTGTATTATAACATAATCATCCTCATGTAAATCGAGTAAAGACATATTCTGTCGATTATATAAAGATGCGCGCTCTACTATAGTCCCAGCAAGCTCTACAGGCTCAAACACCGCAACGGGAGTTATAAGCCCGCTTCTCCCCACCTGATAGTCTATACTCTTCAAACGAGAAGATACACTATCAGGCTTATATTTAAATGCTATAGCCCAACGAGGATGTTTATTTGTAGCACCAAAAACATCAACAGCTTCTAGCTCATTTATCTTTATAACCACACCATCAGTTGGGTAATCAATATTATGTCGTTTTTCATGGAAGAAGTTTATATATCCAATAACCTCCGTTTTATCATTGCAAAGTCTATAGTTATAATCACAGGGTATATTATTTTCTGCAAAAAAAAGCATTATGTCTGCACGAGAAGCAACCATAGAAAGTCTATTGTTAAAAATCATATCGTAAAAAAAGACAGTTATGGTATTGTCCTTTACCGTGCTAGTCCCAGGCAATGTTTTCAATATACCTGATGCAGCATTACGAGGATTTGAAAGAGGTCTTTCACCAGCAGCTTCTAACTTTTTATTAAGCCTCTCGAAATCTGTATAGCACATAAAAGCTTCACCACGGACATCTACAGAAGTGATATCGTTAAATGCTGGTATCATCTGAGGGACGTTCTTAAAAAGCATCCTGTTGCAAGTTATGTCGTCCCCAATGGAACCATTCCCACGTGTTGATATTGTATTTAAAACCCCATTTTTATAATTAACATTTACAGAAATACCATCAAGTTTAGGTTCGCAAATAAAAGAATATGTACCTTCCTTCTGCACATCACAAAAGAACTTATCTAGATCTTCCTCAGAATATGTCTTCTTCAACGAAAGCATCGGAGAAGTATGCTCATATTTCTTAAAACCATCAACAGGAGCTTCGTCAACATTATTATTTGGGGAGTCAGAACGTTTAAGATGTGGGTAAGTGTTCTCTAACTCAGTTAAGCGAGAGACAAGACAATCATAATCATAATCGGAAATAAGAGACAACGACTGCTGAAAATATTTCTTATTATAAAATTTTATTTCCCGAATTAGATTGTCAATTTCCGCTTTTACCTCCTCGTCAGTCATTCCCTATGCCATCTTATTAATGGCCAAAGCATATCGGCGCTTCAATCGTGCAGCCTTATTTCTATGTATCCTACGCTTCATGGCTGCTTTATCCAGCTGCTTATACACAATCTTCAACAAATCCTGTGCAGCTGCCTTGTCTGTCATTTTCTTTAATTTCTTTATATTGCTCTTTAACAATTGAAGAGGCTTCAAATTCTCAGAATGCCTTCTCATGCTTACTCTACGCTTCTTTACACAAGATTTATGATTTGCCATATATTCTTTATTAGATAATTATTCTCCATTAATTCATAAATAAATATTTTTTTATGTTTTATCGGCACAGGCAATGAAGAAGTTATTGTTAGCTCCTCTACATTATCACTGTCTACAATACTAGGATAGCGAGACAATATAGCATGTGTGCAAAATAAAAATACTCTCACATCTTTATTTTTACGCGTAAGATCCCTAACAAGACATTCTAAAGTTAATCCAGTGTCAATTATATCATCAACCACAAAAACATTTTTATGTGGAATCTTATCATCTATTTTTATAGTTAAACTATCTTCACCCCTTATCTTTGTTGCAAAATAACATGGAACATCGAAATACTCTGCACATAATTCATTTACCCTTCTAGCTCCAGTATCTGGCGAGAGAAAGCATAAATCTCCTGTCCCCAAATATTCAACTCTTTGCCTTATTAAATCTATGAACATGTTCACAGGATCCAGCACAAATATCCTCCCGCTATACTTCTCGTTTGTAAATAGCTCGACAGAATGTGGATGTATGGTTATTATCTTCTTCACGCCAAAGTAAAATAAAACATCAAAGATACTCTCAGCGATAATTTGATCATGAGGGCGTATATAACCAACATAGGGGCTCAGTAATGTTATATCACATATATTATAAGATTTTAGCACCCTCAACAAAAATAAAACCTTGAAAAAAATATCGTAAGGGTAATGTAGAGACTGGTATATCAATACCCTTTTATTTTCTATAAAGCAATTGAAGTCGTTAAGTAATTCTAATTCTCCATCGTTAAATTGTCGCCAAAGACACTTAACATAACTACAGCCTATATTCTCAGCTAAAACCTCCGCGGATCCATTCTCATTGCAAACATCTAAAACAATAAAATCAGAAGCTATATATCTTTTCATGTTATCACTGTTACTGTTTTTTCTTTTTTTTCTTTCTTCTATTGTTAAATAAATATGCCGCTATAAAAGCCACAATACAAGCCACCACACTACCAGCAGCACTCTTGCTTATTTTCCTTTTATTACCACTTGATATATTACCAATCGCATTATCTTTATTCTCTCTCTTCTTCTTCTGATTTTTATTGTTACTTCGCGCGTTGTCATTTTTGTTCTTATTCGACACAATAAGTTCGTTATGTTCACTACCTCTTTCTATTTGCGCTGGAGAATTTTCCTGTGAAATATCTAGTAAAATAGGCTTTCCAGCATCCACCCAAGCAGTATATACTGCATCAGCTATGAGCATTATCGATCTTTTTATTTGGTCCGCAATTTGTCCATTAAGTCGGCGGTTATATTCCCGCGAGTATTCTTTAGAATGCATTCTATTAACAGTATTCTTCCGTGCTTTATAGCAAAACTTTCCTAGTTTTACATCTTTATCCAACTGCTTTTCAACATCTAGAGCCCTCTTAGACTCTAGATTCGAACGCAAAACATTCTTCCATATAGTCCTGTTAAAATCTTTATCATATTTCGCAGGACAAATGCTCTTCTCAACATCAAATTCATCAAAGAAATATTGTGGGATAGTACTTTCCCAAAAAGCATGAATGCCGTTTTGACCTGTTAGTTGCCCATCATAATTTGAAGTACAATGAAAAACAACACACGAATCTGCAATGTAGTGCGCTAAATTAATAGTCTCTAACAGTATTTTAGCAGTGTCCTTATTCTTAAAAGCTTCAGTTAGTGCCTTCTTAGTATGAATAATAGCCCATGGATTTATTCCGTATTTTTTTAATATGTTATTTTTAACATGTTTCTCTACCTCTGCAGTTGTCTTCAACTCTGGCCGCAATTTCTTTGCAATATTATATGCGTAATAATTAATAAATTCATCGTAAGAGACATAATCTTGTTGCATGATCTCCTCACCAAAATTCTCTATATTAAGAAAATGTTTTTGTCCCTCACTACTTGAATGCGCACGCCTACTGTCGGGATCGCCAGCATGATCAACTAGGTAATTAATATGTTTATTATAAAAGTTAAAAAGATGCTTTGCGTCTTTATTCTCGCTTAGAGACATTACAAAATAACGATTTATCTTTTTATGAGAAAAGAATCCCCACCCAAGTAGGGCCCCAAAACATAAAAAAATAAAAAAAAATCTCCACAAAATCCTCTTGGTGTTCATAATACATCTCCCACCATCTTATGATTTAATAATGCGCTCTTGTATTTCTCTCATTTCATTGTCAGAGAGTGACAGAGGCTCTCGCGAAAAATTCATATCCTCCGTACTATTTATTGGCACTAAATGTATATGTGCATGAGGAATATCAAAACCTAATACAGACATTCCTACACGCGAACAAGGTATAGCTTTCTTTATTTTTATAGCTACACTCTTGGCAAAAACAATATAGCTACGAAGATAATCATCATCTATATCAAAAAAATATTCTACCTCTTTCTTTGGAACAACCAACGTATGTCCAACCTTTAAAGGATGAATATCAAGAAAAGCTATAAAATCATCATCTTCCGCAACAATATACGCTGGAATTTCACGTCGTATTATCTTACTAAAAACACTATCCATATATTCCTAAACATTAAGAAAAAGATTTATTTTTTAACAAAAATGAAAACATTTCATAAATCTGTGACAAACTAAAAATCTTATGAGCACCTACACCTTGCCAGTGTAGTAATACTAGTTTTTAGATATCATCACTGTCTATTAATGCACTAAACACATTCCCCTATTAACGTTGCAGAGGTACAGTCTGTAATCTTCACCTTAATCATTTTGCCTATAAGGTCCGTGACATTTAGCTTCTCAGATTTACATACCACCATTTTATATGTGTCCGTCCTGCCACATATTTCATTTTGGTTACGCTTCGAAGGCCCTTCTACCAATATTTCATATTCCTTCCCAATACATTGCTTATATCTAAATAAGGAATGCCTACATTGAAGCCCTATCAATTCGTCAAGCCTCCTCCTTTTAGTATCAGCATCCACATCATCTTTCATATGCTCTGCAGAATATGTTCCCTTACGCTCGGAGTAAGCAAAAGTAAAAGCATAGTCAAATTTAACTTCTTCCATTAAAGATAATGTGTCATTATGATCACTTTCAGTTTCACCACAAAATCCACACATTAAATCTGTAGATATTGCAACACCTTCTCCTAACACATCGCGTATCATCTTAACCTTAGCGAGATAATCCTCACGTGTATATGGTCTATTCATGGCCTTTAAAATCTTATTACTGCCACTCTGCACAGGAAGATGTATGTATTTACAAATGTTAGCATGCTTAGACATGATGTCAACTACCTCTTTTGTAAAATCTTTAGGATGAGAAGATAAAAAACGTATGCGCATATGTTTATCAACATCCGCAACAGTGTCCAACAACTGCGCGAAGTTACATCCATTATAATTATAAGAATCAACATTCTGACCGAGAAGAGTAACCTCACGACAGCCCCCATCACTCAATTTTTTTATCTCCTTAGTTATCGAATCAACGTCACGACTGCGCTCTCGTCCACGTGTGTACGGAACAACACAATACGAACAAAAATTATTACACCCTCGCGTTATAGGTATGAAAGCGCTCACTGCAGAACCATATAGTGGAGAGATGTCGGAATACGTCTCACATGTTGACAGTTGTGTTGCTAACTCCTTCTCATGTGATTTATCCTCAAAAAAAGAGAGAATTATATCTGGGAGTTTACGGTATTCATCTGGGCCAGCTATAAAATCTATTTGTTCATGTTTTAATAATCTTTCTCCTTGTAGCTGACCCATACATCCTAATACACCAACTACTATCTTCCTGTGGCATTGACGACGAAGCCCCTTTACACTATCAAGTTTAAAAAGTAATGTACGTTCTGCATTTTCACGAATAGAACAGGTATTAAATAGAACTATATCAGCATCATACATCTCTTCAACCTTAACATATCCTCTTGAGGTTAAAATTGCATCAACAATCTCACTGTCAGCAACATTCATCTGACAACCGTAGGTTCTAATATAATATTTTTTTAGCATTTCCCAAAATAGATTTTCTAAAATATTATAAAAAATATTAAAAATTTTATTTCTTTTTTATAGATAATATACATTATGAAAACAAGATCCTCAGTGAAAAAGCTTTGTCAAAATTGCATGATAGTAAGCCGAAAAGGATGTATACGTGTTATCTGTAAGAATGGTAAGCATCAACAAAGACAGGGTTAATTTATGGCAAAAAGTATTATAAGAATTGGAGGAGTCGACATATATGATAAGATTGCTGATGTGGCTTTATCTGATATATTTGGAATAGGACGCCCTTTAGCATTAAGGATATTAAAAAGGAATAATATCAAAAACAAAAAAACATCTGAGTATACTGAAGAAGAATTGTTGAAAATAAAGAAAGATATTGAGGAGAATTGTAAAATCGAAGGAGATTTAAGGGGAGAAATAAAAAATAATATTAAAAACCTTACCTTGATGGGATGTTATCGTGGAATAAGGCACAAAAAGGGTTTACCAGTGCGTGGTCAGAGAACTAAAACTAACTGTAGAACACGAAAAGGGAAGAGAAAAACCGTAGCTAACAAAAAGAAAGCAGAAAAGTAACATATGGCAAAAAAGAGATTGAAAAAAGTTCCTGAATACGGTAACATATATATTACAACAACATTTAACAATATAATTGTAGTCGTTAGTAACAAACAAGGGGACACGTTGACTTGGTCCTCGGCTGGGAAAGTCGGCTTCAATAATACAAAAAAGAAAAATACTCCTTATGCTGCACAAATGGTTGTTAATAACTGTGTTAAGCAAGCAAAAGAGTCTGGTATGGAAAAGGTAGATGTTTTTATTTCCGGTGTAGGACTCGGAAGAGAAGTGGCATTGAAAACAATCCAAGCGTTAGGAATGAAGATATTATCAATTTCTGATAGAACGCCCATAGCTCATAATGGTTGCAGACCACCTAAGAGAAAACGTATTTAGAAATTTTATATGGTAAGATATATAGGTCCAAAAAATAAGGTTGCACGTAGGTTTCGAAAGAATCTTTTCGGTAAGCCTTTTGAAAAGAAGTATAAAGAAGGGAGGACAAGACTATTTCATAAGCGCTCGTCTAGACAAACTGAATATGGCTCATTGTTAAAAACTAGGAGAGAAGTGCTTATTCACTATGGAATAAGTGAAAAACAATTAAAGAGAAAAGTGGATACAATAACAAAAAAGAGAGTGGATCCTAAAGCTGCGCTCATAGCATTGTTGGAAATGAGTCTTGCAAATGTTGTTTACAGGCTAGGTTTTAAAAAAACACGAGGTGCTTGTAGGCAGTTAGTGTCTCACAGCCATGTTACAGTTAATGGGAAGGTAATAAACATTGCATCTTACAAAGTTTCAGAAAACGATATTATATCAATTAGAGATAGAGATATAGAAAACAAAAACATATGTGATTTTTCGGGATGCGATCTTGAGGTTTTCAAATGGCTAACTTTTGATAAAGAGAAAAAACAGGGGAAGGTCATCGGTATCCCCACCGAAGAAGATGTCCCCGAAAAAAAAAAATGGACCGACATTATCGAAATTTATTCTAAATAATATAATAATATGAGCACGAAAAAAAATATTAGCGCTGGGTTACCTTTACTAATGCCCGAAGATATAAAAATTGAATATATAAAAGACGAAAACACTTCAGGTGTAGAAAAATGCAAGTTTGTTGTTTCGCCATTGGAAAGTGGTTTTGGGATAACTATAGGCAATGCCCTTAGAAGAGTTTTGTTAGGTTATATCTACGGTTATTCTATTTGCAAGATAAATATAGAAGGGGTTACTAACGAGTTCGCATGTATTGATGGAGTGCGACAAGATGTTTTAATAATCGTAAAACATTTGAAGGAGGTAATATTGAAAAAGAAAATAGAAGAGGAAGAGAGTTCAGATAAGTATGAAGAAATAATTACAATTGAAAAGAAGGGGGGATCTTTCACTGGCGCAGACATAGCAAAAGCTTCAAAGAGGTTTGATGTAGTGAATAAAGATCTGGTAATTTGTGAGTTTAATAGTGACGTTGTCTTTAAAATAACTATCTATATAAATAAAGGGGTTGGGTATTCACAGGCAGAGAAATTTAACAACGCAACTGATGAGCCTGGAGATATTTATCTCGACTGCATATATTCGCCAATTGTTAATGTGTCATATAACGTTGAGGAGAATTTCCACTTAAATGAACAAAATAAGAATTATGACTCCTTAACAATGGAAGTTACATCTAATGGAGCTATTAAAGCTGAAGAGGCAGTAGTTATTGCTGCTGGCATTCTCATGGATCATATAAAACTTTTCTTAAATAATGAGAATTATAACTACTCTACAGAAAACAACTTTATAGAAGAAGAAAATAAAAAGAGACAGGAGAGGAAAGAATTATTAAAGATGAAGATATCAGACCTCGTGGACCAGTTCTCCTCAAGGTCTTACAACTGCATATTTGAAGCAGGAATTGAAACTGTAGAAGAACTTGTTCGGCTTTCAGATGCACAATTGTTATCTATTAGAAACTTTGGAAGGAAATCTTTGGCAGAAATAAGTAAATTTAAAGAAGCACATCAACTATTTCTACGTGAGAATAATGGAAGTAATGAAGATTCTCCTAAAGGCGATGCACATAGTAAGAAAAAATAAATATAAACCTGTTGATTTATGAAGAAGGGAAGAAAACTTAACCATTTAGGAAGGCGGAGAGAGGGCCGTAAAGCTTTATTAAAATCTTTGGGAATAAGTTTGATTATGCATAAGCGAATTTTTACCACCATCGCTAAAGCTAAAGCCCTACGTAGGTTCATCGAGCCTATTTTAACACGTGCAAAAAAAGACGACACAAGCTCGCGAAGGCTTGTCTTCTCATATTTACAAAGCAATCAGGCAATAAAAGAATTATTTTCAGAAATTGGTAAAAATATTATCAATAGACCCGGAGGGTATTGTAGAATCATAAGAACAGGTAATAGGCTTGGTGATAACGCTACTACTTGTTTAATAGAGTTAGTTGACTATAATAAGGACTATAAAAAAAGTAGGTAAGTATTTTTAATTTGGTTCGGTAGTTCAGGGGTTAGAATATCAGCCTGTCATGCTGGGGGTCATGGGTTCAAATCCCATCCGAATCGCACATAAAAAAATTTTTAGCATTTCTATTGTTATTTTTTTTTATAGTATAAATATAATATAATTTGTAATCTTATGAATGTTTTCAGTCTTGTTGATGGTGGAATAATCTTTGGCTTTATAATCTTCAATTTAATAGCAATATTCTTCACGAGGTATAAACCGAGGACGCTACGTGAGGTAGCTCAGGGCACAGGATATAATAAACTAAAAGACCTCCCATTGGTATTGACAATAGTCGCTACCTTCTGTTCTAGTAGTCTTTTTGTAAATGGAATTGAGCAGACGTACATGGGTGGTTTAAAATATATAATATATGTTATCTTGTTAGTTCTCTCAGCAGCCCTAGTTATCTTTATTGTAATACCGAAGATGGTACATGTAGGCTCCTTGACATTCTTTGAATGGATGGGATATTTTTATGGTAAAAATATAAGAACAGTCATGGCTATAGGTGAATTTCTTGGCAATTGCGGATTCTTTGCTGTACAACTACGCTTAATAGGAAAAGCATCGCAAGTAGCTTTCGGATGCGACGAGTTTACATGTGATATAGTAATGATAATAGCAACAATAATACTAATATTCTACTCCGCCTATGGAGGTTTATCTGCAGTAGCTAGAACAGACGTAATACAATTCTTCTTCTTTTTTACGGTAATATTAATTCTGTGCATGCGCGTTCTTGTTGTTGAACACGAAAATGGAATATTAACACTTTTCTCCGGAGACAATCCTAAAATGCAAATACAGCCTATGTTCTCAAACTTCGATGTGGCTATTGCTACAATCTCTCTTTGGATCAAGGGTATTTTCCCACCATTATGCACGCAACAGTTCCAGAGAATTACTATAACAAAAAACAAATGGCAGGGCATGCGCATTTGGGGACTGGCTGTAGTTATATATGGAATAACATATTTCCTTGTTACATTAATAGGTTTACAGGTTCTTGCAGCAACTGGTGGTAAAAATCTTATGACTGGTGATGCGATGCAGCAGAATGATTTATTACCATACATTGCCAACAAATATAGCTTTGCAGGACTTAAAGGTCTTATTTTCGTATGTATGGTCTCTCTGGGAATGTCAACAGCAGATAGTGTCCTAAACAGTCTTGGGCTGATAGCTGCAAATGATATTCTTCCAAACTTCAGTGAAAAAACATTCCCAAGGACATGCCGTTCTGTAATGATAGCTACTTTCATTATAGGAGGGATCGCATTATTACTAGCCTTAACAAACTCAAATTTGTTTAAATTGCTAATGTTCACTTCCTGTTTGTATATGCCTGTTATAAGCATCCCTCTTTTACTAACAATACTTGGGTTAAGAACGCATAAAAACAGCATCTGGGCAGGAATAATATGCGGAGCAATTACTACAATATCTTACATGGTCATTGCTGCACTAATAAAATCAAAATATTATGAATATGCTTTTGGGCCAGGTATAATAATGAACTTGATAGCTATACTCGTAACACATTTATACTATACAAAGGTAAAAGGATGGAAAAATGTTAAAGAAGAACCAATTTTATCTATGTTTGTAAATGAGATTTATCAAAAGGAAGATATCGACATCGTCAAAACATATAGGGATGAATTTGTGGAGGCCATGAGAGCAAAATACTTCAGAGCTTATAACCCTACGGATATAGAAATAATAATGAAAAGTATCTGCAAACCTAGAATAAGGAAAGAGCAAGAATATATAGCTTATCGTAATGCAGTATATAAATACTTCATAAAGGAGCCATGGACAGAACAAGAAATAGAAATAGACGAATATAAAAAAATAATAAAATTTGACTTGTCTATACTTGAGGAACGTGCACTAAAGCAATATTGTAAAGAGAACTCTATCGAACTTGATTATTAATAAATGTAAAATAGCGAAGGTTTTCATAATACAAAATATAATGGAAGAAATAAAAATAACAGAATGCATGATGAAATATTAAGTAATATCCATACACATAATAAGGATTACATCTTTGTTACATTTTGGGCTAGCTGGTGTCATTTCTGTGTTGAAGAACTCCCTGTAATTCAAAGGCTCTTTGAAACATTCAATGATAAAATTAACTTTGCTATAGTAAACTGTGGGGAGGATAAAGATTATATATATACTTTTTTAAAAGAAAGAGAATATTCCTTCCCTGTTGTATACGATATAAATGGAATATTGACAAGCTACTATAATGTTAAAGGCATACCTAGAACATTAATTCTAAATAAAGATAACTCAATATATAAAGACTTTGTTGGTAGCAAATCTTTCGAAGAGTGGAAAAACATAATCGCAGCTCTTTAAAAGAATATTCTAAAAAAACATTACTGAACATGTTTCATGGGAAAACATTTTAAAAACAACAGTTTTAATATATACGAGCCAAAAATGGGGATTGAACCCATGACCTCTTCATTACCAATGAAGTGCTCTACCACTAAGCTATTTTGGCTTAAAAAAAATATCTATATAATATCTTTACTCGCTTTCTTCATTTTTTCGTTATATTTTTGAGTTCTTATTTCTGACTGGTTTCTTTCCCATTCCTCAATTTTAGCTTTATTGCCCGAAATGAGCACCGCTGGAACTTCCCATCCATTAAAGCTTGCGGGGTGAGAATAAACTGGCGGGGCGATAATGTCATCTTGGAATGAATCATTCAGCGCGGATGAAGAATCATGCAAAGCTCCAGGAATTAATCTTACTATAGAGTCGATAAGTACGCATGCAGGTATCTCTCCGCCAGAAAGAACATATTGTCCTATGCTTACCTCACGCGTGATCAAATGCTCTCGCACACGCTCGTCAATACCTTTATAATGCCCACAAAGAACCATAATGTTATCCTTCAATACTAGCTCGTTTACAACATGCTGATTTAATAAATCGCCATCAGGTGACATGTATATAATCTCATCATAGGTTCTATCCTTCTCTAATGCTGTTATACAACTATATATAGGCTGTACAGTCATGACTAATCCTGATCCCCCTCCATAAGGATAATCGTCAACTTTCCTATGTTTATTTAAAGAATAATCACGTATATTGTGAATAGAAATATTAACAGCTCCCCTATTTTGTGCACATTTTATAATTGAATAGCTAAGAAAAGGTTGAAAAAAATCAGGGAAACATGTCAAAATATCAATATGCATGTAGCGAGAAAGGGACTCGAACCCTTGACCTGCAGGTTATGAATCTGCTGCTCTAACCACCTGAGCTACCTCGCCATGTTTTTCTTATGTCCACTAAAAACATGATATATACATTTTTTTTATTTATTATAATTCTTATATTTCTTATATTAATATAAAAATATGTCAAAAGATATTACAAAAGTTGTGTCGGAAAATATCACAAAACCGGTTAAGCTAGCAAACATAAAAAAACAATGGTTGTTAGCTGACGCTACTGGGAAAGTATTGGGAAGATTTGCTAGTAAGATAGCAAACATTGCACGAGGTAAAAATAAACCTTTTTACACTCCTTTTCTTGATTGTGGTGATAACATCATTGTAATAAATGCTGAAAAGATAATGTTAACTGGGGATAAGGCTAAAAAAAAAATGTATATAAACTATTCTGGTTACCCAGGTGGTCAGAAGATAAAATCATTTTCTGAATTAGATCCATGTGAAATAATGAGGCGTGCTATTAATGGTATGATACCTAAAAATAAATTAGGGAGGAAAATCTGTAAGAATATTCGTATTTTTGCAGGTTCAAATCATAATATGCAGTCCGTAAATCCAATAACTATCAATATATAAAAAAAAAGAAAATGGCTGAGAAAGTAACTACTAAATCAAAAAAAAACATTGTTGGTAAGAGTGGAAGGCGTAAAACGTCAATAGCTCGTGTTTTCATGTGTAAAGGTAAAGGGAAAATAGTAATTAACGACATGGAATATAAGAAATATTTTCCTACATTTTTTCGTTATTACAAAATTGATGAACCGTTTGTATTGTTAAATTGTGTTAATGAATATGACGTTAAAGCTACTGTACGAGGTGGAGGGGTCAATGCTCAGGCCGAAGCTCTACGTTTAGGAATATCCAAGTGCTTAGCAGAGAAAGATCCAAATTATAAAACATCATTACGAAATGCAGGGCTGTTAACACGTGACCCTAGAGTTGTCGAAAGTAAAAAAGCAGGACGTAAAAAGGCAAGAAAAGGATTTCAATTTAGCAAACGTTAGTTTTATGTGTGCTGTTAATATAGAAGAGTGTATAGAAAATAAGGTTTTTCATGGATGTAAGAGGAGTCATCGTAATCCTAAAATGAAGAATTTCATAAGTGAAACTGTAAATGGGATAGATATAATAAACCTAGACGAGACTATAAGCGCTATAGATAATGCCTCATCATTTCTTGAAAAGACATGTGCAGACGGTGGGAAGATACTCTTTGTTGCGCCACAGAAAGTATCTAAAGAATACGTGAAAGAGCTAGCTAAAAGCCTGTCTTTGCCTTATGTTACAGAAAAGTGGGTTGCAGGGAACTTGACTAACTTCGTGACAATACGCAAAACAGTAAAGAGATTAGAAAAAAGCGCTGATAAATCTGCATATGCAGAATTTTTGTCAAAAAAGGAAATTAGAACTGCAGCTGAACAATTTGCTAAATCCTCAAAATTTCTAGAAGGTGTTTTTGATATGTATAGACTTCCTGCAGCAGTTGTCATCGTAAATGTTAAGGAAAACATGATAGCTGTGAAAGAAGCTATAACCCGAGGGATTGCCACGGTGGGCATTGGAGATACAAACTCGAATCCTACAGGTATTAAATATTTTATTCCAGCAAATACCTCTTCATTAAAATCTATTAGCTTGATTATGGATAACATGGCTAGTTCAATACGAAAAGGTCAAGACGAATACAAAAAACGTTATTCTATTTCAGCATAAAAATAAATTATAGTTAAGCAACAAAATAAAAACTAAAATTACTTAATATTATGGAAGTAACAATGGAACAAATAATAAAGCTTCGTAAAATTACATATGCTGGGATAGCTGCCTGTAAGAAAGCACTTGAAGACGCCAATGGAGATATAAACCAAGCTATAATAAATATACAAAAAACCGGAAAAAATATCTCTGAAAATAGATGTGAAAAGTCTACATCTGCAGGAATTACTTTCTCTGCAATAAATGCAGAGTGCGATTTCGCTGTTATAGGTTCTGTTAGTTGCGAGACTGACTTTGGTGTTAATAGTGAAGTAATTTCAGATTTCATAGATAACCTATGTGCATATGCTATTGAAAATAAATGTAAAAGTCTAGATGATGTAAAAATCGAGACTAACTCAACAATGAACGAGAAGCCTTGCTATATATCAGCAAAAGAGGCTGTAGAACAGGTAATCACAGCGCAAATACGGGAGAAGGTTGTTTTAGAATACGATTATATCGAAGGTGGAACTATCTTCACTTACACACATTTTAACAAAAGAGTAAGTGTTCTTTTGAAATGCGATTTGACTGGAATAAACGATAATCCCGAAGAGGATAAAAGTGATGTTTACGCAATTTGTTCAAAAATATGTTTACAGATAGCGTGCTGTAATTCTTTATTAGGTATATCGCGAGAAGATATTAATGAAAAAGATATAAATACAGCCCTGGATATAGCTACAGCAAATGCTGATAAGAAAGCAAAAAATGATACTATAAAACAATACATAATCACAGGATACATGAATGAATTTTTCCAAAATGCAGCCTTGCTAGAACAACCTTATATGGATGACGATAAAATTTTAATAAAAGATCTCTTAAGAAAAAATAATATTGAAATAATAGAATATAAACGTTTACAAACGTTTTGATTACGGACTTGTAGCTTAGTAGGTCAGAGCACAACTCTTATAAAGTTGGGGTCGTTGGTTCGAATCCAACCAAATCCACATGTATGGCCCGTTCGTATATCGGTTAGTACTTCAGGTTTTCATCCTGGCAAGGGCAGTTCGACTCTGCTACGGGCTACGCTCTTAAGGATTCTTAGCTCAGTGGTTAGAGTACTTGTTTTACACGCATGGGGTCGTAGGTTCGAATCCTACAGGATCTACCATTCTTTTTTACTGTAAAAATATCACTATCTTTATTTTTTTTCTGTTTTTTAGTAAATATAAAATATGCCAGGAGATTTTGTTGAGAAGATCGTAGGTGTTGATTACGCTGCAACCATGGAACAGTCTTATTTAGACTATGCTATGTCTGTCATAGTCTCACGTGCTATTCCAGATGTAAGGGATGGTTTAAAGCCTGTACAACGTCGTATTTTATATGCAATGAACGATTTGGGCTTTACTCACAGTAAGCAACACTTTAAGAGCGCCAAGACAGTTGGTGAGGTTATGGCCTCATATCACCCACACGGTAACGAAGCAATATATATGGCCATGGTACACATGGCTCAAAAATGGGCATTAAGATACACATTAATAGATGGTCAAGGTAACTTTGGATCTATAGATGGTGATGGACCTGCAGCAATGCGTTATACTGAATCACGGATGAGCAGTATCGCCTCTGAGATGCTTGCTGACATTGATAAGGAGACAATAAATTGGACACTTAATTTCGATGAGACATTAAAAGAGCCTACAGTTCTCCCATCAAAACTCCCTAACCTACTTGTAAATGGCACGTCTGGAATAGCAGTAGGGATGGCTACGAACATGGCCCCACATAATCTTTGTGAAATATGCGATGGTATAATTGCCTATATTGATAATAATGATATAACCGTTGAGGAGTTGATGCGCTTTATTCCAGCACCAGATTTCCCTACAGGAGCAATTATATGCGGAACAAGTGGCATAGTCGAGGCTTACAATACAGGTCGTGGAAGGGTTGTCATACGATCAAAAACAGAGATAGAAGAAGATGATGCTGACGGGAAGGCACGTATTGTGGTGACAGAAATCCCTTTCATGGTAAACAAGTCTGCAGTTGTTGAGAAGATAGCAGAGCTAACAGCTGAAGGAAGAATAAATGGCATTTCAGACATAAGAGATGAAACTAACAAGGAGGGCATAAGGATTGTTATTGACCTAAAAAAAGATGCAATACCACAAGTTGTATTAAATAATCTCTTTGCGAATACAGAATTGCAAAGCACATTTAATATAAACAATGTATGTTTAGTTAAGGGTCGTCCCATGACATTGGGTCTCAAGGATCTTATTAAGAACTTCTATGAGCATCGTCATGAAATAATAATAAGGAGAACACAACATGATCTTAGACAGGCTAAAGAGCGTATTCACATCTTAGAAGGATACATAATAGCACTTAATAATATCGATGCAATAATAAAACTTATAAAAACATCTGCAAACAGTGTAGAAGCCATGGAAAGATTGTACAATAATTTTGGAATAGATGACATACAAGCTAAGGCTATTCTCGATATGCGTCTGCAAAAATTAACAGGGCTTGAAAGAGAAAAGGTTGAAAATGAACATAAAGAATTGAACGAACTGGCAATAAAACTCGAGGGGATATTAAGAAGTGATGATTTAGTGAAAAGCATAATAAAGGATGAGTTAACAAACCTAAAAGAACGTTACGGTGATGGAAGAAGAACACAAATAGAAGAAGAAATAAACAGCTTAACAATAAAAGATATTACACCAGATGAAGATGTTGTCATAACGTTATCCCATCAGGGCTACATAAAACGCACACTATTGTCAGATTATAGGTTACAAAATCGTGGAGGCGTAGGTTCTAAAGGCTCAGGGATAAAAGACAATGATTATATCGAATATCTAACTGTATCATCAACACATAAATTTTTATTAGCCTTCACAATAAAAGGAGAGTTATATTGGAAAAATGTATATGAGCTTCCTAAAGGTGAAAGGGGCAGTAAAGGACGAGCTATACAAAATGTATTCCCTATAAGACCTGACGATAAGTTAGCATGTGTATTAGATGGTTGGGACTTAAAAGATAAAGAATACATAAACAATCACTACATAATCTTCTGCACGAAGAAAGGTTTTGTGAAAAAAACCTCAGTGAGGGAATATTCAAATCCGCGTTCTTCAGGAATACATGGTATAAAAATAAAAGATGGAGATGAATTACTTGATGTAAAAATCACAGATGGGACGCATGAGATAATACTTGCCACACGTCAAGGTAAGGCTGTAAGATTTTATGAAGGCAGTGTTAATGCTACAGGACGTAATACAACTGGTGTTAAAGGTATAAGAATAAAAGGAGAAGATAATGAGGTTGTTGGCATGGTAACTATAGATAGTTCTGAAGCAAAAACAAAAACACTACTTGTTGTAAGCGAGGCCGGTTATGGGAAAAGAACCCTTCTTGGTGAATATAACAGGACAAAAAGGGGGTGTATAGGAGTAAAAACAATGAACATAACTAAGAAGACTGGTAAACTTATAGCAATTGAAAGTGTTAACAACACAGACGAATTGTTATTGATAAATAACTTAGGAATAGCTATACGCATATCTGTGAATTCTATACAAACATCATCAAGGAATACACAAGGTGTAATATTAAAGAGTCTTCATGATAATGAAAAAATAAAATCAATTGCTAAGATTGTTGATATTGAAAATGGGGATGCGGAAGAATAGTTTTTTAAAAAGTACTATAAAAAAACTTTCTTTCGTGATTATTTTATAAAATTTTTACTATAATATATAACATACTCATTTTTCGTTATGAAAGCGACAATAAACTTCTTGTTGCATAAGGTCAACAAGGCTAAATACTGGTACATCTCGCAACAAATACCGGTAAATGGAAAATATAGACATAGGCACGTTGGGAGCATAAGACAACTTGAAGTAGAAAATAAAGGAAATATAAAGGATCGGGTTGCGACGTATATGTTTACACCAAATATGAATGTATTTGACTTGCCAAAAGAAGAATTAAAAAGGTTAAAGGCTTATATAGAAGCTAATTTCAAAAATGTGAAATGGAAACTTAATTACGATTTGATATGCGGAGGGGTGAAAATACAAAAAAAGGAGAAGATAAAACAAACAGAAAAAGTGAAAGAATTAGTTTACCAGAGTTAATTATAGGATTTTTAAATTTATATAAAAGTGGTAAAATTTTTAAAAAAATATAAAAAACTATAATCATAATAGCAATGATTTTGTCATATTTGTTATAAGATTATATCTATAAAGCTTTCCAAAACATAATTGGTGGTAAATAATGTGTAGGCAATGATGGGTTTGAACCAACGACCCCTTCAATGTGAATGAAGTGCTCTACCACTGAGCTAATTGCCCTTTTCGTACTTTAGAATATATATAATCTTTATCTTACAAATGTTTTCTGATGAATAATTCTTTTTATTTTATAACTTCATTGCAGAAATATTAATTTTTTATATAGTAACATATTATGAGAAGAGATAGATTGTTTTTTTGGGCATTTTTATTTGTTTTGACGGGTGTTGAAATAATAGCCGACGAGTCTAATGAAAATTTAAATCAAGAAAAAAATGATATCTCTAATGACATTTCTGCTGGAGAAAACAACTCCACAAAGAACGTAAGTCAGCCTGGCGAAGGTGGTAATAATACAAATGAAAATACAAATGTTGTAAACTTTGATGATAGTTTTCTCTCCGCAGAAAAAGAAGAAGAAAAAGTATCAGACGAAGAGATTGCAGCTAATCAGTCTATTCTTAATGAGAGCGTGAAGGAAAATCAAGGTGGCTTTTTTGGATGGCTGGGACGTTTTTTTGGTAATATTCTCGATGAGATAAACACTGATAGGATTGTAGATCATCTTTGGAACAAGTCAACAATGAAGCACGAAGGGAATGAGGAATACAGGGCTGCAAAAAGTAAGATTGACAGATTTTTAATCCGGAAAGCATTCAGAGGGTTGCTTAGGAAGTACCTCGAAGGCAAGGAAATAAACGAGGAGAGTATACAGAAGTTCAACAGCGAATATGATAAAGTAAAGATGCTAGCGGATATTTTCAGGGGCGAGAATAATAATTTTGAGGAAGATTCTCTACGTCTGATTATTCTTGAGAAGGTTCTTGGTGGCAGAGAGGATGATATATATAGTGTTTTAGGGGCATTGGACAACGTCTCAGAAGATAAGATGGCTGAGCTGCAAAGCCTTATGGCGGATTTGAAGGCTAATGAAGAGGAGTTTGTGAAAAGCTTTGCTGATATGTCGGCAGTGGAGAAATATAACCTCGAAAGAGCAGCATTCTATGATAAAAAAGGGAACTATTGTAAGTCGCAATGGATGAAGGTGGATAAAGATGGTATCCATGAAGCATCACGAGGCCCTATTACATGGATTAAGAACATATGGAAGGTTGTAAGGTTTGTTATTGGAATATCCTTCTTTTTTTTATATATATTCAACTTGAAATGTGATGAAAAACCTTCTTGCTGTAATAATAAAAATTTTTTTGAAGTACTTTTTGAATCTAAAGATAATATATTTACTACAATTTCCAAATTCTGTGGGAAAAAGACATGTGCAATAAAAGGAGTTTATGCCATGATTTTACTTTACTTTTTTTCGTGTATTCCAGAAATATGTGGTCTATTGGGAGGTTTTACGAACATTTTTTCAGTATTGGAAACTATAATAGTCTTACATAATCTTTTTCTCCCATATGTCTTTAAACACAAAGATGAAAAAAAATGGTATAACGATTTTCTAATAAAACAGGGTGCAATAATAAACAAAATTGTTGTCGTTTTTTTAATAGCATCTTCACTTTTACAGTTCCTAGGATATATTTTTGATCTTAAATACGTCTTCAATAAAAAGATAAACAAGCATCTAGCATTTCTGCTAAATAAGAAATTTAGGTACATAAAGAATTATGTTTCAACTTTGAAGAAGATTCACGTACTTATAAAAGGTGATGATATTCTCGCAGGAGCGTTTAAGAAAGAATTGTTATCTTTGGAGAAGGTTTTTGGTGAGGAAGCAAGTGATGAGACGAAGCATATGCTCACAGAGATGGGCAAGCAGAAACTATACGACTCCTTTGATAATGTGGAAGATACAGGTGAGGCTATGCTCCTCTTCGACAAAAATAAAGATATCTTCAGCGAATGTATCGTCGATGTCAATAAGATAAACGCTTGTGTTGCTCTGAAAATGAATATCCCTGCCGAAGAAATTAAAAAAGTAGAAGAAGAGAACAATGATCAAGAAGCTTGTAAAACAGAAAAAGATTAAGTAGTGAGAAGGTTAAAGAAGTTAATCCTGAAGAAAAGAAGGATGTGAAAGAAACCATTGACAACCAAGTGGCGTTGTGCTACTATTTGTTTATTGTCAGGAAGGATAAAGAACGTTTGTTCATAAAATTTTTATAGATTATATCTGTAAGCAATAAAAATTTTATGGTAAAAAGCACCAAGTGTATCGAGAATGGTTTTTATATTTTAAATATGTTCCCATATCCTTCTGGAGATGGATTACATGTTGGTCATCCATTAGGGTATGTAGCTAGTGATATATATGCTAGATATAAGAAAATGCAAGGTTATAAAGTTTTAAACCCCATGGGTTTTGATTCCTTTGGTCTTCCAGCGGAACAGTATGCTATATTAACAGGTCAACATCCAGCCATAACAACAGCGAAGAATATAAATAATTTTATTTGTCAGTTAAAAAATATTGATCTCGATTTCGACTGGGATAGAATGGTGACAACATCGGATCCAAAATATTATAAATGGACGCAATGGATTTTTATTCAGATGTTTAATAGTTTTTATTGTAAGCTAGATAATAAAGCACATAAAATTGAAGATCTTTATAAATATTTTGAAAAAAACGGTACCAAAGATATAAGAGATTATGCGTTTTTTAAAGATTTGAAATATGAATTTACTGCAGATCAGTGGAATAGTTTTAGTGAAGATAAAAAATATAAAATTAGTTTAGATTATAGAATAGCGTATTTAGATGATATTGAAGTTAATTGGTGTGAAGAGTTAAAGACAGTTTTAGCTAATGATGAGGTTAAAAATGGTGTTTCAGAAAGAGGTGGGTACCCTGTTGTTAAAAAGAAAATGAAACAATGGGTATTAAGAATAACTGCTTATGCTGATAGATTATTAGATGATTTAGTAAATATAAATTGGCCGGAATCTACTAAGGAAATGCAAAGAAATTGGATAGGTAGATCTAGTGGGGCTAATATAAAATTTAAGGTTGTTAAAGATGATAATTTTAAAGACGATTATAATATTACTATCTTCACATCACGACCAGAAACTATATTTGGAGTTACATTTGTTGGGTTATCTAAAGATCATGAGTTTGTAAAAAGATATTGTGGTGATTTAGATCTGACCAATATTAACGATGATTCAGAAATAAAAGTAGGTATAAGTACAGGATATTATGCTATAAATCCTTTCAATAAAGAAAAAGTACCTATTTGGATTGCTAATTATATTTTATCAGATTATGGTACAGGGGCTATTATGGGAGTACCACAATTAGATGATAGAGATAAAGATTTTGCAGAAAAATATGGAATCGATATTAAAAATATCTTTGAAGATGATCATTTTATAAATTCTGATTTTTTAAATGGATTGAATACAGAAGATGCCCAAAATACTATTTTAAATAAAATTAAAAAGTTAAATCTAGGATGTTGTGAAACTACTTATAAGCTTAGAGATGCTATTTTTAGTAGACAGAGATATTGGGGAGAACCCATACCTGTTTATTATAAAGAAGTTAACGTAGATGGTAGTGTTGAGAAACTACCTTTTACTATTGATGAACAAGATTTACCTTTAAAATTACCAGATATCGATGATTATAAACCAATTGGAGAAGCACCATTAAAAAGAGCTAAAAATTGGAACTATAAAGGATACGAACTAGAAACTAATACTATGCCTGGCTGGGCTGGGAGTAGTTGGTATTTTTTAAGATATCTAGATCCTAACAACGACAAGGAGTTCTGCTCTAAAGATAAATTAGAGAAATTCGAGAATGTAGATTTATATTTAGGGGGAGCAGAACATGCAGTTGGACATCTATTATATTCGAGGTTTTATACCAAGTTTTTATATGATTTAGGGTATGTTAATTTTGAAGAACCATTTAAAAAGTTAATACATCAAGGCATGATATTGGGAGAGTCTGCACTAATTTATAGAATAAATGGAACTAATAAATACATAACGTGTGAAGACAATGATAGTAAAACCACGGAGTATAAAGATGGTCAAGTATTGGTTTGTAAAGAGTCAATAAAAAAAGAGTATGTAGATTTAGTAGAAAAAAATGGAATTACGACTATACATATCCCAATCAAGTTTGTAGATGATGAGGATTATCCTGAGAATGACCACAATGACATAACAGCAAAATTAGAGGAACTAAGAAAATGGAGACCTGATTTTAATGATGCAGAATTTTTAGAAGGTGAAGGAACATTAACTGATGAGCAAAAAGGGGTTGTATATAGATATCCATTTTTTAAAGTTAAAAGGGTAATTGAGAAGATGTCTAAATCTAAACATAATGTTATAAATCCTGATGATGTAATAAGCAAATACGGCTCTGATGTTTTTAGAATGTATTTGATGTTTTTAGGACCTATAGAGCAACAAAAACCTTGGAATACAAAAGGTATTGATGGTGTTGTTAGATTTTTAAATAAGTTAAATAACATTTCTAAAAGAGTTAGTGAAAAAGCATCTGATGATAAAGAGTTGAAGAGCATTAATAAATGTATTAGAGATGTGGGAACTAGTCTTGAAAACTTTTCTTTCAATACAGCTATAAGTTCTCTGATGATATGTCTCAATGAATTGTCGGGGATAGATACTGTTAGCAAGGATACTTTAAAAAAATATTTATTGCTCATAAAACCTTTTGCACCAAAAACTGTAAAAAAACTATGGGGCGAGATGTTCAAAAATAAATTCTGGACATCTATATTAACTAAAAAATTCTGGTTCAATTTGTTTACAAAAGGTTTTTCGCAAGATGATGATATAGATGTCATGGCATTTCCAGTCGCCAATGAAGAATTCCTCAAGGAAGATACTGTTCAATACCCTGTAATGATTAACGGTAAAGTACGAGCTCAAATAGTTGTAGATAAAAATATCACCGATGAACAATTAAAAGATATTGTTTTAAAGAACGACGTTGTCGTTAAGTGGGTAGATGGGGTAAAGATAAAGAATTTTATTATAGTTAAAGAGAAGATTGTAAGTATTGTAACAGAATCTTCATAACAGCCATTATTCATAACTAATTAAAATAAATACATCTTTTGTTTGTATTTTTCTACGCCATTAATCACTTTTAACATTATTTTTTGTAATATTTTTATAATAAAAATTCTTTTTACATGCCTGAAAGTTATTCTGAAGAAGTATATAAGCATTTTATGAGTCCACAAAATGTTGGAAAGATAGAATCCCCATCAGCTATTGGAGAAGTTGGCAATCCTCAATGTGGAGATATTATGCGCATTTATATAAAGGTTAATGATGAAACAAAGATAATAGAAGACTGTAAATTTCAAACATTTGGCTGTGCTGCAGCCATTGCTTCCTCGAGTGTCGCTACAGAATTGATAAAAGGTAAAACTATCTTTGAAGCATTTAAAATAACAAATGAGAATGTCATCAAGGCGCTAGGTAGCCTTCCAGAAAGGAAGATTCATTGTTCTCTTTTAGCAGAAGAGGGAATAAAAAAAGCAATACTGGAATATTGTAGCGAAAAAAATATTGACCCTTTAGTTTCCGATTAATGTGTAGAATGTGCTTGTGCAATTCGCTAACTACTTTCCAATACAGAAATCCTTGAATATATTATCTAGAATATGTTCATTCGACACGCCTTCAGCAAATAGTTTGTTAATCTCTTCTATACATTCACTGCTATATTTAAATGCTATGTCGTAATTTTTTGTCATCATCTTCTCCTTAGCCATTTCAAGATTCTTTAGAATATGAGATAGTATGTCATAATGGCGTGCATTAACCACAAACTCACTCTCAGATATTTTATATTTGTTAGATATGAAATCTTCAACATCTTTAATTCCGATATTATCTTTTGTGGAGACGTAAAAAACAGGCATACCTTGTGATATATCCCCTGGGAGTTTATAATTAATATTCAAATCAATTTTATTTACAAGAATAATCAAGTCCTTGTTTTCTATGTCTATTTGTTGAAGTGTATGAAGAAAATCATTCACATCACACAATACGTCTGTAATATAAATTATCAAACGTGCATTTTTTATTGTTTTCTTCGTGCGCTTTATCCCTTCTTTTTCAATTATATCAACGTCAATACCTTCACGTATTCCTGCAGTGTCTATAAACCTACATTTTAATCCTCCAATCAATATTTCAGCATCTATAGTATCCCGAGTAGTTCCTGGTATGTCAGAGACGATACATCTCTCCTCTTTCAATATAGCATTTAAGAATGACGATTTTCCAACATTAGGCTTGCCTATTATAGCTACAGGCAAACCTTTCTTTATTGCCTCACCTTTACTAAAATTAGAAATAAGTGCAGATATGTCTTTTTTAACTGCATCTATATGAGCACATGCCTTATCATATACTTCGGTATTGTTTATATCCTCTTCATTAAAATCCATATCTAAATCTATGAGAGAGCATATTTTAACAATGCCTTCTCTTATGTTTGTGAGCTTACTAGATAAATCCCCACGCATTTGTTTTAATGCTATATTATGTGCGGACTCATTTTGAGCAGCAATAAGATCAGCCACGGCCTCCGCCTGGATAATATCAAACCGCCCATTTAAATATGCTCTTCTTGTGAACTCCCCATTAAGAGCCATACGCGCTCCTTTTTGTATCAGGGTTCTTATTATCACGTCTATTATATATTCAGAGTTATGACATGATATTTCCACAGACTCTTCCTTAGTATATGACTTTCCATTTTTAAAGACAGTCACCAGGACATTATCTATAACTTTCCCTTGTTCGTTTATAAAATTACATACCGAAACAGTATGAGTTTCCTTCAATGTCAAGTCGACATTCACGTTGTCATTTACTAAGTCTATACACCCTTCTCCTGAAAGGCGTATTATTGCTATTGCACCATTTGGACTGTGAGGAGTTGCCAAAGCAATGATTATATCATTTCTCATACTTTTTATTAAAACCTTTATAAAACCAAAATATTCTTTTTCAATAAAAAAACACGCTTAAGATATCATAATAATAGTATGGATGCAGAAATAGTTAACAATGTAAAAGGAACGAAGGACTATTATGGGGAGAGCTTAAAGAAAAGAAATTTTATAATAAAGAAGCTTTCAGACCTGTGTGTAAAATATAACTTCGAGCCACTACAGACTCCAGCATTTGAATATTCGAAGCTAGTACAGAATGTATACGGTGATGAAGCAGATAAGCTCATATATCATATTTTAAACAGTGGAGATTTTTTAAAAGATTGTGAAATAAACTCTGGCGATATAAAGAAAATACGTGCGGAGATATCTGAGAAGTGCCTACGTTATGACCTCACACTACCCTTAATGCGTTTTGTCCTAAATAATATTGGTGAGATAGACTTCCCTTTAAAGAGATATCAATGCCAGTCGGTATGGCGTGCGGATAGACCGCAAAAAGGTAGACTGAGGGAGTTCCTACAATTCGACATAGACATAGTTGGCTCTGTGAGTGTTTTATGTGAAAATGAGATCCTACTCTTTGTGAATGATTTTTTTGATGATATTTCCTTCCAGCAATATACAATAAAGATAAATCACAGGAAAGTTTTAGAAGACTTAGCTAAGCTTATAGGATGTGACGGGGAAAAGTGTACTTCTTTTTTTATATTGATAGACAAGAAGGATAAAATTGGCTTGGAGGGAGTTGTGCAAGGACTAAAAGATCTAGATGTAAAGGAAGAAAACATAAACGTATTGCAGTCTCTCTTCGCGTTGGACTGTGATAACTTCTGTAAAATTGCCCATATAAAAAATATTTTTAAAAATGCGAACATAGATACAAAAAACATAGAAGAGCTCGAGAATTTCTATGCCAAATATGTTTATGGTAAGATTAAAAATGTAAATATTGACTTGTCACTTGTACGTGGACTGGCTTATTATACGGGATTGATTTTTGAAGTTACATTAGACAATGCTAACGTAGGGAGCGTATGTGGTGGCGGACGATATGATTACTTTGCCAATAAATTCTCACGAAAAGAATTAGAGAGCGTAGGTATTTCCTTTGGTATAGATAGGTTATACGCTGCTCTCGAAGATAAAAATATACTTCAGGAACAAACATATACGAAAATACTATTTGCAAACGCTGACAATAATCTTGATTTTAATTTAATACGCCTCTTACGTAAGCGAGGTTTTATTGTAGACATATATTACAACCCCGAGAATAACTACTCAAAAAAACTTAGATATGCAGATAAGAAGAACTTCGATTTTGTAATATCTTGTGAAAAAGAAGGTGAATATATGTGTCGTAATATGGGGACTGGGGAAACACGTTTTTTTACAACCAGTAAGAATATAGAAGATGAAATATATACTTTCGTAACTAACTAAAAAAACAGACGTTTATTAATCGTGCTTATTTTCTTGAAGTGTTTCTTCTTTTTTAAAGTTCTTTTCCTTAGCTAGGCGTCTGTTAAACAATACTAAAGTTATTCCTATAATAACAGCTCCAATAATACCTGTTTTAGTAGGTTCTTTACTGAAAATCAAATAACTAAATATTAAAGTAAAAATAACTTTTGAGAAGTTGACAAACTCTAAAGCCGTAACACTGGGAGCGTGCTTAACACCAAATATAAGAGAAAAGTGATGTGATAAAGTTAACGCTGATATCAACCATGTAAGAGGATTGAAGAGTATAGAAAATGAAAATTTATTCAAAACAATCAAAGAAAGAGCACCATAAAGGAAATAAATTGAAAACTCCACACAACATGCTTGCAGAGCATCTCTTTTCTTGACGCAGAAATAACGCCGTGTGGTGTCTCCGATTGATGCTATAGCAATAAATGAAACCAATAACCAAAAATGATTTAAGTGTAGGACAGAGTAGTTACTAACAATAAAACCGGTAACAATACTAACAGCAAAAGGTATATAGAAGAAATGAAATTTTTCCTTCAGCAGCACCAAAGCTAACATAGAAACGCAAAAAGGTTTTATCATTGCTGCGATTTCAATCCTATTAAAATCCATCTTCTCCGCGAGATATAATTTATATGAAGAAGCTAAGATAGGAATACTAAATAATAATATTTGAAATATCTCTTCTTTTGTGCAGAAAGTTTCTTTTAACGTGAAATTGATTCTCCCTTTTTGCTTCAAAATAAAATGAATTATTACATACACGAACATGGTGATTATGTTAGTATGAAAGATTACAACATACAATTCGGGCTGAAAGGTAAATACAGGAGAACAAGCGCCCTCAGGAATAAAGCTACGTAGTTTATCAGAAAGAATCCAATTATTACTGAAGACAAAAAATTTTAGTAGCTGGTTTGACAACACACTAAAACAATTAGCAGCTAAATACGCTAGTATTGCTAAATTTTCTAGCATAGAAAATAATTTATATATACTATAAAGTATAAAATAAAAAAATTTATTTTATTATTGTAATATATAAAAAAAGTTGCCTTTGTAGCTCAGTGGTAGAGCAGCTGGCTGTTAACCAGTTGGTCGGAGGTTCGAATCCTTTCGGAGGCGCGGTTTTTTCACTCAAAAAAAGATATGATCCTATCATTCAATAGAAAAACCAAAAATATAGGATTCAACCTGAGCAGGAATATAGTCGTGCCGCGGTTCTTTTTTTTCATTCTTTAAAATCTCTTTAGTGTTTGTAGTGGTATATAAAATTATATTTATCCCTACAAACAACCTAATCCTTTTTAACACACTCCAGAACTTTCTATATTTTTTCAAATCTACAAAGAACCTGTGGATATTCAAATATAAACGTGGGCGATACACAAGACGATTTGATATTGATTTTCTTTGAACTGTATTTTCTACTATAGGGATAGAGGAAATTTCTCTTTGGTTGAATATCCCACCATTAGCAAAAATGTACACTCCTATATTATGCTCGAATATTACGGACTTATAATTAGATGTAAAAGAGACGCCAAATGTTGAGTTAGTGTTCATTCTAAATTCTGGTGCACAAAGATTTAGGTCACAATATAACCCTAGGTAATGTACTTTAGAAAAAGACAAAAGATATGGAGAAGAAAAACAATAGTAAACACCCGTGAAAAATTTTTCCTTAAAAACATTTTGTGGTTTTGAATAATAAGAACCAATAAAGAATGGTGGGAAAGAAAAACTATGTCTTAAGCGCCTGCTAATTCTTTTGTATATTTCTTTACCATTATTAAACCATGTTATTGTCTCATCTCCCTTATCACTTATGCTAGCTATATTGATTTGAAGGAAGAAGTTAAAAAGTCCTGGTTCATTAATTTTTATATTCTTTGGCTCTTTTCTATCAATAAACATGTACAACAATAAGGGGTTGTAAACATACCCAAAGCTTATATGAATTTCTGTGTTGGTATTATATTTGAATTTGATTTTTAATTTATGAATGAGGCATAAGTCTATAAATGGGTATCCTCCTAATGACAGAGCATTATTGTCGCGTTCAGCATTATTTATTTTGTTTTGACCATGTATACAGCGGTCAAATTTCAACAGAGAAATGCCTATTCCTATTTGCTGACAGCATCTACGCTTAAAGGAGAAGTCATATTCTGGCTCAAAATTAAATATCACATTCAGAGTGCCAGGGAAACCTTGTTTTAATGATGTTACAAGGTTTTTATTACCGATAAGATTAATCAGTGGCCTAAGCAAAAACAATTTAAGTGATGTGTAAAAGACTTCAACACCGAAATAAGGGAAAAAACCTAAAACTCTCGCAACATAGTTAGTTTGTAGAAGCCAGGAATGTTGAAGGTCGCAAGCGAAGTAGATGTCGGTAAAGAATTTAGTGATATTATTTTCTTGCAATTCAGAAAAGGGAAGACCACACAATGACCCTCCTACTGATATTAAGGAAGAATTGTTATATAGAGCCATGTTGTTGTTTAACAAACCATGATACGCAGTAAGTTTATTTAAGGACGCTAGAAAAAAAAGCAAAAAAAACTTAAGCTTGGTTGATTTTTCCATATATTATATTAAATAGATAAAAGTTATGTCTGTTTTTACTATAAAAAGGTTTGTAGGTTTTCTTTTCATAATTCTTTGTATTATTGCTCTAGATCAATCATTAAAAGAGTTGGTTGTAACTCATTTAAAATATAACGAGGAGATGCCAATAATAGATGGGATACTACACCTTCGTCACACTCAGAATCCTGGTGTCATATTAGGAATACAAATTCATGGTTTTAAATACATAAGACTTGTTTTTTTAGGATTTAAGTTTTTACTTCTCATGCTTTTTTTTTCATATATATTTGCGCCTGAAAGACATGAGAAATTCATAAAGACAAAAATAGTTGCAGGAGCTTTTTTAATCGGTGGAGGGCTTTCCAATTGTCTTGATTGGATGTTTAACGGATTTTTATATAATGGGGTATTGTGTCATGATGCCCCTTTTAAATTTGGATATGGAACTGTTATAGATATGTTCTATTTACCATTCACCTATTTTCAAACTCCTTCCTCCTGGCCAATTCTTGGCGGCTTTGGAAGCTGTTTCCCTATTTTTAACATTGCTGATATATTTATCTTTCTTAGCTTTTTAGTGCTAATTCGTCTGATTTTTAAATTAGAGGACACACACACCCGCAATAGAATTCGCAATAATAATGCATGGTTAAAAAAAAAGAAAAAAAGGAAACCTCTTTCTTCACGAACTAAAATTAAAGTTGAGAGGAGTACTGCAAAAAAGAACAAGAGTAAATGAAAAAAGCAGGGATAGTTTCGATAATAGGACTCCCAAATGCGGGGAAATCTACATTGTTAAACTCTATAGTTCATAAAGAGATTTCAATAGCAACATATAAACCTAACACTACCGAGGAGGTTATATATGGAATAAAAACAAAGCCAGACTACCAGATAGCCTTCCTAGACACACCCGGGATAATAACCCCTCATAATATTAAACAAAAGGAAATGTTAGTAAGAATAAAAGAATCAATGTCTATTTCAGATGTTATTGTATGGCTTGTAGATGTATCGGCAGATTACAAAGAGACCAAAATAGGAGAAACTATTCTAAATCATTTCCCAGCTAAAACTATCCTTGCGCTAAACAAGGTTGATTTAATAAAGACAGCTGAGGAGCTGAATAGTAAAGTAGAATTTTTTAAAAACATAGCACAGGGAATAAAAAAAAAAATATTAATATCAGCAAAGAGCAATATATCTTTACCTATCCTCGAAAAAGTAATAGTAGAAATGCTTCCCGAACAAGACTTCCTCTTCTCGGAAGATACTGTGACAAATAAAGACTCAAAATTTATTGCTGCCGAAATAATACGCAAATATATATTCCTAAATTTCAGGAAGGAGATCCCCTATCATGTGTCTGTAAAAATAGAGGTTTTTAAAGTTAGGAAGGGTGTGCTACATATTCATGCGGTTATAACTGTGGACAAACAAAGTCAAAAAGCCATACTCATAGGTAAGAAGGGGGAAGCTCTAAAACAAATTGGAATAAAGGCCAGGGAAGAGATGGAACGTTTTTTTAAAAAACATATTTTCTTGAAGCAATATGTAAAAGTATAATTTTGTATAACATTATTTATGCTGTTTAAAAAAGGAGCGAACGGTTTTTTATTCGCTGTTGTTGTGTTATTTTGTGTTGTACCTTCTAGAGTTAAGGGAATGGATTCGTCCGATATCTTTTATGATACGTTTTTAAAACCTATGTTAAAAAAAACACTTGGCAACGTGAAAATGAACACTAACAAACACGGATTTTTTCACCAGTATGATTTTTCTACCTTTTCATTTTCTGTACCTCTTATATATAGACTGGTGTCTGTTGATAATGTTCTGGCGTTTTTCCAAGGTCTTGCGCACTGGCGTGGACATGAGGAAAATCTAAAGTCTTTTTTTAATAAATCTAAAAATGAAAAATATGGTAGTTTTTTTGATAAAGATATAAAATATAAATTCCTGGAAAAGTATAAAAATTTGACATATTCCGTTTCAAGTTCAAGCTGTACAACTCTTCTATATTCTTGGTACATACAGCTTAGGAAAAGTAATTTCTTTGCATCCTACGGTGTGTTATGCGAATATTCTAAGCACATATACAGTTTTAATTATTGTACATTTAAATATACAAAAGATATATTTGAAACGATGGAACAAGCTTACCATCTTGAATTAGGTGATAATTTTATTAATTATGCTGATGAAATCATACACAAAAAATATCAGAAATTACAAAACGAAGATAACATCCCACAGGGCGATATTAAGCCAAACTTAGACCGTAGATATGATAACATAGTTGAAAAATATGCAAAAAAGTATATTACGGATAAAGAATGTCGTCGTCAACACATAAATACTCTTTCTAACATTTATTGGGAATTAGATGACCGTGACAAAAAAAGTTTTGAAGAAGATTTAAAAAGCAGCTATATAGATTATAACGCTCGTAGTAATTGGGAAGAAGCTAATGAATCAGTATCTTTTTGTGTTAACGATGTTGGAGTCCATGCCGGGATTTCTTACCTGCAAAATAAAATAGATCCATTCTACGGTTTTTATTTCTCTATGTCTCTTGCAGTAGGGATACAGTATATAACATGTGTAAATGGACTGAATATTATCAATGAAGACGCCAAGGTTAAAGAGCTGCTAAAATTTGATAATAATGCGTTTAAATTCTTACGTAATCAACGATTTTACAAAAATTTACTTTCCTTCTTTATAAAAATTAGATTAGAGGCTGGATATGGACTTATAAGATTTTTTATTTCTTTCAAGTCTTTAGATTTGCAAGAAATAAAAAAAGCACTTGAACCTGAAATGAAGTTCAAACTAGGTGAAGGGAAAAGTGCTGTAAGGCTTGAAGAATATAATGAGGCATGTTATAAGATATCCGAAGAATTAGTCGCTAAATTTAATATAAAGAAAGAGAAAGGCTTCAAGAGATTCCTTCCTAAAATAATACAATTTGGGTTTACATTAAACTTATAAAAAGGAGCAGGTGGACGTTATATTTAAGCATTTGTAGTTCAATTGGATAGAATAACGGACTTCGGATCCGCAGGTTGAAGGTTCGAGTCCTTCCAGGTGCACGGTATACTATTTTTGTTGTTTTTATGTAACCACTGAAAAGTTCCCAATTTAATTCTTTGATTATAAAAAAAAATAATTCCAAAGGCACGCTTGAAATATTTTTTCGTATGGAAATGTTCTCTCCTATAATTCAAGACGTTGGCCTAAAAGAGGATATTCAAGTCGTGCACTATAAATAGTGTAAATACTCTTTACACGATTAAATCTAGTTTTTTAAAAACTTCTACTGGCATAATAAACAACAGTAGACATTATATGTGTATTCACGATATAAGATCACGATAGTGGAATGTTATTATTTTTTTGTAAGCTCTGCTTTCCTTTTTTTTAGGTTCTTTACCCAAAAGGGGATTATTATTGTCCCGCAAAATATATACACATAAAAAGTAAGTATGCGCCATAGGAACATCACAACTGGTGTATATTGTGTAAGTAGACTAGTATAATTGACTGTGAAGATGAGCTCTACAAAACCCGCTCCTCCAGGTGTTGGGGATAAGAGCATAGAAACCCACATTATGAGATGATTACGGAAAATGTAAAGATGATCAATAAAAGAACATTTCATGAGACTAGCAATAAGAAAATTAAGAACAATATAACGGCAATACCATGCCAATAAGGTTACAAATATAACTAACAGCCAAAAAGAGAAACCTTTTTTCACAAGTATTTTAGATGCCGCAATCATTTCGTTCCCTTGTTGCTCAGCTTTAGATCTAAAACGTTTTAGAATAGATATGCTTGTGATCTTACATAAAACCCATTTAATCATTCTAGGGCGAAAATATAATGCACATGTCATGATGGAAGCATATACTAAGACTATACAATAACACGATATAAACAAAGCCCACATTATCTTTGGATAATTCTGCATTAATGTTTCAATTCCCAGCGGACCGTTGAGTAAAAAAAAATAATTGTCAAGTGTTGTTGTAGCCATAACATAAGCCATAGCACGTCCAAAAGGAATACCCTCAGCCATGAATAAGAACACAGCCACAACACCTCCTCCAACGACACTTGGTGTTATGCATGATAAGAATTCCCATAAAAGCATTATCACAAGACAACGCCTCCAGGGTATATCACCATTAGATAACAGCCTTATGCGTAATGTATAAAAGAAATTACGACCCACGAATGTAAGAATAGCGAAAAAGACATAGCTCAGTTTTATGTTCTTCACAAGAGCAAAATTACTTACAGAGAAATTCTTGTCTCGCCACATAAGGCATAAGATAATACCAAGCCCAATAAAAATTGGGATTAATACCTTCCACCCGTTTAATATCCTTAAAGCCGACTCCTTGCCACTTTCGAATTCATCTTTTTTTATCGCTGCCATCATAATATATATTTTCTTTGACTAATCCTTAATCTTATATCTAACAGCAAAAAGTGAAGAAGCATGCCTATATTCTTCTTTATTCTTCTCTTCAATATTATCATAGTGTACTGATAAATTATCTAATTTATTTATAATATGTCCATCGGCTTCTGGCAGCAACTTATCACATTGCTTTTCAAAAGCTTCAATAAACGTCGATAGCTTCTCTTCTTCCTTCGCAGTTAATCCTATTTTAGACATTGATTTGATTCTTTCAATAATTTTCATATTATACTTTTATGATAAGAAAACAGAGTGAAAACGACTTCCTTTTTAAAAATAAAAAATATAAAATGGTCGGAGTAATAAAGAACCCACGCAGAAACTTAACTCTTTCCTTCTTCCCTCTTTATTCTATAAAGAAAACTTTAAAGTTCTTATTTGTGGATATTGACAATTGCCTAATTCCTTTTAATATAAACACAATTGAAGAGAAGAACGACCGAGAGCTTCTAATATCTTTTACGAAAACTAATAACTTTCTCATTGATAAATTGAAAAATAAAAACGTATATGTTGAAGAAAAGGATTTTCCAAAGGTTTCATTCCCAGTAGAAGAATTTCTTGATCTAACAAACTATAAGGTCTTTAATGAAGAGGGAGTATTGCTTGGAAACGTCACTGAGCATTCCGGGAATAGTATTCAAAAAACCATCAGGGTTGAAAAAAAAAATGGGGGATACGTTTACATTCCTGTTGTTGATGCCTTCGTAAATAAAATTGATGACAAAAAAAAGGAAATAATACTTAACAATTATTCACAAATATTGTTATAATATCAACAGAGCCAAACAATTTATGCCAGAGTCTAATAAGAGAAAATATCTATTGTCTCTTTTCGTTTTTATTTTGATCGTCGTTCTAGGTCTATTTTATTTTTCCCATTATAGGTCTGAATTATCACTACCCCATGATACGTTCTTTCGTTCACTAAAAGGCTCTGATACTGAAACAGAACGTCTAAAATTAACCCTTACAACAGAAGAACATGTTGACATATTAAGCGAGTATCTAAAAGACAAGGAGGTATGTACTATGCTCATTCCTGAATTATATGGAACCGAAGGGGTTGTAGATAAAAATGTTATAAAAAAGTATATTAAAAATGAGTTAATAATGGGCAATAATAGTAACATGTTCACAATTCTACTTAAATCTAAGGATGGCAGTTTAGAACCAATAGGGCAAATATCTTTTAATTGTAAAACTAAGGGGATTATATGGTTGTCTTATTGGTTAGGCAAGAAATTCCATAGGAAAGGGTACATGTCTGAACTAGTTCCGTTAATAAAAAAATATTTTGATAGATGTTCTGATATAGAGCAGCTGCACGTACAATGTTTCTCGGACAATATAGGCTCAGCTAAAATATGTAGAAAAATATGTGCTCTTTTTAGTGGAAAAGAAGATGAGTATAAAGTAAACGAAGGGTTTTTTAGAGAACAAAACATGTCTCAAAGAGCTTTCGTATGGAAATTCGACATATACAAACTAAAATTTTAAATATTTTCTTTCTAATATAACCTAAGGCTGTTATTATTTCCATAAAGCTATATAAAAATGTTAGGTTTAAATTATCTGCTGGCCATTACTCCTTTTATTTTTCTTTAAAAAAATAAAATTATTTTTCAGAATAGATTATTTAGAAAATGTTATTTATAAATGAATTGATATGAGCAATAAAGTATTTTTGTGGACGCAACACTTGGCATTAAAAGTTTGTTTACATGAACTTACTTTTGTGTTAAAACGACTAACTTGTTTAATTAAAATATACAAAGATTGATAAAAAACAAATATAAGTATGGGACTGATATCTAAAGAGAAATATGATTCCATTTTAAAAGAACTAGAAGATTTAAAAAACCAACAGTTACCAAAAGTACTACAGCAAATAAATGCCGCGCGTTTACATGGAGACTTAAGTGAAAATGCCGAATATAGTGCTGCAAGGGCAAAGCAAAAAGAAATAAATAGTAAAATAGCAAGTCTGCTAAATATTATTGGTGAGGCAGAAGTGATTGGTGATAGAAATTTCAAAAAAACAACAGTTGGCTTGTTCGCGAAAGTACGAATAAAGAATATTAAAACAGGCCAAGAATTAACTTATCAGCTAGTTTCTAACGAAGAGGCATCGTATCTAGAAAACAAGATATCAATATCTTCGGAACTTGGTAAGAAATTAAATGGTAAAAAAAAAGGTGATAGAGTGTTTATTGAGAGCAGCAAAATGGATTTCGAAATAGTGGACCTATCTTATTCTAATGACTAATAAAATTACACTATTGTTTATGAAACAAAACTTCCGCAAAGGATTTTTTCTGTGCAGAAAAAACAATAACTTTTTGTTAGATTAAAATAAAGATTACAATCCTCGTTTTTTTTTATTTATAAATTATTGTTTGGAATAGACTGTTGCGCTTTTGTGACACTTTGGGATAAAAACCACTTTGACCCCCAATAACTCTGACGTTACTAATATCATCGTATTCTTTAATATGCTCAAAAATTTTTTGATAACGTTTAAAAATAAGCTTCTCCTTAGATCCAAAACGTCCCAAAATGCCGCCGTCATGAAAATTATTTTGGATGGGGAAGATAGTATTTTGATCGTCTTTAACTAAATAATAATGCAAAAATTTATGTTGTCCATAAAGATTACATAAAGATGTTAATTTATTAGACATAGTGTAAACTTTATTTTTGTCTTGAATTAAAGTGAGTAGACATTCTAGTGGAGCTATTCGCATCCGGTCTTTCAAGATCTGCTCTTCTGGGTTAAAATTTAATTCTCTCAAACCGTCCTTTTTTTTTGTCACATATTTACTAATTGGTTTAATTGTATTCAGAACAATAATGGTATTTCGAATAACGGAGGTACAGTTTTTTGCAGCGTCATTATAATAAGACTCCTTATATAAGTCGTCTCTTTCCTTTTCATCGAAATGTTCTTTTAAAGCCTCATTCAATATTTTAGAAAAGTCATCTTTACTGTTTATTTCAACAGTCAAACTTTTTTGTTCAAGAGGTAGAAAGCAGTCATCGAATTTTTCATATAAAAACATCATGAATAAATGTGAAGTATTGAAAATCATCTTCCTTACGAAAACAAAGAAGTTATCCAATGAATCCGAAGTAAACATGTCTTTACATTTATTTATGGCAGGAAGATTATTTTTTTTAAAAACCTCAAACTTATTTAAAAATGCACGTATGACAACGTTGTTTTCATAAAAAGATGTGTCTTTGCTAATTGTTTTATAGTTTTTCAAATTGTCTAATTGATGTTTGTATCTCTCGAAATAATCTTTATCACAGAAGAACATAGAGAAATTTGAAGGTGTGAGATAATTAAACAATGATTTTATATTAAACGAGGAGATGAAAGTATAAAATTTTACTGTACCTATATCTTTCGTAACATTTTGTGATATAACATTCAAATCAAGGATATCACATAATAATTTTAACAGAATTAAATTACGCATTCTAACATTCTTTTCTTCCTTGACGAAAATTGAATCGCCAAATTCCTTAGCGTATGTCCCGCTTCTAGGGGAGCATATACTGTTGAAAAAGGCTATTATGGAATAATAAAGGAATAAACCAGTTTCAGTTTTGTCAATCTCCTGAAAAGCATCATCAATAAATTTTTCTATAAGATCTTTAAAATCATTATAGTTCTTCAGACTGTAATCATTAGTGAAATTTGATTGTTTACTAGTATAATTAAGGTATTGTTTAATAAAATTCTGCGCTTTATTCTTAGCATTTTCATCATCTTTTTTAGGATTTGGCTGTACTTTTATTTCTGACTTCGTTTTAAAAGTATTATAATCTTTATTTTCATCTTTAAGAGTTGAAATCTCTGAAGAAACATCTTTAATCGGTGTGGTTATTGTAGGTATACTGCTATTTCTTGAAGGGAGAGTTTCTTTTACTTCAAGTTTTTCTGGACTTATATTTTCTTTTTTATTAACAGTAGTCTTTCTTGTAACTAAAAGATCGAGAAGAGGGCATCCACTTTCACAGGTCAATATTATAATGTTTAAGAATAAATAAATGAAGAGATTATATCGCATAACTAGTGACTAGTACAAATAATATATACGAAAGAAATAGTAAATTTTTACTAATATTTTTTCTATAATTTTTTTTATGCCTGGAAAATCTCAGCAACGAATCTAACTCCTATTGTAGGTTTTGATGCAAGTTCATGTTCTAGGTAATATTTCCCTATTTCTAATTCTTCAGAATAGGAAGCATAACTCCCACCAATAACCATTCTCATTTCCTCGGCGTCATGTCGAGAAGTGTATTTAGAATCGTTTTCGTTAAGCCACTCATATACATTACCACTCATGTCATGCAATCCATTCGTATTAGCAGTAAAAGTATTAACATCTGTAACGTAAACTCCACCATTCTCATATGATGGGTTACTAAAATTACCACACACTCTCCCTTCGTTATCTGTTAAAGATATAGATCCCCAACCGTATAAGCAAATACCCTCTGATCCTTCAGCAGCAAGGCACCACTGCCCATAATTTGGCAATGAGAATTTGACAATAAACCTGGCGTCGCGCTGTATTTTCTTCGTGTTAATTAAATACTCATTACAATATACAGTTCTTAACTTAGCTATCTCCACACATTGCTCCCAATTCAAACCTATGGCAGGTTTATTTGCGTTCTTAGGATCAGTATAATATTCCTCCAAAAACTTATTATATTCTTCATCCTGGTTTGACATCCACGGTAACATGTCGTATATATATTCTGGTTTAACAACCTTGCTAGCAAAGTCACTACGCAATTCTAAATATTCACTTACGGGGCCGTCAAGTGTTTTATCAACTTCTCCTTCTTTATTTTTGGCTATCATATTATATACATCTTCGCCAGATAAATGGAATTCTGTATCGTATTGTCCTTCATCTTCATCTTTATCTTTAGCATCATGGCTAGTATAGACGTATAAGTTTATGGGATCAGAGGCTTGTCTTCCACCATTTTTATAAAAAGCTATGAGTATTTTTATAAGTTTATTGAATTCTGCAACAGTCAATACAGTCTTATCAATCAGAAAAGGTGCAATATTGATCGACGGTATATTGCTCATTTCATTATGTTGCATAGATCCAATCCTATACCCCTCTCGACCTTTAATATAGGACATCCCACGAAACGTAAAACTAAATTTGTTAAGAAATATATTTAAAGACAAGTTGTTATCTATTTCATCTTTTGCTGGTGTGGGATATGAAACATTTTTAAGATTTCCACCATCATCACGTCTAGACGAATACGTAATGGCATTAAAGAAAACTATGAAAAATATTATCGCTGAGAAAATAATCCTTCTCATAACAAATGTTCTAGACGAAGGTGAGAAATATGGGAAAATAAAACTAACAAATCTCCTTTTCTCGCAACCTGTGTCGGAAAGTACCTGCTGCTTTCTTTATTTTTCTCTTTACAGAATTTTTAGTAAACCTTTTCCTTTCTCTAACAATCCTTGCTATTTTTATTGAATCAAACTTCTTTTTAATCATTTTAATAAGTTTGTCTGTAGGTTCGCCACTCACACTTAATCTTACCATTTTTTTGCTCATACATATATTATATCACAAAAACAAATTTTTTGTACTTTTTTATAGAGAAGTGCGGAAATATATTATGGCCTTTTAACAACAGTAAATCATTTCTAAAAATAACTAGAAAAATATTATTATTATTATTAATATTAGGCACTTGTGTTGGAATTGGTAGACAAGCTACTTTGAGGTGGTAGTGCTAGTTTTATAGCATAAGGGTTCGAGTCCCTTCATGTGCACGTTCTTATGAGAATAGTACTATCATGGCTTCAGGATTTTATAAACATAAATGAGTACAACATTACTGAAATTACTCAGAAATTAACAGACATAGGTTTGGAAGTTGAAAATATTTCCAAAATAGAAACCATCCGCGGGTCTCTAGAGGGGCTCATTGTCGGGGAGATAATATCTTCATATAAACATCCAAATGCAGACAGGCTCAGCTGTGTGGAGGTAAATATAGGGCAAGATGATAATGTTAAAATAGTTTGTGGCGCACCGAATGTCAGAGTTGGAATGAAATGTATTGTAGCCTTACCTGGAACATGTATTCATACAACAAAAGGAGAAGATATTGTAATACGAGAGACTAAAATCAGGGGTGTTGTTTCTTCAGGGATGCTCTGTGCTGGAGATGAGGTAGGAATAAATAATGAGCATGAAGGTATTTTTGAATTGTCAGAGGAAGCTAAAACAGGTGAGAATGTATCTTCATATTTTAACATAACAAATGATTTTGTAATAGACATAAGCTTAACGCCCAATCGTGGATATGCTCTTTCGCATGCAGGTGTAGCACGTGACCTCGCAGCATTTACAAAAAAAAAAATTATAATACCTGCAATACAGAATGCTTGGGAAAGGGAATGTACAAAACCGCGAATAATAATTGAAGATAAAGACTTATGCAAGGCATTCAATGGAGTATTAATTAAGAACGTTAATATAACATCATCTCCAGAGTGGATTAAAAATAGGCTTCTTCTTGCAGGTATAAAACCTAAAAATAATATTGTTGATATAACCAACTACATAATGCTTGGATACGGTCAGCCAATGCATGCATATGATTTGAATACCATAGAAGGAGATGTTCATATTCGTCAAGCACGCCAACAAGAAAATTTTAAGGCTCTAAATAATAAAGAATATACACTCGATGGAGATATAGTAGTATGCGACGAAGATAAAATATTATCTCTCGCAGGAATAATTGGAGGAGAAAGTTCATGTATAAATGATAACACCACAGACATTTTTCTGGAGAGTGCATCGTTTAACAATTCTAAAATACGACTATCATGCCAGAGGTTAGATATAAGAACAGAAGCTTCCTATAGGTTTGAACGAGGAGTCGACCCAACAATGCAAGAATATTGTTTGCACGCTGCTGTGGACTTGCTACATCAACAGCAGAAAGATATTGAAGTTATAGGTATAACTAACAGTCAAGATATAATAGAATGGAAAGAAATAAAAGTCTCTTTTGAATATATCAACAATAAAATAGGACAAGAAGTCGATAAAGCTGAGATAATTGACATTCTACAAAGGCTTGATTTTAAAATTAAGAGTACGCATACTGATATTATCTGTTCTGTCCCTCCATATAGAGAGAATGTACAATACCCATCAGATGTTGTCGAGGAAATACTCCGCTTCAAAGGGTTTAATAGTATAAGTATAGACGCCAACAAGACATTATTCACTGTAAAACGCAATATATCTGAAGAGTTTTTAAAAAGGGGAAAGATCCTCTCTAAAACTACAGCTTATTTAACTAACGTTGGTTTTTATGAGGTTATAAATTCTCCATTAGTATCATCAAGGGTAGAGAGTAAAAGTACAATAAAGATAGTAAATCCCTCTGGAATTTACGATACATTGCGTACAGAGACAATAACCTCGGGTCTACAAACAGCCAAAATTAATATTGACGCTGGGAATAAAAACCTAAAATTCTTCGAAATAGGGAAAGCATATTTGAAAGATGAAACAGGATATAAAGAAGAAGAGCATCTATCTATTTTTATATCTAGTGTCGAAGAGAAAAACTGGCAAGGGGAAAGTGAAAAATGCTCTTATTTTAAAATTAAAGAGATTGTACTTACGATTCTTAAATTGCTGAATATAGATTATAATAAGGAAGAAACCAACGAGAATAAAACTACAATAAAGAAAGAGGATTTACAAATAGTACAATATGGATTAATAAGCGCAAAGACATTACGAGAGCTCGACATACATCAGGACATTTTCTTTGCGGATATAAATGTAAAAAACCTAATCCAAGCGTCAGGGAATTCGAGGAAGCAATTTTGTACTATAAATTATTACCCAATTACAAAACGTGAGCTATCTTTTACTATAAATAAAGAAACAAAATATGACGATATAATTCAAAAGATTAAATCTTCAAAGATAGAGAATTTAAAAGAAATAAGACTCATTGATATATACAACAACGAAAATAAACTAGGGGTTGGTAAAAAGGCATATTCTTTCTTTTTTGCATTCCAAGCAGAAGATCATACGTTAACAGAAGAAGAGACAAACAGAAGCACCGACCATATAATCAACATTTTGAGTGCTACTTTCGATGCTCAACTGCGTACAGAATAGCTTCTTATCTTAAGACGAAAGATATTTTATATTTTTTTTTAAAAAAGTAAAATAAAAATTTTCTATATGTTTATCTATAATAGATATAAGGGTTTGTAGCTCAGCTGGTTAGAGCAACTGCCTCTTAAGCAGTGGGTCGTAGGTTCGAATCCAACCAATCCCACAATAGACGTTGACTATGGTAAAAAAAAAGGAAATTAGTGGTAAGGAAGAAGAGAGGAAGATGAATGATCCGAAAGATGTTGTTTTCTTTGATCAATCTTCTATGCAGATATTTATATTAAAATCGAATGTTAGTACATCTGAGACGTGTTTTATTGACGGTCAGGAATATCCTTTATATAAATTGGATACAAGCTCTGCTTCACATTATGCATTCACTAAACAGGAAGCAGCTACAATACAGACAAGCGTGAGAAAGAAGTTCTTGGATAAGTATAATCTAAATAAATAAACAAGCCTCCTGGTTTAAAGCTATGTCTGAAAATCTTGACGAGAAATTAAAACGTTGGAATGACCTATCAGAAGATTTAGCTGCAAATAAAGATATATTAATAAACGATTTCAATAGCGAGTCATATGTTGAGATTGCAGAGTTTTTAAGTACTCTGGACTCCGACAAAAGATTATCCTTATTTTTAAGTTTAAAGGAAGAGTTATCGGCAGATATCTTCTGTGAGTTTAACACAACACTTCAAAACGAAATCTATAATAGCGTCAATAAGAGTGTATTCGCAAAGATGTTTAGCTTGTGTCCTTCAGAATCACGTGTGGACTTTTATAAACAGCTTGAATATAAAGAACAAATAAAAATACTTCCATTTTTATCTAAAGAAATTAAAAATGATGTTCTTTCCCTTAGTCTTTATTCTGAAGAAACGGCTGGAGGTATAATGAGTACAGACTTTGCGACATTATTTCAAGACATGACAGTGGAAGAAGCATTACTTAAATTAAAAAAAGATGCTCCTTCACAGAAAATGCTTTATTATGCATATGTTGTTGACGACAACATGAGAATGCTCGGGTTTATATCTTTACCAGATTTAATTTTGGCGGACAGGAATGCACAGATACTTTCTCTCGTACATGTAAACTTTATTTCTTCGACTGCAGATCAAGACAAAGAGACTGTATGCTCTATGATCGAGAAATATTCTCTTGTGGCTATCCCTATTTTAAATGAAGAAGGACAATTAGTAGGTATAGTACGCTATGATGATGCAATAAGTATAATTAAGAAGGAACAAACCGAGGATATGGAAAAACTCATGGGTATAGTTTCAAATGATGACGATTTATATATGCAGACATCAGCAACAAAGATTTTCAAACAACGTATAGGCTGGATTGTAGGTCTGTTCTTTTTAGGAATATTAACAAGCTTGGCTATTGGGCAATATGAAAGCACCTTAGCACAAATACCAATACTAGCTCTTTTTTTCCCTATGATCTCGGCTATCGGCGGGAATGTGGGGAGCCAAACAGCAGCGATAATAGTGCGTGAGTTGTCATTAAATGAAATAAATGTCAAGGACTTTCTTATAGTCCTGTATAAAGAGTTTAAGATCTCTCTCTTAATGGCTATATCGTTATCTTTTTTAGCATTCTGTGAAGTCACAATCATATCATTCTTCAAAAACACTCACTGCAATTATTTTTTACCTTTAGGTGTTTCTTTAGCACTCTTCCTCCAGATAATATTCTCAGTGCTATTGGGGACAATATTGCCAATAACAGTAAAAAGCCTCAAGGGAGATCCAGCTGTTGTTGCAAGCCCCGCAATAGCAACGATAGTTGACGTAACAGGAATAGTTATCTATTTCTTAATTTTTTTGCATTTAAAAAATTTTATTTTTATTTAAAAAAAAACTGTATAGAATACATTATCATCTGGAAAAATGCAAAGACGAATTTTAAAATATTTTATTTTGTTTGCTTCGGTTGTACTCACATGTAACAGTATTCTTGCAGAGGAGTATAGTTGGAAGCCAATTTTAGAATCCCGATGGAATGCAAATAGTAAATATATCTCAGACGTAGATAAAGAAAAGAAAACTGCAGAAGAAGAAGAGCTACGTGCGGCTCACTCAGAAGTCAAAGAGGGTTTTCTCTCATTATATAGGGCCGCTATGAACATAGAAAAATACAGAAAAAAACCTTCTGAGGAGTACTACAACTTCGCGAAAAGTGAGAAGTATAACAACCTTCTTCAAACTATGCTTGGTTTTGTTAAGGGAAAAGAAAAAAAAAATAAAATGCTAGATAAAAGTACGATTGATGGTTTGGAAATATTGAGGAGTGGTAACTTTATTGATAAAATATGCCTTTACTTTGATTTAGACAAGCTAGAAGAAGATAAAGAAATATACGGAGAAGAAGAGGCTGTCAGGCGCTATACTGAGGACATATCTCTTGATAAATTATTTTTCCTGGCTAAGATTTTAAATTATCAAAGGGATAATCATGCATTAGTAGAAACCAGACAAATCCTTGAGCTTCTGTGTGAGGACTGCGAGGTTATGGAGAGCCTATTCCAAAACCTTCAAGAGATGAAACAAGCACAAGATTTTTTACTTTCATTTAACGATCAGATATCTTTCCTTAATCAATGTGGATTTTCGGATATAGAATTTGAAGACTGCTTAAGTAACTTTGGATACGTAGACAATGAGAATTTTAAAGAAATAATAGAATATGGCATGGATACGTCCTTTAGAGAATATAAAAATGTTAACTTCTGTGAAAATAGAAGAAAAGATAGTAACATTTATACTTGGGGGGCGCTTGACTGGTTAAACCCTTGGGCTTATGTCGGCTGGTATTTTAGACGAAATAAAAAGTTACATGTATGGTTTAATGTATTACATGTAAAGAAAATATTATTTACTATTACGCTTACCTTAATTTTTAACATTTTCCTTGGTGGAGAAGAAGTTCAATATGTAACTAAGATCAAAGATATAGCGATGCTTACAACTTTATTTGATTTTATTTTTAGTTTCTTGCCAAATATTAAATACCCTTTTTTATTTTCTCTTGTAAGTGGTTTGCTAATTTCTTTTATTAAACAGGAATCTGCTTTTTTTATTCTTTTAGTAACGACGGTCATAGATTTTATTGCTAAATTTCTCGATGGTACTGCTCAAGGTGGTTATATTAAAGGCTTCGACTTAACTGATTTGACAAAATTCGATAAAGAAACTGCTAAAAAAAGAAAAGAAACACAAACCAATATGTATGCTAATGCGGGGCATAATAATAATAATCAACAATTACCTATTAATAATATTGCTGCCAATCCAAGTCAAGGAGGAGTATCACAGCATTTTAGTATGTTTAATTATAATATTTCACAAATACTTTTGGTTGTTTTGTTATTTCCCGTAGCAATATTAGCAAATGTATTTTTGGGAGTATGGGGCTTTTTAAAGGTTTTTTATAAATTCATGACAGAGCACTTGTTTTATGTCCTCTTAGGTGTTCTCGTTTTATTTGTAGTTGGTATAATAGCTTACTTATACCTAATTGAAAATGGTTATGATGATGTTCTACTCAGCTATGTATGTAAAAATTTAAAGCAAAGAACGCTATACAACGCCAGGAAATATGTTAACAACATGCGATCCTTTTATAATACTCTAAAAAAGAACACTTCTCTTTATAGCAAACTCAAACGAAGACTAAAGACATGTTACTTACTCTTCGACGAAAATGCGAAAGAAAAACTAACAGAAAAACAACAATTCATTTTTACAATGCTTGAGATGAATGATGACGACATAACAAAAGAGGATGTTGTCAAGTTCTTTGCTCTTTTTGACGAGGAAGTGAAGAGTATCTTCAAAAAAGCTATAAGAGAAATATATGATGTTAGCACGTATGTCAATTCTGCACATTTAGTTTCCACAAAGAGATATTGTATAGCACGCCTTATTAAAGGTGACAGTAATTATATACGCATGAAGTCAATGTTGCACCCTTACCTTACTGCAGCAGGGATAAAAAATAATGTGGAGCTAGGAGAAAAATCGAGGTATAAATATAGGAACATGCTATTTACGGGATCGAACAGGTCGGGGAAGACTACATTCATTGCTGCCGTAGCTTTGAATGTTCTCTTGGCGCATGTTTTCGGAATAGCATTTTGTGAAGAGTGCATACTCACGCCTTTTGACAAGATAATAGCAATATTCAATTATGAAACTGACATTAACGATCAACAGTCTAAGTTTTCAAATGAGATTAAGATTTTAAGGCAGCTATTGTCATATTTAGATGAGAATAAAGATCTTAAAATACTCTTTGCCTCCGATGAGCAATTCTCCTCAACAGATCCCGAAACAGCCAACTACCTTATGAGCTGCTTTATATCATCTATATATTTACAGAAGAATATTACTTCTCTGAATTCTACCCATTTAGCACTTCCTCGAAAATTAGCAGTGCTATTCCAAGATTCGTTGGGTGTTTGCAATGTAAGCCTAAAGACTGTAATAGAAGAGAATGGCAACATCAACTTCAAGAGAACGTTAATAAACCGTAATGGTATAATGATAGGTGAACAGCTAGCTAGAAACATGGGATTTTTTGAACATTTAGATCCTAACTTTGTAAAAACACTCAAAAATATTAAATATTAAAAAACGTAGATTATACAATTAACACTAGTATTCATTGGTAGTTTTTTTAGAATTTATACATGTTGCGAGCTTAACGTAGTAGAAGTTTATAAAACTAACAGCTTCGCTAAATAAATAACCAGCAGCTAATGGCATTTATTTTGTAAGCAAATGGTATTATATAAAGAAAAAAACATACATCTCTATCACCAGGGAAGATCTCCTCCTGCTTAAAAATATCATTTTGATATAATATAAAATTTAGGATTTGTTATATAAGTTTACCTACACCCAATATTTATTATATTTAAAGAGTTTAAGTAACTATCAATCCACCCTACTAAGTTATATTATTTCCTTGTAGCAATAATCATCTCCTGTATATTCTGAGCGACTACATCGTATCTTAAGAAAGAAACAGTAGCGCTAGCTCTTCCTGATGTTAACTCCCTTAAGGCTGTGATATAACCGAACATTTCTGAAAGAGGAACCTCAGCTTTTATCACTTGACTATTACCTCTTACTTCCATATTCTTAACTATTCCACGTCGCTTGCTAACATCTCCAGAGACATTGCCTGTATATACAGCAGGGCTAACAATCTCAACGGACATTATAGGCTCCATAAGAGCAGGGCGAGCCTTTGGCGCTGCCTCTCTAAATGCCACATGCGCACATAGTTCAAACGACATTGAATCAGAATCTACAGGGTGATAGCTACCATCTTCAACTACTATTTTCATCGAGTCGATAGGATACCCAGCTAGAGGACCACTAGACATTGAATCTTTAAAACCTTTTTCAATTGCAGGTATATATTCTTTAGGTATGTTCCCACCTTTCACCTCATTGACAAACTGTAAGCCAGTTTTACCTTCATCACAAGGACCTATTGTAAAAACTATATCTGCATATTTACCTCTACCTCCTGTTTGTTTCTTGTATAGCTCACGATGAGTTATAGTTGTAGTAAAAATCTCCTTGTAAGCTACTTGAGGAGCACCTTGATTAACATCAATCTTAAATTCTCTTTTTAAACGGTCTAATATAATGTCAAGATGTAATTCACCCATGCCGCGCAATATGGTCTGCCCTGTTTCCTGGTCAACAACTATCTGTAAACTTGGATCCTCTTCCAAAAGACGTGGAATGGCAATTTGCATTTTATCTGAATCAGCTTGTGTTTTTGGTTCTATAGAAACACCTATAACTGGCTCAGGGAATGTCATCTGCTCAAGGGCAACATTGTCCCCCTCAAGAGTTAATGTATCTCCTGTTCTTACATCCTTGAGACCGACAGCAGCGCATATATCCCCAGCTTCTACACTATCAATAGGATTTCTTTTGTCAGCATACATCTGCATTAAACGTGCTATACGCTCCTTCTTGCCAGTCCTATTATTCTGTACATATACGCCTTCATTGATCGCGCCAGAATAAACACGTAAAAAAGTTAGCTTCCCAACGAAAGGATCAGACGTTATCTTAAATACCAACGCCGTGAATTTCTCTTCTCTTTTTGGGCTACGCATAATTTCAATGTTATTATCGGTATTCACAGCCTTCACAGGAGGTAAATCCAGAGGAGAAGGTAGATATGCACACACAGCATCCAAAACAGCCTGTACACCCTTATTTTTAAAAGCTGAGCCACACATCACTGGAATAATTTTAGATTCAATGACAGCCTTCCTTAAGACAGCATTTATTTCATTCTCACTTATACTATCGGGGTTTTCAAGGACCTTATCCATCAAGGCCATATCTTCCATGGCAATATTATCCAGCAGATTCATCCTCCATATTTTAGCTTGTTCTATTAAATCATCTGGAATAGGGATCTCATTATAAGTCATACCCATATCATCTTCATTCCAAACGATAGCCATATTCCTTATTAAGTCTACAACCCCTTTAAACTTATCTTCAACACCAATAGGTATTTGCAACGGCACGGCGTTAACTCCTAATTTATCTTTTACATCCTGTACACAATTAAAGAAATTTGCCCCTGCACGATCCATCTTGTTGACAAAAACCAAACGTGGGACTCCATATTTATCTGCCTGTCTCCATACTGTTTCTGTTTGTGGTTCTACACCTGCTACGGCATCGAGAAGTGTCACAGCACCATCCAAGACACGCAAAGACCTCTCCACCTCGATAGTAAAATCCACATGTCCAGGAGTATCAATAATATTTATAGTATACTGATGCTGTTTTTGTCCTCTATCGTTATCAGGTTTCAAATTGTTAGGATAAGTCCAATGAGTTGTAACTGCTGCCGAAGTAATGGTTATTCCACGTTCTTTCTCCTGTGGCATGTAGTCTGTCGTGGCTGCCCCATCATGCGTTTCACCTATTTTATGGTTTAATCCTGTATAATAAAGAATACGCTCAGTAGTCGTTGTCTTCCCAGCATCAATATGTGCCATGATGCCAATGTTACGTAAAAAACTTAAATCCTTAAACATATACTATATTTATTACAATAAAAAAACTTACTCCTTTACTCGTTTATTTAAAAAGTTTATTCAAAATATCATCACTTGTCACATCTATAACTTTAAATTCACATCTACTCTCAAGCATATTAACGACCTTTAAATCTATTACAGCTAAAGAGCTTTCAGAGAAGTTATCATACGTCCCCGGAGTGACAGTCTTAGACAACATGTCGTCATATTCACAATAAAGAGCGCTGTTTTTCAAATATTTATATATGTCATCATAAGCACGACACTCTTCATCGGAGTAAGTAATGCCATTCTTGTCTTTTATTGCAGTACGAAGACACTCCCATTTTATGGCATTACTAAATAGGGGTAAATAATGCTCAACTATTTTATCATTACTATTCTTCAATATAGACTTTATTTTAGCACGAAGATAATTTAAAGGCACTTCTATTTTAACAGCCTCAAGGCACCTCTCTCTTAATAGAACACGAAATTTCTTTCCTATAATAGCATTTAAAATAAAAAGAACATTAGCCTTAACAGCCTTTTTGAAATTATCAATATCTATTTCTTTATTTAAATTAATATCAGAATTAATAATAGTGTTAACATCTAAATCATCAAGAAGCCATTCTAAATTTGCCGACTTTACGTCTTCTGTTGTTTTAAAAAATAAAGATGATGTGTTAACATTTTTTATATCTAAATCTTCCAAGTTGATCTTATTCAGACCCTCGTCGTTTGTAGTTTTATTTATAAGATTAAAATATATTTTCTTAGTGAAGAACTCTAGTTCCTCTTCGGAGAGATCAAGACACCTCTCCTTTTCTATTTTTATTTTCTCCAAACAACCAAGGGAAGAATCATCTATGTTAATCTTCTTTATCAATCCATATTGAAATGTAAATGAAAAAGATCCTGGCTTAGTATATTTAATATTATCTTGAGCTCCTGGGAAAGAACTAGAAATAGGTATTACATCAGAATAAGCACTGTTAGTAAAGGAGGGATCTTCCTTTATTATGCCCTTTAGCATTGCATGTACTTTTTGCATACACGTGTGGTATAAGAGATTATAGCCGTACTGATCATAAATAACTTTATCGGGTGTTGTCTTCCCACGAAAACCATTACGTGTAAAACGCTTTTTAAAAGCAGCAATATTATCCTTAAAATCCTTTAAATAGTCATTCTCCTCGAGCGTAATAACTATTTCACCTTCTATCTCTGAAGTCTTTTTTATTCCATTTTCCATAGTACCAAATTTATTGTGCGGATAGAGGGACTTGAACCCTCACATCTTTCGACATTAGATCCTAAGTCTAACGCGTATACCAATTCCGCCATAACCGCTTTTATTATAAATATAGTACAAAAAAATAACACTATTATTTGTTTTGGCACAATTTGTCTTGAAACTATTTACATCTAAAAACTCTATTAATTACTCAGCCATGATTTTTACATTTTTTTTTATAATTAGAGAATATAAAAACATAAGTAAGATGTTTGAGAGCTTGAAATCAGGGATACAACGGACGCTGCAGTTAATAAAAGGTCAGGGGAGGATAACTGAATCTAACATAAATGAAGCGGTAGATGAAATTCGTAAAACATTAATTCAATCAGATGTGAATGTTAACCTTGCCATAGAACTAACAGATAAAATAAAAAAAGAGGCTATTGGTAAAAGGGTCATAACATCGCTAAACCCTGAGCAGGTATTCACAAAGATAGTAAACGACAAGCTGGTTGAGATGATATCTTGTGGAGATAATAATTTAAACTTCGTCACACCTTGTACTATAATCATGCTTGTGGGATTGCAGGGGGCAGGGAAGACTACCTTTGCAGCGAAGTTAGCAGCATACATAAAAGACCAAAAAAGAAAGCCACTACTTATCGCGGCAGATGTATATCGTCCAGCAGCAATGGACCAATTATCAATACTCGCCAAAGAAAATGCCATAGACTGTTTTGTAAAAAAAGAAGATAAGAATGTGATAGAAATAATAAGAGAGGGTATTTCTTTTGCTAAAGCCAATGGACACGATACAATAATCATAGACACAGCTGGGAGGCAGACTGTCGATGATGATATGATGGAAGAGCTAAGTAGTATTAACTCTACCTTCAATATCAACGAGAGACTTTTGGTACTTGACAGCGCCATAGGCCAAACATCTGTAGATATAGCTCAAAGATTTAATTGGTCTGTAAATATAGATGGTTATGTGTTAACAAAACTTGATGGGGATGCACATGGAGGTGCGGCGTTATCTATAACTGCCATAACTAAAAAACCAATAAAGTTCTTAAGCACAGGGGAAAGAGTAGGCGACATAGAGCTCTTCCACCCGGATAGAATCATAAACCGTATTTTAGGTAAGGGTGATGTTGTTTCACTAGTAGAAAAAGTAGAGAGAGAATTTGAAAAAGGAGAGAGAAGAAAATATGGAGAGAGCATAACAAAAGGAGATTTTGATTATGAGGATCTATTATATTTCCAAAAGAAATTAAACAACATGGGAGGAGTTATGAAGATGTTCGAATTTCTACCAGCATTTCGTGGTGTCAATGACGCACAAAAACAAGAAGGTGCAGAGAAGTTAAGGAAGATGGCTACGGTTATAAGATCCATGACACCAAAGGAGAGGAAGAATAAGTGTCGTTTTGACATTAGTCGTAAGGCTAGAATAGCTAAAGGAGCAGGGGTGAAATTGTGGGATGTCGAAGGGACAATAGCTGCCTATGAAAAGATGAAAAGGATGCTACCAGCACTCATGAACCATAAATTCCCAGGAATATTTTAGCCTAACCAATAAAACGACTGTGTGCGCATACAATAAAATACGAAACTAAAGCGAGCAAGAACTGGCAATACTAATCTGTACTTAAAAATACTTGTTCTAAAAAATACTCTATTTACCCACCCAATACAGTATTATATATATTATGCTTAGAAAGATTATATTACCACTTGTCTTACTGACATTCGCGCAACAGAATTTTTTTGGGATGGAAGAAAAAGAAAAAGCGAATGAAGATAACGATATAAAAAAAGCATACGATTTTTGGGAAAGAATGGACGGTTATATGAACGTAGTAGATAAAAAAAATAAATTATTATATTTATGGATGTTTCTTGACAACGTTCCATTCCAATATGGTGGCTCAAAGATATGGAAACATGGAGAAGCTTATTATGGTTTGAGTAACGGCATAGGCTTCTTCCCATTATTCCTGAACTTTGGATGGCTGAAAATAGGGATAGGAGATGCTCACATAAATGTAATAAATACTATCATAAAGTTTATGAAAACTTATACAGCAATAGCATGGGATTATTATCTTATACTAAAAGGAAATTATAGAAAATATAAAAATCCAGTGTGGTTAAATATTCTTAAATGGTGGCTGTTTTATACAGTAGTAACAGATATCCATTTGTTTTCATTTAAAATTTTTAATTGTGTAAAAATAAAAATAATATCAATCGGAGCATTTGTAACCTCCAAGATTAATGGTAATTTACTTTATGACTCCGAGGACCTTTGGTATTTTTCCTTTAATTTTGAAAATGAACAACTTAGAGTTCCTGGGTATTATTTTATACTTTCACCACGTATTGAGATAAACATTGCTGGAATTATAGATTTATTTTAAGGAGAAGTAAATTTGTCTTTGTGATCTTCTAATGTATTTGAAAACATACTTTCTTTTTTTTATCTAAATTGACGTAAAAAGCGCATGTCGTTTTCATAAAAGAGCCGTATATCATTTATCCCATGTATTAACATAGATATTCTTTCTAGTCCTCCTCCGAAAGCATACCCTGAATATATAGAACTGTCAATATTACAATTCTCGAGTACCTTGTCATGGATAAGCCCCCCTCCAAGGATCTCGAGCCATCCCGACTTTTTACATATACTACATCCTTTCCCTTTGCAAATTAAACATTCGATGTCTATCTCAACACTAGGTGATGTAAAAGGGAAATATGAAGGTCTAATCCTCATTTTAGTTTTACTGCCGAAGATATGACGTAAGAAATCATTCATTATTGTTTTAAAGTCTGCAAAGCTTACGTTCTTGTCTACAACAAAACCATCTATTTGATGGAAGACTTCACTAGATCTTGCTGATACTGTCTCATTTCTAAAAACCTTACCAATACAGACGCTGTATATTGGTGGTTTTTTATTCTCCAGTGTTCTTGCCTGTGCATTGGTAGTGTGGGTTCGTAGAACATATTGCTTTTTATTATCAAGGAAGAATGTGTCCTGCATATCCCGTGCAGGATGGTCATATGGCATGTTTAAGGCCGTGAAATTATGCCAGTCGTCTTCAATTTCTGGTGCATCAACGAAATCAAAGCCATATGAAAGGAAGAATTCCGACATTTCATCACCCAATTGTGTTAAAGGGTGTTTACAACCCAAAGATATATCAACAGGTAAAGTATAATCTATATCATCATCTTTTTTTGATGCCTGCTCTTTTATTGTTTTTTCAAAATCGTCGCAAAGAGATTTCATCTTGTTTTTCAATAAATTCATCATGCAGCCCAACTCACGCTTTGTTTCTACAGGTAGGTTAATAAATTCATTATTCAGTTCCTTAATAAGAGTGCTATATTTCTTTTTAAAACTCAAAAATTCTGCATTGTTTTTTATCTCTTCTTTTTCTATTTCTGCGATAATATCCTGAAATTTTTTTTTCATATAAATATGGGAAATATAAGAATTATTTTATATTTTTTTTTCCTGCCACGAATTTTATTTTTGGCTCATGATGGGTCAATATTCCTCGAAGCAGAAAACGTTAAAAAGGAAGCTGGACAAATAGTATTCACGGGGAATGTTATAGCAAAAGCCGATGAGTTTGTGTTGACATCAAAAAAACTGTTGATAAGTGATGATGAGAGTGTATACATAGCCGAAGATAAAGTGAAGATTAACTTAAACAATAGAGATGTGACAGTGACTTGTGAAAAGTGTATTTACAATACTGCGGAGAGAACAATATCTTTTTTTGATGTTGAAATAGTTTTTAATAATACTACCGTGCTCACAACACAATATTGCGTCTATGATATTGATACAAGATGTTTAAATTATAGTACCTATGGAATAATAAAAAATAATGGGAATATAATCTCGAGTAAAAATGGAAGAATATGCGTTAACAGCGAAGAGATATTTTTGAGTGAAGATGTGATATGTGAAAATGAGTATTTATGCTTACAATGTAAACATTTTATTTTTGGTAATAAGGACAAAAAGGCAATTTTCAAAGATGGAATTACGATTAAATTCAAGGAAAGGCAAGATTTAACAGCCATAGTAAAAAAACAAGTTGTATATGATGTAGAAAGTGAAACATTCACAACTGATAATTTAGTACTTCAGAATAAAACAATGCATAGTTATTTCACAGGTGCAACATTCCACTATAAACAAAGCAAAATCAATCTCTACAACGGAATTATAAGGAGGAATGATATTTCTCTAACATGTAAAGACATATTATATGATATGAAAAAACAGGAGATAGTATTAAAAGAAAACCCATATACATTTTTACAAAATGGAATAATATTTACATCCAAGGATTTGCATATTAAGAACCTCTAGTGAAGAGGTGATAAAAAGTGTAATTTATTACTATTAGTAAAAATATTATATTATTTATTTTACAGTTTGCAAAGAGGATAGTAAATAACTATTATTTCTGTTATGAGTGGTGCAAAGCTCCAATAGCATAGCTAAAACACTAATATAATACACTAAGTGGATGTTCTGTTATGTACCTAGTTTTCCATCCCTTTCTATTTCTATCGCCCCAGTGCAGCCTTCATAGATTCCTTCCATAAGGCAATTACTTGCTACTTTAAATTTAATTTTATTCAATGATTTTAAATTTTCACATCCACTAAACATACCTCTTATATCAGTAACGTTACTTGTATCCCATTTGGATATATGATCTGGTAATTTTTCTAACTTCATACAACGATAAAACATATAGCTCATATTTTCAACCTTACTTGTTTTCCATTTAGATATATCTGGTAATTTCTCTAACTTCCCACATCCCTCAAACATACTACTCATATCAGTAACGTTACTTGTATCCCATTTGGATATATAATCTGGTAATTTCTCTAACTCCTTACAATTATAAAACATATAACTCATATTAGTAACACTACCTGTAAGCCAGTTGGATATATCTGGTAAGGTGGTTAATAAATTACAGTCACCAAACATATATCCCATTTTTGTAACCTTACTTGTATCCCATTTAGATATATCAGGTGGTAATGATTTTAAAGAACTACATTTATAAAACATCCAACTAATATTAGTAACATTACTTGTATTCCATTTGGATATATCAGGTAATGATTCTAGAGAGCTGCATTCACCAAACATACAACTCATATTAGTAACCTTACTTGTATCCCACTTAGATATATCAGGTGGTAATGATTTTAAAGAACTACATTTATAAAACATATAATTCATATCAGTAACCTTACTTGTATCCCATTTATCAAATCCTTCTATTTTTACTAATTTCTTGCATCCATAAAACAATCTGCTCATATCAGTAACCTTACTTGTATTCAAGTTATCTAGCCCTACTATTTCTGTTAATTTCTCACATCCACAAAACATATAACTCATATCTGTAACATTCTCTGTCTTCCATTTTTCTCCCATTACTATTTTTGTTAATGCCTTATATCCCTCAAACATGTTCTTCATACTTTCTTTAAAATTATTTAAATCTAAACCTGATACATCTAATGTTATTGAAGAGTTTTCATATTCTTGCGATAGTATTTGTTTTATTCCTTCATTCAAATTACTCGTTTTTATTGTTAGATTTTGACAATTATCAAACAGACCTTTCATATCCTTAACCTTACTTATATCCCAGTTTTCTAGCCCTGCTATTTTTGTTATAGCTTTGCATTCAGAAAACATGCCACTCATATCTGTGAGTTCACTTAAATCTAAACCTGATACATCTAATGTTATTGAATAGTCTTTGCCATAATCTTTTGATAGTATTTCTTTTATATTGTCCTTCAAATTTCTCGTTTTTATTGTTATAGTTTTACATTTTTCAAGTATAGCAGTACACACTTTAACGTTTTTCCAGCTATCAAATTTTATTTCTTTTAAAGATGTACATCCACTAAACATCCGACTCATATTAGTAATATCATTTATATTCCAGTTAGATATATCTGGTAATTGTTTTAAGGCGCTGCATTCCCTAAACATATCAATCATATCAGTAACATTACTTGTATCCCATTTGGATATATCTGGTAATGATTCTAATAAGCTACATTTATAAAACATACCATTCATATTAGTAACACTACTTGTATCCCAGTTAGATATATCAGGCAATTTTGTTAATGAAGGACAATTAAAAAACATATACTTCATATTAGTAACTTTACCTGTATTCCAGTTATCTCCAAATTTTATTTCTTTTAATGCCTTACATCTCCTAAACATCCATTGCATATCAGTAACTTTTTCTGTTTTCCAGCCAGAAAGGTCTATGCTTTGTAATGAAGTACACGCATAAAACATACCCCTCATATTAGTAACATTACTTGTATTCCAGCCAGAAAGGTCTATGTTTTTTAACTTGTCACATCCACTAAACATACCTTCCATATTCTCAACATTACTTGTATTCAAGTTACCTAAACCTTCTATTTCTATTAAATTTTCACAGTTATAAAACATATAACTCATATCTTTAACCTTACTTGTATTCCATTTTTTTCCAACCACTATTTTTGTTAATGCCTTGCATCCCGAAAACATGTTCTTCATAGTTTCTTTAAAATTATTTAAATTTAAATCTAAATCTAAATCTGATACATCTAAAATTATTGAAGTGGACCAATATTTTTGCAATAGCATTTTCTTAATATTATTATTCCATTTACTCGTTTTTATTGTTAGATTTTGACATTCATAAAACATATTATCAATAAAAGAAACCTTACTTGTATCCCAGTTTTCTAGCCCTACTATTTCTTTTAATTCACTACATCTATAAAACATCTCGCTCATATCAGTAACATTACTTGTATCCCATTCGGATAGATCTGGCAATGATTTTAGGGAACTACATTCATAAAACATCTCACTAATATTTTTAGCACTACTTGTAACCAATTTGCCAATTCCTTTTATTTCTACTAATTTCGCGCATCTATCAAACATACGCTGCATATAAGTAACATTTTTTGTATCCCATTTAGATAAAGTTGGTAATGATTCTAAGTCTTCACACCAAGTAAACATAAAACTCATATTAGTAACATTACTTGTATTCCATTTATCTAGCCCTTTTATCTCTGTTAATTTCGTACATCCACTAAACATATGATTCATATCAGTAACATTACTTGTATTCCATTTATCTAAACCTTTTATTTCTGTTAATTTCTCACATCCACTAAACATATAACTCATATCCGTAACTTCTGTGGTGTTTGCATCGATTATCTCTATTGAATAAGTGAAATTTTTTCCAAATGCCTTTCCATCTAAGGCGCTAAACAATGATTTATAAACGCCAGCCCTGTGTGTTATATCGTTGACCAGAACATAATAATATGTTTTATTGTCTTCTTCTTTATTTTTCTCCTCATCTATAATATTCCCCACTGTGAAGTTTACATCTGAGTATCCTACAATAAAAGCATTCAAATTATAGTCGTTAAATTTTTTTAATATGACATTTTCATTTTCATCAATATTATTTTGCCAAGTGTAAATATTGTTTACGCTTCCTTTATTATTCCCTTTGTTTGCATTATGAATGTATTCCTCGCCTACAATCTCTCTTGTTCTACTAAGTGATATCTTCGTATTTTTATTATTTGGTGTAATTGTAATCTTAAAATATGTCCATTTCTTTTTGCTGCACATTGACTCTAGAATATAGCTCCTAAAATCATCAAAACATTGTGGTGTTTCAATCCTGGGAAAACAATCTTCCACATTACAGCACGGATAGTAGCCAATAATCCATAATGACACGAATATCAACCAAAATACCACCGATTTATATTTTCGTAAATTGATCATATTTTATATATACTAACATATCCCACCAGAATATTAAAAGACCTGAAGAATACTTTTTATAGAGATGTGATAGATTATGTATATTCTGAAGAATACTTTTTTATAAATAGCTGATATGTTTTTCATGTACAATGTTTGCCTGTAGATCTTCTACGAGAGTATAGTAGAGTATACCATAAGCTAATTGGCGTAAATTTCATAGATTTTGACATTCATAAAAAAGAATATATGGAGTTCCGAAATTATGTATATTATTATAGAAATCTCCGATACATTCCACTATGGCATCATTATATTTATACCATAGATTATCAATTGGACTTTTACAAAAAGCAATGAAATGGCCTGCCATACTACTAGGTCCTAAATGTGTCACAATTGCGTATAAATGATATATTAAATTATTACCTTTTTTCATTCTTACAAAATTCCCTATATCCAAAATTTCAGGAAAGTTTAATTTTACGTTAAAAACATTTCCTTTACCTCGATTTAATATAAGGATTAAATATTTAGGACCAGAATATAACAATGTCATATATTGAGAAGGGGCATTTTGTCGACAGCCTCTACACCACATTTGATTTTCGCCTTGCATTATATCTATTTTTTGGTTATAAACAAAACAGTCAATTAAATTAACTTCATCAAAATTTTGTTGCCATTGCGTAATTTTATATTTTCTTACTTCTTCTAGAGGGAAAATTAAGAAATGCATGATTTGAAAATTGTATAAAATCGGATTATTATAACCTCTCACTTGATTTATCTGCTTGCAATTTAAACATTCAGTTTGTGTCTCTATAAAAAAATAAAAATTGTCAGATATCACCGATTTTTGATTCTGCTTGAATTCTTCAAAGAAACTCTTGAACATTTGATTTTCATCATATTGATTGATTTCATCAACATTATTATTCACTTGTATATTAGCCTTATTTAATTCTTCATGCAATTGTTGAATAATAAAGTTAACTAAATCTTTTGAATCATTTGCTGCTATTCCTTGAAATAAAGGATTCATATCACTTATTAATTTTTTGAAATCGTAAGGTTCATAATATTTTTTGCCATTATTAGGTTTTAGCCAGAGTTGTTTAATCACTTCTAAATATCCTTTTGCGAGTTGTTTACTTTTGATTAATTTCTCGTTTTTCTTATTCAAAAAATAATTGGATAAATTTAGCGTATGTGATAGGCATTGCAAAGTAGCATTCATATAACAAGTGGCACCTATGTTTGCTAAACCTATTTGAGGCTCTTCTTCAATATTGTTAGATATGTAACCTATGTTTTTCAATATTATATTAGATAAATCAGCATTAGTTGTTGCGTTTAAAATATTATTAATATTGTTATTGTTGGAATTATTATTGTTATTAATTTGATTATTATTAAGAGGATTGATATTTTGCATTAGGTTTGGATTTTGATTTACATAAGGATTCATATTCATATTTGTAGGTAATGGAAATTGCATATTTGCTTGAGTTTGAACTTGTGGTTGATTATTATAGTTATTGAAATTGTTATTAATCGGATTATTATTAGGATCTAGATTTATATTTTGCCCTTGATAAGATATTTGGTTTTGATTTTGATTTTGGGGATATACTAGATTATTATTATTATTTTGCATGGGATTATTCATCATGAGCATATTATTATCATCATTTATAAAATTATTATTATAGTCATTAGCTTTATCGTTTCTCAAATTTATTATGTTTGCATTTTGATTAGTGAAACCATTGTTACTAATATAGTTTTCGGGAATTATATTAGGTTTATTATTATTCCCCCTTTTTCCAATTTTTTTAATTTCATTTTCATCTTCGTCATTACATCTCGGATCGCAACCAATAATCCATAATGACACGAATATCAACCAAAAAACCACCGACTTATATTTTCGCAACATGATCATATCTTATATATACTAATATATTCCATTAGAATATAAAAAATCGCTGAAATACATTCATCACAGATTATATAAAACATGCTCAGGTTTTTTCCTTAAATTTATCAGGTATGTTTGTTATGTTACAGCGCTCAAACATAAAACTCATATTTGTAACCTTACTTATATTCCATTTGGATATATCTGGTAATGATTCTAATTTATAACATCCATAAAACATACACCTCATATCTGTAACATTCTTTGTATCCCAGTTGGCGATATTAGCTGGTAATGATTTTAATGAGCTACATCCACAAAACATATAACTCATATTTTTAACGTTACTTGTATCCCAGTTTTCTATACCTACTATTTCTGTTAAATTCTCACATTTATTAAACATATTACTCATATCCTCAACACCACTTGTATCCCATTTTTTCCCAACCACTATTTTCGTTAATGCCCTATATCCATAAAACATGTCCTTCATACTTGTTTCATTTTTACTTATATCCATTTCTGATACATCTAAAGTTATTGAAGAGTCATCATAATTTTGCGACAATATTTTTTTTATATTATCATTCCATTTACTCGTTTTTATTATTAGTTTTTTACATCCACTAAACATATCTTTCATATCAGTAACATTACTTGTTTCCCATTTATCTAAACCCACTATTTTCGTTATAGCCTTGCATCCAGAAAACATGTCCTTCATACTTTCTTTAAAATCAGATAAATTTAAATCTGATACATCTAAAGTTATTGAAGAGTTTCCATAACATTTTGAGAATATTCCCCTTATATCTTTTTTATCCCATTTAATCGTTTTTATTGTTATAGATTTACACTGTTCAAGTATAGCAGTACATATTTCAACGTTCTGCCAGCTCTCAAAATTTATTTTTTCTAATTTATTACATCCATAAAACATATAACTCATATTTGTAACATCCTTTATATTCCATTTGGATATATCTGGTAATGATTCTAAATTATTACATCCACTAAACATACACTTCATATCTGTAACATTCTTTGTATCCCAGTTGGCGATATTAGCTGGTAATGATTTTAATGAGCTACATCCACAAAACATATAACTCATATTTTTAACGTTACTTGTATCCCAGTTTTCTATACCTACTATTTCTGTTAATTTCGTACATTCTTTAAACATACAACTCATATCCTCAACACCACCTGTATCCCATTTTTCTCCAACCACTATTTTCGTTATAGCCTTGCATCCATAAAACATGTCCTTCATACTTTCGCTAAGATTATTTAATTTTAAATTTAAATCTGATACATCTAAAGTTATTGAAGAGCCAAGATAATATTGCGATAGTATTCTTTTTATATTATTCAAATTACTTGTTTTTATTGTTAGATTTATACATCCATTAAATATACATCCTATATTTGTAACCTTACGTATATCCCATTTGAATATATCTGGTAATAATTTTAAGGAACTACATCCACTAAACATACCACTCATATTTGTAACCTTACTTATATTCCATTTGGATATATCTGGTAATGATTCTAATAAGCTACAACCATAAAACATCCAACTCATATCAGTAACATTACTTGTAACAAAGTTATTAATTCCTTTTATTTCTTTTAATTTCTTACATCCACTAAACATATTGCTCATATTTTTAACATTCTTTGTATTCCAATTATCTAGTCCTACTATTTCTGTTAATTTTTCACATCCACCAAACACCCAACTCATATTAGTAACCTTACTTGTATTCCAGTTTTCTCCCAATACTATTTTTGTTAATGCCTTACATTTGTGGAACATCCAACTCATATCAGTAACCTTACTTGTATCCCACTTAGATATATCAGGTATTTCTTTTAATGAAGAACAAGTATCAAACATGTAACTCATATTAGTAACATTAGTTGTATTCCAGTAAGATATATCTGGTAATGATTTTAAATTCGTACACCCAGCAAACATATAACTTATATCAGTAACATTCTCTGTATTCCATTTATCTAAACCTTTTATTTCTGTTAAATTCCCACATCCCCTAAACATATAACTCATATCAGTAACTTCTGTGGTGTTTGCATCGATTATCTCTATTGCATAAGTGAAATCTTTATTTATTGCCTTTTCCTCTAAAGCGCTAAACAATGATTTATAAACGTCCGCCCTGTGTGTTATATCGTTGATCAGAACATAATAATATGTTTTATTGTCTTCTTCTTTATTTTTCTCCTCATCTATAATATTCCCCACTGTGAAGTTTACATCTGAGTATCCTACAATAAAAGCATTCAAATTATAGTCGTTAAATTTTTTAAATATGACATTTTCATTTTCATCAATATTATTTTGCCAAGTGTAAATATTGTTTACGTTTCCATTATTATCTCCCTTGTTTGCATTATGAATGTATTCCTCGCTTACAATCTCTCTTGTTCTACTAAGTGATATCTTCGTATTTTTATCATCGGGTGTAATTGTAATCTTAAAATATGTCCATTTCTTTTTGTTGCGCATTGACTCTAGAATATAGCTCCTAAAATCATCAAAACATTGTGGTGTTTCAATCATGGGGAAACAATCTTCCTCATTACAGCACGGATAGTAGCCAATAATCCATAATGATACGAGCATCAACCAAAATACAACCGATTTATATTTTCGCAACATGGTCATATCTTATATATACTAACTATCCCACCAGAATATTAAAATCTGCTGAAATACACTCATCACAGATATATAAAACATGCTCAGTGACCTTTATTAAATTTACTAGGTATGTTTTTTAATTTTATGCATCCACTAAACATATTACCCATATCTTTAACATTCTTTGTATTCCATCTTTCCAAACCTTCTATTTCTGTTAATGCCTTACATTCACAAAACATTAAATTCATACTAGTAACATTATCTGTGTTCCATTTTTCTAAACCTTCTATTTTTATTAAATTCTTACATTCCATAAACATACTACTCATATTTGTAACATTACTTGTATTCCATTTATATATATCAGGTAATTTCTCTAACTTTTCACATCTATAAAACATAAAATTCATATTAGTAACATTCTTTGTATTCCACTTAGATATATTTGGTAATGATTTTAAGGATTCACATTCCAAAAACATGGAACTCATATTCTTAACATTACCTGTATTCCATTTTTCTAGTCCTATTATTTCTGTTAATTTCTTACATCCATTAAACATACTTCCCATATTTTCAACATTACCTGTATCCAAGTTACCTAAATCTTTTATTTCTGTTAAATTCTCACATCCCATAAACATTTCGCTCATATCAGTAACATTCCTTGTATTCAAGTTTTCTCCCAATACTATTTTTGTTAATGCCTTACATCCAAGAAACATGCCCTTCATACTTGTTCCAATTTTACTTAAATCTAAATCTGATACATCTAATGTTATTGAAGAGTCTTCGCCATAATCTTTCCATAGTGTTTCCTTAATACATTCCAAATTAGGCGTTTTTATTGTTATAGTTTTACATTTTTTAAGTATAGCAGTGCATATTTCAACGTTCTTCCAGCTATTAAAATTTATTTCTTCTAAAGATGTACATTCATTAAACATCCAATCCATATTCTTAACACCACTCATATTCCATTTTGATATATCTGGTAAGGATTTTAAGGAACTACATCCACAAAACATCCAATTCATATTCTTAACACCACTTGTATCCCATTTGGATATATCTGGTAATGATTTTAAGGATTTACATCCATCAAACATACCTCCCATATCAGTAACGTTTCTTGTATTCCACTTAGATATATCAGGTAAATTCTCTAACTTCTTACAATAATGAAACATCCAACTCATATCAGTAACTTTACTTGTATCCCAGTTAGAGATATTTGGTAATGATGCTAATGAGATACATCCATCAAACATACCACTCATATTAGTAACATTACCTGTATTCCAGTTGGAGATATTATCTGGTAATGATTTTAAGGATTCACACCAAGCAAACATATAACTCATATTTATAACATTACTTGTATTCCATTTATCTATACCTACTATTTCTGTTAATGCCTTGCATTCCGAAAACATATTACTTATATCAGTAACTTCTGTGGTGTTTGCATCAATTATCTCTATTGAATAAGCGAAGTTTTTATCTATTGCCGTTTTATCTAAAGCGCTAAACAATGGGGCATATTTATCTTGTTCGTTTTTCATGGTTGTTATATCCTTGATCAGAACATAATAATATGTTTTATTGCCTTCTTCATTGTTATTTTCCTCATTTATGATATTGTTATTGTTAGCGTTTCCACCAATCTCTTCCACTATGAAGTTTACATCTGAGTATCCTACAATAAAAGCATTCAATTTATGGTTGTTAATTTTTTTAAACAAGACATTTTCATTTTCATTAATATTATTTTGCCCAGTGTCGATATTGTTTTCATCTTCGTTTATTTCATTGTTATTTTCTGCGGCTCCATTATGAATGTATTTCTTGTTTAGAATATCTTCTATTTTAAGTGATATCTTCGTATTTTCATCCTCGGGAGTAATTATAATCTTAAATATTGCCCATTTTTTTTGCTTAGTATTTATCTTTATTTTCTCTCCTTTTTCCTTTGGTTCTACTATTTTTACTTGCATTTCTTTACCTCCCTGATTCCCATTGTATGAACTAAAGAGATTATCAATAGGGAACGCATAACAGTTTATATATGGCACTCCATATACTTTATTGCTGCATAGCATAAAAACTGCTGTTAGTAGAAAATATGCTAGAGACTTCTTATTACTCAAAACCGTTGTATTCATATAGTTTATTTATAATTTAAATTTTATATTTTGTGCTAATTATACGCGAAAGAATGTAAATGTACTATTTCAACTGTTACGAAAGTGTATTTTAATGCTCACAGATAGTAATCTAGGATTTAAAAAAAGAATACGTGCTAACAGGAAAGCTCTTATTCCTCTCTTTATACACTTCTATTATGAGATAGCGTGGATGTTTAGTGCTGAAATACACTCATCACAGATTATATAAAACATCCTCAGAGATCTTACTTCAATTTATTTGGTATGTTTTTTAAATTCGTGCATCCATCAAACATACCATACCTATTCTTAACATTATCTGTTTTCCAGTTTTCTAGCCCTTCTATCTCTGTTAATTCTTTACATCCATTAAACATCCAACTCATATCAGTAACATTCTTTGTATTCCAGGTGGATATATTCGGTAGCTTCGTTAATTTTTTACACATAAAAAACATATAACTCATATCAGTAACATTTTTTGTATCCCACTTAGGGATGTTTATTTCTTCTATTTTTTCACAACAAGAAAACATATAACTCATATCAGTAACTTTACTTGTAACAAAATTATTAATTCCTTCTATCTTTGTTAATTTCTCACA
>Ga0256407_10000592_pt1 | contig 84703 bp, 53 predicted proteins | sample RumenRJG_04DNA_FD_193489 | JGI IMG/M metagenome (GOLD analysis project Ga0256407, IMG submission 193489) | Bovine rumen microbial communities from Lethbridge, Alberta, Canada - RJG_04 | ecosystem: Host-associated > Mammals > Digestive system > Stomach > Rumen | place: Canada: Alberta... | reverse complement strand
AGGACGCGAAGGAACTCCTGTCCTACTGCACCACTTGCACCAACAATTGCTACTTTCATTTCTTCTAATTTTTAGTTGTTGTTATAAAAAATCTCAAAATTGCGGTACAAAATTAATAATTTTCGGGATATTATTCGCTATTTTGCCGAATTTTTTGCAATTTTGCAGTCAAAAAAGATGAATCACTCATAAATCCATGTTAGATATTTCACAATATTTGCCTATAACCAATCCCACGATGATCTTCTTCGTGGTGCTCTGCATCATCCTTGTTGCGCCTATCGTGATGGGAAAACTCCGTATTCCCCATATCATCGGTATGGTGCTTGCTGGTATCATTGTGGGCAAATACGGTCTTAACGTTTTGGAGCGTGATTCCAGTTTCGAATTGTTTGGTAGGGTAGGATTGCTGTATATCATGTTCCTTGCCGGATTGGAGATGGATATGGAAGGCTTCAAGAGCGACTACCGCAAGGTGTTAGGCTATGGATTACTATCCTTCATCATCCCTTTCATCCTGACATTCTTCTCCTGCATTTGGTATCTCGGATATAGCCGGATGGCATCAGTATTGATAGCCTGTATCATGTCGTGTAATACGCTTATCGCCTATCCTATAGTCGCGAGGTACGGTATGCAGAAACATTCTGTCACTACGCTTTCCGTTGGTGCCTCTATGCTCTCGCTCTTCATCGCCCTTGTTGCTATGGCTGCCCTCGTGGGTAGTGCTACGGGAGATGCGGGGTATTTGTTCTGGATATTGTTCGCCGTTAAGTTCTCGGCTTATTGTGCGATATTGGTCTATGTCATTCCTCGCCTTACGAGATATTTCCTACGTAGATACTCCGATGCTGTGATGCAGTTCATCTTCGTGCTCTCGTTGATGTTCCTTAGTGCGGCTGCCAGCGAATTGATAGGGCTTGAGGGAATCTTCGGAGCGTTCTATTCTGGTTTGATACTCAACAGGTTCATCCCTACGGTATCACCTCTGATGAACAGGCTTGAGTTTATCGGCAATGCCCTCTTCATTCCTTATTTCCTTATTGGTGTAGGTATGCTCATCAATGTTCGCCTCCTATTTGCTGGTGGTGATATCATCATGATAATGGCTTGTATGGTTATCTTCGGAACTATTGGAAAGGCATTGGCTGCATATGCCTGTGCTTTCGTATTCCGAATGAGTAAGAAAGAAGGACATTTCATGTTCGGACTCACCTCTGCCCATGCGGCCGGGGCTATTGCCATTGTGATGATTGGCATGAAACTGGAGGTAGAGCCAGGCAAGTATCTACTTGATGACGGTGTGCTTAATGGCGTGGTTATAATGATACTCTTCACCTGTATTATTTCTACTCTCGTAACCGACAAGGCAGCCAGGGATATTGTATTGAAGGAAAAGCAGGATAAGGGTGCAAACTTTGAAGATACGAAGGGGGATGATGAGAAGATTCTTATCCCAGTGAAATATCCTGAGACCTGCGATACGTTGCTCGACCTCGGTATCATGATGCGTAACAGACGCTTGAATCGTGGTTTGATTGCCTTGAACGTGGTTTATGACGATGAGGATGCTTCATACAATCAGCGACAAGGTCAGCAACTTCTCGAACATGTTCAGCAAAAGGCGGCTGCTGCTGATGTGCCTGTTCTCACACAGGTTCGTCTGGCTACTAATATCGCTAACGGTATCAATCATGCGTTCAAGGAATACGATTGCTCGGAGATCATTCTTGGTCAGCACATTCATGATAACTCTACTCGTAAGTTCTGGGGACAGTTTGCGCAGAGCATCTTCCATTCCCTCAACCGTCAGATTATCATTGCACGATGTGTGATACCGTTGAATACTTTGCGTGCCCTTCAGGTTGCCGTACCTTCACGTGCCGAACTTGAGCCAGGTTTCTATCGTTGGTTGGAGAGGCTGTCAAGGCTAACTGAGCGTCTTGGTTGCCGTATCGTGTTCCATGGCAGAAGCAATACTCTGGAGTTCATCACTAATTTCGTGCAGGCAAAGCATAAGTCTATGCGTGCGGAATATGTGGAAATGGAGCATTGGAACGGCTTCATATCACTTGCTGAGAGCATAGAGGATCATCATATGCTCGTGGTAATCATAGCTCGTCAAGGTACGGTTTCCTATAAGTCGGCTATGGAGCGTCTGCCTGATGAATTGACTCGTTATTATCATAAGAAGAACGTAATGATTATCTTCCCAGATCAGTTTGGTAGTCAGCCAGATGCAATGACCTTCGCTGCTGCTCAGCATACTGAACAGGAGAGCCTCTGGGAGTATATTAAGAGGAAGCTAAAGCTTGAAAAAGAGTAAATGAAAAATGAATAATGAAAAATTATAAAATACGGATTAGCTTTTTAGGTTATAAATGTAACTTGTATTTCTCATTATTCATTTTTAATTTTTCATTTAATTGAGATGATAGATATAAAAAACATAACAAAATCCTTTGGCTCGCTTCAGGTGCTCAAAGGCATTGACCTGCATATTGACAAGGGTGAGGTCGTGAGTATCGTCGGACCAAGCGGTGCCGGAAAGACCACGCTCCTTCAGATTATGGGTACTCTCGACAAGGCAGACACAGGTACCGTCATTGTGGATGGTGTATCAGTTAATGAGTTATCTGGCAAGAAACTGTCTGATTTCCGCAATCAGCATATTGGTTTCGTGTTTCAGTTTCATCAGCTCTTGCCAGAGTTTACAGCCCTTGAGAACATCATGATTCCAGCCTTTATTGCGGGAAAGAGCAAGAAAGAGGCAAAGGCACGTGCAGAGGAATTGCTTAATTTTATGGGACTTGCCGATCGTGCCTCACATAAGCCGGCAGAGCTTTCGGGCGGTGAGAAACAACGTGTGGCGGTGGCTCGTGCCTTGGTCAATAACCCTGCCGTTATCTTTGCCGATGAACCTTCTGGTTCGCTCGACACAAAGAACAAGGCTGAGCTTCACCAGTTGTTCTTTGACCTCAGGGATAAGTTCGGGCAGACCTTTGTCATCGTAACACACGACGAGGGATTGTCACAGATAACGGACAGATGTATTCACCTTAAAGATGGAATGATATTCAACAATGAAGAAAATACTGTTAGGACAGAAGAACCTGCTGAAAGCGGCTTGGAAGGTTGATTTCGGTATGTACCTTGAGGGTGATGAGGAGGGCAAGATATTGCTCCCTACACGCTATGTGCCTGAAGATCTTGAGGTAGGTGACGAGATAGAGGTGTTTGTCTATCTCGATAATGAGGAACGTCGTGTGGCTACTACGCTTGAGCCAAAGGCTATGGTAGGTGATTTTGCCTATCTTGAAGTGGCTTGGGTTAATGAGTTTGGCGCATTCCTCGACTGGGGACTGATGAAAGATCTCTTCTGTCCGTTCCGTGAGCAGAAGAAACGTATGGAGACAGGTCGCTCGTATATTGTTCATGTTCATCTTGATGAAGAGAGTTATCGTATCATGGCTTCTGCCAAAGTTGAGAAGTGGTTGGAGAATGATAAGCTTGTAAAAGAAAAATCAGATACATCCGTTTCGATAAAAAAAACAAAGGAAACGGATTTATCTGATTTACCTGAGGATTATCATCGTCTTCATGTTGGCGACAAGGTTTCCGCTCTTGTCTGGCAAAAGACGGATCTCGGTTTCAAGGCTATCATAGAGAATAAGTATGGCGCTTTGCTGTATGACTCTCAGGTGTTTAAGGATATCCATACCGGTGATAAGGTTGAGGCTTATATCACAAAGATTCGTCCTGACGGAAAGATAGACATAGCCCTTCAGCAGAGTGGCAGACAACATACTGAGGACTTTGCAGAGCAGTTGCTTCGTTATCTCCAGTATCGTGGTGGTCGCTGTCGTTTAGGCGACAAGAGTAGTGCCGAGGAAATCAAGGAGCAGTTTGGTGTCAGTAAAAAGACCTATAAGCGTGCTATCGGTGATCTCTATAAGCGCAGGCTCATCACTATAACAGATGATGGTATAGAATTAGTATAAGTGTAACGTGAGTTCGTTGAACTCACGTTTATTTTTTTCTCAGACCACGTCGTTTCTTCGCTGAAACTCCGTTCTTCCTCTTAGGTTTCTCCATCGTTACTCCATCGTTAGTCCATCGAAACGATGGACTAACGATGGAGTAACGATGGAGTATCGATGGAGTAACCTCGGAGGAAGAACGAAGAATGAACGAAGGAACTGCCTCTTTAAGAGGTTGGGGAAGAGACCATAAACTTGTAAACTCACGTATAGGTTATTATACAAAAGAAAGACGTAAGGCACTCCTTACGTCTTCTATTACCTAAAACTTTTTCAATTATTCATTATCCCTTTTTTTGATGCAAAATATATTTATTAGATTATTAGTGATTATTCTTTACTCTATAAACTCTGTTCTTTGATTAGAGACTTATAGCCTCAGAGAAACTCTCTGAGTAAATGGTATCGCTCTTATTCAGCTTGCCATCTTCGAAAGTTCCAATGTTAGGTCTTTCACCAGAGTATGGGATTCCGACGTATGTGCCTGCATTTCTGAGCTTTGAGCCAGAAGTAAGACGGAACAATGGGGTGTTAGGCAGTGATCCGTCTGACTGACGCTTTGCGAGAATGTATTTCTGGTAGTCAACAGACTTGAAATCATCAACAGAGGCTTGTATGCCTTCTGTATCCCATGTGTTATTTGTATGAACGGTGGTTGCTGTTCTAAGAACGTCGTCTCGCTTGCCGTCGATGCTTATGCTGTTGCGGACTGCGAGCTTACCTCCGTTCTCCTTATTGTGGAATCCGTAGTTCTCACCGTTCTGGTAGCTTGTGTTGTTGTACAAACACATACTGCCGAGATTGTTGTTCTGGTCGAAGCCTTTTACGCGGTTTCTGATTGAGATACAGTTCTTGACCGTAACGTTGTGAACCGTGCGCTTGCCGCCAAGCTTGAAGCCGTTGCCGTTGCCGTAGTTGGTATAGTGTCTGAGTGAAACGTGGCCAGGCTGACCGTCGTTGTCTGTAATGTCAATACCATCACCCTTGAATTGGTCGAACCACTCCTTGTCGGTCTCGTAGCGAGCGTGCTTGCGAACGTCATACTCCTCAGGGCCGTTGTTGTAGCAGATGCAATCCTCAATGACTGTACCACCGTAATAAGCTGTTGAGTGTGCGTAGAAGTCCCATCCATCATCTGAGTTATTCCATGCGCGACAACCGCGGTATGTGTTTCCGCCACCATAATATTGCTTGTCTGCAAAACCGTCAGCGTTGCCGCCAAAGTCAGCAGCCTCAATACCCTTTAGCTTATAGTCGAAATTATCGTGAGAGTCACAGTTGAGAATCAGGTTGCTATGGCCGTTCTTCATCTGAACGCCTGTATCTCCATTGCCATAGACATCGAGATTTTCAAATATACAATATGAACCTGTGTTGAATAGACCATTCTTGCCAGTATAGCGAATGATAAGACCTTTCATATATACGTTGTCTGATTCAACCATTATTCCTCGTTTTCCATATTCTTGTTTGCGGAAATCCATGATAGGCTTTTCGTTCTTGTATGCCATGATAACGGTGTGGTTGCCCTTGAAACCATCTTTGTTCTTAATATGGATGGTTGTTGTCAAGTTATATTGACCTCCGCGGCAATACAAGGTATCGGCGCGTGACATTTTTTCTATTCCAGTAACGAAATCTACTGGAGAGCTTATTGTGCCTTCAGCTGTCGCGTTACCGTTCGGAGAACAGAAATATGTCTTCTGCGAGAGTGCAGGAATTGTACTTAAAAGTACAATGATTGACAATATAACATGTTTCATAACATCAGGTATTATTGTGGAAATAAAAGGTTTTTTACTTGGAAATAAGTGTAAGGAGCTTTTTCAACTTCCTGTGGCAAATATACAAAAAAAATGGCGAACCTCCAAGAGATTTGCCATTTTTTTTACTAAATTGTTTGATATTTTTAGTTTTTGAGTACTTTTTTCCTATTTTTCACCTGGATTCCTTTTGTGTTTTCGTTTGTGCGTTGACCAGACAAATTATAGGTGTTATCGCACACATTCGCATTTCCTGTTCTGTTATTGATAGATTCGATGCCTGTTGCCGCTGCATCAATCTCTGGACCGAATCCGCCACGACCATTTGCAATGCGTACCTTGCCACTGACAGGACGGACGCTAGTGATTGTTCCGTTTGAGAGGAAAACCGTACCAGCTTTGATGTCAGTTACTTGTGCTGATATCTGATCGGCTTTCCAGTCTCCGAAGATATTGGCTATTGTATATTTCGCTGCATCCTGATCAGAAAGAATCGTCTCATACTTGTTGCTTTGGCCTGAGAGCGTGAAGTTTACGATGTTGCTTGCAGGGGATATGATATTGCCCTCTGCGTCCTTGGAGTTGTATTCGTAGAATCCTTTTGCAACAACGTTCATGCCATTTGGCGTGAAACGGGCAGATGCCAGAGCTGAAGGATTGAGAAGGGTAGTGTTGAGATATGCCAGACGAGGCTCGCCACCCCATGCACGTCCGAGGTTGAAGACTGCTGATTTACAGTCAATAGAACAGTTGAGGAATACATAGCCCCACTGTGAGGTTGTGTAAGGAGCGGCTACTGTGGTCTCACCGTTTGGTGTAGAGGTGGTGTTACGGTTCTCGTTCACCAGTTTAACGCGATTGTAGATTACATCGCCATCACCACATAGATAGTCAACAGTTCCATGAATCTCACAGTCTTCCCAATAGAACTTGCTTGGCTTATTTGAATAGTATGTGTCTTGGTAAGACAGCATTCTTACGTTCTTGCATATAGTCTTCTCACCCTTGTCTTGCAGACATACGGCACGACCTGCAGAGCCTGCCTTATAATAGTCGAGCTCGTTCTGAAGGGTTAGGTCTTGCAGATATAGATTAGAAGAGTAGTTGCGAAGGGTAGCTGTAAGGTTGATGCCTTCCTTGATTGTCTTAGGCGCATTCTTGATGATCGTTCCCTCCATTGACTCACCTATGATTGACACGTTGTCGGCATAGATTGAGGTGAGAACCTTCTCGCCAAGATCGTATGTGCCATTAGGAATATAGATCTGCTTGACATCTTCATTGCTATTTACAGCCTCTATTGCTGCGAGATAAGCGTCTGCATCTCCTGCTGCAACCTGAAGGTAGCCATCTGCTTTTACCACCTTATTATTATAGTCGTTTGTAACGGTCAAGGCATGAAGATAGCATTCGCCATTGAACGTAATGGTAGATGATTCCTCATTGCCGTTTACTACTACGGTTGTTGGCTTGTTGTCTGCCTTTGCACGGGCAGAGATAGTCTGTCCTGCAACGTCGATAGTGGATGCTGACGGAGTGCTTGAACATAGATAGAATGCTATCTGTGCTGCTTTTGAATGAGAAACCTTTATCTTTGTACCCGGCTTGATTACCAATCCATGTGCTGCATCGTGATAGGTAGCTTCTCCGCTTACCACCTCAATGCCCTCATGGTCTTCCATATAGAAATAAGGATTAGACTTTGCATTGATATGGTCGCAGAATACGTATTCGTGACGTGAGTCTGCCGTGGCCTCTTCTGGTGTGGCAAGGGCATAGAAGGTGGTATTGCCTGTGATAACCTCATCCGTTGTCACCTTACGGTAATAGTCGAACTTCTGTCCTTCGTTTGTTACATATATTTCCTTGGCATAGTATCCGCGCAACTTGCCTTCTGCAGGAGCTGTCATTGAAGGGAAATTTCCTATTGCGGAGTTCTTCTCTACTGTCTGAGTTCCCAATACCGTACCGTTAAGGTCGGAATAGGTCACGGTATAGTCTGGATACTGGCTTACGCTGAGGCTGTAAACCACATCGTCAGCTCCTCCTGTAAGTGTAATCTTTGCATTACACTTTGTAGCCTCTCCACTATATGTGATGCCTTTTAAACTGCCCACGGATGCTTTGATGTCTGTAATTGGATTTGCATCGCTGACCATGTTCTCGTTCTTTGATATCTCAAGGGAACATGCCATAGTACCGTCATTCTTCTCGGTAAATGTAGAAGCATCATACTGCTTGCCGTTGATCTTGAAAGAAGATAGTGTAGGCACTTTGTTTGCATCTACATCAGCGGTAAGTTTGAGGGAGGCGAGATACACAGCCTTGCTGGTCGTGATGTTTGTAAAACGAATCTGTACGTTTTTCCTGTTCACTTCAACCTTGAAGTCTGTTGTGCTAGATATCTTGTCCTCATTGAGTGTAACCCAGTCAGAGTCGCCGTCACCCTTGACCTCCAGTTTAAGACCGTTGCCACCACCACGTCCAACGCAGATGGTGTATGCAATCTGTTCTACTGAAGGGAAGGTTGTCGTCTGGATGCTACCGCTCTTGTCGGCTGCATTCAAGCCTATGTATCCGGTTCTGGAACTGACGCTTGCTGTTGGTGCAACAATCATATCGCCGGTTGTGGAGATAGTAATGTTGTCCCCATTGAAACGTGTGGAGATAGATTTTGATGTAGGCGCTGCTGCCTCCGTCCAGTCTGTGAAATCTGTGTAGTAAATCTGTTTTACTACGGTCTGTGCATCAATGGCAGTAACGGAGAATGCCACCATGCAGGAAAGTGCAGACTTGAGTAGAATATGTTTCATAATTCAATGTTTTTTTGTTTGACAATTTATATGTATCGTAGGTCTCTAAGTGATGATGAAAAAATAAATTGGTACGATTTAGTCTCAGATTTTTGAGATGTTTTGGATTCACGAAGAAGGAATGATGCGGGCATCATGACTGATGAGAGAATTCAAAACAGCCAAAAAGATGAGCCGTTTCGCATATGTAGGCTCGTCACAAATCGTGCCAAGTTATTATTTTATCATCACTTAAAATACACCCACAACCTGTCACAGGCTATGGGTGCGTATTAACCTTAATAATCTAAATACCATGAAAAACACGTTGCAAAGATAATGATTTTTTCTGTAAAATGCAAGAAAATACAATAGAAAAATTGAGCGAATGCGTTTTTTCTCTATACTTTCAAATGATTTTTTTATTTTCCGTAGGAAATCACTAATTCACAAAAACAGAAAAAGAGGTGTTGCCATTTGGGCAACACCTCCTTCAAATTATTAATATTTTACTTGATTACTGATTATTTCAGCTCAACACCTGCAACATTGTATGCCTTGCCGTTCTTTACGATGACGATCTTGCCATTCTTGAAGAACTTCTTAGGAGCATCCTCTGTTGTAGCGATAGTAACAGTCTCGATAGCTGTTGCTGGATCATTCTGAACGTAGAAGAGCTGGAAGTTATCAACACCAACCCAGTTAGCCTGGTTAGCCTCTGTGCGCTCGAAACCGATTGTGAGAGTTCCATCAGTAACCTCTACCTCAATGCTTACGATAGCAGCCTGAGTAGGAGCACCTGCAATCTGGTCGTTTGCGAATACCTGAGTACCCTCTGCAGTAGCGATAGCAGAAGCCTTTACGATGTACTTACCATTTGTAAGACCTTCGATCTTCTGAGAGATCTTACCTGCTGGGAGGCCACCCTCTGCCTGCCACTTCTCAACATAGCGAGTACCAACCTGTACTTTTTCACCGTTGGTCTGTTCCTGCCACTCACCTTCAACAGTCCAGTTCTCAACACCGTTCTCGAAGCTGTGGTTTGCAATGCGGTCTGTCATATCAACGATGTCAGCCTTCTTGTTCATGTCAATGAGCTTGAAGCCACCAACAATACACCAAGACTTCATGATGTCGAATGTACCAACTACACCAATCTCAATCTCTTCGCTGCTTGCTGTGATATCGAATGCAACTTCGTTAGCATACATGCCAGATGTTGTAACACCTGCACCCTCAGCCTGAGAGTTAGCGTATGTAAGTGTAGTCTCGCTTCCGAGAGTCTTCAAAGCTACCTTCTTATCGCCAGCCTTGAGGAATGCAAGAGACTTTGTAACATCTGTGTTGTAAGTCTCGCCCTGACGGAAGTATGAGTTGCTTACGAGCTTGTATGAACCTGCAGGAAGCTTGATCTTCTGAGTGAGAGCGTAGTCTGTAACTTCAAGTGCAGCCCAACCAGCGTATGACTCAGTAGCAAAGTTAGAGTTCTCCTGCTTCTTAGGCTCTGCGAAGCCTGTAGCTGTCCATTCGCTGAGACCGTCTGAGAAGTCAGCATTCTTGATATACTGAGCTGTGATGTCCTTACCGTCAACCTGGTAGATGTCTGTAAGGTCGATAACAGGACCGAAACCACCGCGTGCGTTAGCGATACGGTACTTACCCTCAGTTGGACGAACTGTAGTGATCTTGCCATCTACGAGGAATACTGTACCATTGTCCTTATCAGTTTCCTGAGCAGCAACCTTATCAGGAGCCCACTCACCGAAGATGTTAGCTATGGTATATTGCGCTGCCTCGTCAGCAGTAAGAACTGTCTCAAGCTCCTTAGATTTACCAGAAGCGGTGAATGTAACTACGTTGCTCTCTGGAGTAGAGATGTTACCAACTGAATTCGTGGTAGCAAACTCACCGAACTTGTCTGGTACTACGTTGATACCTGGCTTGCAGAAACGCTCGGCAGCAAGTGTGTTGTCAAGAAGCTTAGTACGGATGAAGCTTGCTCTTGGTACGTTGCTCCATGCGCGAGCCAATGTGAAGTCGTTACACTTGCTTGATACGCTACAGTCAAGGAATACATAACCCCATTTGCAAGCATCAGATGTGCTTGGAGCACAGAGAATGTCAGAACCGCTCTCCTTGTCCTTTGTACGAGACTCGTTCACGAACTTACAACGGTTGTAGATTACGTTACCGTCACCGCAGAGATAGTCAACGCAACCGTGAACCTCACAATCCTCAAAGTATGTGTTGTTAGTGTTGTGTGAGTAGTAAGTGTCCTGATAAGAGAGCATCTTCACGTTCTTAAGAATTGTGTTCTCACCCTTATCCTGGAATGCTACTGCACGACCAGTACCACCTATTGCATAGTAGTCAAGAGCATTCTGGATAGTAAGATCCTGCATATAGAGGTTCTTTGATGTGTTCACCAAAGTAGCAGTTGCATTGATACTCTCCTTTGACTTGTCTGGAGCATTGCGGATAATGGTCTTATCCATTGACTCACCGATGATAGAGAGGTTGTTAGCTGAAATCTGAGTAAGAACAGTCTCACCAAAGTCGTATGTGCCATTAGGAAGGAAGATCTTGTCACCTTCCTTTGCTGACTTGAGAGCGAGCATAAGGCTGCTTGCATCACCTGCAGCAATCTGATAGTAACCAGTCTCAGCATCGTAAGCAAGGAAGTTCTCAACGTTGTAAACCTCTATGCCGTGAACGTATGCGCTACCAGCTGGGAATGTGAATGTAAGGGTGGTTGCAGGTCCGTCATACTGGAATGCAGAAGTTGCACCGTCAGCAGAAACTGGGAGATCGAATGTTGTAACTTCCTTGCCCTCTGAATCTGTAACGGTAACGGTCTGTTGACTAGACCATTCACAGTTCTTTACATTTACATAGCACTTACCAGCAACCTGAAGCTTGATAGTACCGTTAGCACCCATAATCCAACCGTGGTCGTTGTGGTACTTGCCATTCTCAATTGAGATAAGCTCATGATCCTCTATGTACCAGTATGTTTTTGTCATGTCATAGTCATAGTGAGAACCAACCTCAGCCTTCTCAATATCAGTAGCCTTAGCATAGAGCTTGATGTCCTCTGTGAGAGCAATGCCTTCCTTAACCTTCTTGGCAGAAGCAGACTTGCCGTCGAACCAGCCACGGAATGCCTGACCTTCTGGAATTGTAAGGTCAGCAACAGAATACTTGTACTTAAGTTCTGAGTTACCCGCAAGTGTTTCCTCGCTGATAAGCTTACCATCTGTATTATAATAGGTAACGGTTACAGATGGGATGAAGTCGCAAGCCTCTGCAATTATGAATGGGCAGTAGTTACCGAGATCGAATGTCAGGGTTGCTGCCTTCTCCTCATTATATGTATATACAATGCTCTTGTTGTATTCACCAAATCTATTGTCGCATGTACCAATTGTCTCAATTACGATAGGTTCACCGCCATCAACGCTAACAGTTGCCTGATTTGTGAATTGGCAAGTACCAATAGTGAACTTAACAGGACCGTCAACTGGTACTGTCATCTTAACATTGCTGTAACCATGCTGTGCATCGTGGAATGTACCACCATCATAGGTTACGCCATTTGGAAGACCTGTTGCAGGAGCAACAACGGTATAAGGATCTGTACGGAAATCAACAGTGAAGTTCTCGAAGTTGCGTTCTGCAACCTCTACCTGCCCCTTGATCTCAAGTGAGGTCATGTAGGCATTCTGTTCAGGATTAAGGTTGTAGAACCAGAGCTGAACGTTTGTGCGGTTTACTGCAACCTCAACCTCTTGACCAGCAGAAGGTGTTGCAATGGCGTCAGAAATAGTTACCCAGTCGGCATCGCCGTCACCTTTAACCTTGAGTCCCCAGCCACGGTTACCGCCTGTTGCTGCATGAACGAACTTAACGGATGTTACGTTAGCGAGAGTAGAAGTCTTAATATAAGGAGTTGCAGTCTTTGCAGCCATCAGATAACCTTCTGTAATGCACTCTGACTTGAACTTGTCGTTTGTTCCAGTTGGGTTAGCCTGTGTCTCCTTCAGATAGAATGTAAGTTCCTGGCCATCAGTTGTAGTCTTCTGTACGCTTGTCTCTGACTCGCTTGATGCAACAGCTTCCCAATCCTTGAAGTTTGTCTTGTAGATAGACTTTTCTGCAACATTAGCCTCAATCTTCTCAACCTTCATCATTGGGCAATACTCACCACAATATACGATGAGAGTCTTTGCCTCGCCTTTGTATTCAAAACTTGCAACGCCACCATTGTGGTAGCAACCAACAGACTTTGTGTCAATGGTTCCAAGTTCTTGACCGGCTTCGTCAGTAACAATGCCTTGACCTTTTTCGGCATACTGGCAACCACCGAGAGTAATCTTTACAGGACCATCAACTGTAAACTTAGCTGCGAACCAACGCCAACCATGGTCTGCACCATGGAACTGTGCGCCGTTCTGGGCATAGGAAACCTGAGTCACGCCTTCTGGCATCTCTACGGTTTCTTTTGTAAGGTCGATTGTGAAGTTCTGGAAACCTGTAGCAGGAGCAGAAGCCTCAATAGGCTCAACCTTCATCATTGGGCAATACTCACCGCAATATACGATGAGGGTCTTTGCCTCGCCTGTATATTCAAAACTTGCAACGCCACCATTGTGGTAGCAACCAACAGACTTTGTGTCAATAGTTCCAAGTTCTTGACCGGCTTCGTCAGTAACAATGCCTTGACCTTTATCGGCATACTGGCAACCGCCGAGAGTAATCTTTACTGGTCCATCAACTGTAAACTTAGCAGCGAACCAACGCCAACCATGGTCTGCACCATGGAACTGCGCGCCGTTCTGGGCATAGGAAACCTGAGTCACGCCTTCTGGCATCTCTACGGTTTCTTTCGTAAGGTCGATGGTAAATCCTTTGAAGGATCTTCCGTCAGCCGCCAATGCGGATGTCACACCTAAAAAGATGAGACATAACGCAAGAAGAGTACGAATTTTTCTCATAGTTAATTTTTTAAGTTAGTTATTTAATGAAATTTAATGTCAAAAGTTCGTGTGCAAAGTTAATAAAAAAATCTTTAATTGTGTATTTTTTTTGAAAAAAAATGGGAAATAGGTGAAATTTTATATATATAAGGTGAAATAGAGGGGGTGGAAACTAAAAAAAAGTAGAAAGCAATATCCACTTTCTACTTTTTCCCGCTTTATATTTTCATTTGCCTAATTTTCTTCCAATGTAAGCTTCAGCTTATTGACGATTTCTGCAACGATGTTTTGCAGTTCGCAGTAGTTGCTCATGTTCTCCTTTCGAAGTGCATCTTCTGTGTATTCGTCAAAGAAAGCGAAGGACTTTATTTCCTTTAGCTCCTCAGCCGTTGGGGCTGTCTTTGCCTTTAACTCGTGGTATCTGCGATACTTTCCAATCTCGACATCGGTAGTCAGTTTGCTCTGGAGATATACAGTATCGGCACTCTCAATGTTTGCCATCGTACTAAATGCCGCTCTCTTCTTTATGTTGTTGAACTTGAGGCTGAACTGGTTTTTGTTACACTCGAAAGTAAGCTCTGTTGCGAGGTAGCACTTAGAATAGGTGTCGGCCTTGTATAGTACCAGAGGCTTCATGACAATCTTGCAGCTACGTGGGTCGTCGCTGATTGTTATGTCTCTGAAATTCTGAAGGTTAGTGGCGAACCACTTCCTTGCAACCTGATACTTCTCCCTTGCCGGAGTATTGTTTTCAAATACTGCGCAGAAGGAATTGTTTCTTAAATCAACGCTGTCTGGAATAACTTGGGCAAACGCAGATTTTACACAAATCAAAAAGAAAAAAATAACATACTTCTTCATATTTCTCAGCTTTACACTTTTTTTAGGGTTATGAGGTTATGAGGTCGTAATGCTCATCAGCGATGCAGACCTTAAAACCTCCTAACCTTCTGACCTTAAATATATCGACTGCAAAGATAAATATTTTATTTCAAAATAACAAAATATTTTATATTTTTTAAGCAATTTGGAAACGCGCACAAGGTTTTGAGTTTTTATGCAAAAAAATGTAAAAATGTTTATAGTTACGAGCTGGATTTGTTGTTTTATGTCAAAAACACACTTAATGCAATCACTTTTTTGAAAAAATATTTGGTGTGTTCGCAAACAATTCGTACCTTTGCATCGTCTTAAGAAAGTAGAGGCTTTCGATAACGGTAAAAGATTATATTCAAATAACGGATAACATTAAGCAAAAAGTTCCAATCTGTTTTGGTATTTAAAGCTTAAAGGTAAAAAGATAGAAAAAATTTAATTGTTAATAATGATATGCTCATCCGGTAGGAGCTTTTTATAGGAAAAAGATTGTTATTGCAGGTTAAATTTAGTACAGGGTTATAAATACACTGTTTCCAAAGAGTAAAAATAAAAGAAATAAAATACAACGAAGCATCTTTGATGCTCCGTTTTTTTTTACTCTACTCTTCCTCTTCTCTTCCTCTTCTCTTGCTCTTGTCTTCCTCTTCTTTTACTCTTCTTCACCTTCGCTCGTCCTTCGCTACAAAACCGTTCCAAGTCCGTTTCTTGGAATGGGCGTAAAATGGGACTTGCACCGACTTTGGTAGGGAGTTGCAAGGGACTTACATAGTAGTAAAGATTGGCTTGCGCCAATGCTGTCAGAAAGCAAATGTTTTTGGAAAGTAAATTATCTGTAAATTATATTCAGTAAATTAACGCCGAGATTTTGTATAAGATCAACTGTCTATTGATACACTTCACTTTGCTTGGAGTTCTTGTATCTGCGCTTAATCTCTTGGGATGGATATTCCTTACTGTGATGCTTGATCTTACCGTCAAAGTCGTAGGTGATGTCTTCGAAAGCGAAATCCATTTCTGCGGAACAGGTAGCTTCCGGGGTGGTATTACGAGTCTCGGATGCAACGGTGAATCCTTCTTTCTCTAATCTCCATGCAGCTACGGCGTTTACAAATTCCACCTTAAACGTGCTTGTATTAACCTGATAGATTATGAAAGTGTTGGTCCACCCCGTACTGTTAGCCTTGATGTTGACAATAGCATAGACATAATTCCCGTCTGGACTTGGAAAACCCTTGATGCCTGGTACACCTTCGTTTATCATAGCATCGTAGAAATCTATGCGGTGGCACTTGTCCTTGGCGGATTCGTATGCCAGAAAAACATAAACGCCATTGTCCTTTACTATGAAGAAATCGTTGAAATTGCCGTCCTTCAAATTCTTTTTGTAAATTGAAGAATAGCTTCCGTCCTTCAAAATTCGCTTGTAGTCGAGTATCAAGCCCATTGTGTCTTGGACGATAGTCATAGGCACTTTCTGAATATCCTGCTTGCCTCTTTCATTACGATTGCATGAGGAGCAGAATATTATTGACAAAAACATGATTATTGCGATAGTTCCTATGTGTTTCATATTTCTGGCGTGTTATGTCTAAAGATTTTAGTTCTGGGTGCAAAAGTAAACAAAATATCTGACACCTCCAAATGTTAGCATAGGAAAAGAGTGTTTCTTTGTGATAAAGTCCGATTTTTGAGGGCGTGCGTTCTGTATTGGGAAAAGACTCGCATTCTTTTACGGGATATTTTGAATTTGTCGAATTCACGTTAATTTATCTTTCATTTTTATGGCATATACAATAATAGTATTGCGCGCACGTTATTAATTATAATAATAAAAAAGATTGAAATGATAGAATACATAAAAGGCGAACTGACGGAGGTGACTCCTACACTTGCGGTTGTAGAGGCGGCTGGTGTGGGGTACGGTATCAATATTTCCCTTAACACCTATACAGCAATCCAGACAAAGAAGGAAGTGAAACTGTATATCCATGAGGCAATAATGACTGGTGGACGTGATGATTCATACACCCTCTATGGCTTTGTGAACAAACAGGAGCGTGAACTGTATCGTATGCTCATAACCGTGAGTGGTGTGGGTAGCAATACGGCTCGTATGATTCTGTCTGCCACTACTCCTACGGAATTGGTCAATGTCATTTCTTCTGGCAATGAGAAGATGCTGAAGTCGGTCAAGGGCATTGGTCTTCGCACGGCTCAGCGAATCATTGTGGATCTTCGTGATAAGATGGCGGCAAGCGGACTTATTGCTGATCTACAGTCAAGTGCAGCGGCTGCTGGTATGCCTGTTCTTTCTGCAGAACAGAATGAGGTTCGCGACGAGGCTGTAGGTGCTCTTACAATGCTCGGCTTCTCTCCTGCTCCAAGTCAGAAGGTGGTGGTGGATATCCTCAAGGCGCATCCAGACCTGCCTGTTGAGCTGGTTATAAAGCAGGCGTTGAAGTTGATAAAGTAAAGACCCTCAGCGGCCCCCCTCCATCTCCCCCGAGGGGGAGGGATTTTAGATAGTATTTCAAATCAGGGAGGGATATTGTAAATTGTAATTGTAATTTGTAATTGAAAAAGTCAAGTCGTAACATATCAAATAAAGGTAACTACTCACCTTCCTTTATGGGAGGGGTGAGGGGGTGGATCTTCTTCCTCCTCCTCATCGTTATCCCAACGATGATATGGGGAACTGTACTTGTGCAGGACGATAAGACTGCGAGGAGACAGAGCAATACGACACGACCTCATGGCGCTCCGGAAGATCATGTGGATGATCAGGATAATGCGAAGCCACAAGGGAAGAAAATCGACATAAGAAAGCAAATCACAATAAGTGAAGATTCAATTCCTGACAGTCTCTTGCATCCTCGCTGGAAGATTCAGCGCACGATGCCAATTACATACGATGATCTTGAACAAGGTGTTATTGACCTCAATCGTCCTGAGAACATCAAGCAGGATGTTGTGTATAATGATACTCTTGACCGCTATGTGATAGGTACAAGAATGGGGAATACCTGGGTTTCTGCACCAGTCATGATGACTGTTCAGGAGTACCAGAAATGGGTGGAGAAGCAGAAGATGGCTGAATATTTCCGCTCAAAGAATACCGAAATCTATGAGACCAAGGGTAAGGATAAGTTCAGCTTTACGGACATGCACTTCGAACTTGGACCGGCAGAGAAGATCTTCGGTCCTGGAGGTGTGAGGATAAAGACTCAGGGAACGGCGGAACTGAAGTTCGGAGCTACCCTGAAGTCTATTGACAATCCTTCTCTTCCTATCAGAAACAGAAATACTACGTCAATAGACTTTGACGAGAAGATAAACCTTAACGTGAATGGTAAGGTTGGTGATAAGGTGAACATGAACCTTAACTACAACACCGATGCTACCTTCGACTTTGATACTCAGAACATGAAACTGAAGTATGAGGGCAAGGAGGATGAGATAATAAAGCTTGTGGAGGCTGGTAATGTTAGCTTCCCGAGCAATTCGTCTCTCATAACAGGTGCTACTTCTCTCTTTGGTATAAGGACTGACATGCAGTTTGGTAAGCTGAAGCTCCAGACTGTTGTTTCGCAGAAGAAGTCAAACTCCAAGAGCGTGAGCAGCAAGGGCGGAGCACAGTTTACTCCGTTTGAGATAGATGCTGCCAACTATGAGGAGAACCGCCACTTCTTCCTGTCTCAGTATTTCCGTGATAAGTATGACGAGGCTCTTACGAAGTTACCGACTCTTGCCACTGGCATAGATATTACCCGTGTGGAGATATGGGTGACGAATAAGTCCGGACAGACATCAGATACCCGTAACATCATTGCGCTCGTTGACCTTGGTGAGGGTGTTCCGAGAAATACTCAATGGGGTGGTAAAGGCGCTTCTGCCGTTCCTGGAAATGAGACCAACAACGAGTATTACACTATGGTCAGTAACTATGAGGCTGCACGTAACATAGACCAGACTGCGACCATGCTTGATGCTATTCCTAATTTCGTAGGAGGTGTTGACTATGAGAAACTTGAAAAGGCTCGCAAACTCTCTCCTTCGGAATATACCCTGAACTCTGCACTCGGCTATGTGTCCTTGAAGACAACGCTTCAGACTGATCAGGTGCTTGCCGTAGCTTTCGAATATACATACAACGGAAAGACATACCAGGTAGGTGAGTTTGCATCAAGCGTTACGGATGATGTGAACAAGGCTCTCTTCGTGAAGTCGCTGAAGAACACTTCAAACAATCCGAAGCAGGGTAACTGGTCGCTGATGATGAAGAACGTGTATTATCTTGCATCATCGGTAGAGAAGGATAAGTTCAGGCTTGATGTAAAGTTCCAGAGTGATACGGCTGGCGTCTATCTCAACTATCTGCCAGAGCCGAAGGTCAAGTCCACACCGTTGCTTCGTGTCATTGGTGCGGATCGTCTTGACAACAACAATAAGGCTAATTCAAATGGCTACTATGACTTTGTTGAAGGATATACCGTAAGTAATGGTCGTGTGTTCTTGCCAAAGGTAGAGCCATTCGGAAGAAGCCTCTATAAGTATCTTATTGATAATGGCGTAGGTGAGGAACAGGCAAAGAAGTATGTATATAATGAACTGTATGACTCCACGAAGACCGTTGCAAAGCAGATAGCCGAGAAGGATAAGTATTTGCTTCAGGGACAGTTCAAGGGGACTTCTGCCAATGTGATTTCTCTTGGTGCGTATAATGTTCCGCAGGGATCAGTTACCGTTACTGCCGGAGGTGTGACCTTGACGGAGGGTAGCGATTATTCCGTTGACTATTCTGCTGGTGAGGTTACTATCCTCAATCAGAGTATCATAGATGCAGGAACTTCCATAAACGTTTCGCTTGAGAGCAATACCGACTATGGTCAGCAGCGAAAGACCATGTTCGGACTCAACTGGGAGTATGACTTTACGAAGGACTTCCAGATGAGTGGTACCATTCAGCATCTTTCCGAGCAGAGCCTTACGACGAAGGTGCAGATGGGAGCTGAGCCGCTGAATAATACTATCTGGGGCGTGAACCTGAGTTGGAAGAAGGAAAGCCAGTGGCTGACCAACATGCTCAACAAGATTCCGCTACTGCATGTCACCCAGCCTTCACAGATTCAGCTTAACGGTGAGTTTGCGCAACTTATTGCTGGTCAGGCAAGTGGTACACAGGACAATGCCTCTTACATTGATGACTTCGAGGCTACGAAGTCGGGTATTGATGTCAGTACTCCTTCATCGTGGATGCTGTCAAGCGTACCATCCACATTCAAGGAATCATCAGATAAATCAGGCTTGACGAGTGGCTTCAACCGTGCTCGTCTTGCATGGTATAACATTGATCCTCTGTTCACGAGAAGCAGTTCCACCCTCACGCCAAGCCATATCAAGGGCGATGTGGATCAGCTATCCAACCACTATGTGCGTGAAATCTATACCAATGAGGTGTTCCCGAACCGTGACCATAGTGCATATTCCGGCACTTCAAGTACGCTTTCCGTCCTTAATCTTGCATACTATCCACAGGAGAGAGGACCATATAATTTCTCAACGTCTCTTGACCGTGCAGGACATCTCACACAGCCTGGCAAGGCGTGGGGTGGTATGATGCGAAAGCTTGACACCAACGACTTTGAGGCTGCCAACATTGAGTATATTGAGTTCTGGATGCTTGATCCTTTCATCTATACTCGTCAGGACGGAACGGCTTCACAGCATGGTGGAGATCTCTACTTCAACCTTGGTGACATCTCGGAGGATGTGCTTCGAGACGGAAAGAAATTCTATGAGAGTGGTATGCCTGTGGATGGTAGTGAGGCATATACGACGTCTCAATGGGGTAAGATTCCTACTCAGAGCACCGTGACATACGCCTTTGCTACCACTGGCGGTTCACGCAACAAGCAGGATGTGGGTCTCAATGGTCTTACGGATGAAGAGGAAAAGACTTTCAGTACGTATCAGGATTTCCTTACATACGCCCGTGCCAATGTGACGGGTACTGCCCTCGACTCTATCAATGCCGACCCTGCTGGCGATAACTATTGCTATTTCCGAGGCTCTGAGCTTGACGAGCGCAAGGTGTCAATTCTTGAGAGATACAAGTATATCAACAACCCACAGGGAAACTCTCCTGAGAGCAACAGCAGCTTTGACTCTTCATATAAGACGACTCCTGACGTGGAGGATATCAATCAGGACTACACCCTGAACGAATATGAGAAATACTATCAGTATCGTGTCAGCATCCGACCAGAGGATTTTGTCGTAGGAACAAACTATATCGTTGACAAGCGTACTGCCACCCGAACCCTGAAGAATGGCGAGAAGGCTGCCGTGGACTGGTATCAGTTCCGTATTCCTATCAAGTCGGTTGACAGGGAGAAGATTGGCTCTATAAATGATTTCACGAGCATTCGCTTCATGCGTATGTTCATGACCAACTTCGAGAAGCCTGTGGTATTGCGTTTCGCCAACCTCGACCTCGTGCGTGGTGAATGGCGTGTGTATGAGCAGAATCTCAACACTGCCTCTGCCAATACCGGACAGATGTCTGTCAGTGACGTGAATATTGAGGAGAACAGCGAGAAGACACCTGTGAACTATGTGCTCCCCCCTGGCATCACCCGTGTCGTCGATCCGTCTCAGCCACAGCTCACCGAGAGCAATGAGTCTGCAATGAACTTCACCGTTACCGGATTGAGCAACGGCGATGCAAAGGCGGTGTATAAGAATATGACGATAGACATGCGTCAGTACAGGCACTTGCAGATGTTCGTCCATGCCCATGCCCTTGAGCCTAACACTACCAATCTTCAGGATGATCAGCTCGCCCTCTTCGTCCGACTTGGTTCTGACTATAAGAGCAACTACTATGAGTATGAGATTCCCCTGAAGCTTACGGCTCCGGGCAAGTATAGCACATATTCCGGTGCCGACTGCCGTGCCGTTTGGCCGGAGGATAACATGCTCGACATCAAGCTCACAAAGCTCACTTCCCTGAAGAAGGCACGCAACAAGGCGAAGAATGCCGGTATGGCTTCATTCAACAAGGAGTTCACCGCATACGATGAGGATAATCCTAAGAACAAGATGACCATCAAGGGTAATCCTACCCTTGGTGAGGTGAAGACTATGGTCATCGGTGTCAGAAACCTCGCAAGCACCGAGAAGAGCGGTGAGGTATGGATCAATGAGCTTCGTCTCCGCGATCCTGAAAGTGCTGGCGGATGGGCTGCCCAGGGCAATCTCAATGTTCAGTTGTCTGACTTCGGAAGTGTCAATGCCTCTGGCAGATATACGAGTGAGGGCTTTGGCGGACTTGAGGAAGGCGTGGCATCTCGTTCTACCGATAACTTCTCCACATACAGTTTCACCACCAATCTCGAACTGGGCAAGTTCTTCCCTGAGAAAGCCAAGGTACAGGCACCATTATATTATAGTATCACACGCGAGAAGACTGCACCGAAGTTCAATCCGCTCGATACCGACATGGATCTTGACGATGCCCTCGATGCGGCTGGCAGCAAGCATGAGCGTGACTCCATTGAGAGCATTGCCGTGATGAAGAACGTAAGTACCAATTTCTCGCTCTCAGGCGTCAGGGTCGGAATCGCTACCAAGCGTCATCCTATGCCTTACGACCCTGCTAACTTCACTTTCTCCTATAGCCACTCTCACAATGGGGCTGTGGGCGAGACCACCGTCTATGAGAACGAGGACAACTGGAAGGGATCTCTGGCTTATTCATGGACTCCTGTCTATAAGCCGTTCGAGCCTTTCAAGAAGATAAAGAGCAAGTCAAAGTATTACGACATCCTAAAGCGCTTCAGTCTCAACTGGCTGCCGCAGAATGTGTCGTTCAATACTGACATGACGCGCAGTTACTACGAGCTTCAGGAGCGTGACCTTGAGGATCTTGGTGCTACCGATGCCCTCCCTGCCACCTATTCCTCTCAGTTCCTGTGGAACCGTGATTTCAGCATCCGTTGGGATCTCACCAAGAACCTCCATCTCAACTTCCAGAGCGGCACTAATGCCGAGATTGAAGAGCCTTATACGCAGATTGACCGTGACCGCTATCTCGACAGGTTCGAAGCCCACAAGGACTCTGTCAGATGGCAGAGCATCCGTGGCCTCGGAACTCCGCTCGAATATCGACAGACTTTCACGGCTTCCTATAAGCTCCCTCTCAACCTTATCCCTGTCTTCAACTGGGTCAATGCCGATGCCAACTATACCTCAAGCTACAACTGGCAGAGGGGTACTGAACTGGAGGATAACGTCTCATACGGTAATACCATCGGCATGAACCGTCAGCTTACCATCAACAGCACCTTCACTCTCGAAAAGCTTTATGACCAGATTCCTTATCTCAAGAAGGTTAATGAGCGCTTCAAGAAGGCGGTGAAGCGAGTGCCGAAGAAGAATAAGGGTGAAGGGAATAAGGGTGAAAAGAATAAGGATGAGAGTTTGAGTGATGGAAAGAATAAGGGCGAGAAGGCGAAGAGTGCCAAGGAACTTGCCGAGGAGAAGAAGGAGCGTGAGCAGAAGGAACGTGACGAGAAGAAGGCGGAGGCTGAGAAGAGGAAGCAGCTTGCGCTCAACAAGAATAGGTTTGAGCGTGAGGTCACTATCAAGGCTGATACCTCCACCGTGCTCAGTCATGGCAAGAGGTCACGTAATCTCACCGTTACCGCACGCAATGCGGAGGGCAGGCTCATCCCTGTGAAATATAAGGTCGTTGATGACAATAAGATACGCATCATCAACAAGGCTGATTCTGCCGTGACTATGAAGATCACCGTCATTGCCAAGCCTAAGAAGGAAGACCAGCAGTGGTATCGCCTCACTCAGTCCGCTGCCCGGTTGCTGATGTCCGTCCGTAGTGTCAGCCTCACCTATCGCAACCAGTACTCCATGTCCGTCCCTGGCTTCATGCCTAACGTTGGCGATGCCTTTGGCCAGAAGAGCATGGACGGCATCTGGTCGCCTGGTCTCGACTTCGCCTTCGGATTCGTCGGCGACGACTTCCTCGACAGGGCGCAGAGCCGTGGATGGTTGCTCAACGATTCCGCTGCCGCTAATCCTGCCGCCACCACCAAGTCCGAGGATCTCAACCTGAAGGCAACGCTCGAACCTGCCCGCAACCTCAAGATCGACCTCAATGCCTTCCGCACCATGACCCGCTCACGTTCCGTGAAGTATATGTACGAGGGCAACCCATCTACCCAGTCGGGCACGTTCACCATGACCACCATATCCATCAAGTCAGCCTTCGAGGGCATGGGAAGTGCTGAGAACGGCTTCTATTCCCCATCCTTCGAGAAGTTCCGCAACTCCATTGACGACTATCGCTCCCGTGTCGAGGCTCAGTATCGTGGGGCGGTCTATCCAAAGGGATGCGGCGAGTATGAGGGAAAAACCTTCAATCCAAACGCCGACGCCCAACACCCATCACCCGGCGTCAAACGCTACAGTGCCGACATCTTGGTGCCTGCCTTCCTCAGTGCCTATACCGGCAACGACGGACTCAGCATCTTCCCCTCACTCGCCAGGATGCTGCCCAACTGGACCATTCGCTATAGCGGACTGAGCAACATGACGTTCTTCCAGAACATCTTCAAGAGCGTCAACCTCAACCATTCGTACAAGAGCGTGTATGCCGTCGGGTCATACCAGTCATATTCTACCTTCATGTCCTACATGGGCGACGGTCTCGGCTTCATCCTCGACGGAACGAGCGGGACGCAGGTGCCAGTGCCCAACAGCATGTACGACGTCTCACAGGTCAGCATCAACGAGGCATTCTCGCCCCTGCTCGGTGTCGATGTCACCATGCGCAACAACATGACGTTCAAGGTAGAGTACCGCACCACCCGTGTCCTCGGACTCTCCATGTCGAGCGTACAGCTCAACGAGACACTCTCCAAGGACTTCGTCATAGGCTGCGGATATAAGATCAACGATTTCAGGTTCTCGGGTCGCAACCACCGACTGGTCAGGTCGGCATCTTCCCAGCGAGGGAAGGCGGGGGGAGAGGCTGAGGAGGAAAAGGGCAAGTCACGGTCTTCCTCTTCTTCGAAGAAGACAAAGAGCACGTTCAACCACGACCTCAACCTGCGTCTTGACCTCAGTCTGCGCAATCAGGCGTCCATCACACGCGACATTGACAAGGGAACGAGTGCGGCGAGCAGCGGAAACAAGGCGTTCAAGCTCAGTTTCTCAGCCGACTACACCATATCGAAGCTGCTCACCATGAGCCTGTACTATGACTCACAGACCAACACGCCGTTGCTTACGTCGAGTAGCTATCCTACTACTACCCACGACTTCGGAATGGCGATGAAGTTCTCGTTGACAAGATAAATAAATTTGAAATTAATATAGTAATTAGCAACTCGTAATTCGTAATAGGAATGAGATACAAATATGACTTTCTCATAATCGGCGCAGGCGTTGCCGGTATGAGCTACGCCCTGAAGATAGCAAGGGCGAAGAAGGGCAAGGTGTGCCTCGTATGCAAGACTGCATTGGACGAAGCCAATACCTCGTTTGCACAGGGCGGCGTGGCTTCCGTGACCAACCTCGTGGTGGATAATTTCGAAAAGCACATTGAGGACACGATGATTGCAGGCGACTTCATCTCTGACCGTGCCGCCGTGGAGCAGGTGGTGCGCATGGCTCCGTCGCAAATAAAGGAACTGGTGGAGTGGGGCGTGAACTTCGACAAGAAGGAGGACGGCACGTTCGACCTTCACCGTGAGGGCGGGCACTCCGAGTTCCGCATTCTTCACCATGCCGACGACACGGGTGCGGAGATTCAGCGCGGACTGATTGCTGCCGTGCGTGCCAACCCTGACATAGAGGTTAAGGAGCATCACTTTGCCGTGGAGCTCATCACCCAGCACCACCTCGGAGTGACCGTGACCAGAAGGAACAAGGACATACAATGCTATGGTGCTTACATCCTCAACCCTGAGACTCAGAAGGTGGATACGTATCTGAGTAAGGTGACGCTGATGTGCACCGGCGGTTGCGGAGCGGTGTATCAGACGACGACGAACCCGGTAATAGCCACAGGCGACGGTGAGGCTATGGTGTATCGTGCAAAGGGAACGGTGGCAGACATGGAGTTCGTGCAGTTTCACCCAACGGCTCTCTATCACCCAGGCGAGACGCATCCTGCATTCCTCATAACGGAGGCGATGCGCGGATATGGCGGCATTCTCCGTCTGCCTAACGGCGAGACGTTCATGGAGAAGTATGACGAGCGACTGAGTCTTGCACCACGTGACATAGTGGCTCGTGCCATAGACAAGGAGATGAAGATTCACGGTCTGGACCACGTATGTCTCGACGTGACGCATAAGCCAGCCGAGGAGACTCGCAAGCATTTCCCGAACATATATCATAAGTGTCTGACGATAGGTATCGACATAACGACCGACTATATTCCTGTTCGCCCTGCCGCCCACTATATGTGCGGTGGCATAAAGGTGGATCTCAACGGATGCTCTTCGATAAAGCGTCTGTATGCCATTGGTGAGTGTTCGTGCACGGGACTGCATGGTGGTAACCGACTGGCAAGTAACTCGCTCATTGAGGCTGTGGTGTATGCCGAGACTGCCGCTCGTCACTCATTGGCGCATGTGGATGAGTATGATTTCAACACCCTCGTGCCGGAGTGGAACGATGAGGGCACGATGACGAATGAGGAGAAGGTGCTCATAACCCAAAGCGTGAAGGAGGTGGGCGAGATAATGGCGAACTATGTGGGCATAGTGCGTTCCAATCTCCGTCTGCAACGTGCATGGACTCGTCTCGACGTGCTGTATGAGGAGACAGAGAAACTGTTCAAGCGCGTGAAGGCTACGAAGGATATTTGTGAGCTCCGCAATATGATCAATACCGCGTATCTCATCACCCGATGGGCTATAGAGAGGAAGGAGTGCAGGGGATTGCATTATACGACGGATTATCCGCATAAGTAAAGACAGAGCCCTACGGCCCCCCCTCCGTCTCCCCCGAGGGGGAGGGGTTTTAGATAGTATTTATCCCTAAAAGCCACTGACCAAAATAAAACGCATCTTCGATGCTAAACTGACAATAATTTTTCGCTAAGGCTCAACAAGCTAAAGGAAGTTCCCGGTCTTACCAATCTTTTACCATAAAATATAAAACATAGAAATGATAATTGTTGGATAAAGATTGGTAAGATTACGTGAGTTACCTCCCTACGGTCAGTGGGTCTTCGACAAATCTCGACGAATTTAAGACTGCGAGGGCTGAAAGCCCGACATCTAATAGGGCAGTCCGTGAGGGCTGTTACTATAATGGCGTTTTTAGTGAGCGCCGTAGGTGCGACACCTAATAAATATAATAGGTGTCGGTCCTTCAGACCTCATTCCCTAAAAATGCCTATATAACAGCCCTCACGGACTGCCCTGTTAGGTGTCGCACCTTCGGCGCTTTTCGTCAAACTCACGTTATTTAAAATTAAAGGAAAAATAGTAATTGAAAAAGATAAAGCATAACATATCAAAAGGCAAATTGCCTTCAGTAGTAACCACTCCCTTCCCCCGTGGCGGGGGAAGGGTCGGGGTTAGGGGCTGGTGGGTCTTCCTATTCCTTCTCCTTCTCCTCTCTGCCAATTATTCTAACGCTAAGACGGCAATTATAGAAGAAAAAGAGCTTTGCGTCTCTGCGTCTTTGCGTTCGGAAATTAAGCGGCCGAAGGGGAGGGTGAAGGCGAAGCCGAAGAAGAAGGTTAGACGGAAGCCTCATGTGGTGAAGGTTGTTGAACCGCAGAAAATGGTGCAGGAAGATGTTATCAATGCGTTCAATGATTCACTCGCCATCGACTCACTCGCCTTGGTCGGAGATACACTTGCCAATGATACGCTGCCTTGGCCTGAGTCTCTGAGATGTCGCCTTGACACCATACTGATGAAGAGCGAGACGATAAAGACTTCGCAGTTTGCGCTGATGGTGTATGACCTGACTGCCGACTCGCTGCTCTATGCCGTAAATGAAAGACAGACTCTTCGTCCTGCCTCTACCATGAAGCTGCTTACGGCTATTACGGCACTGGATAAGCTGGGAGGCTCGTATCAGTTCAAGACTTACCTGAAGACGACTGGAGAGGTGATTGATTCCACCCGCACGCTTACGGGTAACGTGTATGTCGTCGGTGGCATGGATCCTCGATTTAACAGGGACGATCTCATAGCCTTTGTAGAGTCGCTGAAGAAACTCGGAATTGATACCATAGTCGGAAACCTGTGTGCAGACCGTTCTTTCAAGGACAAGGATCTGTTGGGAGAAGGATGGTGCTGGGATGATGACAATCCTGTGCTTTCACCTCTTGTATATTCACGCAAGGATCAGATGATGGAGAAGCTCATGGCGGAATTTGCGGAGCAGGGCATCACGGTCAAGGGCGAGATAGTTGAGGAGGTGGCACCGCTGAGGTCTAATAATATATGTTCGCGCGCGCATAGCATAGATCAGATACTAAGTAGGATGATGAAGGAAAGTGATAACCTCTATGCAGAGTCTATGTACTATCATCTTGCCGCTTCGCAGGGAAAGCCTGCACGAGCTGCGGGGGCAAAGTATCTTGAGCAGTCGCTTATGCGAAGGATGGGGTTGAATCCATCCAACTATCGTCTGGCAGATGGATCAGGACTCTCGCTCTACAACTACGTGACAGCCGAGCTTGAGGTGGCGTTCCTCAGATATGCCTACGAGAATAGCACCATATACAATCACCTTAGTCCGTCGCTTCCACTTGCAGCCTACGACGGCACGCTATCTAAGCGTCTTGGCGGCACAAGGGCTGCGGGCAGCGTAAGGGCAAAGACTGGAACGCTTACCGGAGTAAGTAGTCTTGCCGGCTATGCCAAGGCTGCGAATGGTCATATACTCGCTTTCTGCATCATCAATCAGGGAGTGCTCAGAGGCGCTAATGCCAAGGCATTCCAAGACAGGATTTGCGTGGCGATGTGCAGATAGGGCGAAGGTCAAAGGTCAAAAGTCAAAGGTCAAGGGTCGAAAGCTTTAGACCTTAGTCCTTAGACCTTAGTCCTTAGTCCTTCAAAAACCTAAAGAAATAAAACTCTAAACTATAAACTATATGCGAAAACTAATTCTATTATTAATGCTATCATGCGGTGCATTATCCATGCAGGCGCAGGGCAGTTTGAAGCAACAAGTTGAGAACGGAATCCAGACAAGTATCCGTCAGACGCAGAATCAGGAGTGGAGTGAGGCTTTTGCCACATGCCGAGCACTTGATGCTACCATTGGCAAGGGTAATCCCGATCTTCATTATCTTGTGTCGAAGGAGCGTTTCCGTATGTATTCACGCATCAATAAACCGAATGATGCGCGTTCGCAGATGGAGAAGATGGAAAACTATGCCCGGGAGTCGGGTAAGGCTGACGTGATAGAGGATATGCTCATTGCCAAGGGTAACTATTCTGCCAAGACAGGTAATGCAACCCTTGCCATGAAATGCTATAAAGAGGTGTTCAACAGTCGTGCCAAGGGAAAGGATGACGAGGGTATCGACAAGTGTTTCCAGAGTATGGTGGCAGAGGCAAAGGGCAAGGACAATGCCCTTATGGCAAGTATGCTCGAAAAGATGTACACTCAATGGAAGGATTCGATAGCAAGTGACAGGGCTGCTGCCGAACTCAAGGCGGTAAAGGCTCAGTATGCGGAGGCTCAGGAAGACATCGACGGCAAGGCAACGAAGATAGCCGTGCAGTGGGGCTTCATTATTGTGCTTATCGTCATTGCCGTGGGACTTGCTCTCGCCCTTGCTTTCTTCGTAATGCTGAAGTTCAAGAACATGGTGAAGATAAAGCACCTGAAGGATAGCCTTGAAATTGCCAATAACAATAATGATAGGAAGAGCCTATTCATAAATAATATTAGCGAACAGATAAATCCTTCGCTTGATGCCATTGCTCGTGGTGACAAGCAACAGGTCGTAGCCCTCCAGAACTTCATGCAGCATATCAAGGAGTATATGGTGCTGGAGAACTCTCGTGAGGATTGCTATGAGCAGACAGACCTCAATATGGAGCGTCTTTGCAAGGATGTGGTGGCAGAGGCAAAGGAGGGCATAAAGTCTGACCTTCCTATCAAGATGGATGCTCACGGCATTACCTTTCCTTCAAATGAGGAGGCTCTGAAGCAGCTTCTCGTGGCTCTTATCTCCGAACTTGCCAAGAGTAAGGATACGGAGCGCATCAGTCTTGAGTTCAAGAAACGCAACCCTCATACAGGTAACTTCATTGTAACAGGCATTGGTTTCAAGATTCCTGCAGACAAGCGTGAGAATATCTTCCAGGCATTTGCCGAGATTCGTGATCTCACCGTGGATGATGGTATGAAACTCCCAACCTGTGCCCTTATGGCATACAAGCTCAATGGCAATCTCCGTCTTGATGAGGAGTTCGCACAAGGCACAAGGTTTGTGGTGGAGTTGCATTGCTAAACAAAACAGCCCCCTCCATCTCCCCCGAGGGGGAGGGCTTTTAGATAGTAATGTTGTATATGAAAAATCCCCATTGAGAGAATAGTGGAGTTTCAAATTGTAACATTTATTGTTCGTAACTGTCAATAATTACATTTTTAACCTAAAAAATATGTTAATATTCTTACAAATTGAAAGAAATAGTGACATATTGATAAGAAATTTCGGAGAAAAATGTAATTCTTGACATTTTTTTTATACCTTTGCATCCGCAAAAATAAAGAAAACATTCAAACAATCAATAAACTGAAAGAAAATGAAAAAGATTAGAGCAGCCGTAGTAGGTTACGGTAACATCGGTAAGTACACCATTGAGGCTCTTGAGGCTTCAGAGGATTTCGAGATTGCTGGCGTAGTACGTCGTAATGGTGCAGAGAACAAGCCTGCAGAACTTGCACAGTATGATGTAGTTAAGGACATCGCTGAGCTTAAGGACGTTGACGTGGCTATCCTTGCTACTCCAACTCGTTCATGCGAGGAGTACGCTAAGAAGATCCTTGCAATGGGTATCAATACCGTTGACTCATTCGATATTCACACAAGCATTCTCGACTATCGTGCAGCACTCATGCCAGTAGCAAAGGAGAACGGTACAGTTGCCATCATCTCTGCTGGTTGGGATCCAGGTTCTGACTCTATCGTCCGCACTCTTATGCAGAGCCTCGCACCAAAGGGACTCTCTTACACAAACTTCGGTCCTGGTCGTTCTATGGGTCACTCTGTATGTGTTCGCTCAAAGGCTGGTGTTAAGGACGCACTCTCTATGACTATCCCTGTAGGTGAGGGCATCCACCGTCGTATGGTATATGTAGAGCTTGAGGAAGGTGCTGATCTCGCAGAGGTTACAAAGGCTATCAAGGCAGACCCTTACTTCGCAAGCGATGAGACTCACGTATTCCAGGTAGAGAGCGTTGACGCACTCAATGATGTTGGTCATGGCGTGAACCTCACTCGTAAGGGTGTTTCTGGTAAGACTCACAACCAGCTCTTCGAGTTCAACATGAAGATTAACAACCCTGCTCTTACAGCACAGGTTCTCGTAAACGTAGCTCGTGCTTCTCTCAAGCAGCAGCCAGGTTGCTACACTATGATTGAGATTCCTGTTATTGATATGCTCCCAGGTGATCGTGAGAGCCTTATCGCACATCTCGTGTAGGAGTAAACTCAATTGACAATTGATAATTGACAATTGAAAATTGATAAATGCAAAGACGCAAAGTTGCAGAGCTTTTTCTCTGTGACTTTGCGTCTTTTCTTTATGTGAAAGTAATCTATGTTAGCTTACTTCACATGGAAATAATCGAAATCCGCATTTCCGCCTAATGTCTTTGTAGGGAAATAGAAGAGGCCGAAGCGATTGCCGCAGAAGTCTGGCCAATCGAATTTCAGAACGTGCTCATCACCAATTTTCTGCCATTTCTTACCATCAAGACTATACTCATAGTATGCCTTGTCATGACGGTCGGCAAAGTCGGCATGTGCGCGGAGATAAACCTTAGTACCCTTGAGAAGAACCTTCTCCTTTATCTCGCCTGTTGCATCGCCCTTGTCATTGGCACGACGCATCACTATGTGCTTCTTACCATCAATGAACTCAATGCCGACATAGCCGTAACGATTCTGGAAGATGGTTAGACCTGCACAGTCGCCGTCCTTCATTCCGCGAGTATCAAGAAGGGTAGTAGCAGAGCATTCTGGTCCCCACATACGCTGTGTCAGCGTGTTGCGAGCCTCACGTATGTTATTGGCAAGAATGCCACCCTTCAGACGCAACCATCCCTTACGCTCTGTGAGAGTCCAGTAGCGGTTGTCTGGATTATGATTCCATTGCCATTCCTTCTTCAGGATAGAAGTTGTAAGGTCATATTCACCACCCTTTCCGAGACTGTTGGCGTAAGTGTCAGAAGGGTAGTAACGATCCTCTTCCTTGCCGTTGTTGAACTCGTCAGATACAACGATAGATGCGGTTCTGTCGCTTATGCCCTTTACAGGAATCTCCTGAAGCACATCCACGCTCTCTCCGTTGTTGCCGAATACTGGCCATCCGTCAGACTCCCATTTCATTGGAACAAGGACAGGCATACGCCCTACTGCTCCCTGATCCTGAAACAGCATGGCATACCACTTGCCGTCTGGAGTATCGAAGATATTACCCTGTGCCACGCCTCCGCTTCTTTGGAAGATAGAGCCGTCATCATTCTTCATGTGACCAACGAACACCTTCTTTACCTCCCAAGGTTCACCAAATAGTGCCTTGCTTCTCCAGCAAATCTGCTGACGCCAAGCAGCACCCTTACCGCCCTGGATCATGAAGATATAGTAATAGTCACCAATCTTATAGCCGTGGTAACCCTCGGCACGGAGTCCCTGAACTGGATTGTCTGCCTGAGCGTATGAGAGTATCTCCTTGTGCTCGCCAAGTGTCACGCCACCCTTGCCGTCAGAGTTGATCTCTGCGATGTATGCCTGATACTCCTTCATGCTGCCGTTAGGATGCACCACGTATTTCATACACTCCGTACCTGTGTCCTCGAAGAGGAAGCCAGGGTCATAGCACATACTTACTTCGTTTCTGTGCCAAGGACCGTGCTCTATGTTGGTTGTGGTGAAGATATACGACTTCTGCGTGGTGTTGCAAGTCACGATGAGGTAGAAACGCTTCTCGTACTTGTCGTAGCGGATGTTAGCCGCCCATGATCCCTTTGAATAGTCGTTCTTGCCGTTCTTCAGTGCGAACTCGTCCATTTCCTCGAGCTGATCGTGTGCATAGCCGGCAACAGACCAGTTTACGAGATCCTTTGATTTCATAATCGTGCAGCCCGGACTCATGTGCATGGTGGTTGAAACCATGTAGAAAGTGTCATCAACACGGCACACGCATACGTCTGGAACGTCTGACCAGATCACAGGGTTACGGAATGTTCCGTTACCGAGGTCGCGCGAAGTCTGTGCATTTGCGCCAAGGGCACAGAGAGCGAGAAGGCAAGAGAATAGTTTTCTTTTCATTGTCTTGGTTAAAAAATAGTTTTTGTTTATAGTCAGTTTTACACTAATATTTCCCCTTTCTTATGTCCGTTTTGTCAGGGTATATTTCCGACTGCAAAATTATGCAATGTTTTGTATATTAGCAAACAAAAAGACAGAAAAATAGTCCTCCAAAACGTTAAAAAAGCTGAAACGCCTTACAATATAGAATTGCTTTTCTCTTTTTGATTTTCAGGTCTTGGTTTAGTTATTTCTCCGCTCTTCCTCCTAGGTTACTCCATCGATACTCCATCGTTACTCCATCGTTAGTCCATCGTTTCGATGGAGTAACGATGGACTTGTGATGGAGTAACGATGGAGTAACCACCGTGTTTCAATGGGTAATAACCCTTTTTTCATTCATTGAATTCACGTTAATTTACTTCCTCCCAATTTACTTTCCAAAAAGAAAAAGAGAGGCGTAAACTCCGAGATTCCCGTTTCTGTAGGAAATACATGTTTGGGAACTCTATCGCCTATTTATGAATAGGAGAAAAATGAGATTTTCAACGGACTTACAACGTGATGTTATATTAAACGCAAAGACGCAGAGATGCGGAGATTGAACTCTGCGACTCTGCGTCTTTGCGTTTATAATACGTCTAAGTTATTAACTTTCCTTTTTCAGCAGGGTGACATTCGATTCTTCACCTACTATCCAGAGGATGTCGCCACGCTTGAAGGTGTAGTATGGCGATACGTTGCTTAGGCTCTCTTCACCAGATTCAAGACCGACCACCATGCAGTTGTATTTGTCGCGTATTCCACTCTCCATAAGGGTTTTGTCAACGAACTTACTCTTGCTGTCGATAATGATACGCTCAAGCTTCATCTCCCTGTTTTCAATGTCGTAGTCCTCTGGGTGAACCTCTTTCTGAAGCGTAGAATCGAGCATGGTGAGACGCTCGTCATCACCTATGACGCTGAGACGGTCACCTGGGAAGATGACATCATTGGCTGAAGGGATGTTGATGCGCCTTGAACCTCTAAGGATACTGCTCACGTTGATGCCGAAACGCTGGTTAAGTTGCAGTTGTTTTAGGGTCTTTCCTGCCCAAAGGCTATCGTCAGGAACAATGACCTCTGAGATATGCAGGTCACGGTCGAGAAGATGCCCCTCGAAGAGAGGCTTGCGCTTGCCAGAAGCCTGGGCGGCAATATCTCGTGAACGGAGGTTCTGCACGAACATGCGTTCCATGCGGATGCTGCTACGCTTCAGACGACGTGACATAACCATCAATATGATAGCAACAAGGGCGGCACAGAGCAATAGGGCATTGGAGAAAGTCGTCATTTCCTTGAAGATATAGAACACGATGTTCATGGCAAGGATGATTCGTACCAGTATGGTAAAAATGAGTGGTAGTCGGTTGTGAGGACTTTCAAGCCACAGAGCCTTGAACTCTTCGCTGTTGTTCTTTTTAACCACCATAGCCCGAAGGAATGGCGAGATGAGCAGTACGGTGAGGATGCTGCAAACCACTGATGTCCATTCGTTTGGAATGATTTTAGTGCTGAATGGCAGGAAAAGATTCTCCATCAGGATAATAAAGGCGATACAAAGCATACCATAGACCGCTGTGTTGATGCCCATAGAGCGGAGTAGCGACTGCCAGTTGGTCTTGGTGGAAAGCGTTGACGGCAACTTCATAGAGGCGCGGTTAATGCGCCTTACCCATACCTGCGGGAGTCGTGGTTCAATGAACTGATAGGCTGGAACGGCACCACGAATCATGTAAGGCGTGAGGAAGGTTGTGATGACGGAAACAGCCACTACAACAGGGTAGAGGAAATCGCCTATCACACCAAGCGAGAGACCGAGAGAGGCTATGATGAAGGCGAACTCACCTATCTGAGCCATTGAGAATCCGCATCGCATAGCCTGACTTAGTGGCTGACCAGAGAGTACGTAGCCAAAAGTACCGAGCACGCTTTGCCCGATGAGGATGGCAAGCGTAATGACGATGATAGGGAGAGCATAGTCAATGAGAATATGCGGCTGTACGAGCATACCCACAGAGACGAAAAAGACAGCTCCAAAGAGGTTCTTTACTGGCTCTACAATCTTGATGATTTTGTCGGCCTCTACTGTTTCGGCAAGGATACTACCCATGATGAAAGCTCCGAAGGCACTTGAGAATCCAACCTGTGTGCTTACTACTGCCATAAGACAGCATAGGCCTAAGGATACGATGAGAAGTGTCTCAGAGTTCATCAGCTTTCGAACCTTGCGGAGGAATATAGGCACGATGAAAATGCCGACCACGAGCCATACGGTGAGGAAAAAGGCGATGCGGATTATGGAGTTGACCATCTGACCGCCGTCGGGCGAGTTCCCGCTTGCCACGGCACTCAGCATCACCATCATCACTATGGCGAGGATATCCTCAAGTATGAGCACACTCATCACTATGCTGGCGAATTTCTGCTGGCGAAGTCCGAGATCGTCGAAAGCCTTGTAGATAATCGTTGTAGAACTCATGGCAAGCATTCCTCCGAGAAATATGCAGTTAATCTGGCTCCACGAGAATAGTTTGCCGACGCAGATGCCCATGAGCATCATGGAGAAGACGATGGTAAGCGCGGCAATGACAGGTGCACTTCCCATCTTGATAATTTTCTTGAAGGAGAAGTCGAGACCGAGAGAGAAGAGCAGGAACATCACACCGATGTCTGCCCACGACTGTATGTTCTCCTTATCTACCGCAAGGGGGAGGAGCGGCATGTGAGGAGAGACGAGGAAGCCCGCCACTATGTAGCCGAGTACAAGTGGCTGCTTTAGTTTCTTGAATAGCAGGGTCACGATGCCAGCCACGATTAGGATGACAGCGAGATCCTGGACTAAGGATGGGATTTCGGACATTTATCTTCAATTATAAAATGAAAAATGAACAATGAAAAATACAGATTACTATAATCGCTTAAATGCAAACTTGTATTTTTCATTTTTCACTTTTCATTTTTCATTTATAATAGATTATTTTTGCTTATATTAACCACTACCTTCATCGCCTTCTCCATCACCTGAACAGAGATAAATTCGTAAGGGCCGTGGAAGTTCACGCCACCTGCGAAGATGTTAGGGCAAGGGAGACCCATGAACGAGAGTTGGGCACCATCGGTACCGCCACGGATAGGCATTACCTTTGGCGTTACGCCAACCTCTTCCATCGCCTTGAGTACGTTGTTGATGATGTGCATCTGAGGATCAATCTTCTCCTTCATGTTATAGTACTGATCTGTTACTGTAACCTCGCAGATGTCAGAACCGTAGCGTTTGTTTATGATCTCGCCACACTTGCACATGAATGCCTTACGATCTTCGAATATCTTACGGTCGTGATCGCGGATGATATAAGATAGACGAGCTTTTTCCACATTACCCTCCATGCCTGTGAGGTGGAAGAATCCCTCATAGCCTTCGGTTGTTTCAGGTGTTTCAGAAGACGGAACAAGGGCTGCAAACTCCGTGGCTATACGTGCTGCGTTGAGCATCTTACCCTTGGCATAGCCAGGATGGACACTCGTACCTGTGATGTTGATCTTGGCAGAAGCCGCGTTGAAGTTCTCGTATTCCAGTTCGCCAATGTCACCGCCATCCATGGTATAAGCCCAGTCGCAACCGAACTTTTCCACGTTGAAGTGATGTGCGCCCATGCCAATCTCTTCGTCAGGATTAAAGGCAATGCGGATGTCGCCATGCTCTATCTCTGGATGTTCTCGCAGATAGACCATAGCTTGAACGATCTCGGCAATACCAGCCTTGTCGTCAGCACCAAGTAGGGTAGTGCCGTCGGTTATGATAAGGTCTTCGCCTATGTGTTCTAATAGTTCTGGAAATTTCTCAGGAGATAGCTCCATGCCCTCAACCCTTCCTTGCGTGATGACCTTGCCGTCGTAATTCTTTACGATCTGCGCCTTGATATTTGCGCCTGAGCAATCGGGTGATGTGTCATAATGGGCTATGAAACCGATAGTTGGAACTTGTTTTGATGTATTGCCCTTGAGGGTGGCATAGATATAGCCCATATCGTCCATTTCTACGTCAGAGAGTCCTTCGGCTATGAGTTCGTCTCTGAGGTATCGGGCGAAAACGAGTTGCTTGGCAGTACTTGGTACGGTACTGCTATCTTCACTTGACTGGGTGTCAAACTGAGTATATTTAATGAAGCGTTCGGTAATAGTCATAAGAAAGCCTAATTTTCCTTGTGTTGGCTAATTAATAATGGTATGTTTTTAATAGCCTACAAAGTTAATGTTTATTTTTCAGAAAAAGGAATTTTTACTTACATTTATAATGTTTGTTGCTAATTTTTTTGTTTTCTGAATAAAATGTATTATCTTTGTCGGACTATTTCAATAAATTTACAAACAATAATACTATCAAACATCCTTCCCTTTGGGAAGGCTTGGTTAGGCTTTTATTCGGCTTTTTGTTATGATAATAGGCATTGGCGAGACAATTCTCGATATAATATTCAAGAACGACCAACCTGTGGCTGCTGTTCCTGGTGGTAGTACTTTCAACGCGCTAATCTCATTAGGTAGAGTGTTAAGACCCTCTAAATCTCCCTTAAAGGGAGACTTGGAAGGCGATAGCGGCTCTCTCCCTTTAAGGGAGAGCGGGGAGAGGGTCTTCTTCGTCACCGAGGTGGGAACTGACCACGTTGGTGATATCATCGTTAATTTCCTTGCCGACAATGGCGTATCGGCAGAGTATGTGAATCGTAGGGCAAATACCAAGTCGCACGTATCGCTCGCCTTCCTTGACGAGCATAACGATGCGCAGTATCAGTTCTATAAGGATCATGCCAACGTGTCTATTGAGAACAACTTCCCAGAGGTGAAGAAAGGTGATATCGTGGTCTTCGGCTCTTACTTCGCAGTTAATCCTGTTTTGCGCCCACTCGTAAAGGCATTCCTTGAAAGGGCATACAAGGCTGGTGCGTTCATTTATTATGATATCAATTTCCGGGCATCACATATTAATGACATCCCTGTCATTCTCCCTGCCATTATCGAGAATATGAAGATGTCGTCTGTCGTGAGAGGTTCGCTTGAGGATTTCCAGTATCTCTATGCCTCTCCAGAACATCCTCTTTCTGCTGCAGAAGTCTATGAGCAGTATATCAAGCCATATTGCCCTTGCTTTATTTGTACCAACGGAGGCAAGCCTGTTGAATTGTTTACTCCTGCGGTTCGTGCTGAGTTCCCGACAACTCCTGTTGAGACTGTAAGTACCATTGGTGCAGGTGACAATTTTAATGCGGGTTTTATCTATGGCATAGAAAAAACTCGTCGTAAGGGTGCGGAACTCTCTATTGCTGATTTCAGTACTATGTCAGTTGATGTATGGCAACCGCTTATTGACTACGGACAGCGTTTCTCTACGGCTGTATGTCAGTCGTTTAACAACTATGTAGATAAGGACTTTAGCATATCATGATCAGGCTATCAATAACATTCGCACTCGTTGTTTCCCTTTGCTTGGGCTTTGCTTCCTGCAAGGCTGAAGGTAATGGCTCTGCAAACGAGTTTCAGGGTGATAGCGTGGCTGTTTCTGCTGAATCCCAATATATTATCCAGTACGAGAACGATCCGTTCTATAAGTTCCTTTGCTCTCTTCCTCGAAAGAAGAGAATGGCGGAGATAATGAATTACAAGGGCGAGGATGCAGGGATGAGCTATTACAAATATTGTGTTATAGACTTCCCGTTGCTTAGTCCTGTGGAACAATGTGCTGATATTTGTATGCACCTGCGTGCAGAGTATTTCTTTCGTCAGAAGCAGTATGACAAAATACACTTCCACGATGTTGGCGGTAAGGATCATAAATACACAGGTGGCGCGTCTCGGCAGGCTCTTAATGCCTATCTAAGGAAGATATATAATATATCTAATACGGCTTCTATGTATGCCGAGATGCAGATAGTTCCGTCGCTAAGTGACATTCGTCCGGGGGATGTGCTTATCTATCCAGCCAAGGGCAATAAGCTCGGTCATGTGGTTATGGTTAGCGAGGTGGCTAAGGATTCTAAGGGCGACATCTACTTTCAGGTGATGCAAGGCTTTACTCCTGCCTGTGAACTGCATATCGTGAAGAATAATGATGTTTCAGGAAACACGCCTTGGTTCAAGCTCGATCCAAATGCAGATGTTATTAATATAGATAACTTTACTTTCCGAAAAGACCAGTTAAGGCGTTGGAAATAGTTCGAAAATGCTATCTCTGAGTTTGCAAAAATAAACAAAAAGTGTTTATTTTTACATAAAATTGTTCATTCTTTCTTATTTGTCAGTAGGGTTTGTTACTTTTGCATTCGTGATTCTTTTCACAAACTGATTAAAAACATTAAATCTATTAACTTTAAAACTTAAAACAAATGGCCTACAAAGTAGAACAAATCGAAGGTATTGGCGCAGTATATGGTGAAAAACTCAATGCTGTGGGTATAAAGACAACTGATGAACTCCTCGCTAAGTGTGCAACTCCTAAGGGACGTAAGGAGCTTGAGGAAGTAACAGGTATTGGTGGCGCTTTCATCTTGAAATGGGCTAACCATGCTGATTTGATGCGCATTAATGGTGTTGCTGGTCAGTTTGCCGAGTTGCTTGAGGCTGCTGGCGTTGATACCGTTAAGGAACTGAAGCATCGTGTTCCTGCTAATCTGCTGGCAAAGATGGAGGAGGTTAATGCCAAGAAGAACCTCGTGAACCGCGTACCTGGTCTGCCTGAGATCGAGAAGATGGTTCAGCAGGCAAAGGAACTTGAGCCAATTATGACATATTGATCGGAAGATAATTGATAATTTCAAACGCAAAGACGCAAAGTCTCAGAGGTTTCTCTGTGCTTTGCGTCTTCTTATTTTTCTATAATGAGTGGGACTTAATGCTTTCCCATCACCATCTTTACTTTCTTGAACAGATCGGAAGCAAATACGAGGTCGTTAAGTTCCTCGTTTGTGCTATCCATAACCATAGTCTTGTCGCCTTCCCATTCCTTTCTTCCCTTGCAGATGAAAGTGATATTATCGCCAATACCCATAACTGAGTTCATATCGTGGGTGTTGATGATTGTCGTCATGCCGAATTCTTCTGTGATGCTGTGGAGCAACTCGTCGATGACGAGGGATGTCTTTGGGTCGAGACCTGAATTTGGCTCATCGCAGAAAAGATACTTAGGGTTGAGGACGATAGCACGAGCTATGGCTACACGCTTCTGCATACCACCAGAAATCTCACCTGGGTATTTCTTTTGGGCATCAATCAGGTTTACGCGGTCGAGACATTCCTGTGCACGACGTACACGCTCGTTATATGTCATGTTTGAGAACATATCGAGAGGGAACATCACGTTCTCCAGAACGGTTAAAGAGTCGAAAAGGGCAGCCGACTGGAATATCATTCCCATCTCGCGGCGCATCTCTATTTTCTCGCGCTTTGACATAGTGACGAAGTTTCGGCCATCGTATAGCACCTCGCCCTTTGTCGGGTCGAAGAGTCCTACGAGGTTCTTCATTAGAACGGTCTTTCCTGAGCCTGACTGTCCGATGATGAGATTCGTCTTGCCATTCTCAAAAACTGCATTTATATCCTTCAGCACATCCTTGTCTCCGAAGGATTTATATAGGTGTTTAACTTCGATCATGAAAGGAGCTGTGTTAGGAATACATCCGAGAAGAGGATGATGATACTGCTGTTTACTACTGCCGAGGTACTTGCCTTACCAACCTCTACCGAACCGCCTTCTACCGTATATCCGCAGAAACTTGACACGCTGGCGATGATGAAGGCAAAGACAGTACTCTTTATCAAACTCATCCATACGAACCATGAGTTGAAGGCGTGTTGAAGACCGAGTGTGAGGTCATCAGGAGGTAGGATATGACCAATATAAGCCGTGGCGTATGCTCCGATTATGCCCATCACGTCGGCAAAGATAACGAGGAAAGGCATGAGTGTGATTAGTCCTAAGATCTTTGGCAGAATGAGGTAGCAAGCAGAGTTTACACCCATAATGTCGAGGGCGTCAATCTGTTGAGTCACACGCATCGTGCCAAGCTCAGAGGCTATGTTACTGCCCACTTTTCCCGCAAGGATAAGACACATGATAGAACTTGAGAACTCAAGGAGCATGATCTCACGGGTGGTATAACCTGATACCCAGCGAGGCATCCAAGGGCTCTGGATGTTGAGCTTCATCTGAATACAGATAACCGCACCTATGAAGAATGAGATAAGCAGTACGATACCGATAGAGTCAACGCCGAGGGCTGACATCTCCTTGCTGTACTGCTTCAGGAACATACGCATACGCTCGGGGCGTGAGAATGCACGTCCCATCAGTATGAGGTATCTTCCGAAAATATTGAGGTACTTATATACTAACATTTACAAATTACATTTTATTTAAGTAATCAAATTCTTGATAAATATAAAATTTATGAACTGATACTAGTCTGTTTTTACAAACTGGATGCAAAATTACTCAAAAAATATGTAAAAACTGAATTTTTCATATTAGTTTTTCATGCAAAGGTGTGATTTTAGAGTTTATTTTCGTAATTTTGCACTCGTAAAGTAAAATTATGTCAGAAGAATTGGAAAGAAAAACCCTTCGAACGGAGGGACTTGTTAAGATATATGGAAAGCGTACCGTGGTGAACGATGTCTCGTTTACGGTTACGCAAGGTGAGATTGTAGGTTTGCTCGGCCCTAATGGTGCGGGTAAGACCACCTCATTCTATATGACTACGGGACTTGTCGTGCCTAATGCCGGTCATGTGTATATCGATGATACCGAGATAACGAGTATGCCGGTTTATAAGCATGCCCGTAATGGTGTGGGCTATCTGCCACAGGAGGCAAGTGTGTTCCGCAAGATGAGCGTGGAGGATAATATCCTTTCTGTGCTCCAGATGACGGGCAAGCCTCGTGAGTATCAGATGGAGAAACTTGAGAGCCTTATCAAGGAGTTCTCTTTGCAGAAGGTGCGTAAGAACCTTGGCGACCAGCTTTCTGGTGGTGAGCGTCGTAGAACCGAGATTGCGCGATGCCTTGCCATAGAGCCTAAGTTCATCATGCTTGATGAGCCTTTCGCCGGCGTTGACCCTATCGCCGTTGAGGAAATCCAGAATGTTGTCTGGCACTTGAAGCATCGTAACATCGGTATCCTCATAACCGACCATAACGTGCACGAAACGCTCAACATTACCGATCGTGCCTACCTCCTGTTTGAAGGTCGTATTCTCTTCCATGGTACTCCTGACGAGCTTGCCAATAATCAGATTGTAAAGGAAAAGTATCTCGGTACAAACTTCAAGTTGCAGAAGAAGGTGTTTAAGGAGATATAAAAAGACCCACCCCCTTACCCCTCCCATAAAGGGAGGGGAGTATATAGTATCAGAACATCTTACGTTAAATACTAAAGTGACATGATCAGAAAAAATCTGAGCTTGTCGCTTATATTTTTGTCCCATCCGATGGTTTATAGCGAAAAGACAAACTACTCCCCTCCCTTTATGGGAGGGGCTGGGGGTGGGTCTGTAAGGTCAGTATTATTATATAGCAAACCACTTCTGCCAATATAAAGGTTGCTCCGCAACAGTCGCCTGTATAGCCATTTATCTGCGATTTCATCTTTAGGAATAGTAGGGTGCAGGTGATAGTTGCTCCTGCGATTCCTGCGAGGAGAGGGAGAAAGAAATCATTCGGACAGAAAAGCACTATCGGGAGAATGCCGGCTGCAAAGCTTGCAAGTTTTTCGTGGAGCGGAACTTGTGTGTAGATAAGCTTATTCTTTGCATCTTCTTCCTTTCTGGCGTATGGAAGGAAATATATAATGGTAGAGGCGAGGAACTTGCAGATGCTATCCACCATAATGAAAATGAGAGGATTGTGACAGGTGGTCTGTAAGGCAAGTATGGCGTTATACATCACCAGATAATATATTATCAAGGCAAGAACGCCGTAGGTGCCTATGTGCGAGTCCTTCATTATCTCAAGGGTTCGCTCGCGTGTCGTTCCTCCTCCAAATCCGTCGAAGAAATCGGCAAAGCCGTCCTCGTGCAAGGCTCCTGTTATGAGGATGCGCGAGATTAAGGCGGCAATAACGGCAAGCGACAAAGGCATGATCATCTGGGCAAGCCAAAAGACTAAAGCCATTATGCCACCTGTTAGCCAACCAGCTACCGGCCAGAGAGGCACTACCTGTTCGTAATACTTCTTTGGAACGTTGGCTATGCGCCAGAAAGGTAGGCGCGTGAAGAAAATGAGAGATGCAAGAAGACGGTACATATAATTTCAAATTACGAATTACAAATTACGAATTACTTTATTACTAATTATGAATTGCTACAATACAAACTAAGTAATTAGTAATTCGTAATTAGTAATTATTAAAAATATTTCGTTATCTCCGCATGTGCGAAGTTATCCATTTCATTCAGCATGTTTACAGCACTCTGAACGATAGGGTAGGCACAAAGGGCACCTGTACCCTCGCCAAGTCGGAGACCGAGATTCAGAAGCGGTTCTGCGTGCATGGCGTTGAGCATTAGCTTATGCCCGCCCTCGTCACCACAATGGCCGAAAATGGCATAATCCATCACGTTCTTGTTGAGCTTTGAGGCAGCCAACATACAGGCGGTCATGATGAAGCCATCAACAAGAATGATCATTCCAAGTTCGGCAGCACGAAGCATACCACCAACGGCACAAGCCATTTCATATCCGAAGAAATAACGGATGGTATATGCGTCATCATGGCTTTCTGGAAGAGTTCCCAGATAGTTGTCGATACTTGCCTTTAGCACATCATACTTATGCTTAACGCCATCGGAAGAAAGTCCTGAACCTGCCCCCACGCAATTGACGAGCGGAATGTCGAGGAAAAGATGCATTATCACGCTTGACGGACTGGTATTGCCTATGCCCATCTCTCCAAAACTGATAATGTTACACCCCTCGTTGTGACATGCCTCTACCTGTTCTGCGCCTATGGCAAGACATCTGTCAAATTCTTCCTGAGTCATAGCCGGCTCATGAAGGAAGTTGCGTGTTCCGTAACCAACCTTACGTTGTATGATATGCGGGTATTTCTCCGTTGGAAAGTCATAATCCACACCAGCATCAACCACAAGGAGTTTGAAGCCATGCTGCCGACAGAACATATTCACGCCTCCGCCACCCTTTCCGTAGTTTATCATCTGTTGCCAGGTAACCTCACGAGGCGAAAATGATACACCCTCACGCTCTATTCCGTGGTCGCCTCCGAATAGGATATGACAAGGATGCGTGAGCTTGGGCGATAGCGTTTGCTGGATAAGTCCAATCTGAAGGGCAAGCGACTCAAGTCTGCCGAGCGAACCCTTCGGCTTGTTTAGGTTGTCGATTTTGGATTGCAAAAAGCCCCCTAGCCCCCCAAGGGGGAACTCTTTTATAGTATTGTCGCTATTGGGGGATGAGTATATGGAAGGAATGCTATATTGTCTCATTTTTATTAGGTTTATATACTATCTAAATAACTCCCCCTTGGGGGGCTGGGGGGCTTTATGGTTATTGGTATCCCTGAAACCATCATTATCACTTCATCGGCTTTCTTGGCAACATACTGGTTGAACCAGCCCATAAGGTCGGTAAAGCGTCGTTGAACGGCATTTGCGCTCACACCACCAAGTCCTATCTCGTTGGTAACGAAGATGAAAGTCGCATCTTGTGAGGTGAAACGGTCAAACTCTTCCTTGAGTTCGGCAAGGGTCTTGTCCACGTCGGGAAGTTCGTCTCCTTTTGAGTCGCGGAAGAAGAAATTTGTAGCCCAAAGCGTACAACAGTCTATCAGCACCACTTTTCCGCTAACATCATATTTACTAAGATATAGCTCTTCCTCTATGTTCGTCCAGTTTGGTCCGCGACGTGCCTGATGCCTCGCCACACGCTCACGAAACTCATCATCCCATATATGAGCCGTAGCCATATATACAGGATTAGGACTGAGCGATAATGCCAGTTCCTCAGCCTTCGTGCTCTTTCCAGAGCGTTGACCGCCAGTTATGAGGTAGATATGGCCCCCCCGCCCCCCAAGGGGGAGTTTGTTTTTATTGTAATTATCGTTGATGTTATTTTCCATATTAGTTTTTTATTAGAAATTACTATCTAAATAATTCCCCCTTGGGGGGCTAGGGGGCTTATTGCTACTATTGTTAATATCTCCGCCAACATACATACCAAGATACTTTTCTTCATGTCCTTGGTCGTGAGTTCTCGCTCATTAGTGCCGATATATGGCTTGTAGAAATACTCGCCAAAGTAGTTGTGTGGACCGCCGAAACGGCAGTTGAGAATACCTGCAAGAGCAGCTTCCGGCCAACCGCTATTCGGGGATGCGTGTTGTGGCCCGAAATGGAAGACGAAGCGGAGCAACCGCCATTTGTTCCATATTGGCGCTACGATAATCATCAATAGGGCTGTTATTCGTGCCGGGATATAGTTGGCGATGTCGTCAATATGAGCCGCCCAGCATCCGAAATCCTTGTATCGCTCATTCTGATAGCCGACCATAGAGTCGAAGGTGTTGATGAGCTTGTAGGTCAGCATTCCAGGTACTCCAAATATGGCGTACCAGAAGAGAGGGGCGATGACGCCATCGCTAAGGTTCTCGGCAAGCGTCTCAAGGGCGGCTGTACGTATCTCTTGTGGGGATAGCTCACTTGTGTCTCGCCCCACGATTCGCGCTACCTGGCGCCGTCCGTCCTCCGTACTTCTATCAACTGCTTCAAACACCATCCTGACCTCTTTGCGAAGGGTATGGCCTGCAAGGCAATAGAAGATGAGTATTGCATTTATTGCTATTGCGACATAAAGAGGCATTGGCAAAAGGTTAAGTAACGCCCAAGAGATGCCGAATAGTAACGCTATACTGAGGCTGACAAAGAACGCACCTTTCAATTTGCGATGCCTGTCCTTATTCAACCGTTTCTCGCCCATCGCTATCCATTTCCCGAACCATACGATAGGATGTGGCAACCTTGCTGGGTCGCCAAAGAGTAGGTCGAGAATCCACCCCAAACCTAATGCCATTCCACCAAATCCTATCAATTTCTCCATTCTTTTAGTATGTTGAGTAATTGGTTGTCTTCTTCTGGAGTCTGTACGGCTATTCTGAAAAAATGCTCATCCAGACCTAGGAAGTTACTTGCATCTCGGATCAGTATTCCGTAGTTGTTGGCGAGATAGTCCTTGAGTTGGGCGGCGGTAGTACCCTCAATCCTACAAAGGAGGATGTGCGTATCGCTTGGATAGACGGTTATCCCGTCAATGGCAGATAGCTCTCTTGCCATTCTCTCGCGCTCTGCCATAAGGGCTGGGAGGTCAAGGGTATAGTCGCTTTTATGGGCGAGGAGATAATGAGTCGCCTCTATCGCGAGTTGGTTTACAGACCACGGCATTCGGCATTTCCTTATGCGAGAGAGGAGAGCGGCAGAGCCTGTGATGTAGCCGAGGCGAAGGCCGGGAATGGCGAACTCCTTTGTCATGGAGTGGAGGAGGAGGACGTTCTGGGCACCAGACATACTGGTGCTAACCAAAGGCTGCATAGTGAATGGGGCATAGCTCTCGTCTATTATAAAGATGGTGTCAGGGTGAGAGGCTATGGCTGATTCGAGAATGGGCTTCGGAATGACCTGCCCCGTCGGGTTGTTGGGGTTGCAGAGCCAGAATAAGAAGCCCCCCAGCCCCCCAAGGGGGAGTTCTTTAGATAGTAAAAGTTCCTTCAGTAACGTATCCCATTTTGAGGGATCTGTAGTATATAACAAACTCCCCCTTGGGGGGCTGGGGGGCTTTTGATATTGTTTACACGCATCCTCATATTCCGTAAATGTGGGCTGAAGGATCTGCGATGTATATTCCGAGAAAGCCTGAGCTATGAGATAGATCGCCTCGGTAGCGCCGTTGGTAACAATCACCTCGTCTGGGGAAATGCCGTGGAGAGAGGCAATCTCCTTTTCAAGCTCAGAGGGGGTAGGAGGTGGATAATTACGGATACAATCCATTCGGCTGGCAAGATGGGCATAAAGTCCGTCGTGACAGAAATGGTTATAGACATTCGAACTAAAGTTTATCCGAATATCCTTGTACTTGTATGTATCGTCGCCGTGGCCGCTGAGCATTTCCTTTAGGTTTTAAGGTTGAAGGCTTTCGGGTTACGAGGTCATTATCTCGTAAAGCTTATCTATATCCACATACTTCCTTACATGCTCCGCAAGAAGGTCGTATTGCCTATTCTTGAAGTTCTCATACGATTCGCTTTGGGTGGTAGCATCTGCTTTTTCCACCTTATCTTTGAGAATGTACTCAATAACCGAGGGATTATCGAGGAATCCATGAATGTAAGTGCCGATGCAGTTGTCTTGGATGATAAGACCCTCTAAATCTCCCTTAAAGGGAGACTTTTCTCCGCGCACCAAGTCCCCCTTTAAGGGGGATTTAGAGGGTCTTGTCTTCCCCTGATGTATCTCATACCCCTTACATTTCTGCCCTTCAAACTCAAATTCCACCTGTTTCGTGGTCTTCTCCGCAGTCATCACGGTCGAGATATTCAGAAGTCCCAAGCCGGGGAGTTGCGGGATGTTACCCTCTATTCCATCGGGGTCGGAAATCGTCTGCCCGAGCATCTGATAGCCTCCGCAGATACCTATGACGAGAGTACCGTTCCTATGAGCGCGAATGATAGCCTGAGCCACACCATTCCTTCGCAGTTCGTAGAGGTCGTCAAGAGTAGCCTTAGTGCCAGGGATGATGATGATGTCAGCCTTCTCAAAGTCCTTAATATTATTGGTATAGAAGAGATTGACACGCTCGTCACGCTCAAGTACGTTGAAATCCGTAAAGTTACTGATATGCCTCAATAGCACCACGGCTATGTTCACCTTGCCTTGCAGAAGAGAGCGATGCTTCTGCTCAAGTTCCACGCTATCCTCCTCCTCTATAACTATATCCTTGAACATCGGGACAACACCAAGAACAGGTACTCCGCAAAGCTCCTCAAGCATCTTCCTGCCCGACTCAAACAATCGCAAATCACCACGGAACTTATTGACTATGATGCCCTTGATGCGTGCCTTGTCCTCTGGAGTCTGTAACATGATACTTCCGTATGTGCTTGCAAACACGCCCCCTCGGTCAATATCTGCCACGAGAATCACATCCGCATTTGCATGACGTGCCATAGGCATATTCACGAGGTCAGAATCGCGAAGGTTTATCTCCGAAACACTTCCCGCTCCCTCCATTACTATAGGATTGTATCTTGCCGCGAGCCTGTCGAAAGCCTCACAAACAGCCTGTCGAAGCTGCTCCCTACCTTCCTTTCTGAAATAGTCGTATGCCGAGCGATTGCCAATAGGCTTGCCGTTGAGCACCACCTGAGTGGTATGCTCGGAGTTAGGCTTTAGAAGAAGCGGATTCATATCCGTATGGCAAGGCACTCGTGCCGCCTCAGCCTGAACAGCTTGCGCACGACCAATCTCAAGGCCGTCAGGTGTGGCGTATGAGTTTAGTGCCATGTTCTGGGCCTTGAAAGGGGCAGGCGAATATCCGTCTTGCAGGAAGATTCGGCATAATGCCGTAGCTATCACGCTCTTACCGACATCACTTCCTGTGCCTACCAGCATTATTGGATGAAGCTTTTTCTGTATCACGAGTGCAAAGATAATGAAAAATTACATAAAGCGAAAGAATTTACAAAAAAATATCGTTTTCCTTGACTGAATTTTTAAGTGAAGGCTTAGCAGCATGCTGTTTTTAACTGGCAATAATTACCAATTTTCCACCTCATATTTCAAGACTATCTACCTCCGTTATAAGTCCGTTGCAAGTCCGTTTCAAGTCCGTTCCTATATGGGTGGAAAATGGGACTTACATGGGAGTCACATGGGAGTTACATGGGAGGAAGAAGGGAGCTGTGCTAAATGAATTTTGGGGATTTAAAAGGACAGTAATGTCATAATTTTCGTTTTAATTTATGTCATAATTCGTGTTTCGCCTCAAGTTTTTTTTCTTGCAACATTAATTTGATGTTAATTTAGGCAATGATAAAAAATGAATCAAAACATGATTTTTGCTTCTTTCATGTTTAAAACTGGGCTTTCTTCCTCAATTTACCTTGAAAAAATTCATTTTTTCAGGGTTTTTATAGGCTTTATAAGGAAAAAACATCATGTACACGATGGTACTGTTCGGTGTTAATTGCTTGTATGTCAAGTAGTTCGTGCGCGGACGAACAGAACGAACAGTTGAACAGTTGAATTTTCGAAAATACGAATTTCTTCTTTTTCTTTATCTTTTTTATTATTATAACTATCTTATTATTAATTATATATAATATATATATTATATATAATATAATAAAAATGATATAGAATAGAGGTATATGTATATACTAAAATGCATCTGTCCTTCTGTTCTACTGTTCTACTGTTCGCCACGCGCGGTCTCAGAAAGACTTCTTCCCTACAAAGCCTTTCATATCTTCGTTACAGACGGGCCATAATTTGCGTTCTCAAAAACAATTTACCTTCTTTTGATAAAAAATGCAGAGATTTCTTGCTCGTGTCTGAAAAATGAATTATCTTTGTGTCGGAATTATAGTGAATTTATGAATAAGGAAAAAATTTTATTTCTGACAATAATCTCAGCCTTCGTGGCAAATGCTAATGCACAATCGGATAAGACCGTGGAACTGAACCCTGTGACCGTGACGGGAACAGGAACGTATCACAAGGCGGATAATACCCCTGTGGCCATTAAGGTTATCTCTGCAAAGGAACTGAAAGACGCTCAGGTTACGAGTCTTCAGGAGGCTTTGACCAAGTTGAGTTCAGACATCACGACGCATACTAATGGTATGGGAACATTCGTGAACTTCAACGGCGTGAGCGATGACTATATAGTTATTCTGGAGAACGGAAAGCGCGTGAGTGGCGATGACCGCTGGGATCGTATCAGTATTGACAACATAAAGCGAATAGAGATACTCTCGGGGGCAGCAAGTGCCCTGTATGGTTCAGATGCTATAGCCGGAGTTATCAATATCATTACCGACGAGAGCAAGAAGCCTGTTGACGTGACGAGCAGGACACGTTTCTCAAGCAAAGGGCGCTTTGATCAGGATGTGAACGTGGATGTTACCCAAGGGAAGTTCTCAAGCTATACATCGTATAACCATCGTCAGGCAGACAACTGGCAGGTGAACCACTATCAGGAGTTCATGGAGGGTGATGTCTCTGTACCGAAACTGACAGGTCGCCCTATGTCGCAGGGATTCCGTTCGGAGAACATAAGCGAGAGGCTGGAATTGCGATTCTCAGAGAAGTTTGATGTGTATGCCCGCGGAAATCTCTATGACCATAATACAAAACGTCCGCAGTTGGCAAGCTATTACACCCAGAAGTCAACAAAGGACAAGGAGACAGGCGAGACGACCTATACATACACATCAAAGCAGGCTTATACCTACGACCTGCATCATCAGTCGTATAACGTAGGGGCAGGAGCTCGTTGGACGCCTAACAAGGACACGCACGTCTATCTGGATATATATAACGATAACTTCAACTCGGAGTATGACTATTGGCAGACGTTGGAGGCTGAGGGATATTCAGAATCGAGAAAGCGCACTCATTACTGGAATGAGACGTTGAAGGGCATCTTCCGTTTGAACTCATGGAATAAGCTGTCGGGAGGTGTGGAACTCGTTCAGGAGAATCTGAAGAGCGTATCGGATAATATTGAATCTGAGAGCATGAACACTTCAAATCTCTTTGCTCAGGACGAGATACAGATTTGCAATATGCTGGAGGCTGTGGTAGGTTTTCGCTATACCCATAACAGTAACTTCGGTTCGCACTTCACGCCTAATGCGGCTCTGTTCTTCCATGTGGGCGGTTTCAGACTTCGTGCAAGCTATGCAGGAGGCTACCGCACACCTACGCTTTCCCAGCTATATGCAACGGATCAGGCAAAGACCAACAAGCGATATACTCTCAACAACGAGAATCTGAAGCCTGAGAAGAATGACTTCTGGAATGTGAATGCCGAGTATTCAAACGAGTGGGTTCGCGCGAGCATCAGCACATACGTTAATAAGATTCGCAATATGATCAACTATCGCACTATGAGGCAGAGCGAGATTGATGCAAGTAGTGAGTTGACGGCAATCTATGAGGATGGCTGGACGACTATTCGTCAGCGTGACAATATCGATAAGGCTACAATCAAGGGCTTGAGCATGAATGTGAAGTTCTTGCTTCCGGGTGGCTTTGCTCTCGGTGGCGGATATACATACACAGATTCAAAGGCAGAAACAATGTCGTTCAACTCAGATACTCAGACCTACGAGTATATAGAAACGCCTGTGGATAAGTGTGTTAGGAATGTTGCAAACGTGAATGTGGCTTGGGATAAGACATGGAACAGCTATCACCTGAACATCAACCTTATAGGTCATATTCAGGGAGAGCGTTATTCAAGTACATACGGCTATGCTCCTGCCTACTCACAATGGGATTTGAACACAAAGCATACTATAGCCTTGAAGAGTTTCACCCTTGAGCCGGGTATCGGTATTGAGAATATCTTCAACAAACGAGATACATCCTACTGGAACTCTAACTTCTCAACGGTAAATCCGGGAAGAGCGATGGTGGTGAGTTTGAAGGTGAAGTATTAGCCCCCTAGCCCCCCAAGGGGGAACTATTATATAGTAATTTCAATCAAAAGGAATAGTTATGGAAAAGGAATTACAACTTAATGATATGAAGCCCTTTAGCGGCAATAGTATAAAAAATAACTCCCCCTTGGGGGGCGGGGGGGCTCTTATCGTCTGCGGCATCGGTCCTGGTTCTCCAGAGGACATCACACCTGCGGTTTTGAAGGCTGTGGGCGAGTGTGATGTGGTGGTAGGGTATAAATACTACTTCCAGTTTATTGAGCCTTATCTTCGTGAGGGAACAGAATGCGTGGATACTGGAATGAAGAAAGAGCGTGATAGGGCGCTTCAGGCATTTGAGCTTGCGGAACAAGGCAAGAACGTGTGCGTCATCTCAAGTGGTGATGCTGGTATCTATGGCATGACGCCTCTCATCTATGAGATGAAGCGTGAACGTAACTCGGATATTGAGATTGTATCATATCCGGGTATTAGCGCATTCCAGAAGGCGGCATCCTTGCTTGGTGCGCCTATCGGGCATGACTTCTGCATCATCTCCATGAGCGACCTTATGACTCCTTGGGCAGTTATAGATAAGAGGATAAAGGCTGCTGCCGTTGGCGATTTCGTGACCGCAATCTATAACCCTAAGAGCCACGGGAGATACTGGCAGTTGTATCGTCTTGTCGAGATTTTCCGACAGGAACGCTCACTTGACACACCTGTGGGGTATGTCCGTCAGGCAGGACGACCAGAACAGCAGATAACGATAACCACGCTTGGCGATTTCGACCCTGAGCAGGTGGATATGTTCACTATCGTGATAATCGGCAATAGCCAGTCGTATGAGTGGAATGGCACGTTCATCACCCCTCGCGGATATTACAGAGATACTAACGATGCTTCGCAAGACACGAATGTTGGTCAGGGGATAATGATAAAATCCTTTGCCACTATACGAAAGGAACTGAATAATCCTGATATTCCTATCTGGAAACTATGGCCGATGCTCCACGCTATTCATACCACCGCCGATTTCGATATGGAAGGCCTCCTGTGGCTTGATGATGAGGCTACGGCTAAGCTATACGACAAGGTGGCGAGTGGAGAGCTGAAATGTATCGTTACAGATGTTACAATGGCAGCAAGTGGTATTCGTAAGGGGGCTTTGCAAAGATTGGGCATAGAGGTGGTTTGCTATATTAATGATCCTCGTGGGGCGGAGATGGCAAAGACGCTTGGCATTACTCGCGCTCAGGCAGGAATGAGACTTGCAGCCGAGGAACATCCCGATGCCTTGTATGTGTTTGGAAATGCTCCTACAGCCTTGCTTGAACTATGTGACCTTGCCCGAAAAGGGAAGTGCCATCCTGCCGGAATAATAGGTGCTCCTGTTGGTTTCGTTCATGTGGAGGAAAGCAAGCATGCCGCCAAGGCTTTGCGTGATATTCCGAAGATAATAATCGACGGAAGGAAAGGTGGAAGTAACCTTGCCGCCACGCTTGTGAACTCTGTCCTCACCTTCGATGATGCGGAGCAGCTGAGGCCGGGAAGGGATGTTTAAGACTTAGCGGCCTCTCCCCCCGCCCTCCCCCGTAGGGAGGGAGCCGGAATGCTCAAAACTAATCCAAAAAAGGGATTTGAAAAATGGAAGATAACGGTAAGATACTGGAAATGAATTTTAAGGAGATTGCCCTTTCGCCTTCCGGCTCCCTCCCTACGGGGGAGGGCGGGGGGAGAGGCTTTACAGTAATAGGCATAACCGATTCCCGCCACCAATGGTTTCCTCCTGAGGTGATGGAGGTAATCAAGGCAGGGAAGGTGTTTTCTGGTGGAAAGAGGCATCATGAGATAATGAGGGACTTCTTGCCAGAAAATGCCGTTTGGATTGATATTACCGTACCGTTGAGCGATGTCTTTAGACAGTATGAGTCGTATGATGATATCGTGGTGTTTGCCTCTGGAGATCCTTTGTTCTTCGGCTTTGCCAACACTATCCAAAGGGAATGTCCGGGATGCGAGATGAAGGTATATCCATCTTTCAATTCCCTTCAGATGCTTGCCCATAGGATGTGCCTTCCATATCATGATATGCACGTTGTTTCCTTGACTGGCAGGCCTTGGGATAAGTTTGATGAGGCTCTTATTAATGGAGAGCCGCTTATCGGAGTATTGACAGATAAAAAGAATACCCCACAGGCTATCTGGCAGAGGATGCAGGACTATGGTTATACTAATTATACTATGACCATAGGCGAGAATTTAGGGAATGAGGAAAGGGAAAGGATTTATGATACCCCCTTGGGGGGCGGGGGGGCTCTGAACTGCCTTATTCTGCAAAAGACGAATACTCGTCCTCGCCCTTTCGGAATACCAGAGGCGGAATTTCATCTGCTGAACGGAAGGACAAAGATGATAACAAAGATGCCGATAAGGCTGATGTCTTTGTCTATGATGCAGTTGCGAGAGCGAAAGACGATGTGGGATGTGGGCTTTTGCACAGGAAGCGTGAGCATAGAGGCAAAGTTGCAGTTCCCTCATCTGAAGATAACTGCATTTGAAGTGCGAGAGGAGGGTAGGGAACTCATGGAGATAAACTCTCGTAAGTTTGGTGTTCCGGGCATAGATGCTGTGATAGGTGATTTCCTTCAGCTTGACCTTTCCGACTATCCAAAGCCTGATGCAGTCTTTATTGGAGGACATGGCGGTAAACTTCCGGAGATGATGGAAAAGATATATTCGGAATTGACGGAAGGAGGCGTGATTGTGATGAATACTGTGGTTCAGTCGAGCTATGATGCCTTTATGGAATCAGCTAAGAAATTAGGAATGAAACTTGAAGAACCAGTCCGCATAGCTCTGGATGACTTTAACCCAATAACAATTCTAAAAGCAACGAAATGATAGTAGCAATTAACGATAAAGGACGTGAGATAGCATCAAGGTTAGCTCTGCCGCTTGGTGATGAAATATGCCAGTTGAGCGATATCGAGTCAAGATGGAATACGGAGGCGCATATCATCTTCATTGGTGCTATGGGTATCTGCGTGCGAAGTATAGCTCCTTTCATAAAGGACAAGCATACCGATCCGGCTGTGGTGTGCGTTGATTCTTTGGGCAAGAATGTCATTTCCGTTCTTTCAGGTCATGTGGGTGGTGCTAATGAATTGGCATCACGTATTGCTGAAATCCTGAAGGCTAATCCTATAATTACAACCCAAAGCGACCTTGAAGGACTCTGGGCTTTAGATACTATTGCTGATAGATTTGGGTGGGTATTGCCTCAGGAGAATATCAACAAGGAGATAGCGTGTTTTGTTGCAGGACAGCCAACGGCTCTTTATCTGGATGTGAAGGATGAGGGTACGGAATATCTTCTATCTACTCTTCCAAAGCACGTTACGGTGGTTGAAAAGCCGAGTGATATAACATCGGATAAATATAAACTTGCTATTATCGTTTCGCCTCAGGAGGAGATTCTTGATGATGATATTCTATGCGTTCAGTATGTTCCGCGTTGTGTTCATGTAGGGCTTGGACTTGCACATCAGGCAGAACCTGTTGAGCAGGTGGTTAGTGAGGTGTTCACGGCTATTGGCATGGCTGGGATATTTGCTGAGAGTATCGTTGATTTCAATACCATAGACCTAAAGGCTGATGAACCTGTTGTGAAGTTCCTTCAGGAAGAAGGGTACAAGTTCAATTTCTATACATCCGATCAGCTTGCCGAAGTTGACGTGCCCAATCCAAGTGCTACGGTTAGCAAGCATGTAGGTACTCCAAGCGTGTGTGAGGCATCTGTTTTGATAAATGGAGGAAAGATGATCCTTCCAAAGCAAAAAGGTTTGAATTGGACAGTCGCAGCCTCCTTGCGCGTTCCGGCTCCCTCTCTACGGGAGAGGGCGGGGGGAGAGGCCTCTCTTCCTCATATAGAAATCGTTGGTGCTGGCCCTGGTGATCCAGAGCTTATCAGCGTGCGTGGAAAGAGATTCCTTGAGAATGCGGATTTGATACTCTATGCAGGAAGTCTTGTGCCAAAGGAACTGACATATTATGCCAAGGCAGGTGCTACGGTTCGTTCTTCTGCCGATATGGATTTGGAAGAGCAATTCCTGTTGATGAAGGAGTTTTATGACAAGGGCAAGCAGATTGTTCGATTGCATACAGGCGATCCTTGTATCTATGGAGCTATTCAGGAGCAGATGGCATTTTTTGATAAATATGGAATGGACTACCACATCACCCCTGGCATTTCCTCTTTCCTTGCAGCAGCTGCCGAACTGAGGAGCCAGTTTACTATCCCAGAGCGTTGTCAGACTATCATTCTCACTCGTGGTGAAGGTCGTACTCCTATGCCCGACAAGGAAAAACTTCACATGTTGGCTTCGCATCAGAGTACGATGTGCATCTTCCTCTCCGCTTCTCTTGCAGAACAGGTACAGGCAGAACTCCTTGAGGGCGGCTATAATCCCGAAACTCCTGTCGCTTGCTGCTATAAACTTACTTGGAAGGATCAACGCATCTATCGTGGGCAGCTCAAGGATCTTGCAAAGATAATGAAGGAGAACCACCTCTCACTCACCACCATGATTGTCGTAGGTGATGCTATTGATAATCGTGAGGGCTTGAGTAAATTGTATGACGGGAAGTTCACGCATCTGTTTCGACCCACCCCCTCACCCCTCCCATAAAGGGAGGGGAGTAGATAGTAATGAACGATAACGAATTCATTTATGGAAAAAGCATCGGGTATAAATGTAACTACTCCCCTCCCTTTATGGGAGGGGCTGGGGGTGGGTCTTCTAGTCTTCGGCGGCACAACCGAGGGACGCCTTGCTGTGGATGTCTGCGAGCAGGCAGGAAAGCTATTCTATTACTCTACGAAGGGTAGTTCGCAAAAGGTTGATATGCACAATGGGGTGCATATTACGGGGGCTATGACGGCTGATGATATCGTGGTTTCCTGTAAAGAGCATGAGATAGGTTGTATAGTTGATGCTGCACATCCTTTTGCTGAGAATCTCCATAAGACGATTGATGAGGCTCGACGTGCGCTTGGCGTTCCTGTCATAAGGCTACAACGTGTCTTTCCTGAGCATATCAAAGGCGTGACGTATTGCTCTGATTATGAAGATGCTATCGCAAAAATGCAAGAGGCAAAGGTAAACAAGCTCCTTGCCCTTACAGGCGCAAACACCATCAACAAACTAAAGCGTTCCAACGCCATTTTCAGAATCCTCAACCGCCCAGAGAGCATCGCCCTTGCAAAGGCAGCTGGCCTTGCCGACGATCAGCTCATCTTCTACAACGAATCTCTCGAAATCCCCTCTGTCGAGGACGAGAAGAAAGTAATGACGGAAGTCGGCTGTGATGCAATCATAACAAAGGAGAGTGGTGAGAGTGGCGGTTTTGAGGTAAAGGTTGAGGCAGCCCTTGAACTTGGCCTGAAGGTGTTTGTCGTTGAGCATCCTAAGTTGCCAGCCGATTGGATTACCGTAACAGGAAAATATGGCTTGCGTAGGGTGATTGAGCATCTTATGCCCGATTTCTTTCCGCTAAAGACAGGATTCACGACAGGCGCTTGTGCTACGGCTGCAACAAAGGCAGCTGCTTTGTCGCTCCTTTTTGATGAATATCCCGAGGAGGTTTATTTCGCCTTGCCTGATGGCGAGATAATGACGATACCTGTTACATACGAGGGTAAGGGCGTCGCCTCTGTCATAAAGGATAGTAGCGATGATCCTGATGTCACGAAGGGCTGTAAGATAACATCGACCGTGGCTCTTGAAAAAAGTGATAGCTTTAGCGTGACGTTTCTGCAAGGTGATGGGGTAGGGAAGGTCACTCTTCCCGGACTTGGAATACCAGTTGGCGGTCCTGCCGTTAATCCTACGCCAAGAAAGATGATTGAGAACGAATTACGATCCATCGCCGATAATACCTGCTATGCCGTCACAATCTCTGTAGAAAACGGGGCTGAAATTGCTCTAAAGACCTTCAATCACAAGGTTGGTGTAGTTGGTGGAATAAGCATCATCGGCACTTCGGGAATCGTTTCTCCGCTATCAAATGAGGCTTTCGTTCAAAGTATTCGTCGTGAACTTGATGTTGCATGGGCTATCGGATGTCGTACTATCGGTTTGGTGGCAGGAATGAAGAGCGAGAAGGCGCTTGAAGGCATCCGTTGTGTGCATTATGGTAACTTCGTAGGCGAGGCTTTGATGGCTGCTCGTGAGGTCGGATTTGAAGATGTGCATATCGCGATAATGATAGGTAAGGCCGTTAAGCTTGCCGAAGGACATCTTGATACTCATTCGCATAAGGTGCTTATGAATCAGGAGTTTATAAGAAGTGTGGCAGAAGGTCTCGGACTTGAATATAAGGAGGTTGATATGGCTCGTGACTTATGGAACACCATGCCCCCACCTTTCTTTGAAGAGATAAAACGCTTGTGCTACGAAACTTGTAGAACGGTTTATAAGGAGGGGAAGCTGACAATTCACATAATCAGACCCACCCCCTAACCCCTCCCATAAAGGGAGGGGAGTAGATAGTAAGTTAAACGTAAAAAAATATAGAAAAAATATATGGAGAAATCTTCTGAGACAAGGAGTGTAACTATTCCCCTCCCTTTATGGGAGGGGCGAGGGGTGGGTCTTTTTCTAACCATCCCCCTCTTCCTTCTCCTTAACCTCGCCGTCGGCTCTGTTTCTATCCCTTTGGATGCCGTCTTTGGCATCCTAACGGGAGGTGATTGTGATAATGAAGTGTGGTCGAATATCGTGCTCCATACCCGTTTGCCACAGGCTCTTACGGCTATTGCCTGTGGCTCAGGACTTGCCGTCGCTGGACTAATGCTTCAGACCGTATTTCATAATCCGCTTGCAGGTCCTTCGGTTCTCGGCATATCGTCTGCTGCAAGTCTTGGCGTGGCGTTTCTCGTCCTTATGTCGGGAAGTATAGGCTGGCATATCGTTTCCTCTTTTGGATTCTTCGGCAACACAGCCCTTACCCTCTCGGCTGTTATAGGAGCTTTGTCGGCTATGGCACTTATCGTTTTCCTCTCTCAGCGTGTTCATGGAAATGTTACGCTTTTGATAGTTGGTGTGATGATAGGATATATTGCATCGGCTATTATTGGCGTGCTGAAATATTTCAGTAGCGAGGAAGATGTTCGTGCATACGTTGTATGGGGATTGGGCAGTTTCGCCCGCGTTACAGGTGGACAAGTGTGGGTATTTCTCGGACTCGTCTTGGTTGTTCTTCCTTTCGGAATGTTATTGGCGAAATCCTTGAATATGCTTCTTCTTGGCGAACAGTATGCTACTAATCTTGGACTTAACATCTCTCGTGCTCGCACTCAGATAATCATCGTGGCTGGTATGCTTACGGCTATCGTAACGGCTTATTGTGGTCCTATCATGTTCCTCGGTCTTGCCGTTCCGCATATCTGTCGTGGCATCTTCCGAACGGCTGACCATCGCATTCTCCTTCCCGGCACATTATTATGTGGCGCATCCCTTGCCCTTATCTGCAATCTCATAGCTCGATTACCAGGAATGGAAGGTGCTTTGCCTGTCAATTCCGTAACCTCTCTTATCGGTGCTCCAATAGCCTTGTGGATATTGTTGAAGAGGAAGAGGTAGAAGACCCACCCCCTTACCCCTCCCATAAAGGGAGGGGAGTAGATAGTAATTTAAGCGCAAAAATTATAGAAAAAAACTTATATGGAGAAATCTTTAGATACAAATAATGTAACTACTCCCCTCCCTTTATGGGAGGGGCAGGGGGTGGGTCTGGAGGGCTCTGGGTTAGGGGCTTTTTCTTCCTTCCTCATCGGCGCAGCCACCTCCAATAGCGGTAAGACCACCTTCACTATGGGCTTGCTTCGTGCCTTGCGTGATAGGGGATTGAAGGTGCAGCCATATAAATGCGGACCTGACTATATTGACACTATGTTTCATGAGATGGCCTCTGGACATGAGTCTGTTAATCTTGATACCTATATGGCATCTGATGAGCATGTCAAGGAGGTGTTCCAGCGATATGGTGAGGATGCGGATGTGCGTATTGTCGAGGGCGTCATGGGATTATTTGATGGTTATGACAAGTCGAAAGGCTCAAGTGCGGAGATAGCCATGCTGCTTGATATTCCTGTCATCCTAGTGGTAAATGCAAAGTCCGTAGCCTATTCCGTAGCACCTTTGATATATGGTTTCAAGCACTTCAATCCAAAATTGAAGATTGCGGGAGTCGTGTTTAACATGGTGGCTTCTGAAAATCACTATACCTTCTTGAAACAGGCTTGTGAGGATGCAGGTGTACCTTGTCTTGGTTATATGCTTCGCAATCGTGATCTTATCATTCCCGGTCGTCATCTCGGCCTTACGATTGAGGCAAGGGAAGAGACGGAAGAATTAATAAGTTTGGCGGCGAAGGAGGTGGAAGAACATGTGTTGAGGAACCTGACCCACCCCCAATCCTTTCAGACCCACCCCCTTACCCCTCCCATAAAGGGAGGGGAGTAGATAGTATTTTTAAGCACAAAAAGAATAGAAAAACTTATATGGAGAAATCTTCAGATACAAAAAATGTAACTACTCCCCTCCCTTTATGGGAGGGGCAGGGGGTGGGTCTGGAAGGTCAGGAAGGTCTTGGTGTGGGTCTTTCTCTCTCTATCGCCAAAGACTCCGCCTTCAACTTCACATATCAAGCAAATATTGATGCTCTCCGAGAATTGGGAGAAGTTACTTTCTTTTCTCCGATGAATGACGAGAAAATGCCTGAGTGTGACCTCCTGTATCTTCCAGGAGGCTACCCCGAATTGTTTGCATCAGAGCTTGCTGATAATGTCACGATGCGTGAGAGTATCAAGGCATTTGCGGAGCGTGGCGGACGTATCTTTGCCGAGTGTGGAGGATTTATGTACTTGTGTGATGATATTGACGGAATCCCTATGTGCGGAGTATTTCCTTTCTCAGCAACTATGATGGATGCAAAGCTACATCTTGGTTATCGACAGTTGGCAAAAGAAAATTCTCAATTATCAATTGTCAATTCTCAATTGCCTAAAGGCCATGAGTTCCACTATTCTTCCGTAATAGAGCCTGACACCCTTCCTGAAGGGATTAGAAAAGAGCAATTACAGTTGTCTGCCAAGAATCAGCCAGTTGATACCGCTCTCTATCACTATAAGAATGTCCTTGCAGGCTATACCCATTGGTATTGGGCAGAAACAGGATTTGCAGAAATTATGAATCTATTCAAACGCAAAGACGCAGAGGCACAAAGATAGTCCTTTGCTACTTGACTACTTCGCGTTTAGAAAAATAGAATTTTGACACTACTCTGCAACTCATCACCCTCAACGTTGTATCGCGTTGAGGGATAGTCCGTTACAGCGGTGATTCATTTCAATTCACTCGTCACCCACTCTTCACCCATAGCTTTGTAACGTATTGAGATTGTGAATGTTGCGCAGTTGATTCACTCGTCACCCTTTCTGATGGGAAATATGGTGACGAGTGAAATCTGTTTGTAAATCATTGATTGTGAGTGTAATATCCCATATCTGGGTGATGAGTGGGTGACGAGTGGATTGAAATGAATCACCGCTGTAACGATAAGAGTCACAATAACTTGCAGCGCTACGGGTGATGAGTTGCAGAGTATTATTAAAATTCTATTTTTTTTGAAACAGAAAATGCAATCTCGATATTACAATTCTCTTGTCTTGTATATTTAAGTCCGTTATACCTTCGCTATTCCTTCGCTCTTAATCCGTTTCAAGTCCGTTCCTATGATTGGGAGAAAATGGGATTTGCATAGGCCTTGCAAGGGATTTGCTTGGGAACAGCAGAGTCTATAAATCAACGGATTTGTATTAGAAAGATAAAGCAAACGTATTTTTTCAACTTTTTATAATCATTTTTCCCCCTTAATATGTATTGACTTTGGATTATTTTGTGTAAATTTGTAGCCAAATTGGTAGCGTACTTGAAACAGAAATATTCACAGCACTATCATAGATGATTTGTTTTGGATGAAAAAGAAATAAACGTATGAACGGATTCAAAAATATAGAAATAAAAAATTTTAGAGGTCTCGACTATCTGAAAATTGATGATTTCTCTCGGGTGAATGTCTTTTTGGGACAGAACAACTCGGGCAAGAGTTCTGTGTTGGAAGCAATTCGATTGTTGACTGGCTTGGGCAACCCGAGTACGCCTCAAAACATCAACAGCCTAAGAACTCGAAATCCGTTTAGTGCTTTCAAGGATGTTTATTACTTGTTCCACAATATGGATGTCAAGACACCAATAGAGATTGCTTCTGAGCAGTTTGATGATATTGTACGAAAGTTTCGACTATCATTGTCATACGTTTTCGATACACAAAATGCTTCGCAAACAAACTCTATGAATGGTGCTATGCCCGTTTCAGAAAACAAATCGTTTTTCAATACGTTGTTGATGGATTTTGATCTCACATCAGAAAAGGGTACACAAAGCCATCAAAGTTCGTTGACTGTAAATTCTGAAGGAATAGTTACGAGTAGAAAACTTGCAGAGGATTATCTTGAAAAGAATAATACAGTTTATCTGACCGCAGATCTGTGGGGATTCAATTTGGCGATAGAACTTTCAGAATTGTTCAAACGCAAGCAAAAGAAGATAATTCTGGAACGCTTGTCATATTTTGATTCTCGTATCACAGACATAGATATTCTTCAAGATGACATTTATGTTGATTTTGATGGACTTGTGGAAAAGTTGCCACTTCGTATGACGGGGGATGGTCTTCGTCGTTATTTGAATATCGTAGCGGCATCAGCTAATCCTACCACTAGTATCATTCTTATTGATGAGATTGACAATGGCTTGCACTATTCTGTGTACAAGAAATTATGGGAAGCAATTTTTGTGTTGGCTACAACAACCAATAAGCAAGTGTTTGTAACCACTCATAGTAAGGAAAACTTGTCTTCTCTGAACGAAATGCTTGAAGAAAATCCTGACTATCAAAAAGATCTAGGACTATATACAATAGAAAAGACTCTAAAGAAAGGGCTTCAAGCTTATAAACTCACCCATGAGGGATTGAGAAGTGCTTGTAATAATGATATAGAAATTAGAAGCGTTGTCCTATGAAGAAAAGATTTCAAATATTTGTAGAAGGTGATGCTGATAAGAAATTTCTAAGTGATTATTATCATCATCTATTCTCTGAGAATGCTCCAAAGAATAGTATTACACATACTGGTGAATTGAGTAATGAGAAGACTGGTGGTTATCGGAAATTGTTGGATGAAGCCAATCTTCTTAATATGCGTAGCAATATCGCAAATGGTGGCGTGAATCTCGTTATCTTTGATGCTGACGAAGATTTTGAAACTCGTCGTAAAGAACTTTTGGCATACAAAGAAGAATATGGTGTTGAGTTTGAACTATTCCTTTTGCCTAACAATAAAGATGCTGGTGAATTGGAGAATCTACTTGAGAACATCATAAATCCCAACAATCGTCCCATCTTTGACTGTTGGGAAAATTATGAGCAGGAACTAGTAAAGCTTGACATACCTGGCAGAACTCCACCACCTCTGACAACACCAGCAAAGAAAACAAAGATATACGGTTATCTTGAAGCCCTTCTCGGTGAGTCAAAGAGTCAGAAAAAGATGATAAAAGAGGCTGAGCGTAAATATGAGAATCCATTGCATTGGAATCTGGATGCAGAGTATCTAAAGCCGTTGAAGGAGTTCTTGGAAATGCATCTTGGATAAATGATATTGAAATGATCTGCTTCAAGAGGCAATTGTAGCACTTTTCTCGACATCAAGAGAACAATATATGTATTTATAACCTACATATAGATGATGAACATAGCGAAGAAGCAACTCGAAAGAGATTCTTTCTTGTTTGCCAAGAGGGGAGATGTCAGGGTGAATTATATTTGATGTAAAGTGAGATTTTTTATAGAATAGTATTTTTACTATATTTTTATAACCTTATTTTGTGCTTGTTCATTTTTAATTGTATATTACACACTAAATAAAAATGTAAAATATGTACTAAAAAATTTGGTGGTTTCAAAAATAATGTCTATTTTTGCAAGCGTGTTACCATTCTTAATTGAATAAAGGGGCACAGAACATATTGTTTAATTAGCGTTTGCTATTTATTCGAAAACATCCGAAAGCTTGGTCGCAGAAGGGTTTATAGTCAGAATAAAGAGCAGATGTTCACTATACGTGGACGTCTGGTTTGTCTGACTATAAGGGTAAGACCAAGCACCCAGGATGTGGACGAATTAGGTTGTCCACATTTTGTATATATAGGTGCTTGCTTTTGTTTTGATTTGAGAGTAGATAGAGGCGCATGTAAAAAATATATGCCTATGGAAAAAGCACACTAAATAACCATGAAGGATTGTTCTTCCGAAAGAATAATCTATATGAATAGATGTTTCATTCATCAATGAGTATTCTAATATAGTTTTTACTAATCTTAATTTCTGCACTTATGAAAAAAGTTTTGATTGCAACTTTATTGTTGCTTTGCTCTGTTTCATCTTTTGCGTATGATTACTATTCAGAAAAAGATGATATTGGTACGTTTTACCTTATCGCACTATTGATTGCAGGAGTTCTTAATATCATACTACTCTATAAAATCTGGTGTATGACCAATGATGTTAAAAGACTCCGTGAACAATTATGTCTTGTTACGACTACTATTAAGTCCCAAATAAAACAACTTTACTTGAGAGGTGAAATAGAAACTGCTTATAATACATTAAATTCTCATATTGTCGATGAGGTTGAAAAAATTTACCAAGGGGCTATTTATAAAATTAATTCTCTTGAAAAAGAAAAATTCTTTACTTCTGGCATATCAGAACTTGTAAACAAATATGAGAATACCTATAAAGCTATAGGTAAAGAGTTTCCTGCTCAGATAAAAAACTTGACATTAGAGCAATATGTAAATTTTGGGAAATAATCAATCTTTGATCGGTTGCGAGAATATAAAGAAACTATTATCAAATAGTTCTCAAGGCTTGATTACTAATCTCAAATGTTTTAGGCACATTACAAAAATGTAATATTTTTGTCAAGTTGATTTGATATGATTGGCATTGCGCCACGAAACCATTATGAACTAATGAAATAGGACAATCGTTGATTGGCCTATTTCATTAGTTTATAATACTTCGGAGTATAGTTTGGAAGTACTTCTGGATAGAAAGCCTTGACGAAATCGGAGAGAAGACGATGAGGTTCAAGTCCGCCAAGTTCGCGATATGGGGTCTTTGCAAAATTGCAGAATAGAATGTGTTGGTCTTTGTAGGCTTTTATGTCGCCATAGCGGGCATCCTCAGTTGTGAGATCGTTGAGAGTGAACTCATCATCAAAGGTTCCGTCAATCTGCCAGAAGTCGGCATTTATACCCTTGGCATAGACAGATTCAAAATCGAGAGCCCTGCCTCCTGCCTCGTCTATATCCTTCATGATATAGTCAACACCTGCATCGGCAAAGATACGCGCCATATAGCTCTTTCCGCCCATAACATACCAGCCGTCACGAATCTGTCGGCCGCTGAGAATGGTTGGGAGAGTCTTTCTTTTGGCCTTGACCGCAGCAACCTTTGCTTTGATAGCGTTGTATTTTGATTCTATATCCTCGAAAACGGCATTTGCACGACGTGTTTCGCCTGTGAGGAGTCCGATAAGCTTAATCCATTCAGCCTGTCCGAGAGGGTGAGTCTCTCTATAGCCGTGATGAGAAATGAGAGGGATGCCACACTCCTTTAGCGATTCAAAACCGCCATATTTGGAGGCTGAAACGAAGATATAGTCAGGCTTTGAGGCTATGACAGCCTCAAGGTCGAAGTTGCCCTCCTTACCCACGCGAACGGTCTTTCCATCTGCGAGTTGTTGCTTAATCTTTGGTGAGAATACATTCTTCAGAGAGTTCATGCCTACGATTCGCTCTTCCATGCCGAGAACCTCGAAGTTACCCAACTGCAAGGCTGTGGTGCAGATGAACTTTTTGTTGCCTCTCCCCCCGCCCTCCCCCGTAGGGAGGGAGCCGGAAGACGATGGGATTACCACCTCTTCTGTCTTTGAATTGCGTGCTTTCGGGTCAGGATTGCTGATGAATACGTGAATGCCATCCTCACGATAATCCACTTTCAGTCCCTTGGCATACTTAATCTCTATCTTTTCTGAATAAGAGCCAGAGTGTGCCCAGAGAGAGTCGTATTGAAGGAAAGGACCTGTAAAGGCTACGTTGTTGTCGGTGGCGACGTTGGTGCAGGCAGAGAGGAAGAGAGCAATAAGAAGTCCCCCTATCCCCCCAAGGGGGAATTTCCTTATAGTATTTTTCGCTATGGAATATTTGCTATATTTTTCTTTTTTCATAATTTAGAAATTTGTGATTAGAAATACTATCAAAACAACTCCCCCTTGGGGGGCTGGGGGGTAACTATCATTAACGAGAAATACGGAAAACTCTCTGGCATTTCCTTCATAATTTCATATTTCTGACTTGGTGTTCCTATATTTTCAAAGTAGTGGAATTGCAGATCTTTTGTTTCATGGAAAGCCTTGCTTACGGCTTCATGAGCCATAGAGAGTTTCATGATTACGAGGTTGTAACCTTCGCTTGTTAGTTGGATAATCTCTTCGGCGGTTGTCTTTCCCGGAATGATGAGAAGTCGCTCCTGATGCTTGACGAGATGCAATCCTGCGACAGATGCGGCAGCAATGAAGGAAGGAATTCCTGGTGTCTGACGGCACTCTATACCCATTGCCTGAAGGCGATCCATAACGTAATGGGTAGTGGCGAAGATTCCGCTATCCCCTTCGGTCGCAACGGCGATGTCCATTCCTGCCTCATAGTCTTTTCTGATAGTTGATGCAAGCTCGTCATATACCTCATTTGCCTTTTCTCGGTCGTGTGACATCGGTACTTTGACGGTTATCACCTTACTCTGATCAATATCCAACTGTGAGATGATTTCAGCGGCTCGTGATGACTCTCCAACGGCAAAGCAATATACCTTTTGTGCCTTGGTCAAAAGTCGTAAAGTCCCGAGTGTCACCATGTCGGCGGCACCCGGGCCTAAGGAGATGAAATAGAGAGACCCACCAAGCCCCTCACCCGCCCTTCGGGCACCCTCTCCCCTAAGGGCGAGGGAAAGTATGTCTTTATCGTTATTGTTATTTCGCATTTTTATCTATTGAAAACATGCCAATAATCAGAAATACTAACTTCTTCCTCGCCCCTTGGGGAGAGGATGCCCGTAGGGCAGGTGAGGGGCTGGTGGGTCTTCTTTATTCCTTATTCTGGATTCTTAGAATGATAGTAGTCAAGGAGACCTGCGTCATTCTTCAGAGCGCGCTTGATATGGTTGAGCCAGAGCTGACGAACCTTTGTATTCTCAAGAAGACCAGTTACGCAATCCTTGAGCACGTCGTCATCGCAAGTGTAACCGTTGTGAGAGAAGTAGTTCTTCCAAGAAGTGTCTTCAACTTCACCCTCATCGTTTACCTCATAGCCTTTCTTCTCGTCCCATGCATCATCGTCACCTGCCATGTCGTTGTGAGCGTGGTCACCAGCGATTGACATGAGTGGGTAGCAATAAACTTTACCGTTCTTGATACCGTTCTTCTTCATGCGGTCAAGAACGTTTGTCTTGTAGTTCTCTGGCATATCAACAGTACCTACATAGTACTTCTTTGAGCTGCTGAGTTTCTGAAGGTCCTCTTCAAGCTCTGTATAGCGAGCATTAGCTCCAAAGTAGTCATACCCCTCAGGGTTTCCATGTCCCATGAAAGCAATTACGCCATCCTTTGCCTTGTCCTTTGTGTCTTCATAGAGAACCTTTGCCAACTCAGTAACGTCGTCTCTTTCTGCCATAAGTGGGGTGCCGAGATAGATCTTTACCTTTGAAAGATATTCGTCATCGAGGTCACCATAGAAGTTGTTTGCGAAGTTTTTGATGTAGCTATCGCGAACGTTTTTGTACTCCTCACCAGGGATAACCTGAAGTGACTGAACAACGATTTCGTCATACTTCACACCATCAGCTGCGAAAGCGTTGAGCCAGAAGCTTGGAGCGTAGAAGTTGCGTGGAGCTACGTTTTCGCCTGCAGCTGCACGGTTGATGCAGATAACAGAAGAGAAGCTGAGGAATACGTCATAATCTTGGAACTGCTCCTTACAGCTTTTTACGGTAGCATCAAAAGCATCGTAAGCCTGCTGCCAAGTAGAACCGAAAGCAACGAGAAGGATAGCCTTGTTGTGCTTCTTCTGAGACTTTACTGTGTTGGTTACAGCCTCCTGATAGAGGTCGTGATTTGACTTTGGGCTGCTGCCATTGTTGTTGTTGTCATCATCATCGCTACCACAAGCGGTGAATGTGAGTCCTGCCATTACTGTTACGATGGCAAGGAGAAGTGATTTAATCTTCATCATTTTCTTGTTGTTTATTTGTTGTTTTAGAAGTTGTTATTTTCTTTCCTTTGTTGTACTTAATGGTGAACGAAGCATAGATGGTGGTCCCTGCTGTCGTTGTTCCGAGGTGGTAAGGGCGTGGGGTGGTGTCGCGATAGTTGAAGATATTATCAACACCTACCTCCAGACGATAGTTGGTCGTCTTGCTCTTGCCCAGATCGTGAGTGGTGTTCAGTCGCCATATCTGGAAAGCCTTTCCGTTGCCGTCGTTCTCGTAGTATCGTTTGCTTGAGCCTCGTGTGCTGAGATTTACCCCGAGGTTATAGCAAGGAGAGAAACGATGTCCGTAGTTGGCGTAACCATTCCATTTGTTGTGCGCCATTCCGTCGATTATGGCATCCTGAAAATGACCTTTGGCGGAGTTATAGACCGTAGCCTTGGTGTCAAGATAGCTGTAATTCCCTCCAACGGTCAGTTCCTTGGTTATTTTCCAGGAGGCATTCACATCAACGCCGTATGTCTTGGCATCTTCTGCGTTCTTATACATTCGAGGAATGATGTTACCGCTTCCGTCGCCTTCGTAACTGGATGTAGCTCCCACAGGAATCTCTTTTACCGATACATTCACGAGGGTTATCATATCCTCCAGTTTGTTGATGTAACCAGTAACAGATACGGCGATGTTGTCTGTACGATATTCCGCACTAGCCGACCAGTAGTTGCTTGTCTGGGCTTTCAGGTCTTTATTACCCATATAATAATAGGTACTTGCGCCCATCTGCTTGGTGTAGTGGTAGGAGAGTTCCTTTGTTGTAGGCGATTTGAAGCCCTGACTCCATCCTGCGCGAAGTCGGATATCACCAAGCGAGAGCATCGCACTCAGCTTAGGTGTGAAATGAAGTCCGAAGGCGGCATTATCTATTATTCTAAAGCCTGCCGTCACGTTCAGGCATTTCAAGGGATTCCATTCGTCCTGAGCATATACGGCTGCTGTCCAGTCGTTGGCAGTTCCGTCGCTTACTCGCATAGGAGCCTTGAGATAGTCGTATCTGTATTCCGCTCCCACGTTGAGAGTGTTTGCTTTTGGTAGATAGAACACGCCCTTTATTGCAGCCATGTATCTCTGCTGATCACTCTGAAGGTTCTCCTGACCGGGGAAGTATGGATAGTAGTGGGTAAATTGACCTTTGTAATATCCATCTTCGAGGGTGGTATCTGTGTAGAGATAATAGTATGCGTGCTTTTTCCAACTCAGATCCATGTCGATGTAATCCTTCTTGCCGAGTTTCATCTTTCCACCCAAGGCTGCACTCGCATTACGATACTTGAGGTCGTAGGTATAAACATCGCATGAAGCGTGACGACCATTCGTAGGGCGTGAGATACGCTTCTCATAGTAAGTGCCGCTGGCATAGAGATCCAATCCCTTGTATGGGGTGTATGTCAGTCGTTCTCCAATCTGCCAGTTGGTGTATTCGTTTACTGTCTTGTTACGAGAGTCGGTGAGGAGTTTTGCCTCCGCATATTCCTCGCTCGTGTTTTTCCATCCATCGGTGTGCTGCAATTGGAAACTGGTGTAGGACTGGAATTTGCCGAACCTTACTCCAATGCCGTTGTGCTGTCGTATGTCGTTGTAGGATCCATATCGTGTGGTATTCTCAAGCAGAATGCCCTCGGTGTCGTGTTTCTTGGTTATGATGTTTATCACACCTGCTATTGCATCAGAACCGTAAAGTGCAGACTGTGCGCCTTTCACTATCTCGATTCTCTCGATGTTGTGCGGGTCGATAAGACCAAGGTCGTTCTCGCCACCCACATCACCGTGAATGCGCTTGCCGTCAATAAGAATGAGTATGTAGTTGTTACCCAATCCGTTGAGCTGTGCCTGTGAACCCATATCGCCCTCGTTGAAAGCAAATGAAGCGGTAAGTCCTCCAAGGATATCCTCAAGCGACTTTCCACCATAGCTTTCTATCATTTTGCGCGAGATAACCTCTGTCTGTACAGGAGCATCCTTAAGATGATGCTGTGTACCAGTTCCGGTCACAACAACCTCCTGAATCGTCTGCTGCTTCTCGGTCTTTTCCACCTGAGCATTTGCACATAAAGAAGTACTCGCCAATGATAGGGCGATGATATGTTTGTAATTCATCCTGATGTAAATTATTATACCCCTATCCTGGGGGCGTTGATAATAATTATTGGAAGTTTGGCAGGTATTCTGGCTTGCCACAAAGCAGGACGTCTTCCCAGAGAGGTTCCAGTGACTTTAGTGTCCAGCTTCACAATGGGCTCACAGCTGCAGGAACAGCTCAGGTTTTGCACCTGATTCCCTTGCACAGAAGAATCCGAAATTAACAAATTTTTGATTTCCTGTTTCCAAATCCGAGCGCAAATATAATATAAATAGTGTAAACGACCAAATCTTTTAACTGTTTTTGTTAAAATTGCTTTAGGTTTTTGGTATTGTGTAATATTATTAGTAATTTTGCACCCAATTTGGTGTGTAGTGTGCTCTTAGCACCTATATATAAATAAGGTAAGAATAAATAAATCACATAACAACAAAAACTAAAAAATGAATATTTCATTAGAAAATCCAGAGAAGGTCAGCGGTGTACTCACACTCGTTGTTGAGGAGGCTGATTTCGCAGGAGATGTAGAGAAGCAGCTTAAGGACTATCGTAAGAAGGCTAATGTACCAGGTTTCCGTCCAGGTCAGGCACCACTCGGTTTGATCAAGCGTCAGGTTGGCGCTCAGGTAAAGGTTGACGTTATCAACCGTCTCGTAGGCGAGAAGCTTTATGAGTACATCAAAGAGAATAAGATCAATATGCTTGGCGAGCCAATGCCACATCTTGGTGAGGAGCCAGTTGACCTCGATGCAGCTGCACCTTACACTTTGAAGTTCGATATTGCTATCGCACCAGAGTTCAAGGCTGAGCTTTCAGATAAGGACACTATCGTTTACTACGACATCACAACTGATGACGCTATCGTTGATAAGCAGATTGAGGCTTTCGCAAACCGTAGCGGTTCTTACCAGAAGGTAGATGAGTATCAGGACAACGATATGATCAAGGGTGACATCCGCGAGCTTAACGAGGATGGTAGCGCTAAGGAGGGTGGTATCACCGTTTCTCAGGCTTCTATGCTCCCTACATATATCAAGGTTGACGAGCAGAAGGCTCTCTTCCAGGGCTGTAAGGTTGGTGATATCATCGTGTTCAACCCAAAGAAGGCTTACCCAGAGAGCAACATCGAGATTTCTTCTCTTCTCAAGGTTTCAAAGGAAGAGGCAGAGAATATCACAGCTGATTTCTCATTCCAGGTAACTGAGATTTCTCGTTATCAGAAGCATGCTATCGACCAGGATCTCTTCGATCAGGTTTATGGTGAGGGCAACGTAAAGGACGAGGCTGATTTCCGTGCAAAGGTAACTGAGGGTATCAAGGAGCAGATGGTTCAGAATGCTGACTTCCGTTTCCTTCAGGATGTTCGTACATACGTTGAGGGTAAGATCGGTGAAGTTAAGTATGCTGACGACCTCATGAAGCGTATCATGCTCGCAAACAACAAGGACAAGGGCATGGAGTACGTAGAGAAGAACTACGAGGCTTCTATCAAGGAGCTCACTTGGAGCCTTGCTAAGAACCAGATCGTTGAGGCTCAGAAGATCAAGGTTGACGATGCTGACGTTAAGGCTGTTGCTATTGACGTTACTCGCATGCAGTTCGCTCAGTATGGTATGACAAGCGTACCAGAGGAGTACCTCGAGCAGTATGCTGAGGGGATGCTGAAGAACCGTGAGCAGGTTGACAACCTCGTTAATGCTGCTGTTGATCGCAAGCTTATGGCAGCCCTCAAGGATGTTGTGAAGCTCGACAAGAAGACTATCAGCTTCGAGGAGTTTGGTAAGCTCGATTAAGACACCCCCATACCCCTCCCATAAAGGGAGGGGAGTGGTTAGCTCTTTTCCCGAAAAGAAGAGCATATAAAGAAAAATCCCTTATTCTTTCGAATAAGGGATTTTTTGTATTTACCAACCGAAAATATCTGCGTGAGTGCCTGTTTCAAGGAACAAAAGCGTAAGTTGCTTGTCGTTCTGTTCCCAAGTCATTAGCCAATTGGGTTGGATGTGGCATTCCCATTGTCCTTTATGATCGCCTTTCAGTTGATGAGGACGATATTGAGGTGGTAAAGTGCCAGTTGTTCGCAACAAGAGTATGGCATCATAGATGAGCTGCATATTGAGTCCTCGCTTCATACAGCGCTTTAGGTCTTTGTCGAAGCGATTGGTAGTGGAGACATTATACATGGTTGGTGCGGATTTTTGAAAATGCCTCCTCACCAAGTATGCTCTTGAACATATCGTCCACAGAGTCATGGTGGGTTATTCGTCCGTTCTTGACATCATCCATTGCAGCCTTGTAGTGGGTTGTTTTGGTGATGTCCTCGACCTTGGAAGGTGTCTTTTGCACCTTCACGGAAGATACTCCCATCAGCATCTTGCATGCTTGCTTCACTTTTGAAACAAGATTCTCGTCTGGAACTTGTAATACTATTGTTGCCATATTTCTTTGTTATTAGAATGTCTAAGGTCTTTTGTTCTATTGGTGGGCACTTAGACCTCGTAATCCAAACACGTTCTGAGCACGGTGTAAGGTCTTACCTTGCCGTTGGCTACGGCAACGTGAGCAGGATGAACGGCATAGCCCTTGAGAGCCTCTGGACTTTCGAGTGTGCTATCGAGCATTACGTCACAGTTGCTTGAGTCAAGACGGCCGCTGATGTTTACCTTGCACTCAAGAAGACCAGGAACTTTACCAACAAGTCCTTCAAGACCTTCCTTGATACCTGCCTTTACATTTTCTTTCTCCTCGGCACTTAGTTCCTCAGAGAGTTTCCATAGGATGATATGCTTTACCATAATTGTTATATCTTTTTTATGTTAATGATTCTTTTGTGATGCCTATTTAGCTTCTATCGTAAGGAACGGATTTGAAACGGATTTGAAGCGAAGGAGGAGCGGACTTGCTTCTATGCCTTTGGCAGAGCCGGATATTTTCTTATCCAACCGTCAAGTCTTAGGCGCATAACGCCAAAGAATGCCTCTCCGAATATTCCGCCGTTCATCTTAGATACGCCTTCGCGTCTGTTGACGAAAATGACAGGAACTTCCTTGATCTTGAAGCCGATTTTGTAAGCAGTGAACTTCATTTCAATCTGGAAGGCATAGCCCTTGAAACGCACCTTGTCAAGCTCGATTGTCTCAAGCACCTTACGCTTATAGCACTTGAATCCTGCGGTCGTGTCGTGGACCTTGAATCCTGTGATGAATCTCACGTATTTTGAGGCGAAATAACTCATCAGCACACGACCGATAGGCCAGTTTACTACGTTCACGCCACTAACATATCGGCTTCCTATAGCCACATCGTAGCCCTCATCGTGACATGCAGAATAGAGACGAGGCACATCGTTAGGGTCGTGACTGAAATCGGCATCCATCTCGAAGATGTAGTCGTAGTTGTGCTCCAAAGCCCATTTGAAGCCTGTGATATAGGCAGTTCCGAGTCCCAGCTTGCCTGAGCGCTCTATAATGAAGAGTCTGTCCTTAAATTCCGTGTCTATGAGTCCGTGTACTATGCTTGCCGTTCCATCGGGAGAACCATCGTCGATAACGAGGATATGGAAGCATTTCTCCAAACCGAAGATTGCACGGATTATTTTCTCAATATTTTCCTTCTCGTTGTAAGTCGGAATTATGATTATGCTATCGCTCATTTGTTTTATTGTACTTCTTATCTGTGTGGTAATGTGCCACGTACACTTTCAAAATGCAAAGTTAGTAAATTCCGTTAATTTATCAAAACTTTTTTGGTATTTTGTCTTATTTTATTCTTATATTAATAGATTTTTTGTTAACTTTGCACTCGAAAATTAAAACGTGCACCAGTTTTTTATAAACTGACACGCACTATTTTCTTCGTGCGAGAAAGCACTCGAAAATTAAAACGTGCACCAGTTTTTTAAAGAAAACGGACACGCACTTTTTGCTTCGTGTAAAACTGCTATGCACGTTGCGCTTCGATTTACAATGGAAATACAGAAGTTATTATCCCATTATGCCAAGCAACCGCAGTTGAAGGCGTTGGCAAAGGCACTTGACAGTAAGCGAATCAAGACCGTAAATATTGATGGTCTTGCGGGTTCTTCGTGCCCTTTAGTGTTTGCTTCCATTGCAAATCGCATAGATTCTCCTGTTGTTTTTGTTCTCAGAGATGCCGATGAGGCAGGCTATTTCTATCATGACTTGATGCAGTTGGGCGCACCAGCACTCTTCTTCCCGTCAAGTTATAGGCGTGCTGTAAAATACGGCCAGAGAGATGCCGCTAATGAGATTCTCCGTACAGAGGTTCTCTCAGCTCTTTCATCGTTTGGTAAACCAAAGGACGGTTTACCAAACGATGACGGCGATTCAGAGGAAGCCTCCGGCTCTTCCCTCTTCATCGTTACTCATCCTTCCGCCCTTGCAGAAATGGCGGTGGATAAGACGATTCTCGATGACCGCACGATACATCTTTCCGTTGGGCAACGCATAGATATAACCGACGTTCAGCATCAGTTGCGCGACCTCGGTTTCCGTATGCAGGATTATGTATATGAGCCGGGACAGTTTGCTGTTCGTGGAAGCATCCTCGATGTATATTCATTCTCAAACGACCTGCCTTTCCGTCTTGATTTCTTTGGTGATGAAATTGAGACGATACGCACGTTCCAGATTGAAGATCAGCTTTCTGCCGACAGACGCAAGGAGATTGACATCGTGCCAGAACTTGCTACCGTCTCTGAGAAGAAAGTGCCTTTGACGGAGTTCTTGCCAGAAGGTAGTATGCTCGTAAGTCATGACATGGGCTTTGTCGTTGATGTCGTTGGCAAGACATTCGACGAGGGCTTCTCTTCACAGGCATTAAACGACAGAATGGCGGGTGCTACCGAACAGGAGCAGGACGAGATACGTCGTGAGATGAATGCCCAGATGAATCTTTGTCCGGCTTCACGCTTCAACCAGAGTATTGCTAAGTTCAAGCAGATTACAATCAAGGAGACCTCTGCACAAAAGGATGACAAGGACGTTTTTGACGCATCCTTCCATTTCTTCATGTCTGCCCAGCCGCTTATCCATAAGAACTTTGACCTCCTTTCGCAGACCTTTGAGGACTACATTCTTCAGAATTTTAAGATATACATTCTTTCTGATTCGCATAAGCAGGTAGAGCGTATCAAAAGTATTATTACCGCACCTGTTGCCGAATCACAGCGAGTAAGGGTTGATGCCGAGGCTATTGGCGAGATTTCAAAGACTCTTCACGAGGGATTCGTGGATAATGACCTTGGTCTTTGTCTCTTTACCGATCACCAGATTTTTGAGCGTTTCCATAAGTACAACCTCCGTACTCAGTCGGCTCGTGCAGGTAAGATGGCGCTCACGATGAAGGAACTTCAGGAAATGGAGCCAGGCGACTTTATCGTTCACGTTGACTACGGAATTGGTAAGTTCGTCGGACTGGTCCGTGTGCCTGTTGGCGACTCTTTCAAGGAGGTAATCCGTATTGTCTATCAGGGCAACGACAAGGTGGATGTGTCAATACATTCGCTCTATAAGATTTCGAAGTACAAGCGTTCTGATACGGGTGAACCGCCTCGTCTCTCTACTCTCGGTACTGGTGCGTGGGATCGTCTGAAGGAGAAGGCGAAGAAGCGTATCAAGGATATTGCCCGCGACCTTATCAAACTCTATGCAAAGCGCCGTCATGAGATTGGTTTCGCATTCTCGCAGGATTCATATCTCCAGCATGAGCTTGAGGGCTCTTTCCTCTATGAGGATACTCCTGACCAGATGAAGGCAACGGCTGAGGTTAAGGCTGATATGGAGAGCAAGCGTCCTATGGATCGCCTTGTGTGTGGTGACGTGGGCTTCGGAAAGACGGAGGTTGCCGTGCGTGCTGCCTTCAAGGCTGCTTGCGACTCAAAGCAGGTGGCTGTGCTCGTGCCTACTACGGTATTGGCTTTCCAGCATTACCAGACCTTCCGCGACCGTATGGCAAACCTCCCAGTACGAGTGGATTATCTCACTCGTGCTCGTTCGGCAAAGCATGTTAAGCAGATTCTCGCAGATCTTGCCGATGGTAAGATTGATATTCTCGTGGGTACTCATAAACTGATTGGAAAGTCTGTAAAGTGGAAGGATATCGGACTTCTCATAATTGACGAGGAACAGAAATTTGGTGTGTCAACGAAGGAGAAACTTCGTCAGTTGAAGACCAATATTGATACCCTTACCATGTCGGCTACTCCTATCCCTCGCACGCTTCAGTTCTCTCTGATGGGTGCTCGTGATATGAGTATCATGCGAACTCCGCCACCAAATCGCTATCCTATTCAGACAGAGGTTACAACGTTCTCTGTTGAGACTATCATAGACGCTATCAATTTTGAGATGTCGCGTAATGGTCAGGTGTATTTCGTAAACGACCGTATCTCTAATCTCGAGGAACTTGGTCGTCTTATTGAGAAGCATATCCCTGATTGTCGTGTGGCGATAGGTCATGGTCGTATGACTCCTGAGAATCTGGAGAAGATCGTGATGGGCTTTATGAACCACGACTATGATGTGCTGCTCTCCACCACGATTGTGGAGAATGGTATTGACGTGCCTAATGCCAATACTATCATTATTAATGATGCACATCGTTTTGGACTCTCTGACCTTCATCAGATGCGTGGTCGTGTTGGCAGAAGCAACCGTAAGGCGTTCTGCTATCTTATGGCTCCACCTCTTTCGTATCTCCCAACCGAATCACGCAGAAGACTTGAGGCTCTTGAAACCTTCTCTGACCTCGGCTCTGGTTTCAACCTCGCTATGCAGGATCTCGACATCCGTGGAGCAGGAAATCTGCTTGGTGCAGAGCAGTCAGGATTCATGGAGGATCTTGGCTATGAAACCTATCAAAAAATACTCTCTCAGGCTGTTAGTGAGTTGAAGAATGATGAGTTCCAGGATCTTTATGCTGATCAGATGGCAGAGGGCGAGCATCTGTCGGGTGAGGACTTTGTTGACGATTGTAACATAGAGTCAGATCTTGAGATGTACTTCCCTGATACATACGTTCCGGGTAGTTCTGAGCGTATGCTTCTCTATCGTGAGCTTGACAAAATTGAGACGGATGATGACCTCAACGCCTATCGTCAGAGATTGGAAGACAGGTTCGGTCCTGTACCTGCTGAAGGCGAGGAATTGCTTCAGGTTGTTATGCTTCGTCGTCTTGGTCGTTCTCTTGGTTGTGAGAAGATCATCCTCAAGCAGCACCTCATGCAGATGCAGTTCGTATCTCGTCAGGATAGCGTATTCTATAAGTCTGATGTCTTTGGCAGAATCCTGAATTATGTAGGTTTCCACCCACGCGCTTGCGACTTAAAGACCGTTGGTGGCAAGAACCGTCTTGTGGTCAAGATGGTTGACTCTGTAGGCTCTGCCGTTAAGATTCTGAGGAAGATGAAAAATCCTTAATAAATGAAAAATGAACAATTAAAAATGAAAAATACAAGTTACTTTTTCAAGTGAAGAATGTAACCTGTATTTTATAATTTTTCTTTTTTCATTTTATAATTTAAATACATGACTATTCTTTTAACCATTCTCCTATATTTCCTTCTCTTGACTCTCTACAGTCGCTTTGTAACTGGCAGAAAGTCGAGTAACGAGGCATTCTTTCGGGGTAATCGCAAGTCACCTTGGTATATGGTGGCATTCGGTATGGTAGGGGCAAGTATTTCGGGCATTACCTTTGTATCTGTTCCGGGCATGGTGATGAAGTCGGGAATGGCATATCTACAAACCTGCATAGGCTTCATCTTTGGATATATAGCCGTTGCTTTTATCCTACTCCCAATCTACTATAAACTCAATCTCACAACCATCTACACCTTTCTTCGTGACAGGGTGGGGCAGAGCGGCTACAAGACTGGTGCTTCTTTCTTTCTCCTTTCAAAAATGACGGGAGCGGCAGCACGATTCTATGTTGTCTGCATTCTTCTGAATGACTATGTGATAGCTCCTATGTGTCCTTCCGTAGATAAGGCTTGGCTATTTCCTGCTATCGTAATAGCTATGGTTGCCCTTATCTGGCTCTATACCAAGAGCGGCGGCATTAAGACGCTGGTGTGGACCGATACGCTCCAGACCGTCTGTATGTTTACGGCTCTTCTCCTTATCATCTATAATGTCATCACTTACCTCGGAATGAGCGTTCCGGAGGCTGCTCAGGCTGTTTGGGATTCTCCGATGGGATTGCATACTGTATCTTTCGATTTCGTCAGCATATTGTCTGGCGTTTTCATCGTTATCGTGATGACCGGACTTGATCAGGACATGATGCAGAAGAACCTTACTTGTCGTTCGCTTCGCGATGCGCAGAAGGATATGTGCAGCTATGGTGTGGCTTTCGTTCCTGCCAATCTGCTGTTCCTTTGCCTCGGTGTCCTTCTCGTTCTCTTGACCTCGAAGATGGGGATGGCTTTGCCCGCCTCTGGTGATGATCTGCTCCCTATGTTTGCCGCAACAGGAGTGCTGGGAATGCCTGTTGTCGTGCTCTTCATCATCGGAATCATGGCAGCCTCGTTCTCAAGTGCCGATTCTGCGCTTACCGCCCTCACCACCACCTATTGCGTGGATATCCGTGAGCGTGCTGATGATGAACGCCTTCGTCATCGTGTGCACATCGCTATGGCTGTTGTCTTTGCGCTCTGTATCCTTGCCTTCCGAGCATTCAATTCCACGAGTCTCATTGATGCCATCTACATCATGTGCTCTTACACCTACGGTCCACTCCTCGGATTGTTTGCCTATGCGCTGACCACTCCCCCGAAAACTTCATCCAACACCCAACACCCATCACCTAACACCCATCGCCTCACCCCTGTCATCTGCATAGCCTCACCCCTCATCTGCTATGCCCTTGACTATCTCTGCACTACCTACTTCTCATACCACTTTGGCTATGAACTGCTGATGATCAACGGTGCCTTGACCTATCTCGGTCTTCGTGTAATCAAAGCCTGAGCCCTTATGCCTCCGATGCAGGGAACGGACTTACAACGGATTTACAACGGTATTACATCGGACCTACTACCTAACACCTATCACCCAACACCCAAAGGCTGGCGCACGTCCTTCGGTTTGACGAGTGCAAAGTTACAACAAATTTCTTTGGAACGGAAAGTAATGCGTGAGAAAAAGATGTTAGGTTCGATAAAAGTTTGCTTTGTGTGTGTAATGCGTTGATACACAGACTGATATTTTCGGAATGTAAGCCTATCTAACATATAACCATTAGGTAAAACAGAGACAGGGGGTATGGTATCTATATCCAAAATAATAATATAATATATAATATATTATATTATTATTTTGAGGTTAGTAGTCGGGAGGGTGTGTCTGTCCCTGTTTTATCTAATGGTTATATGTTAGGTGCCATTCTGAGCCTCCTGTTGGGGGGTGCATCTAACATCTCTTGAAAAATGATAGTTTCATGATTGGTTATAAAACACGCTTTTTGTTTGTTTTTACTTACACGTAATACACGATTGGAACGGAATTTCTTTTCATTTCAATGTTTCTTGTATTCTTTTTTCATTATAACGCTGTGGTTTCAACCCACACTGTCTAATGAAAATAAGCATTATCGTTGATTTTAAGATGCCAAAAGTATGCCCGAAGCAGAGCTCCCTTTGCCAATTTACATATTATTTTTATCTGTTGGAACGAACCTAACATATAATTGTTAGGAAAAATACGGAGAGGGGGAGGGATATTATGTAGTTTAACGTCAGTTCGATGAATTAATCATATAGCAGCAAGCTGCAAAATCCACTGCGTGGGGCTACACGAGATTTGTCGAAGACCCACTGACCGTAGGGAAGTAATTTCCGTGAATTAACCGTGAATTTTTCGTAAATTTCTAAGCAAATGTATTGAATAAAGAAAAATTCACGATAATTTGCGGCTAATTGGCTTTCCCTTCGGCCGCCGAGCTGAACCTTCACGGATAATTCACGTAGCCAAGCGCAGCGTTTTTTTCGTCGAACTCACGTTAGTTATCAACTCACGTTCTTTAGACACAAAGCTTATGTCCGAAATGGACACAAGTTTTTAGCTGGGGTGAACGAAATTTTCTGTCAGGTTGGATAGTATTTTTCTCTATTCCCAATTTGGGAATGCAGGTTGTGGTATCATGAAAACCAAGGCACTGAATCAGGGCGGTGGTTTTAGCTATAATTCAATGATGATGACTCCGTGAAATACGGACTCATATAACATTTATCTGGGGTGGCAAATCACCACCTCTGCTAAAATAAAGTGCATTACTTCCCTACGGTCGGTAGGTCTGCGACAAATATCGATGAAAAAAAGGAAGCAGATACATCCGTTTCCCTTATCATGATTTGCGAGGGCTTAAATTTCAGCCGTCGCAGTCTTGAAATCGTCGAACTCACGTTAAATAGCTGACCAGACATTTTGTCTTGTCAGGTCTGAAGAGAATCTATGACGCTGAACGAATCGTTCACCGTCTTTCAAACCAACTGAATAACGTTTCGTTATTCAGTTGGAAGTAGATTTATACAAAAAAAGAGGGGGCTCGATAATAACGATCCCCCTCTTAGATTTATTATAAGATGGATTCTTATAGCTTGAACGGCAATTTTGCCTTGATATCCTTGCTGCTACTACCGATATAAGCCTTGAAAGTGCCCGGCTCAGCAACCCATTCGTGCTTCGTCTCGTCGAAGAACTTGAGATCATCTTCGGTAATGGTGAAGCTGATGGTTTGTTGCTCGCCTGGCTGAAGGAGAATCTTACTGAAGCCCTTCAACTCCTTTGTTGGGCGGATGACGCTAGCCTTGTCGTCGCCTACATAAAGCTGAACGACTTCCTTGCCGGCATATTTGCCTGTGTTCTTAATGCTAACAGTTGCCGTCCAAGTCTTGTTGCCGTTGTCCGTAATCTTTGCATCAGAATAGGCGAAGGAGGTGTAGCTGAGACCGTAACCGAATGGGAATACGACCTTTTGCTTCATAGTCTCGAAGTATCTGTAGCCTACGAGGACATCCTCGGCATATACCTGAACCTCGTTGCCCTTGCCCATGTGAGTCCTTGTATCCTTGCTTGAATTGATAGCTCCAACGGCATCAGCCTTGATCTTGATTTCCTTGAGCAAATCGACAGACTTAGGCTGTCCTTCCTTACCATACTGATACTTTTCAGGGAGGTTCTGAGGCTCAACACCAGGATAGGCATAGAGTCCGTACTTATGTGCTGGGTAGTCCTCAAGTTTCTCGGCGTATGAGAATACAGTCTTACCGCTTGGGCATACATCGCCACTAAGCACGTCGGCAAGAGCATGACCACCCTCGCTACCGAGATACCACGACTGCACAAGGGTGGTAATGTCCTTCAGCCAAGGCATTGCTACGGCATTTCCACTTGCTATGACGGTAATCATCTTCTTCTTGGTAGAAGCAAGGGCAGAGATGAGGCGATCCTGATTGAAAGAGAGGTTGAAGCCAAGGCGGTCGCCACCCTCGCAATCCTCAAAGTGGTTCTTGTTAAGACCACCGATATAGATGATGAGGTCTGCGTTCTTTGCCTTTTCAAGAGCGTCATTATAGAGGGAATCCTCTACGGACTTAGCTATCTCGATGATGCCGGCATAGAAACTTGGACCAGATTTGTAGCCCTCTGCGTATGTGATGTTCCAGTTCTTGAAGCGTTCTTTCAAACCTCTCAACGGACTAACCTCGTCCTTTGGCTTCAGCTCAGAAGAACCACCTCCGGCACAAAGCGGACGAACGGCATTCTCGCCAACTACGAGCACGTTCTTATAGTCGCTCTCCTTGATAGGCAGGAGCTTAGAGTCATTATCCTTCTGAACGAGATTGTCATTCTTCAGCAGAACGATACCCTCACGAGCAATTTCACGAGCAGCAGCTAGGTGTTCTGGAGAGTTCAGACTACCGAAAGGTTTCTTTGTGTTCATGGCTGTCTGGAATATCAGTTTCAGCACACGACCAGCCTTGTCATTAACCACTTCCTCGCTAATCTCACCCTTCTGAGCCATCTCGTAATAGGCATTTCCGAGGTAGTAGTCGTCATAGCCGAAACCCTCTGCCTGAGAAGAGAGACCGTTGGTGTAAGAGCCCATCTCGATGTCAAGACCATAGAGAGCAGCCTCCTTAGTGTCGTGGGTAGCACCCCAGTCGGAAATGTTAGCACCCTTATAGCCCAGTTCCTTCTTTAGAATGTCGTTGATGAGGTATGGGTTATGGGTATTGTGCACGCCCTTATATCGGTTGTAACTACCCATGATGCTCCAAGGATCAGCCTCCTTGATAGCCATAGCGAAAGGCTTGAGATAGATTTCGTACAAGGCTCTATCAGAAACCTTCACATCCACATGACCTCTGTACTCCTCCTGATCGTTGAGGATATAATGCTTTATACAAGCTGCCACACCATTCTTCTGGAGGTTCTTGATGTATGGAATTGCCATAGTGCCAGAGAGATATGGGTCTTCGCCCATGTACTCGAAGTTACGGCCGTTGAGCGGCGTGCGATAGATGTTCACGCCAGGGCCAAGGAGAATGTCCTTCTCTCTGTAACGAGCCTCTTCACCCACGTTTTTGCCATATTTTGCAGCCATTTCGGGATTCCAGGTTGCAGCCAGACAGGTGAGGGCAGGGAAGGCGGTACAGTAGTCGTTAGTCCAGCCTGCGTGTGCCCAGTCGTTCCAGTTTATCTCCATACGAACGCCATGAGGGCCGTCGCTCATGTAAAGCTCAGGTATGCCTAATCGCTCGCAACCCGGACTTGTGAACTTACTTTGTGCGTATGATAGTCGGCACTTCTCCTTTAGTGTCATGCGTGAGAGGGCATCCTTCACCCTTACGTCAAGCGAAAGGCTTTCGTCCTGATAGGGGAGGAGAGACTGGGCATGTGCGCCGGTCAGGGTTATTGCTAATGCTGATATGATAAATAATTTCTTCATAGAAGTCCTAAATTATAAAATGAAAAGTGAAAAATGAAAAATACAATATAGTATTTTGGGGTATTGGCATTACAGAAAAGTGTAATCTGTATTTTTCATTTTTCATTTTTCACTTTTCATTTAAATTTTTGTTTCTAACTTTGTTCCATTATACTTCACCACAACACCTTCGGCTTCAGGGTTATATCCCTGTGCCTTGGTCTTGCTTACTGGGACGATAATGAAAGTTCTTTCCTTGAGCATTCCTGGGAACTCGCCAACTCGGTCGCCAATAGTGAGGGTCTTTTTAGCCTCGTTATAGGTGAACTTGATGTTTGAGTAGCGACCAGCCTCGTAGCCGTAGTTCTCGCCCTCGTCCTCGTAGAGATTGAATTCGCCATTCTTTCCCTGATAAACGAACAGACGGATGGTCTCGTCCTTCTTCTGGGCAACATATTCCTTTGCCTCGCCAATAGGGATGATGCTACCAGCCCTTACGCAAAGTGGGATGTGACTGTATGGGGCATCGAGAACCTTTGTCTCACCACCATTACTGATAACCTTGCCTGTGAAGAAATCGTACCAGATATTGTTCTTTGGGAAATAAACCTTGCGGCTTCTCTCACCATATTTATAGACTGGATTGACCATAATTGCAGGACCGAACATAAACTGATAGGCGATGTTGAGTACGTTCTTATCCTTGCCGAAATCCATCACCATAGGGCGCATCATAGTGTAGTCCTTGAAATGAACGTCGGCTGCAAGAGAGTAGATGTAAGGCATGAGGCGGTATCTCATATCCATACAAGCGGTAATAGCCTTGTAGGTCTCAGTTCCTTCTGGTGCGATATTCCAAGGCTCGCGGAATGGGAACTGTCCGTGAACGCGATACATAGGGGCGAACATACCCATCTGATGCCATCTTACGTTGAGCTCACGCCAGTCTTTGAGGTCGGCATTCTCCACGCCAGTCTTATCAAATTCGTTCTGAGCCTCCTGATACCTCTTCTCAACGGAGAAACCGCCGATATCCTGACTCCAATAAGGAACGCCAGAGATAGAGAAGTTAAGTCCGGCTGTAATCTGAGCCTTCATATCCTCCCAACGAGTGCCGATATCACCGCTCCAAGTAGCTGTGCTGTATCTCTGCTCAGAAGCAAAGCCGTTTCTTGTCAACAAGAACACGCGCTTGTTCTCAGGAGAGAACTTGTTGCCAAAGCCACGCTGATCCCAGTTTGTATTGTCCTGAAGCCATTGTGTAGAGTGCGTGTCGCCCTCCTTCTCAATAGCCGTCTCGTATGCTCTCTGACCATCATAGATAGCCTCTGCATTAACGATAGAGTAGGCGTTGAAATACTCGTCGGAAGAGCCGTATTTGGTAGGACCGCAAAGCAGTTTTCGATACTCCATATCGGTACAGT
>Ga0256407_10000591_pt1 | contig 84743 bp, 73 predicted proteins | sample RumenRJG_04DNA_FD_193489 | JGI IMG/M metagenome (GOLD analysis project Ga0256407, IMG submission 193489) | Bovine rumen microbial communities from Lethbridge, Alberta, Canada - RJG_04 | ecosystem: Host-associated > Mammals > Digestive system > Stomach > Rumen | place: Canada: Alberta... | reverse complement strand
AGGTGTGGTAGAATAGTGGTGATCCATAGCAATCCTCCGGTTTTGTTTTTGTTAGCACCAAACATTCTACCAGAGACGCTATGGATTTTTTATATGAAATTGTTCAACTTGATTTTACAATCGGCCAACTGATAAAATTCGGACCCGAAAGAATTATTGCGGATGCAGGTTACAAAGTGCCTGCAATTGCAAAGCTTCTCTTAGATGATGGTGTTATCCCGGTCTTTCCTTACAAAAGACCTATGACGAAACCAGAGTATTTTCCGAAACGCGAATACGTTTACGATGAGTTTAATGACTGCTATATATGCCCTGAAAATAAAATATTAGACTACAAAACGACAAACCGGGAAGGGTACAAAGAATACAAAAGCAGACCATGGCACTGTGCCAATTGCCCCAATCTTCATAAGTGCACGGAAAACAAAGAACATGTTAAAACGGTAACCCGGCATATCTGGGAACCTTACATGGAAATATGGGAAGATATCCGCCATACGAAGGGGATGAGGGAATTGTATCAGCTGCGAAAAGAAACCATTGAGAGAGACTTTGGAACCGCAAAAGAGTTCCACGGTATGAGATACACACAATTAGTTGGAAAGCCTCGCATGGAAATGAAAGTGGGGCTAACCTTTGCATGCATGAATTTAAAGAAATTGGTGCGAACTCTAAAGCACCTTGGAATAACTCCAATAAAGAACACAAGGAAGACGCAAGTAGTGGCGGCCTGAGAGGGCTAGCCACTATGTTTTTGATATATATCTTCCAAACAAAGACAAAATCGGATTTTGGTGTTTCCCAAAATCCGATTTGTCTACGGTCTGAGAGCCTGACTCCCGTCAGGCTCTTTTTTGTTATGCCTTTACAATCCCAGTTCCTCGATGTCCCGGATGAGCTCCTTCTGGCGCTCGTAGAACATGAGTTCCTGGTTGTGGTCGAAGTACTCCTTGCAACCGTAGCGGCTGATGAAACTCGAGGAGTACAGGTTCGTGGTCAGCTCGGTGACGATGATGAGCATCTCGTTGCCGTTGTCGAAGGCGGTCTCCGCGAACTTGAAGAGGTTCGAGAGTTCGTCGCCGGTCTTCGCCGCGAGTTTCTTCAGAGAGTCGTTCTCCTTTTTGAACTCCTCCTGGAGGATCGCATACAGGGCGTCGCCGTCAGCCGGGTCTGCAACGCGGGCGGTTGCAAGCATCTTCTCTACGATGTTCGCGGCGCGGTAGGCATAGATGCTGTCCTCTTCGGAGGCCTGACGGCTCCGGCGGGCAGTCGTGCTGTTCATGCGCAGCTTCTCAACGCACTGGGTCAGGACCGCGACGCCCTGCTCCGCGTTGCCGTCGGAAATGGCGGCCTTGTGGGCCTTCAGCTCCTGGACGACGACACGCATGGTCTGCTCGCGGTCAAAGACTTCGTGGAAGCCGTTGCCAACATGTTCGAGCAGGAGGCCGATGACGGTGAGCCGCTCATCGAAGCGGGCCATCTTCGCACGCTCGACGATTTCCTCGGAGATGTCGCCGGCGAGGATCTTGTCGATCTGGTAGTCGGACTTGTATTTGTTGTAAAGGTCGTAGTAGATCGCGAACTCTTCCGCAATGCGGTTGTTCTGCAGGTACTGTCGGACGAGGTCCACGGTCACGGGGAACTCGTGCTGTTCATAGAGATAGATGATATCGGACAGGTCTTCCCAGCCGCGGGCCGTGACGAACGTTTTGCCGTCGACGGTGGTCTGGACGAGGTAGAAGTCCGCGTTCTTGATGGACAGGTACGTCGTGATGGCCGGATGCACCTTGGCCTCATAGGCATACTCTTTCCAGGCGGCGAAGTCGGGCTCGATGTCGACCCGTTTCAGGCGGTCCCAGGTGACGATGTCGAACTCGCGGACCGAGTTGTTGTACTCGGGCGGGTTGCCGGCCGTGACGACGACCCAGCCGTCGGGGATGCGGTGCATGCCGAACGTCTTGAACTGCAGGAACTGCAGCATGGACGGAGCCAGCGTCTCCGAGACACAGTTGATCTCATCGAGGAACAGGATGCCTTCCTTCTTCCCCGTGCGCTCCATCTCCTCGTACATGGAGGAGATGATCTCGGACATGGTGTACTCCGACACACGGACGTTCTGTCCGCCGTAGACCTTGTCCGCGATGAACGGAAGGCCCAGGGCACTCTGACGGGTGTGGTGGGTCATGGAGTAGGAGACGAGGGCAATGTCCAGTTCGGACGCGATCTGCCCCATGATGGCGGTCTTGCCGATGCCGGGAGGGCCCATCAGGAAGATGGGACGCTGCCGTTCGACCGGGATAACGTAGTCTCCGATCTCGTTGCGGGTCAGGTATGATTTGACGGTGAATTTCACCTGCTCTTTGGCTTCTCGGATATTCATACTAAATCGTCTTCCTCCAGTACCAGTTTGATGGCCCACGGGGGCACTTCGGGTTCATAGGATTCTTCGCGAATGAAAACAAACGCGGTGTCATAGGGCGGTTTGCGCTTCGGGAACGTGCCATAGCCGTCCGTGAAGTAGATGAGGCCCTTGAGCTTCCGGAATTTTTCCTCTTCCATCAGCTTGTTCACATATTCGAAGGCCGGCCGGAAGTCCGTTCCGCCCTTTCCTTTCAGGTTCAGGTTGGCGATGTACTGCTCCAGCTTCGAGACATCGTCGATGAAGGTAACCTCCTGGACCTCCATATCCGCCTGGATGAGGTACAGGTTGACCTTCGAGAAGAAGTTCTCGGACGCCTTCAAAAGGTTGTAGGTCTTCTGCATGAACTTCTGGATGAGGTCGCCGCTCGTGGATGCGGATGTGTCGATGACGATGGCGAAGTCCCGGATGCGGTTGACCTCTTTGTACTCGAGGGGTTCGATGAGGGGCATATCACCATAGAGTTCGAGGCCGTAGGTGTAGAAGACCGTGTCGAACTCGTCGTCGTTGATCATGATCTCTTCGCCGAGGACGCAGAATTTGCGGAGGAACGTCGAATAGTCATACCGTTCTCTGTGGAGCTCCTTGAGCTCCATCAGCATGGCGCTGGACTCGGAGCCCGCCTTTTTCGAAGACGTCTCCATGTCCACCTGGACGCGTTTGGAGATGTCCTCCCACTCCTGTTCCTTCTGAGACTTGTCGTCTCCTCCGCCGTCGTCCTGGGGCGGCAGGTCTTCCGTGGGGTCGTGCTCCGGTTTCTCCTGCTGCTGCGGGTTGTTCACCGGACCCGGCGTGTCGCTGGGCTCGTGGAAGTACCAGAGGTCGTGTTCGTCCGCCTTGAAGAACTTCCGGAGCGTCTTGATCTCTTCGATGTCCTTGTCGCTCTCGAGGAGCCAGCGGTAGATGCGCTCCGCCGTCAGCGTCCGGAACGGGAAGTTCAGGGACTGCAGGACTTTCTTCTGGGAGATCTCCCGTTCGCAGTGGAAGCAGTCGAGGTTCTGGTCGTTGATGAGGTTCTCGACCGCGATGTCGACCGCAAGGTCCCAGTACTCCTGTTTCACCGCTTCATGGATGAAGGCGTGCTGGAAGATGCAGTGGAGGACCACATGGAGGAGGTCTCTCGCGACGACGGTTTTCTCCTGCTGGTATTCATGGATCAGGAATTCCGGTTCATAGAAGAGGAACCGGCCGTCCGTAGCAAGGGACAGGGCACCCGGCACCGGCATGAGTTTGAACACCGCGGAGTCGAGGTAGCGCATGTTCACAACGATGGTGCTCCGGGACAGGATGATGATCCGTCGGGCGATCCGGTCGAGCCGCGCCTCTTCCTCGGTCATCTCAGGTTCCTGGAACCCTTTCGAGGTTTGTTCTGCCATGGAGTCTGCTCCTTACAGTTCGAATTCGTCGGTGGGGTCTTCATAGCCGCCGGACACGTTCCGGTGGTTCATGAGGACGGCTTTCGCTTTCACATTGCCTTTCCTGTTGGCATAGTCGAATACTTCATCGAAGCAGGCGTCGATCTCGTCCTGCAGGAACGAGAAGTTCAGGACTTTGTGGAGCATGGCATCGTTGTCGATGTCCACGAAGAGTTTGAGCGCCTGTTTCGTATATCGCTTCAGATAATTGATGAGAACACTGCTCTGCAGGTCGTCGCCGAGCATGCCGACGGCCATGTGGAGTTTGTCTTCGAAGCGGGACGTGTTGAGGAACAGTTCCTCGGCCACCGCCGGGTCCTGGTTCGTGAACCGGACCTGGTTCAGGGTCTTGCAGCCCTCGAAGAGGTTGCTGCCCTGGACTTCCAGGGACTGCGGGATGGTGACGTCGGTCAGGTTGATGCACCCGTAGAAGGCGCCCCGGCGGATACCGTCGACGGACTCCGGGATGACGAGAGTCGTCAGGCCGGTACAGCCGTCGAACGCCCGCTCCTTGATGGTCTGCAGGTGTTCCGGCAGTTCGACATGTTTGAGCGCGGTGCAGTCTTTCAGGACACCGTACTCGAGGGACGGCAGGTCTCTGGGGAAACGGATCTCGCTCATAGACGTGCAGCCTTCGAACGCCCAGCCCTTGAGGTCGGTGACGCTTTCCGGGATGACCACGTGGTCGAGCTTCGTGCAGCCCTTGAACGCGAGGGCGCCGATGGTCTTCAGGTTCGGCGGGAACTCGATGCTCTCAAGGGACGTGCACTCGGCAAAGGCCACCGATCCGATGGCGGTCAGCGTATTCGTAAAGGTGATCTTTTTCAGGTTCGTGCAGCCCTTGAAGGCCCAGTCGCCGATGTTGTGGACGCTCTCCGGGAACACCAGTTCCTCGATGTCCGTCCGGTCGGTATAGGCGTAGGGCTTGACTCTGCGGGTGCCCTCCAGCACATACAATACGTTTGCCATATGGGTCTTCCTCTCTGTCATCAGCCGACGGCCGGGAATGCCTTTTCGACGGCTTTGGAGATCTTGTTGAAATCTTTCTCAGTGAGGCCGGCATTCTTCTGGGAACCGTCCGCGAAGAACACGCCGAGCAGGTAATAGTCTTCCATCTTGATGCAGACCGCATCGGCCACGCCGCGACCGGTGCTGGTTTCCGCGTTCTCGGTGTTGTCCGTGTTCTGGGCAAGGTTGCCGCCGAGGTAGTCTGCCGTACGGGAGACGAGCTCATCGACCACTTCGAGGTCCTTGCCGGAGCTGGTCTTGAACTTCAGGAAGATGCATTTGCGCTTCTTGTCATAGGCTTTCTTGACGCGGGTCGGGATGTTGTAAAGGTCCTTGACCTCGCCCGCCTTCATGAGCGCGTAGCAGTACTTGGTGCCGGTGGCAGCCGGGAAGAACCCGGTGTCCCAGGTGTGCTTGTAGGAAGCGACATCGTCGTTCATGTTGAAGTTCTCGAAGTTGCCGTAGGTGATGTCAGAACCGACATCGACATGGTACCAGTTCTCGTCATCGAGCTGGACCATGTTCCAGGCATTGGTGAATGCGGTGTCGTGGACGACCTTGCAGGGGATCTCGAGCATCTCCATGAACATCCGGAACGTGGTGGCAAAGCCGACGGGGACGCCGGTGCCGGTCTTCAGAACACCATAGGGCTCATCGATCTGCGAGGACGAGACGGGGATGTTCACCTGAGAGGTCTCCGCCATCTCAAGGTTCTTGCACATCCAGTTGTAGACGGCCTTTTCCTTCTGGAAGGTGGTCATGTCCTCTTTGATGATGTTCTTCAGGGTGGCAGAGGCCAGGTCGAGGACCTCTTTCTGCTTGGCGTCGAGGCCGGTCGAGCGGTCGGCGAGGTACGCCTTGGAAATGGCCTGCGTGGAACGGACTGTGTAAAGGTCCGAAATGGTGACGTCGTCTTCCTGGGTCTCGCCGCTGACGATACCCATACGGGAAACGGCCAGCTGCAGGTCCGAGCCGATGCTGTCGAACTTCGCGACCTTGATGCCGACAAAAATGCTCATGATAGCGGCAAGCAGGCTCAGCACGAGACAGGCCGCGATGAGTTTCAGGGAAAGGTCGCTCGCCTTCTGGGAGCCCGCCTTCGGCATCTTGTCCTGGAAGGAATCTGCGGATGAAATGGTTTTTTTAGCCATGGTATATCCTCCGATAGGTTCAAAAAAATCATGGAAATTATCTTATTAATTATACTATATCTGCCTCTCCAATACTATAAAAGGTTTTCAAATGATTCTCCGAATGTGTCTCACGAAACGGGCCCTGTGTAAGCCCTTTACAGACATTTTTCACAAAAAACGGTGTTGACACCACCGCGCTAAAGTGGTAAAGTAGGCTCAACAAATTTCATATTTGTCACAAACCGACGACTCAGAGTGAGTAGGCACGGGAAACTTTTTCAGAGAGCTGCCGATGGTGGGAATGCAGCAAAGGGCACCGATGTCGAATGGACTGAGGAGGGCGGCCGGAAACCGGGAGACCGGAAGTATGGGCCGACGGGAACTCCCGTTACAGAGTCAGACCTGTGTTGGCAGGTCGAAGAGGTGGGCGATTCATCGCCAACCCGGGTGGCACCGCAGAAGCAGACGCTTTTGTCCCGGAGGAAACAGATTCCGTGGACGAAGGCTTTTTTTCATGCCTTTTCCACAAGTACCTCAAAGAAAGGATGGTTTCAACATGAAAACCGCAGCTGACAACAACATCCCTTACAAAGTGTATCTTGACGAGTACCAACTCCCGAAGGCATGGTATAATGTCCGGGCCGACATGAAGAACAAGCCCGCGCCCCTTCTGAACCCCGGCACCATGGAGCCCATGACCGCCGAGGAACTGTCCGCGGTCTTCTGCGAAGAGCTCATCGCGCAGGAACTGGACAATGAAAACCGCTACATCCCGATTCCCCAGGAGATCCGCGACTTCTACAAGATGTACCGTCCGTCTCCCCTCGTCCGCGCCTACTGCCTGGAAGAAAAGCTCCAGACCCCGGCGAAGATCTACTACAAGTTCGAAGGCAACAACACCTCCGGCTCCCATAAACTGAACTCCGCCATCGCGCAGGCCTACTATGCCAAGAACCAGGGCCTCAAGGGCGTCACGACCGAGACCGGTGCCGGCCAGTGGGGCACGGCCCTCTCCATGGCGTGTGCGTACCTCGGCCTCGACTGCCAGGTCTACATGGTCAAGGTCTCCTATGAGCAGAAACCGTTCCGCCGCGAAGTCATGCGCACCTACGGCGCTTCGGTCATCCCCTCCCCGTCCGACACCACTGAGATCGGCCGGAAGATCCTCGCCGAGAACCCCGGCACCACCGGTTCCCTCGGCTGCGCCATCTCGGAAGCCGTCGAGGCGGAAGTCAAACAGGAAGGCTACCGTTATGTCCTCGGTTCCGTTCTGAACCAGGTCCTCCTGCATCAGTCCGTTATCGGTCTCGAGACCAAGGCGGCGCTCGACAAGATCAACGTCAAACCCGACATCATCATCGGCTGCGCCGGCGGTGGCTCCAACCTTGGCGGTCTCATCGGCCCCTTCATGGGCGAGAAGCTGAGAGGCGAAGCGGACTACCGGATCATCGCAGTCGAACCCGCCTCCTGCCCGTCTCTGACGAGAGGCAAGTTTGCTTACGACTTCTGCGACACCGGTAAAGTCACCCCGCTCGCGAAGATGTACACCCTCGGTTCCGGCTTCATCCCGAGCGCCAACCACGCCGGCGGTCTCCGGTACCACGGCATGAGCCCGGTCCTGTCCCAGCTCTACCATGACGGTTACATCGAGGCCGTTTCGGTCGAACAGACAGCTGTCTTCGAAGCCGCGGAGCTCTTTGCCCGCTGCGAAGGCCTCCTGCCCGCTCCGGAATCCTCTCACGCCATCCGCACCGCGATCGACGAAGCCATGAAGTGCAAGGAGACCGGCGAAGAGAAGACCATCGTCTTCGGCCTCACCGGTACCGGTTACTTCGACCTCGTCGCCTACCAGCAGTTCAACGACGGCGTCATGAACGACTATATCCCGACCGACGAAGAACTCGCGAAGTACGCCGAGACCCTTCCCCCGCAGCCGGAAGAATAAACAGGACTGCGATCCCTCTAAATACTATCCTCTTTTACAAATTCTTTCTCAAAACACAACAGGAAAGCCCCGACCGAATGGTCGGGGCTTTTTTGTCGGATCGGACCACCTTACGCGTGGTACAGTTTCGTCTTTTCGTAGGTCGGCTCACAGGTGAAGTTGACACCGAGCTGTTTCAGGATCCGCTCGTCGACAGACGACAGGATGACGGACGAGTGGAACTCGCAGCCCTTCAGCTGGTCGAGCTGATCGAGGGCCAGTTTCGTGTTCTCGTCGGTCTTCGCGCAGATGGTGAGGGCGATGAGGATCTCGTCGACATGGAGCCGCGGGTTGTGGTCTCCGAAGTGGTCGAGCTTCAGCTGCTGGATGGGCTCGATGATCTCGGCGGAGATGAGGTCGATCTCATCCGGGATGCCGGCGAGTTTCTTCAGCGAGTTCAGCAGCATGGCGGAGGTGGCGCCGAGGAGCGACGTCGTCTTGCCGGTGATGATGGTGCCGTCCGAGAGTTCGATGGCGGCGGCCACGCCTCCGGTCAGTTCGGAGACCGTGTTGGCAGCGGCGACGACCGGACGGTCTTCCGGACCGATATCGCACTGTTCCATGAGCAGTTCGATCTTTTCGACCGCCTCCTCGGTCCCGTTGCCGCGGCGCTCGTCGGCCATGGCGGTGTAGTACCGGCGGATGATCTCCTGTTTGGAGGCTTCACAGACAGCGTCATCGTCAAAGATGCAGTAGCCGGCCATGTTGACGCCCATGTCGGTGGGCGATTTATACGGACTCTCGCCGTAGATCCTCTTGTAGATACCGTTCAGGACCGGGAAGATCTCGACGTCGCGGTTGTAGTTGACGGCGGTCTCGCCGTAGGCTTCGAGGTGGAACGGGTCGATCATGTTGACGTCGTTCAGGTCGGCCGTGGCGGCCTCGTAAGCGAGGTTCACCGGATGCTTGAGCGGGATGTTCCAGATGGGGAACGTCTCGAATTTCGCATAGCCGGCGTCCACGCCCTTCTGGTGCTCCTGATAGAGCTGAGAGAGACAGACGGCCATCTTCCCGCTGCCAGGGCCGGGAGCGGTGACGACGACCAGGGACTTCTTCGTCTCGATGTACTCGTTGCGGCCGTAGCCCTCGTCCGAGAGGATGAGCGGCACGTTGCTCGGGTAACCGGCAATCGGATAGTGCCGGTAGACTTTGATGCCAAGGGATTCGAGCCGCTTCTGATAAGCGACCGCTTTGTCCTGGCCGGCAAACCGGGTCAGGACGACCGAGGACACGTTGAGGCCGTAGGAACGGTAGGCGTCGATGAGGCGCAGAGCATCCATATCGTAGGTGATGCCGAGGTCTCCCCTCTTTTTGTTCTTTTCGATGTCGCCGGCGTTGATGACCATGACGACTTCCGCGTCGTCCTTCAGCTGGGCGAGCATCCGCAGCTTACTGTCCGCCTCGAAGCCGGGCAGTACGCGCATGGCATGGTAATCGTCAAAGATCTTCCCGCCGAACTCGAGATACAGCTTGCCGCCGGTGCTCTCGATGCGTTCCTTGATGTGGGAAGACTGCAGTTTCAGATATTTTTCGTTGTCGAATCCGATCCTGGACATAAAAGCCTCCTGTTTCCGCTTTTCTCTTTCTTTTTCAACTCAATAAGTTTACCGCAAACCGTATTCCTTTGTAAATAAGAAATCGCCCGAAACCGAACGGTTCCGGGCGGTTTTTTGCAGTGATCGAAGATCGTAGGACTCAGGCGTCCTTGTGGACGGGTTCCTCGTGCAGTTTTTCGATTGCCTCCTCTTCCAGTGTGGCCTCGATATCCGCTCTCTGGAAGATCGGACGGAAGATGGTATGGATCAGGAACGCGAAGATGCCGGCGGCGACACTGAAGAGCGCGCCCATCTTGGCGGCACCCTGGATGGCGATGTCGGTATAGGCGGCATTCGTCACGAAGAGCGCGACGGTAAGGCCGGTACCGCCGACGATGCCGGCGACGATGACGTCGAGGTTCGACATGCCCTTCGGCAGACCGAACTTGAAGCCGTGGCCAAAGATGAAGGTGAACAGCGAGATGCCGAACATCTTGCCAACGATGAGCGAGATCATGACGATGAACGTCAGGGCGCTCATGACCGAGAAACGGACACCGGCCATGGAGAAGCCGAAGAAGAACAGGCCGTAGTCGACGATGGGGCCGACGTTGTGTTCGAACTTCGTGAGGGTCGTCTCTTTGCCGAACTTTTCAAGAGCTTCGAACTCTTTCTTGCTGTTCGGAAGGAACGGGACGACGAAGACGAGGGAAAGCGCCGGGGAAACACCGGTCTTGAACAGGCCGAGCCAGCAGAGGATGCCGGCGACCAGGATGTAGGGCCAGTAGGTCTTGACCTTCAGTTTCCGGAACAGGAACGCGACCAGCATGCCGGCCAGGACCAGCAGCAGGAAGATCGGGCGGATCGGCTGTCCGGGCGTCGGGTAGAAGATGGCGATGATGGCAAGGACGATGGCGTCATCGGCGACAGCCAGCAGGAGCAGGAAGCTGACGGCAGGATGGTCCTTGCCGAAGACCAGCTTCGCGAAAAGCCATGCCAGTGCGATATCGGTGGCGGTGCAGATGCCCCAGCCGTTGGACCAGTCCGGATGACCGAAGAAGTGGTTCAGGAGCAGGAACAGACCTGCGGGGCCAAGGACGCCGCCGAGAGTGGCCATCAGAGGCGTGACCGCTTTCTTGATGGGGTTGAGAGCGCCTCCGGGAGACAGTGCATGGACGATCTCGATGCCGGCGGTCCCAAAGAAGAACACCATGAAGACGTTCTCGACGAACCAGGCGAACGTGAACTTGCCGAAGAACAGATGCTCCTCGATCCAGTACTCATACCAGTGCGGTGCCGCGTTCGCGACGATCAGCGCAACGATGACACCCAGGATCAGGGGGATGGAGTAAGCGCGGATGATATCGTTCGAGATATGGCTCCACTTACTCTGGGTTTTTGTGTTACTCAATCTTGTCACCTCTCAAAAGGATATGTATATATTAAGGTTTCTCGCAAAACTTTGCAATGGGAAGCGCAAAAAAACGGAATACATTTTACATTTAATGTCAAAGAGAACGGGAAGACCAACGCCTTTCTGTCCTTTTTTTCTTTTCGAAATTGGCACTTTTCAAAGGAACACATTGGCGATATACTGTCTGCAGCATCAGATAAAAAGGAGCAGCATCATGAAACGCGTACTGACCATCCAGGACATCTCCGGCGTCGGCAAATGTTCCCTGACGGAAGCCCTCCCCATCATCTCGGCGGCCGGCATCGAATGTGCCGTCCTCCCCACCACGGTCCTCTCGACCCACACCGCGTTCGAGGGGTTCACGTTCCATGACCTCACGGAGGACATGCCCGGCATCGCGGACCACTGGGCCGCCCTCGGGCTCGAGTTCTCCTCCATCTACACCGGCTACCTCGGCAGCATCCATCAGGTGGAACTCGTCGAGGAGATCATCGACCGGTTCCGCAAGGAAGACACGCTGGTCGTCGTCGACCCCGCCATGGCGGACAACGGCAAACTCTACGCGGGCTTCGCACCGGAATTCGTCGGGGCGATGAAAGGTCTCTGCTCTAAAGCGGACGTCGTCGTCCCGAACATCACCGAAGCGTCGTTCTTACTGGGCGAGGAGTACATCGCCGAAGGGTATTCGGAAGAATATGTGAAGCGGCTCCTGAAAGAGCTCACAGACCTCGGTCCCCGCTATGCGGTCCTCACCGGCGTGTCCTTCGAAGATGATCAGCTGGGCGGCGCCGCCTACGACAAAGAGACCGACAAGTACTTCACCTACTTCACCCACAAGGAGCAGAAGTCCTTCCACGGCACCGGAGACCTGTTTGCCTCGGCCCTCGTCGGCGCGCTGGAAAACGGGTTTTCCATCGAGGACGGCATCCGCATCGCCGCGGAGTACACGCTGTCCTCTCTCCAGGCCACGCTGAAAGACCCGGAAGGCCGCTGGTACGGCGTCAACTTCGAGGAGGCTCTTCCCACCTACCTGAGACTGCTCGGTAAAATCTGACCATCAGGAGTTCACGATTTATCTATTTTCGTTTGCCAACTTTTGGGGTACAATATAGGTGGAGGAAATGGCCCTGACTGAAAAAAATAAGAGGTGAACACCATGAAAGAAAAAGTCATCATCCACATCTCCAGAGAGCACGGTGCCCTCGGTCACGTCGTCGGCGAAAAGCTGGCTGAAAAACTGAAATGCAACCTGTACGACAAGAAGCTCATCGAAGAGATCGCCGAAGAGCACGGACTCGATAAGGAGTTCCTCAAGGAGTATGAGGAAAAGCCGAAACGTTCCCTTCTTTACAGACTGGCACAGGGCGTTTCCGCAGACCTTGAGGAAGAACTGACGAAGCAGGTCTTTGAAAAGATCCGCGGTGTCGCCGAGACCGAAGACAGAGCCATCATCGTCGGCCGCTGCGCCGGCACGGTCCTGCAGGACTATCCGAACGTGGTCAACGTCTTCCTGACGGCACGCATGTCGAACCGCATCCGCAACATCATGGAATACTACGGCATCGACTACGAGACCGCGCAGAAGCGCATCCAGGACGTCGACAAGGACCGCCAGCGCTTCCACGACACCTATTCTGACACCAAATGGAAGAACGTCGACAACTATGACCTCGTCATCAGCACCACCGACCTCGGTGTGGACGGCGCCGTCGACCTCATCCTCAACTACATCGCACATCTCGACTGAGCATGCAAGACGCCCGGGCCTCACGGTCCGGGCTCTTTTTTTCGGCAGCACCTTTTATCAAAAGAGGAAAAATGTTTCGATTTTTGAAATAAATCCGCTTTTCCCGTTTACGGCATTCGAATCCGTTTGTTATAATGTTTTCATGTATTAAGAGACCAACCTATGGATGAGGTGAACTCCATGACACAGAAAGTCATTGTCCATGTAGCAAGAGACCACGGCAGCAAAGGCTCCGTCATCGCGGAAAAACTCGCGGAAGTCCTGAACTGCAAAGTCTATGACGACAGCATCATCGACGACATCGCGAAGCAGCACGACCTCGACCCCGAAGTCCTGAAGAACTACGACGAGAAGCCCCGTCGTTCCATCCTCTACCGCCTGTCCCAGGGCGGCGGTTCCGACCTGCCGGAGAAGATGATGCAGTACATGTTCGAGTACTTCCAGCACATCGCCGAGACCGAAGACAGAGCCGTCATCGTCGGCCGCTGCGCCGGAGAAGCCCTCGAGAACGTCGACTACAACGTCAACGTCTTCGTCACCGCGAAGACCGGGTTCCGCATCAAGAACGTCATGGAGGCCTTCGACCTCACCTTTGAAGAGGCGGAGCGGCGCATCGCCGAAGTGGACAAGGCAAGACAGCGCTTCCACGAGACCTACTCCCGGAGCCGCTGGCAGACCTTCGAGAACTATGACCTCATCATCAACACGACCGAGATCGGCATCGACGGCGCCGTCAAGATGATCCTCGAGTACCTCGACCTCCGCTTCCCGGAAGAGCCGGCAGAAGAGCCGCAGGACTAAGTCACCACAGAAAAACAAAAATCGCTCGGACCATCCGGTCCGGGCGATTTGTTTTTTGTTCAGGGCTGCTCCCGGTAATAGTCGAGGAGCGCCTGCTTCAGAACGTCTTGCGGTCGATGTCCGCGGCCCTCGCCAGTTCCGAGACGGTGATCTCGTCGATCGCCTTCGTCTGTGTTGCCCTTGTTTCCTTCAACCCCTGGGCCAACATGTGGCTCGCCATCAAGCCGGAGTTCTTCTCCCTGCAGGCGAACCCCTGGTACTACCTGACCGGCCTCTTCTGCCTCGCTTCCGCTATCTATGGCCTGTACCTGTACATCAAGCTTCCTCCGAAAGAAGATGTCATGGGCAGCGGCAAGAAAGCCATCCTGAAATAATCGAGTCTCATTTACCTCTTAGCTCAAAACTGGGGACTCCTGAAAAAACCGACTCCGTCGCAAGACGGGGTCGGTTTTGTATTGTTTATTTCTTTGTGGCGTTGTACGCTCAGTCCTCTTTGGCCTTGACCGCGCGGACGGCTTTGATGGTGCCCTCCTGCAGCGAGTGGCTCTTGTGGACGACGACTTCTTCGTCGTAAACAGAGAACAGGTCTTCCATCTCGTCCTTGTCCATCTTCGGGGTGACATAGGAGACCAGCGGGACCAGGATGAGGCCCACGATCATGGTGATGGCACCGGCGTTGATGGGAGACGCGATGTAGTGGAAGAACATGTTCATGACCGTGAACAGGACGCCCCAGGCGAAGGACACCCAGACAGAAAGCTTCGTGACGTTTTTCGAGTAGAGGCCGTACATGAACGGTGCAAGGAACGCGCCTGCGAGGCCGCCCCAGGAAACACCCATCATCTGGGCGATGAATGCCGGCGGGTTGAACGCCAGCGCCACGGAGATGACGATAAACACGGCGATCAGCACACGCATGACGACGAGCTGCGTCTTCTCGCTCATATCCTGCCAGAAGGTCTTCTTCATGAAGTCGAGGGTCATCGTGGAACTGGAGGTCAGGACCAGAGACGACAGTGTCGACATGGAGGCGGACAGAACGAGGACGATGACGATACCGATGAGGATGTCGGGCAGCGTCGAGAGCATGGACGGGATGATGGCGTCGAAGGCGATGGAGCCGTCCTCGTTGTGGACGCCCGGTACATCGCCAAACAGTCTGCCGAAACCGCCGAGGAAGTAGCAGCCGCCGGCGACGACGAACGCGAAGAAGGTGGAGATGACCGTGCCGGTCTGGACGGACTTCTCATCCTTGATGGCGTAGAACTTCTGGACCATCTGCGGGAGACCCCAGGTACCGAGGGACGTCAGGATGACGACGTCGAGGAGTGCCATCGGGTCCGGGCCGAAGAAGCTCGTGAGAAGACCCTCTGCGCCCTGCAGAGCAGGTTTCGCGACGTCGGATGCGTCGATGATAGAGAGTTCCTTCATGGCGTTCAGGAAGCCACCCTGACCGTGCAGGACCGCTGCGATGACCGCCGCGATACCGCCGAGCATGATGATGCCCTGGATGAAGTCATTGAGCGCGGTTGCCATGTAGCCGCCGGCGATGACATAGACAGCGGTCAGGAGCGCCATAATGATGATGACGACATGGTAGTCGATGCTGAAAGCCATCCCGAAGAGACGGGACAGACCATTGTAGACACCGGCGGTGTACGGGACCAGGAAGACGAACGAGATGATGGAACCCACGACCTGGAGTGCGGTGGAGCCGTAACGCTTGCCGAAGTACTCGGGCATGGTACGGGCGTCGAGCTTCTGGGTCATGATGCGGGTCCGGCGACCGAGGATGATCCACGCGAGCAGCGAGCCGATGAGCGCGTTGCCGAGACCGATCCAGGTGGACGCAAGGCCGAACTTCCAGCCGAACTGGCCGGCGTAACCGACGAACACGACGGACGAGAAGTACGAGGTACCGAAGGCGAAGGCGGTGAGCCAGGGGCCGACGGTCCGTCCGCCGAGGACGTAGTCGTTGACGTTGGTAGCATGGCGTCTGGACCAGAACCCGATGAAAATCATGACACCGAAGAACAGGACCAGAAGAAAGATCTTGATGGCCAAAATGTTTTCCTCCAAACTTTCACAAAGTACCGCTTTCCACTTGCTTTAGTGGTTTAAACTGTAACGGTTTAAATTATAACGGTTTAAAGGAACAGATGCAAGACATTTTTAAGTGACTATCACCTCCCCCACAAATCCGAATTTGTTAAAGCTTTTCAAAGCCCGGCACTTCACATTCTTCAAGCTTGCACTACTTGGGCGATTTACCTCCCAACCACAGCACCACTGGCGAGGCTTTCGGAGGCTTCGCCTCCTCTCCACGGGAACATCCGCCCTCGCAGCCGGCGGTCGGAGCCGCCTGGCAAGCTGCGGTGCGTATTGTCGCCCTCCACTTCGCTTCGGGCTCGGGTGCCACAGTCCTTCAGTGCTGTCAAGGGCGCTCCCGAGCGCCACATTCCGTGTGGCCAAGCCCTATGACACCCCCTCCGCCCTGCGGCACGGGGTAAACACCAGGCCAAAGGGGCACTGCGGCCCTTTGACCTGCAAGACAATCGTGGGGAAGCCGCGGCCAACAGCAGATTTTGAGATTTTGCAAATGTCCATACATTTCGTCTGTTTTTTCCAAATATGCATGGACTTTTTAGGCTCCTATGACTGTTTTCCCCGGTGAGCGTCCATACATAATTGCGATAACCCTATGATTTGTATGGACATCGACCCAAAATACACTTGAAATATCCATACATAACTCCTTTTTTTCCTTTTTTTCTTGGAAATGTATGGACTTTTTGCTTTTTTCGTCTTCTTGAAATCTGTGCGGCCCGGAAGGACAAGGGCCCTGAGATCCTTCCATTCATACATTTTGTTCTGCGCAGGAATAAATGTATGAATGATTTGGCCTGGAACGCTTGAATTTCCTTCGATCATTCATACAATTCCATGAATCCTTGTCTATATGTATGAATTATTTTCTTCCCGATTGCCGAAAAAGGAGAATCTGTTCATACATATGGCAGTTAGAAGGTGGATATGTATGAACTTCCATTTTTTCGATTACTGAAAAAGGCGAGAAAGTGGCGAGAAAGTTCATACATTTAGCTACTTTTAGGCAAACCTGTATGAACATTGATTTGTTATCCACTTTTGTTGGCCGGCGAGAAAGCCGGAAGGGGTAGGGGTCCGGGGACAGGGGAAGGTGGCTTTCTCTCACACTCTTTGGCTTCCCCTTCCCCGGGAGCAGAGCATATCGCTTTTAACGTTGGAGAGGCAAACTGGCCTACTGACAGCTTTCAGTTTGTAGGGTAAACAAAAAGCGGTGCTCTGACACTTGCAAAGTCAGAACACCGCAGCCCCATAAAGAGTAATCTTTACATTACAATCGTTATTTTTTCTACGAGTCAGAAACCTGCAGACCGCCTCGCTCCGTGCTGTCGAAACGCCTCCAAAACTTCTGTTAGACAATTTTCCCTCCCTATGGTAAGATATAGAGGTCTATAGATTTTGAATACGCATTATCTTGTATTTTTCAATAGTTTTGGATGGTGAACACATATGAAATGCCCCTACTGCGGTTGTGAAGACAGCAAAGTTATCGATTCCCGCCCCACCGACGAAGGAGAACGCATCCGTCGCCGCCGTGAATGCACGAAGTGCGGCAAGCGCTTTACCACGTATGAGATCATCGAGACCGTCCCGCTGATCGTCGTCAAGAAAGACGGCACCCGCGAGAGTTTCGACCGCGTCAAGCTGTTCAACGGCCTGCTGCGCGCCTGTGAGAAACGTCCGGTCCCGGTCGAAGTCATCGAAAAAGCTGTCACCGACATCGAGTCGCAGTTGCAGAACTCTCTGGAAAAAGAGATCACTTCGGGCAAAATCGGCGAACTCGCCATGGAAAAACTCAAGGACATCGACGAAGTCGCCTATGTCCGGTTCGCCTCGGTTTATCGCCAGTTCAAAGACGTCAGCACCTTCGTCGACGAAGTCACGAAACTGCTCAACGAAAAGTAAATCGCCAAAACAGAACAAAAAACGGTCTCCGGGACACTCCCGAAGGCCGTTTCTTTTTTGTTTTATTTCCGGATGTCCCACTGAGCGATGAACTCTCTGCCAAATGCGCTCTGCGGGTGCAGGAAGTCTGCCGTATCCGTGTACTCGACGACCCGGCCGGCGTCCATCAGCAGGACTTTCGTTGAGACCGCCATGGCCTGCGCCGGCAGATGTGTCGACATCAGAAGGGTCGTCCCCTGTTCTTTGCACCGGCGCACCAGAGTGTCCTCCAGACTGCGGGACGTGCGGATGTCCACGGCGCTCAGCGGCTCGTCCAAAAGCAGACAGGGCCAGTTGCCGGCGAGCATGCGGGCAAAGCACATGCGCTGGCGTTCGCCGCCGGACAGAGCCGAGGTCTTTTTGTCCCGAAGGTCTGTCAGACCGCAGTCGGTCAGAAGGGCATCGAGGTCAGTCGTCTCGTCTCGCACACCGAGCATGATGTTCTTTTCAACTGTTCCGCGGAAGCAGAACGGGCTCTGAGGCTGGTACCCGATGGTCGCGGCACTGCCGTCGCAGAGGATGCGCCCTTCGTCCGGCGCCCACTCCCCCGCGATCAGCTTCAGGAGCGTCGATTTCCCGGACCCGTTCATGCCGATGAGCGCGACCCGTTCACCGTCTTCGATGACGAGTTCGTCGATAGCCAGGGTGAACTCCCCGGACAGTTGTTTGCGTAATCCTTCCACTCTGATCATGACACTCTCTCCTGGATGCTTCCCGCAAGGCTGTTGACCACCAGAGACAGGAGTAGCAGCACGATGCCGATGGCTACGGCCGTTTTGAAGTTGCCCTTGTTGGTCTCGAGCAGGATGGCAGTCGTCATGACCCGTGTCTTGAACTGGATGTTGCCGCCGACGAGTGAGACCGCGCCCACTTCGGCGATGGAACGTCCAAAGCCCAGAAGGATGACACTGATGAATTCGACGGCGCATTCCCGGAACAGGAGTCCGTCCTGTTTCGGGCGGCTCAGATGCAGGCCCCTCGCGGTCTCCGTCAGCATGGGGGCCTTTCCCCCGGCGATCGACGCCGCGAGCCCCGTCATGATCGGCGTGATCAGGATGACCTGCGCGATGACCATGACCTGGACCGTGAACAGGAGATGCAGGCTGCCGAACGGTCCGATGGACCGGAACAGCAGGAAAACCACAAGGCCCGCCACCACAGGTGGCAGGCTCATGAGGGTATTCGTGATGCGGAGCAAAGCCCCTTTGCCCCGGAAGGACGACCGGCCGAGGAAGACCCCGAACGGCAATCCGATGAGGGCGGAAATCCCCGTGCTGAACAGGGACATGATGAGGGTGGTGCGGATGATCTGCAGGAGTTCCGCATCACCGCTCAGAATGAGGTGGAATGCCTCGCGTATGACGTCCATTCAGTTTACATCAGCTGGAAGAGCTGTTCTCCATATTCTTCGATGCCGTACTTCTCGATGAGTGCGGAGGCTTCGTCGCCCTGGAGCCACTCCATGAGAGCGTTGGCACCTTCGGTGTTGATCTTCACATCTTTGCCTGCGAACGCGGAAGCTTCCGGGTTCACGCCGATCAGCGAGTAAGTGTTCTTCATGTCGTCCGACTCGGAGACCAGGATGTCAAGGTTCGGAAGATTGTCCTTCATCGAAAGATAGGTGGCCTTGTCGGTGAGGACATAGGCATTCATTTCATTGGCTTTGGTCAGCGTATCGCCCATGCCGGAACCGACTGAGGTGTACCACGCGGGGTCGAGTTTCAGGACCGGAGCAGAAGCGGACCAGATCTTCATTTCCTTATTGTGGGTACCGCTGTTGTCGCCGCGGGAGCAGAAAGGCTGTTTGGCGTCGGCGATCTTCTTGAAGGCCTCAGCTGCAGTGCCGGATCCCTTGATGCCTGCCGGGTCCGCCTTCGGGCCGCAGATGACGAAGAAGTTGTACATGAACGACTGGCGGTCAGTGGAAGCATAGCCGTCCGCAATGAACTGCTCTTCCTGGTCTTTCGAGTGGACCAGAAGCAGGTCGGCGTCACCGGCCTTGGCGTAACCGATGGCAACACCGGTACCCGCAGAAGCCACTTCGACTTTCCAGCCCGTCTCCGCTTCAAAGGTCGGGAGAAGGTACGGCAGAAGGCCGGAGTCGTTGACGGATGTGGTGGTCGCAAGGCGGATCGTGCCCTTCGGGGCAGCGGTGGTGGTTTCCGCAGCGGTGGTGGATTCGTTTGAGGTCGTGCTGTTTGTGTTCGTGCAGGCTGCCAGAGCGAAGATCATCGCCAGAGCCAGCATCATGCTGAACAGTTTGACAAGTTTGTTTTTCATAGTATTCCTCCTTATGAAGCAATCTGAATTGCGTACAACTCCATAATATCTGTCTCATGGGGACGTGTCAATGAAGATTATTGTAAACAAAATGCGGTCGCCCGAAAAGTTTCGAGCGACCGCACACCGTATAGTGCTACTGTTTTATCCGGCCAGAATTCCGTCAAAGAACGCGACGATCCCGGCTTCAACATCGGCTTTGATGTCGTCATAATTGTGGATCTCGTGGCGATAGCCGCTGTACAGCTTCGTCTTGACATTGTGTCCCGTCGAGGCGAGCCAGTTGGCGGTCTGATAGACGCCTTCGCCCCAGGTGCCGACGGGGTCCTGGTCACCGGCGATGTTGTAAAGCGGCAGTTCCTTCGGGACTTTTTCGGCCCACTCGGTGCCCTGGATGCACTCCATCATCTGGCAGAAATACAGCATGGAGCGGTTGTTGGTGGGTTTGGTGAACGCGTCGAAGGGGTCGGCCGCGTGGTCGTCCTGGACATACTTCGAATGGCAGATCCACTCGTTGCCGAGTTTGACGTCTTCTTCGATGCGGTCGAACATGAAGCCGAAGAGGAGGTTGGTGGCGTCAGGGTCGGATTCGTCGCCCTTGCCGTCATCGACGAGCTTCTGGATGTAGGCGGTGGCGTCCTTCAAAGACGGGAGTGCGCCGCAGGTGCCGCACATGGTGGCGCCCGCCAGTTCATTACCATAGGTGGCGATGTAGTCACGGGTGATGAAGGAACCCATACTGTGGCCGAACAGGAAGTACGGGAGACCCGGATACATGTCTTTGACGATGCCGGTAAAGGTGTGTTCGTCTTCGCGCATGGTCTCATAGCCTTTGGTGCCCCAGTTTCCCCAGCTGTCGTTGACGACGGCGGTCTTGCCGTGGCCGACATGGTCATCGGCGGTGACGATGTAGCCCGCGTCCATGAACGCGACGATCATGTGGAAATAGCGGCGGGAATGCTCGCCAAAGCCGTGGATGAGCTGGATGATGCCCTTCGGCTCGCAGGCCGGCACATAGACCCATCCCTGGACCATCTGTTCCTCGTTATAGGACTTGAAACTGACTTCGTGTAACATGTTGGTTCCTCCTTTGATATAAGGTTTTTCATGACAACTTCAATATAACAAAAGAAGAGAGTAAGGGCAAGGGATTCGACGCGCTTTCTTTACGCTCCGGCCTGCGGTTCTCATCCCTTGCTCGTAAAAAACAAAAAGACCACCTGATGGTGGTCTATTTGTTTATGGCGGAGAGCAAGGGATTCGAACCCTCGAAACCGCGTTGACGGTTTACACGATTTCCAATCGTGCTCCTTCGGCCAGCTCGGACAACTCTCCGTATGGTCAAATGAGGTGCATCTCTGTTGAGTGCGAAAATTATTATATAAGAACCTTCACGGAAAAGCAAGCATTAATTTTGATTTCTCATAGTGCATTGCCGGGGCTTTTGTGGTTTAATAGTACGAAAGAAAAAACACTATATAAATAAGGGAGTGTTCTTTTGAAAAAAGACCTTCATCCCGCTCCGCCCGAGACCCTCATGAAGAGCCATCACATGGCGGTGCCCTGGCACAACATGGTGGAAGACTCCGAGTCCCGGGTCCCCGCGACGGACGGTACTTTAAAAGAAAAAACGACCCTCGCGGCCCGCATCGGCCTCCTGACCCTGTCGGTCGGAGCCAGCGCCTGGCGTGTCCGCCGGTCCCTCAATATCGTGTCCCGCTCCCTCGGCATGTCCTGTGCCGCGGACATCGGGCTCCTGACCCTGGAACTCACCTGCTTCCAGGAAGGCGAGTCCTACTCCGAGGCCTTTTCTCTGCGGACGGCCGGGGTCAACACCGACAAGCTGGATGCCGTCGAGAAACTGGTCAACGACTTCGAAGAGACCTGCCGGACGACATCCATCCGCGAGTACCACCACATGCTCGATGCCATCGAGGAGCAGGCCGGCAACTACAACGCCTGGAAACTGGGTCTCGCGGCGGCCATCGCCTGCGGCGCCTTCACCTTCCTGCTCGGCGGCGGCATCCCGGAGATGGTCTGTGCCTTCCTCGGCGCCGGGATCGGCCAGTTCCTCCGCTCAAAGATGCTCGGGCGCAAGATCACGCTCATCGCCTGCATCATCGTCAGCGTCATGGCGGCCTGCCTCACCTATGTCGGCACCATCAGCCTCGCGGAGGCCCTCCTGCACATCTCCTCCATCCACGAAGCGGGCTACATCTGTGCCATGCTCTTCATCATCCCCGGGTTCCCCCTCATCACTGGCGGCATCGACCTTGCGAAACTCGACATGCGGTCCGGTCTCGAGCGGCTGGCCTACGCCCTGTTCATCATCGTCATCGCCACCCTGACCGGTTACGCGATGGCCCTGCTCTTACACTTCCAGCCCGCAAGTTTCGCCGAGCTGTCCATCGCCCCCGTCTGGAACCTGCTCCTGCGCATCCTCGCGAGCTTCGTCGGGGTCTTCGGCTTCTCCATGATGTTCAACTCCCCGCCGAAAATGGCCGCTCTGGCCGGTCTCGTCGGCATGGTCGCGAACACGCTGAGGCTCGAACTGCTGGACTTCACCGGCATCCCCGCCGGCATCGCTGCCCTCATCGGTGCCACGACCGCAGGCCTCCTCGCCTCCTTCGTGTACGAGAAGGTCGGTTACCCCCGCGTCTCCCTGACGGTCCCCTCCATCGTCATCATGGTCCCGGGACTGTTCCTGTACCGGGGCATCTATTACCTCGGTTTTGACAACGTGGGCGATGCATCGCTCTGGCTCACGAAGGCCATGTTCATCATCATGGCGCTGCCGCTCGGCCTCGTCGTCGCAAGGGTCCTCACGGACTCCTACTTCCGCCATTCCTCCTGATTTGTATCGAAACCCTTACAGGCGATTTACCGGTATCACTTGCCAGTAAATCGCCTTTTCCGTTATAATTGGTTTGTTATCAACACTTTTCTGGAGAAAGGCAGGGCAGGTTATGATCGTCAACATCCTCGACAAGATCGACTCGGTCATGTATTACCCCGTCCTCATCATCATTCTGGTGTTCGGAGGACTCTACTTCACCATCCTCACGCGCTTCGTACAGATCCGGCCATGGGCATCTTCTATGTCCTCATCGCCCTCATCGTCATCATCGCCAACGTGAAGAACATCCCGCACATGTTCGGCATCATCTTCGAAGACGCCTTCAACTTCAAGGCTATCTTCGGCGGCGTGTCCGGTTCCTGCCTCATCTACGGCGTCAAGAGAGGTCTGTACTCCAACGAAGCCGGTGTCGGTTCGGCACCGAACGCGTCCCTGTTCGGCCGTGTCGGTCCTGTGTTCATCACCCTCGCGATGATCCTCTTCGCCTTCACCACACTGCTCGGTAACCTCTACTACACCGACAACGCGCTGGCGTACATGAACCATAAAAAACTCCCGGGCAAAAAGTTCATGACCGGGTTCAAGATCTTCTGCATCCTCGTCGTGTTCGCGGGCGCCATCATCCCGTCCAAAGCGGCATGGGCCCTCACCGACATCTCCATGGGCGGCATGACCCTCATCAACATCCCCGCCTGCGTCATCCTCGGCGGCGCGGTCTTCAAGGCCCTGAAGGACTATGAAGACCAGAAGAAAGCCGGGAAGAACCCGATCTTCTTCTCGAAGGAGATCGGCCTCAACGAAGACGATTTCGACTTCTGGAAAGAGGGAGACCTCTCCCATGTTCCGGAAGAGGACCGGGAACAGATCAAAGCATAAACCAGTTCAAAGGAGAGACCTACTTTGGCAAACCAGAAAGCACCCAGACAGGCGAACATCGAACTTCTCCGTGTCGTCTCCATGCTGGCGGTCATCGCCATGCATTTCCTCGGCGTCGGAGGGGTCATGACCCGTTCGACAGGAGTCTGGTTCGCAGTCTCCAGCACCTTCTATTCCTTTGCCATTGCTGCCACCAGCTGCTACGTGCTCATCGGCGGGTACTTCCTCGCGACGTCGAAGTTCCGCACCGGACGCATCTTCCGCCTGCTGCTCGAGTTCTTCACGTACACGTTCGGCATCTACCTGCTGTTCGGGCTCATCGTGCTCCTGAAAAACGGCGACAACATCTTCTCCCTTCACGAGTTTTACACGTTCTATCTGTTCCCCATCGTCCATGAGGAGAACTGGTTCGTCACCTGCTACATCCTGATGCTGCTCCTGGCACCGTTCTACAACGTCCTCCTGCAGCATCTGACGAAACAGCAGCACCTGCTGCTCATCGTCCTGACCGTCTTCCTGTTCTCGGTCATCCCGACCGTCATCTGGCATGCAGCGGGACAGTTCCTGCAGAGCGGCGGCTACTCGTTCGTCTGGTTCTCGGTGCTCTACTTCGTTGCGGCCTACTTCCGCCTCTACGGAGTGCCGGTCCACCTGAAGAGCTGGGTCCTGGGCCTCCTCTATTTTGGCGCCTCCGCGGTCACGACCGCGCTGGTGAACCACGAGTTCCTCTACCCCTCGGTCCTCACGGCGGAGAAGAACGGGTACTACTATTTCTTCAACTATAACTTCTTCACGGTGTTCATCGCCTCCGTGGCCATGTTCCTGCTGTTCCACCGGGTGACCATCCGCTCCGCGAAGACCGGCCGGCTCATCAACCGGATCGCGTCCTATTCCTTCGCGGTGTTCCTCATCCACACACACCCGTCCATTACGGGGGCGCTCTGGAACGGCATCGTCCATACGGAACGGTATGTGGACTCCCCGCTCATGTTCGTCGGGATCTTCGTCCTGCCGCCCATCATCTACGCGCTCTGCATGCTCGTTGAGCAGCTCCGCCTGGGGCTCTCGAAGCCACTCCTGAACAGTAAAACGCTGAACGCGAAGTTTGCCGAGTGGGACGAGAAAAGCGGCTTTAACGATGTAGCATGATAATGTGTTAACAATTTCCATCGATTGTATAGATTATTAATACTAAAAGTAGTAAACTCTATAAAGTCTATTTTGTCGGGACTGGTCAGAGGAGCGAAAAACGCACTCTGCCGGTCTTTCGACTTAGTCAGGAGAATTTTTATGGAATACAAGATCACCGGTTACGAACCGGCAGCGCTGTTCCGGAACTTCGAAGACTTCAGTGCAGTCCCCCGCGGCTCGTTCCACAACGAGAAGATCAGCGACTTCCTCGTGAAGTTCGCGAAGGACCGCGGTCTGGAAGTGTACCAGGACGACGCGCTGAACGTCATCATCAAGAAGCCCGGCCAGAACGGCGGCGAAGGAAAACCTCCCGTCATCCTGCAAGGACACATGGACATGGTCTGCGAGAAAGTCCACGGCTGTGACCACGACTTCGAGAACGAAGGCATCGACATGTATGTCACCGAAGACGGCTGGCTCACCGCGAACGGCACCACCCTCGGCGGCGACGACGGAATCGCCGACGCCACCATGATGACGCTGCTCGACGACGACACGCTGACCTACCCGCCCCTCGAATGTGTCTTCACGACCGATGAGGAAGTCGGCCTGCTCGGCGCCAACGTGCTCGACTATTCGAAGCTCGACGGCCGCCTCATGCTGAACCTCGACTCCGAAGACGAGGGCATCGCCACCGTCAGCTGTGCCGGCGGCATGGACTACACCATGACCCGTGCGCTCACCCGGGAGACCCTCTCCGGTGAGACCGTCACCATCGACGTCAAAGGCCTCCTCGGCGGCCACTCCGGCACGGACATCGACTTCGGCCGCACGAACGCGGACAAGCTCATCGCCCGCGCGGTCCTCGCTGTTCTCGAAGACGCAGACACCCGTCTCGTCTCCTTCACCGGCGGCACCAAGGGCAACGCCATCCCGAGAGAAGCGGAAGCGGTCCTCTGGTTCCCGACGGCGGACAAAGCCGCTGCGGCAGAAGACAAGCTGAAGGCACTGGGCGATGCATTCATCCACGAGATCCACGCCCTCGAGCCCGGCATCGACGTCACCGTCGCACGGGCTGCTGCCACCGACGTCTCCGTCATGTCCCGCGAGGACACGGAAGCCGTCGTCTCGGCCATCGTCCTGTCCCCGAACGGCGTCCAGACGAGAGACCCGCTGATGGACAACTTCGTCATCAGCTCTCTGAACCTCGGCATCGTCCAGGTGGACGGCGACCGCGCAGTCCTGGGCTTCGCGCCCCGCAGCTCCGTCGACTCCCTGATGGATGCCATCACGAACGAACTCGACCTCACCGCGAAGACCTTCGGCTTCGAGACCGAAATCTCCGGCGCTTACCCCGGCTGGGAAAAGGTCGAGAACTCCGTCCTCTGCGACACCATGAAAGAGAGTTACCGCACCCTGTTCGGCGGTGAACTCAAAGTGGAAGGCATCCACGCGGGCCTCGAATGCGGCCTGTTCTACGCGAACCTTCCCGGCCTCGACCCGGTCTCCATCGGGCCGACCATGCGCGGCGTTCACACGCCCGATGAAAAAATGGACCTTGCGTCCTGCGACAAGTTCTACAAGCTCGTCGTGGACGTTCTGGCAAGACTTGCGAAGTGACACGGCGTACATCGCCCAAGCTTGCGAGTGAAATAGAAGAAAAGAGGAAACATCATGTCTGAAAACAAAGGGGCTTCCTACAAGCCGTTCGTCCCGGCTGACAAAGTGGTCCCCGAACTCACCGTGACCTCCATCATCCTCGGTATCCTGCTGGCCGTCATCTTTGGTGCCGCCAACGCCTACCTGGGTCTCCGCGTCGGTATGACGATCTCCGCATCGATCCCTGCCGCCGTCCTTTCGATGGGTGTCATCCGTTTCATCCTGAGAAAAGACTCCATTCTCGAAAACAACATGGTCCAGACCATCGGTTCCGCCGGTGAGTCCCTGGCTGCCGGTGCCATCTTCACCCTCCCCGCCCTGTTCCTGTGGGCCGAGGAAGGCAAGATCGAAGCACCTTCCATGCTGACCATCACCCTCATCTGCCTCGTCGGCGGTGTCCTGGGCATCCTGTTCATGATCCCGCTGCGTCAGGCCCTCATCGTCGAGGAGCACGGCGTCCTTCCCTTCCCGGAAGGCCAGGCCTGTTCCGAAGTCCTGATGGCCGGTGAAGAAGGCGGTTCCAAAGCCGGTGCGGTCTTCAGCGGTCTCGGCATTGCCGCCCTGTACAAGCTCCTGACCGACGGTTTCAAGCTCTGGCCCTCGGAAGTCGGGCACGACATCAAGTTCTTCAAGGGTTCGTCCCTCGGCATGCAGGTCCTCCCGGCCCTCGCCGGTGTCGGCTACATCTGCGGCCCGAAGATCTCGAGCTACATGTTCGCGGGCGGTACCCTCAGCTGGTTCGTTCTCATGCCCGTCATCGCGCTGTTCGGCGCGGACGCCACCGTCTTCCCGGGCACGGAAGTCATCGGAACTCTGGACCCCGGTTCTCTGTGGGGCACTTATGTCCGGTACATCGGTGCCGGCGCGGTCGCCACGGGCGGTGTCATCTCCCTCATCAAGAGCTTCCCGATGATCGTCCGCACCTTCAAGGCCACCATGGCCACCTTCGGCAAGAAGGATGACCAGAAGATCACGACCCTTCCCCGGACCCAGCAGGACCTCCCGATGCCGCTCGTCATCGGTCTCGTCATCCTGCTCGTCCTCCTCATCTGGCTCCTCCCGACCTTCCCGGTCAACCCCCTCGGAGCCCTGCTCGTCGTCATTTTCGGCTTCTTCTTTGCAGCCGTTTCGTCCCGTATGGTCGGCCTCATCGGGTCCTCTAACAACCCGGTCTCCGGCATGGCCATCGCCACCCTGCTCGCCACCACCGTCCTTCTGAAGGTCACCGGCACCGCCGGCACCAAGGGCATGGTCGGCGCCATCGCCATCGGCGGCATCATCTGTGTCGTCGCTGCCATCGCGGGTGACACCTCCCAGGACCTCAAGACCGGTTTCCTTGTCGGCGCTACGCCGAAGAAGCAGCAGATCGGTGAGATGGTCGGTGTCGTCGCCTCCGCCATCTCCATCGGCTATGTCCTCGACCTTCTGAACAAGGCCTGGGGCTTCGGCGGTTCCGAGATCCCCGCACCGCAGGGCATGATGATGAAGATGATCGTCGAAGGTATCATGAACGCCCAGCTTCCCTGGGGTCTCATCTTCATCGGCGTGTTCGTCGCCATCGTCATCGAGATCCTCGGTGTCCCGGTCATGCCGGTCGCCGTCGGCATGTACCTTCCCTTCTCCCTGTCCGCCGGCATCATGTGCGGTGGTATCATCCGCTGGTTCGTCGAGAAGAGAACGAAGAACAACGAGAAGCTCAACAAGGAAGCGGTCGAACGCGGTACCCTTTACACCTCCGGTCTCATCGCCGGCGAAGGTCTCATGGGTATCCTGCTGGCTGTCTTTGCCGTGGCTCACCTTGACATCGACATCTCTTCGAAGTTCAGCATCGGCCAGGTCGGTTCCCTCGTCATGTGGGTCCTGATGCTCGCCACGCTGGTCTACACCTGCTTCGGCAAGAAGAACCTCAAGTACATCGTGGGGAAGTCTGACGTCCAGTACGATTCCGACAACGCCGAGGACGCTTCCGATGAGTAAGCAGAAGAACTTCATGGACTTTGTTCCCCGCCGGAACAAAAACTACCAGTATGAAGTGGACAAGGACGGCAAGGTGAGTATCCTCATCAAGTGGACGGGTCCTTACCACAAGATCGCCACCGTGCTGTTCAAGAAACCGGAAGTCAGCCGCATCGACCTTGATGCCATCGGCAGCTGGGTCTGGCTGGCGATGGACGGACACAAGACCGTATACGACCTCTCCAAAGAGTTCCACGCGGCCTTCCCGGACGAGGAGAAACCCGTCGCCCGGCTCGCCCAGTTCTTAAAGATCCTGCACAACAACAAGTTCATCGTCTACAACGTCCCGCTGAAAGACGAATAAACAAAACGAAAAACCGCCTGCCACAGAAAGTTCTGAGGCAGGCGGTTTCTATTATAGGAACCTGTATGAGAGTTCGGGGGATCAGGAAAGCTTTTCGAGGATCCAGTTGACGTCGTCGGTCGTCTTCATCTTCTCGAGTTCTTCGGGGTTCTCGAGGGCCTGGACGATCTTCTGGATCATGTCGAGGTGTTCGTCACCGACACCGGCGATACCGAATACGAGGTTGGCCTTTTCATCGCCAAAGTCGACGCCTTCGGGGTACTGGACCAGCGTGATACCGGTCTTTTTGACCTGGGCTTTCGCTTCGGAGGTGCCGTGCGGGATGGCAATACCCATACCCATGTAAGTCGTGAAGACCTTTTCCCGGTCGAGCATGGCGTCCACATAGGGCGGCTCGACGCAGCCTTCGGCGACGAGGAGTTCACCGGCAGCGCGGATGGCCTCTTCCTTGGAGACGGGTGCCTGGCCAACTTTGATGCCGCTGGCATGCATGACGGCGGGCTTGGGTTCTGCAGGAGCGTCGGCAGCTTCTTCTGCTGCTGCGTCCATCGCGACAGACTCCGTGACCGCGGAGACCGGGTCCGAGGTGATCTTTTCAAAGAGAACGTCCAGAGCGGGATCCGAAAGGAAGTTTCCGATGGAGACGATCTCTGCCTGAGGAGCGGACTTCTCAGCACGGTCGATCAGCATTTCCTGAACGACAGCGATGTCACAGTCTGCGGGGATGTTATCGACAGAGGTGTTGGTGACGGTGATGTCAGGACGTAGTTCCTTGATGCGGTTGCGGAACTTGGTAGCGCCCATCGCGGAGGAGCCCATACCGGCGTCGCATGCGAAGATGATTTTCTTGACGAGGGACGGGTCGGCAATGCCGGCGCCTGCAGCAAGAGCAGTACCCTTGGCCTTTGCCTTGTTGGCAGCGACCTGGTCCTGAGCCTCTTCGAGGTTCTTGCCTTTATCGGTGAATTTGATGATGGGAGCGGCGATGAGGAACGAGACGACAGTCGCCAGAAGGACACCGACGATGGTCTGCCACATCTTGTCTTTCGGGGTCATCGACAGGAACGCGATGATGGAGCCGGGAGCAGCCGGGGAAACCAGACCGCACTTCATGATGGTGAACCAGAAGATGGCGACCATGTTGCCGACGATGGGGGCGATGATGACGATGGGGTTCATGAGGACATACGGGAAGTAGATCTCATGGATACCGCCGAAGAAGTGAATGATGACCGCACCGGGAGCGGACTGTTTGGTGGCCTTGTCTTTGGCGAATGCCCAGTAAGCAAGGAGGACACCAAGGCCGGGGCCCGGGTCAGCTTCCAGCATGTACATGATGGAGCGTCCGGTCTCGAGGGCCTGCTCGGTCCCGATCGGAGTGAAGATACCGTGGTTGATCGCATTGTTCAGGAACAGGACCTTGGCGGGCTCGATGAAGATGGCGACCAGCGGCAGCAGGCCGTGGTTGACAAGGACATCGACGCCGGCGGACAGAACTGCCAGGATGGCGGTCATGGCCGGACCAATGCCGTAGAAGCCCAGGATGGCGAGTACCATACCGAAGATACCGACCGAGAAGTTATTGATGAGCATCTCGAATCCGGCGGGCATTCTGGTTTCCATGAACTGGTCGAACTTTTTGATGCACCAGCCGGCGAGAGGTCCCATGACCATAGCGCCGAGGAGCATCGGCTGTCCTTCGGTACCGCCGACACCGGCAATGGTACCTGCAACAGCAATGGCGCCCATAACACGGCCGCGGTCTCCGCCGACCATGTAGCCGCCCTGACCGGCGATCAGCACCGGGATCAGGTAATACAGCATGTAGGGCTGGATGGAGGCCAGTCTCTCATTCGGGAGCCAGCCGTCTGCGATGAACAGTGCGGTAATAAAACCCCAGGCGATGAACGCACCGATGTTAGGCATGACCATCGCAGAGAGGAATTTACCGAACTTTTGGAGGCCATTTTTCATGAGTCTCCGTCTCCTTTCACAAAACCTGTTTTCTATACCAGTTCGGAGACAAGGGAACAGTTGGCGATGTACGTCACAGAAGCCTGATCGCTTCCTCCTCACACATGTCGCGGAACGACTCGGGAGTGTTGTCGTCGGAGACGACAACATCTACCTGGGAGGGCTCCGCAAACGTAAACGTGCTGCTCTTCCCCACTTTGGACGAATCCATCAGAAGGATGCTTTCGTTCGTGTGAGTGACCACGTATCGTTTGAGCGCGTTCTCTTCCGCGTGTCCGCAGTTGAAGCCACGGTCATCGTAACCGGTGACTCCGAGGAACGCCTGGTCGAAGCGAACTCGCCCGAGCTGTTCGACCGACGTTTGTCCGTACATACTGCGGCTGTTGCGGTTGAGTGTGCCGCCGATGACGAATACGTCGGGATGTTCGAGGCGGGAGAGTTCCATCGCCACCGTCAGGCTGGCCGTGAAGATCATCATCGGCTGGTCCGGCAATGCTCTTGCAAGCATCGTCGTCGTGGACCCGGAGTCGAGGAAGATGGTCGTGTCCGGCCGGATGAGCGAAAGGGCTTTGGAAACGACAAGTTCCTTTTCTCCGATGTTTCGCACTTCCCGCAGGGACAGACGGTCATCATTTCCCAGAACGGCCGTGACCGCTTTGGCCCCGCCGTGCACCCGAACGATTTTCGCCTCTTCATCGAGGACCTTGAGGTCTGTCCGAAGCGTCATGTCCGATACATCCGGAAAAGCCTCCTTCAATTCCGCGAAGGTGATCGAAGCGCGTGTGTTGATGAAGTCGACGATCCGATTGCGTCTTTGTTCCATTGTATCCATCGTTTTTATCCTCTCTGTCACCGGAAAACGCGTTCTCTCGACAGAGAGGGGTTTTCCGTTATTGATCGATGACGAAGTGCTCGAGGACGTAGCGTTCTGCTTCGAGGTTCCAGAGGCCGTTGTGAGCGTCGACCAGGTCGGCGAGTGCCGCATAGCGGTCATCGTTCAGTTCCTCGGCACGTGCTCTGAGCTCGGTAAGAGCGGTCAGAGGCATGTTCGTATGGGTGTAGATGAGCTTCTTGCCGCCGGGGATGTTCGGCAGGTTCATCGTGGTCTCCGGGACACAGTCAAGGCCGCCGATGTGTGTGACCATGACGCCGGGGTAGATGCGGCCTTCCTCTGTCAGCTTGAGGGATTCGAGCATATCGTTGGTGTTTCCGCCGGTAGTGCCCATGATGTGGGTCGAATTGTAGTGGATGTCATACATGTTCGTGAGGCCTTTGAGTTTGGTGTCCGTGGGGCCTGCGAAGAAGTTGAGACAGCCGTCTCTGCCCAGGATGTCGACCGCCTGCTCATAGACAGCAGGAATGGGAGCATAGCAGAGAACGTCGTCAAAACCGGTGCCGCCGGAGATCTCGCGGAGTTCCGCAGCCGGGTCGGCCATGTCCTTCGTGTTGATGAAGCGGACATCGATGCCTTTTTCAGCATACTCTTCCGGGGGGAACAGTTCCGCGGCGCGGTCGAGTCTGCTCTGATCGATGTCGGTGACGACGAGCATGCCGGGCGTCACATCGCGATTCAGGATGTAGGTGACAGCGCCGAGACCCATGGGGCCGCCGCCGGCAACGATGGCGAGTTTACCACCCTGTTTGATGCCCATCAGATGGTTGTAGTCCCCCATCTTGGTGTGGTACATCGCGTTGACGGCTCCGATCGAGCAGGACAGCGGCTCCGCCAGAGCGGCGTCATAGTAGGCTTCGCCTTTGTACTCGAGGAAGCAGTTGCACTCGAAGACTTCCATCGGCATGATGCAGTAGGTCGTGTCTCCGCCACAGAACTCATAGGAATATCCGGGGCTGTCCATGCTGCCCTTGTAGTTGAGGGCCGGCTGATGAGTGAACTTCATTCCGGGTTTATACTTATCTTTATATTTGGCACCGACTTCGACGATATCCCCTGCCAGTTCGTGGCCGAGGATGGCCGGGTGCTCCGCGACGTCGGCATGGACGCGCTTGTGTTCGACACCGAGCTTGGCCATCTTATAGGTGGACATGCAGATGCTGTCGCAGACGATCTTGACTAAGATCTCATCGTCTTTGATGGGCGGAAGTTCGAATTCGTCGATGCGGACGTCGTTGGCGGCATGTAACCGGGCTGCTCTTGCTTTCATAATACGCTCTCCTTTTTCATTTTAAAAGCATTTTGAGGCGATCCATTTGGATTTCAGGGCGATATGCCTTTTGTTTCAAAAGCATGTATCCCTTATTTCGCTTTCATTTTAACAGTTAAGAAGCTGGATTGCAACTGTTATTTTGACAATTTTTAAACTTTTTTCTTAGTGAATTTGACGAAAACACAACTATTTTGTTCTTCTGGTTGTTGAAATAACAATTCAAGGGCACAAAAAAAAGCACCATCCGAAGATGATGCTTTTCGCTCAGGGTCTCCCCTGTTCTTATTCGACTGTAACTGACTTTGCGAGGTTCCTCGGTTTGTCGACATCGACGCCACGGGCCAGGGATACATAGTAGCCCATCAGCTGCAGCGGGATGACCGCGAGGGAGGTCGTGAAGTGTTCGTCGGTCTTCGGGATGAAGACACAGAAGTTCGCGATGTCTTCCATATTATAGTTGCCGGCAGTGGTGAGGCCCATCAGGTAACCGCCGCGGGATTTGACTTCGACCATATTGGAGATCGTCTTTTCGATGACCTCCGACTGCGTGCAGACACCGATGACGAGGATGCCGTCCTCGATGAGCGAGATGGTGCCGTGTTTCAGTTCGCCGGCGGCGTATGCTTCGGAATGGACATAGGAGGTCTCCTTCATCTTCAGAGAACCTTCCATGCAGGTCGCGAAGTCCAGGCCCCGGCCGATGAAGAAGATGTCGTTGGCGTTCGCGAACTTGGAGGCGAACCACTGGATCCGCTCTTTGTCGTCGAGGATGCGCTGGATCTTGTCCGGCAGCGTCTTCAATTCCTTGACAAGAGCAGCCGCCTGTTTCTTCGTCAGGTTCCCTCTCACCCGGGCAAACTCGATGGCAAGCAGGTCGTTGGCGACCAGCTGCGTGGAGTATGCCTTGGTGGTGGCAACAGCGATCTCCGGGCCGGCCAGTGTATAGAACACATAATCGGCTTCACGGGCGATCGAGCTGCCAATGACATTGACGATTGCCAGGGTCTTCACGCCCGCCGCTTTACACTTGCGAAGGGCTTCCAGGCTGTCCGCCGTCTCACCGGACTGGCTGATGATGATGGCCAGAGTGTTCGGTGCGATCGGACTTCTGCGATACCGGAATTCGGAAGCGACTTCGACACGGACCGGGATGCCGGTCATGTCTTCGAAGACGTACTGAGCCACCATACCGACATGGTAAGCGGAGCCGCAGCCGATGATAAGGATGTTGTCGATGGCCTTGATGTCTTCTGCGGTAAGACCGGTCGACGACAAGTCGATCTTGTCCTTGTCGTCTGTGACGGAATGGATGGTATCTTCGACTGCTTTCGGCTGTTCGTGGATCTCCTTCATCATGAAATGTTCGAAACCGCCGCGTTCCGCCGCCTCGGCGTCCCAGGTGATCTCGGTCAGGGTCTTGACCAGCGGCTCACAGTCGATGTTGTAGAACTCGATGCTGCCCTCTTTGAGACGGGCCATCTCCATATTATCGATGTAATAGACTTTTCTCGTATGGTTCAGGATGGCCGGGACATCGGAGGCAATAAACGCATCTTTGCCGTTTTTGCCGATGATCATCGGGCTTCCGTTGCGCGCGCAGAAGATCTCACCGGGATAGTCCGCGAACATGAGGCACAGTGCATAGGAGCCACGCACGCGCAGGATGGCGCGGGAGATGGCACGAAGGGGGCCTTCGCCATACTTTTTATAATAGTAGTCGACCAGTTTGATGATGCACTCGGTATCGGTCTGAGAGTAGAACCGGTAGCCGTTTCTCTTCAGCTTGTCGCGGATCTCTTCATAGTTCTCGATGATACCGTTGTGGACGCCGATGACCGCGTCGTCATCCGAGTGGTGCGGATGCGCGTTGGTCTCCGAGGGTGCACCGTGGGTCGCCCACCGGGTGTGGCCGATGCCGCAGGTACCGACGATGTTCTCCACCGGTCCGATCTTGTCCTTGAGGTCGGCGATCCGCCCCTTTTCCTTCACGGTGACGGGGGCAGAGTCTCCATCGCGCACAGCGATGCCGGCCGAGTCATATCCGCGGTATTCGAGTTTGGTCAGGCCTTCCAGCAGAATGGGAGCAGCCTGTTCCTTACCAACATATCCTACGATTCCACACATAGTGAACCTCCTGTAAATAAAGAAAAAGCACCGCTATTTAAGCGACGCCCTTGCCGTTTAAAACGATTGCAAACAGTATTCCTGATTCGCGTATACTATAGCAGAAAAGATAGCCCGGTTCAAGATTCTACTTCCCATGCATCAAAATTTTTGAAAAAAGTTGTAAAATGGTGTTGACAGCCGGATTTTTCCGTGGTATGGTATAGCCGTACTAAGGTTGTTAGTACACACAAGTTTTTTTTTGGATACTCATTACACAGGAGGGAACCCACAATGAAAAAATCAATCAGATCCATCGTCGCAGTCCTCATCGCGCTCACCATGATGCTCGCGTTCGCCGCCTGCAACTCCAAGAACGCTGCGGACACCGCCAAAACCACGAAGGCCACCGAGTCCGACCAGTTCGAGACCGCGACTGACAACGACGCCATGGAATATGTCAGCCCCGACGGCTGGAGAGTCACGTATGACGCAAAGACCATGGAAAGCATGGAGATCGACGACCACGCTGCTCAGTTCACCTACATCGGTGAGTCCGCCGGCACCAACTCCGTCGAGATCCGCTACCTCAAAGACAAGCAGCCCGAAGAAGTCCTCTATGACCTGACTTCCACCTGGACCAACGACCAGGACGACATCGAGCGTTCCGAAGGCATCTTCCCCGGAACCACCGACAAGTGGGGCTTCTGGAGAGAACTCCCGGCTGATGAAGACGGTTCCCGCCTTGGCCAGACTGCTATCGCCGGCGAATACAACGGCGGTGTCCTCCTCTTCACCATCACCTCTCACATGAGCGGCAAAGATGAGATCGACATCCCCGTCAGCGACGCCATCTCCGAACTCATCAACGGCATCCAGTACAAAGACGGTTTCAAAGACCAGAAGATGTTCGACTACTATGCCGGCACCTACAAAGCTGCCAAAGATAACAAAGCTTACAAGTCCATCGTCCTCAACAAGGACCACTCCGGTGTCCTGACCGACGCGAAAGGCAAGAAGACCAACATCATGTGGGGTTCCATCGAACTGACCGACACTGACAACAACAAAGACATCGAATACACCATCGAAGGCGACGACCTGATGATGAAAGTCGGCAACAACTGGTTCGAATTCTCGAAATAAGACATCTTCCAACTCCGCAAGCTGGAATAACAAAAAGAGCACCGTTGCAAGGCGGTGCTCTTTTAATATCATCTTGTATTTTCTCCTTTAAACTGTTAAACTATTTTTTACGATTTTGAGAAATTGAGAAACAAGGAGAATGTCTTATGGACAACAACACCCGTGAGCAGTTCGGCTCCCGACTGGGGTACATCCTCGTCTCTGCCGGCTGCGCGATCGGCATCGGCAACGTCTGGAAGTTCCCGTACATCTGCGGGCAGTACGGCGGCGCCATCTTCATGCTCATCTACCTTCTGTTCCTCGTCATCCTCGGCATCCCGATCCTGACCACCGAGTTCGCCATCGGCCGCGGCTCTCAGAGAAGTGCCGCCCGCGCCTATGACGTCCTCGAACCGAAGGGCACCAAATGGCACTGGTACAGCTGGCTTTCCATCATCGGCTGTTCCCTGCTCATGATGTATTACACCACCGTCGCCGGCTGGATGATGGACTACGGCCTGAAGCACATCGCCGGAACGTTCGTCGGTAAATCGCCCGAGGAAGTCACCGGCGGGTTCGGTGAAATGCTCGGCAACCCGCTCGAGTTGTCCTTCTGGACCATCCTCGTCTGTCTGCTCGGCTTCACGGTCTGCTACTTTGGCATCCAGAAAGGCATTGAGCGCGTCACCAAGTACCTGATGGTCGCGCTGCTCGCCCTCATGGTCGTTCTGGCCATCCATTCCGTCTTCCTTGACGGCGCGGACGCGGGTGTCCGTTACTACCTCGTTCCGAACCTTGAGAACATCCAGAACCACGGCATCGGCGAAGTCGTCTTCAACGCGATGAGCCACGCCTTCTTCACACTGTCCATCGGTGTCGGTTCCATGCTCATCTTCGGTTCCTACATCGGCAAAGAGAGAAGCCTGCTCGGCGAATCTATGGTCATCACCGGCCTCGACACGTTCGTCGCCCTGACCGCCGGATTCATCATCATTCCCTCCTGCTTCGCGTACGGCGTCGAACCCGGTGCGGGCCCGAGCCTCATCTTCATCACCATCCCGAACCTCTTCACCCAGATGCCCGGCGGACGCTGGTGGGGCGCGGTCTTCTTCATCTTCCTGACCTTCGCCGCCATGTCCACGGTCGTCGCCGTCTTCGAGGGCATCATCGCCTTCTTCATGGACCGCTTCGACTGGGAGCGCAAGAAAAGCACCATCATCAGTGGCATCGCCATCACCCTGCTCAGCATGCCCTGCGTGTTCGGCTTCAACCTCTGGTCGAAGATCCAGCTCCTCGGCGAGGGTTCTTCCGTCCTCGACTTCGAAGACTTCATCGTCTCGAACAACCTCCTGCCGCTCGGTTCTCTGGCCTTCGTTCTCTTCTGCACCAGCAAGAACGGCTGGGGCTTTGAAAACTTCATCGCCGAAGTAAATGCCGGCAAGGGCCTCAAGATGCCCGCGAACGGTGTCACGAAGTTCTACATGACCTGGGTCCTGCCCCTCGTCATCATCGCCGTCTACCTCAAGGGCTACTGGGACATGTTCAAACCGGAAGTCGGCTTCGATGCCCGCTTCTTCGGCTGGATGGCCTTCGCCCTCCTCTTCCTCGCGTTCATCATGTTCGTCGCCATCTGGGGCGGCCACAAGCGAGCGGAAAAACAGCAGTAACTCTGACAAATAAGAATCGCCCTCGAGCTTCGAGCCCGGGGGCGATTTTGGTTTACAGGTCTGATGATTCCATCGGGAGATCCAGCAAGTCTTCCATGTGACAATGCAGCGTTCTGGAGAGCGCATAGAGCGTTCCGGCAGAGGCCTGTTCGATTCGTTTGGCACCCTGCTCATACTGCTGGATGGCCCTGAGCCCGACACCGGAGCGTTCCGAAAGCTGCCGCTGTGAAAAACCGGAGTCTTCCCGAAGCCGTTTGAGTCGCGCACCACGACGAAACGTTGTTCTGCGCAGGTTTTCTGCCGTTTCCACAAACTTATTCTCCGGTGCTTCATGGAGCGGATGATACATCATGACGATATCCTCCAGCGGAAGAAACTCCCGGATCCGGGAAAACGGAAGCCCGCTTTCCCACTGATAGTACGCAAGGATCCAGCCGGCCCAGTACCAGGAACTGTAAGACTCAGAGTCCAGGGGACTTTGCGACGGAAGATCCAGTCCGCACTCCATCAGGATATGGTCAACTAATTCACTTCCGGACATACCGAACAGGACCCGTGGATCGCCCTGTTCAAACAGTTCCGCGTACCCGCTTCGAATCATTTGTTTTAAAAAGAAATCGCCTTCCATGCCAATTGCATTGACCGCATAGTCCACTGCTTCGCCAAGACTGTCCTGGGCGATTTCAAGGTATTTCTTATCATAGAGACGGTTCATTTCAGGGTCACCTCCCCGCGTAACAAGTCGATTAGATAGATGCCTTTATGTTCCTGCTCTCTTTGAATGACATCAAACTGTTCTCTGGCAGTCTGATCGCGATTTAGCCTGCGTTGATAATAAAGGGGGCCTTCCACAGGATCTGCAGACTGAAACTGAAGCTGATGGAACACTGTTTCGCTTTTCAAAACGACCTGTATTCCTAAATCGCCCAAATACATCGCACGTTCCAGCGCCTCCAGCGAGAGACTGTTTTGCAAAAAGGCTCTGGCAAAGCGAAAATAAGAGTCATCAGCCCGATACCCTGTAATTAAATCATAGGGACTAACGTCCAGGAGGTAACGCTCCTCCAGCCAATCTCTGCCCTCTGCCATCAGAGCTCCGGTCATTCGAAACTTCCGATAATGGACCAGAAGTGCCAGCCAGTGAAGGATCGTATAGTCGCTCAGAGAGAGTATCTTCAAACCTGCAGTATCCAACTCGTAGGAGTTCACATATCCGCCGGAAGCATCCTTACAGGCCCACTCTTTGGCCAGCTCAACATGCTCCGTGCAATAAAAGCCGAGACCATAATCGTTATAAGGGTTCCCTTTCCCATATTCCGGTCTTTCTATAATCGTTTCCGAACCATGATACAGCTGCATTCTATCCTCCTGTGACTCCATAGAGTTATATGCTTCTCTATAGATTATAACTCTACAGAGTCATAGATGCAAACATAAAGTAATCGCCCTCGAGCTTCGAGCCCCGGGGCGATTTGTTTTGTGTCTTTACAGGAGTTTCATGCTGCGGTCTTCGCCGATGCCGACATCGTCGATCTCGTACTTCGTTCCGTCCTCACCGATGATGAAGCCTTTGAGGTCGCCAAAGGTGATAGAGTAGTCAGAGCAGGCGATACCGAGGTTGAACTTGACGAGGTTGCGGTCATGGACCTGGTAGTCGAGGTCGATGGTGCCGTACTCGTCGTAGATGCGCCAGTGGTCATAGTCATAGTGTTTGAAGTAGACCGGCGGCAGACGGTCGTTCTTCTCGCCGAGCCACAGGATGTTCTCGTTGTAGTCGTCCTGGTCGATCGACTGGTTGCGGGTCAGGTTGAAACCGAACTTCACGGGCTTGCCCTTGACAGTGCAGTACCCCATGTTCGTGATCCAGTCATAGTGAGCTTTCTTCGGGTAATAGCCGCGGTGGTCGTCGATGATCGCCATGGTGGCGTCATTCGCCTTGTACTCTTTGCCGTTGAAGACGACGGACCCTTCGACCGTAAAAATGTCTTTCTGGGAGTAGAGACTGATGTTCCCGCCAAAAGGCATGGAACCGACGGCCGGGTCGGACCAGCGGGTCAGCTGCAGGTCATAGGAGACCTTGTTTTTGCCCTTTTTCCCCTGTCCGTAGACATGGGCTTTGCCCTGGTTCTGGCAGTTCTCGAACGTGATGCTGTTGAGTTTGCTCTTTGCCACCGTCGCGCTGCCGTCCATCAGGTTTTCGGACATGTAACCGTTCTTCGCGAGCATCGGAGCCATGAACGAGATCATTTCCCCGGTCTTCTTGTCGTAGACGAGCGTCAGAGCGATGGTGACCGCCCCACCCATGACGGACATGGCCGTCAGGAAGGAGATGTCATCGAAGTTCACTTCGAGTGCTTCCCAGAGAGTGACTTTCGCCCTGGTCAGAAACTTCGGCACCCCGACATCCTTCGCGTCGAGCAGGTTGATGATCGGGAACTCTTTGTCAAAGGTTCCCACGGCCACACGGCCTTTGTCATCGACCATTTTCTCCGGGGTCGGGACCGGATAACGAAGTTTCGAGAGCGGGACCCCGTTCTTCGCCTTCTTCAGTTTCGGGTCCGCCTCCAGTTTTGCGCCTTTCAGAGCCTTTGCCTGCGCCCTGGCGGCTGCTTTTTTCTGCTTTTTCTTTTTTGGCGGTACTTCCTGTAACTGCCATTTCGGTTTTCCAAACATAACGATTCTCCTTACACTTGTTCGAACAATTCTCCCTGCCTTTATTGTACTAATATTCGCAACCAATCGTCAATACTTTGCACGTGTACAGGTTTCACAAAATTTGTGCCTTCTTTTTGGCGATTTGCGAATTATGTCGAAAAAAGCCCCGGGACCGATCGGTTCCGGGGCGCTTGTTTTTGGTTTTGTCTGGCGATTTACGGAAGTTTCGCGAACTTCTCGAGGAGGGCTTCGTAGTAGTCGTACATGTCTTTCTTCGACTCTTTGAGGCCATTCCAGGACACGTGGTCCTTCTTCTCAACAGGCATGTTGTACCAGTGGCCGGGGGTCACCTGCATGCCGGGCTGCCACTCGGTGGCCTCCTCCGTAAGAGGAGCTCCGGTCGCGATGGTATTGACGTAGCCGTCGGTCCGCAGCCACTCCTTCGTGATGCCGAAGCGGCGCATCTTTGGCGTGATGATGTGGCTCGTCACGTAGCCCGCGTCTTTACAGAACAGGGACATGGCGCGGTCCGGAGTCTGCAGTCCGAAGAGGCTCTTGTGGGAACGGCAGGCTCTGTGGGCGAAGTAGTAGGTGCCTTCATGGGCGTGGATGTCCTTGTTGATCTCCGCCATCACGTAAAGGCCCAGCTCGAACGCGCTGTTATCGAAGCGGTTCTGGGCGAAGCGGTACATCTTCAGCCACTCGTAGGTCGGGATGCGGAAGCGTCTGACCTTCACCTTTTCGGGGTTCTTCATGACGCCCCACTGCTCCATGTGCGGGTCGTAGTACTTCCCGAGGAAGCTGTTCCCGATGAGGGTGACCAGGTTCAGGACATAGTAGCACAGGAACTTGTTGACGAGGATGCCGTGGAAGGACGCGTAGGTCGTGCCGTTGTTGACGCCGGACAGCGTGGTGACCGTGTGGATGCAATCCCCTTTGCCGCCCTTGAACAGACCGGAAAGCTCGTCTGCCGGTGTGCCGTTGCGCTCTTCCTCCGAGCCGTAGGCCATGAGGTAGTCGAACATGCGGGCGGTCGGGCCGCCGAAGCTGTGGCCGACGAGGTTGATCTTCTCGTGGTCCCCGGGCGTGCCGAGGTCTTTCAGGATGCCGGGATAGGTGCGGCCGTAACGTTCATGACCGTACTTCTCGCTGTGGACCTTGCCGTAGTCGACGCGGCCGCCGTAAAGCTGCGCGTACAGGACACAGCAGCGGTCCCAGAGGCTGTTGAAGGGGCCGACGGCCGGTGTGTACACCTCAAAGCCTTTGCTTCTCAGATAGTCCTGAAGACCGTGCTTCAGGCCGAAGTAATCGATGCCCAGTTTGCTCGTGAGTCCGTCCTCTTCACCCCAGCCGATGAATCCGTGGACGAATACAGTAGGATAGTTGTTCATTTCGCTGTTCTCCTCTCTGTGGCGATTGACGCTAAGAAAAGTATATACCACTTACAACAAAAAGCTACCTAAAAACTAGATAGCTTTTCGTTGTGTTTATAAAGAGATTTTCTCCGATTTATTTGGATTTGACGCCGGAGAAGTCGAAGACCTTCAGTCTGCGAAGCAGGACGCCGATGTCAGTCTTGTCGACTGCGGGCAGGATGACCTTGTCGAGAAGGAGCTTCTGGCCCATGGCCACCGGCTTCTCGAGGAAGGACGGGACTTCGAACATCTTGGTGTCGTTCAGCGGCTTGCCGTCACGCATGTCGACGAATGCCTTGAGGACCCAGCGGATGTCGTAGATGGAACCGTAGACTTCCGGAATGGCTCTGTTGACCTTCGCGAACTTGTAGACAGCCATCATCGCGGAACGGATGGACTTCTCAGTCGTGAAGGAGCAGTCACGCTCGACATGGACGTGGTTACCGAGGAACGCGAAGTTGGTGACGCCGGCCGGAACGACTTCCGGATAGGTGCCCTTGCTTCTGGAGACGAAGTAAGTGGTGACACGGGGCATCATGCAGGGGATGCAGTTACAGCCCTTCGCTGCCAGCTCATCGATGCGGTCGATCGGGCAGCCGATGTGGTACAGCCACTCTTTGGCGATCTCCTCACCGGTGCAGTCTCTCATGCGTTTCTTGACATAGTTACCGACGTTGGACGTGTACAGACCGTAGATCCAGACGATGGTGTTCTTTTCGGTATCCTGGTCAAGGAAATGCTTCTGACGGTTGATGGTCCAGGACATGACCCAGCCGGAGTCTTTGACGGTGACGATACCGCCGGTGACGACTTTTCCGTCTCTCGGATCACGGCCGGTGATGTTGGTGATGTACTTGAGGATCTCGTTGTCCATGGTGGTCAGAGTCGCGGACTCCCACTGAGTGATCTCGGGGTCAGCCAGCAGCTCGTCGGGGTTACCGAAGGACGGATCCTGTTTGGCGATGTTCTGCCAGGTCTTCCAGGAACCATAGACAGAAGTGTCCCATGCGGGAGCAGTGTGGTGGTCACCAAGTTTGATGTTCGCGGTGTTGGAACCGTTGGTGAAGAAGACGAAGGTGTTCTCATCGATGTCGATGCTCTTCTCTTTGCCTTCGATGGTGACTTCGACCTTGGTCGCGGTCTTCTTGCCGCCTTCTTTGGTGAAGAGGACGTTCGTGACCATGGCATGGTAGACGAAGTTGACGCCGTGGTCCTTCAGCCAGTTTTCCATGGGAAGGATGATGGAGTCATAGTTGTTGTATTTGCAGAAACGAAGAGAGGAAAGGTCGGTGAAACCCTCAAGGTGATGGATGAATCTCTGCAGGTAAAGCTTGACTTCGAGAGCAGAGTGCTCGTTCTTGAAGGCAAACATGGTCTTGAAGTAATACCAGAAGTTGGAGTTGAAGGTCTCGTCGGTGAAGAACTGGTCGATGGACTTGCCATAGAGGTCCTCGTCCTTCATGAGCATGACTTTCAGGACTTCCATCTGGGCCTTGTCGGACATGTTGAACTTCTTGTCCGGAGCGGCGTTCTGACCGCGGTTGTAGGAAACACGGCAGTTGGAGAAGTTCGGGTCAGCCTCGTTCAGGCGCTTGTAGGCGTCGAGGATGGAGACGTTCTTGTCGTCGCAGGAGGGGATGTCCTTGAAGAGGTCCCACATGCACTCGAAGTGGTCGTCCATTTCACGGCCGCCGGAGATGACGTAGCCCTTGCCGGGGATGAACATACCGTCGCAGGAACCGCCGGAGACGGAACGAGCTTCGTAAACGGTGATGTTTTTGCCGGGCATTTTCGCGTCACGGACCAGGAAGCAGGCCGCTGCAAGGCCGGCGATACCGGAACCGATGACGATGGCATGTTTGTTTTCGATGTCTTCGGCCGGAACGGTGGTGCAGCCGGACTCGTAGTTACCGTTGCTGTGATAGAAGCCCTGCTCCTCGATGTCGTGCCAGTTGAAGATCAGGTTCTTGCGTTCCAGGCCGTTGTAAAATCCGTTATCCATAGTGTACTTTCCTCCATAAAATGTTCGTTGTCTCGGATTAACTCTCTTTGTTGACGTGGGTCTTATTCACTGAGTTCCCGGAGGCCGTCCCGGTAGAGGACTTCGATCTCTCCCCTGCCGAGCTTGATGAGTCCGAACTCTTCCATCTTCTTGAGTTCCCGGCTGATGACGACCCGGGTCGTGCCCAGTTCGTTCGCCAGTTCCTCGTGGGTCAGCCGGACCTTGCCCTTCAGCACACTGCGTTCCAGCAGGGTCCGGGCGAGGTTGCCGCGAACGGTGACGAACGCGGAATAGGACAGGCTGTCCGTCAGACGGCGGATGAGCAGTTCCTCGATGGAAAGCACATACTCGAGTGCTTCGGGGCACCGTCTCATGACCTCGACCATGACGTTTTTCGGCAGGAAGGCGTATTCGCAGTCTTCCGATGTCTCATAACGCAGCTGGCCTTTACGGTTGTGGGATGCGTCGCCCGGGTGGACGAGGAAGTTCTCGCCCGCTTCCATGGACATGGCGGTGATCTCTCTCCCCTCGTCGGAGGACAGGAAGATCCGCAGGTTGCCGCTCAAAAGGAACACGATGCCGCCACGCATGAAGCGCTTGCTGGAGAAGAAACCGCTGCCGGGGTTAGCCGCCGTCTGCAGGTTGTCTTCGATGAGCTTGCGGTCTTTGGTGGTCAAAGCATTCCAGAACGGGATGAACTGCTCGGGAGTCATTTGGGTGGTCTCCTTTCAACTCGTGAACAAGTCGTGAACATTTTATAGCTAAATTATACACCAGTCAGTTACAAAAGATACACAAAAAAGAAAAACAATGAAAAGATTATACACATGTAAGATTTTGATGTGTTGGAAATTCTTTACGGAAGAAAATCCTTTTTTAACAAATCGCCTCTCATGTATAATAAAAAAGAAGTTCGATCGATTTGAAAAAGGAGAGAATAGATCATGAAATTCATCGCTAAACCGTTCCCGTTCCAGACCGTGTCCGGCGATCCGTTCCCGAACAGCGAGTACTATGAGTACGGAGACTACAAGATCCACTACCGCATCGACCCCGCCAAAACGGTGACTCCGGTAGCAAAGGCCTTCCTCATCCACGGCTTTGCCTGCAATACCCGGTTCTATGACGAGATGGTCGAGCACCTGACGGCGGCCGGCATCTCCTGCCTCCGTGTGGACCTCCCCGACTTCGGGTTCTCGACGAGAGAATACAAAGGCATCCACTACATCCCCCAGACCGAGATCCTCGCGAAGATGATGAAAGACTTCGATGAGGACGGCAGCGGCTGGATCCTCTTCGGCCACTCCATGGGCGGTTCCGTCGCCACCCAGATGGCCATCGCCGAAGCCGGCAGGGAAGACCCCGAGATCGCATCCCTGGTCCTCTACGCGCCCCTGATGATGGCAGACTCTCCGAAGTTCCTGCGGGATTTCATGCTGAACGCCCCGGTCGGGCCGCTCCTCGATCTCATCCTGCCGCTCATCACCCCGTATGACGCCCTCTGGAAAGCCGTCGGGTTCCTCATGACCTTCGATTGGGAGTACACGAAAAAGATGCCTGCCGGCGTCTATCGCGATGCACTCCAGGTCAAACACATGGGTCGCGGTGCCGCCTATATGACTGCGGTCGCCTCGAAGCCTGACATCAACGAGCTCGAAAAAGTCACGGTCCCCATCCAGCTCATCTTCGGCGGCAGAGACCTCTTTGTCATGCCGAACGTCGCATTAAAGATGTGGAAAAAGATGCCCGCCCAGGCGGATAAACACGTGTTCCTGAGCGGTGCCCACTGCTTCCTGCAGAACCAGGCCGACCGCACCTGGAAGACCACGAAGAAGTTCCTCCAGAAGAACGGCCAGATCTAATTATCCTGAAAACAAAAAAATCGCCTCTGCTCCGCATGGAACAGGGGCGATTTACTGTTTCTGTCTGATAACTGCCGGTTTATTTTCCGAAGACGTCCGGGAACAGGACTTCCTCCACGATGGCGGCCGCGTCGGTGATGCAATCCGGGCAGGAGTGGAGCATGACGCCGGTCTCGACGCCCTTCAGGTCCTTGCAGATGGTGGCGCCGGCTCTCTGCTGGAAGCGGGCGACGATCTCCCGGGACAGCTGGTAGGTCTGGCCCTTGGTGGTCGGGTTCTGCAGGTCTCCGCCGGAGTTCTTCATACCGGCCAGCACACAGGCGCCGGAGAGCGCGCCGCAGGTGCCCTGCATGCCTCCCATGCCGAGGCCGAGGCCTTCGGTCATCTTGAACATGGTCTCTTCGTCACAGCCTACGAGGTCCGCGTAAGTGCAGGCCACGGACTGGGCGCAGTTGAAGCCCATGTTGTGTCTCATCGTACAGTCGTTGATTCTGCTTTCCATAGTAGTTCTCCCAAGAAATAGATTTAATAGGCCGACAACGCGTCTGCCAGGATGATGATGAGTGCGGCCCGGTAGGCGATGTCGAAATTGGTGTTTTTGTGGTCTCTCTTGCGGGCCCGGCAGGCCACCAGGATGGCGGCATGGATGAGCCGGCGCTTCCGCCCGACCGCGAACAGACCGTGGTACCCGCTCTGTTGTGCGAGGGCCATGTCGGCTTCCCGCATCCGTTCGAGGAACCGTTTCGTGTCGTACTTCGAGAAGCTCAGGGCACCGAGGAGTCCCATCGAATGGTTTCCGCCCAGTTTCATGCCGGCCGTGTGGAGCGCTGAAGTGAAGCGCTCGATGTGCCGCAGGTTCTGGTCGTTGGAGCCGCCGGCGATGGACAGGGTGACGCTGACCGCCCGGGCGGAAGATCGCAGCGGGAACAGCGGTTTGATCCGCTGCCGGAGTTCTTCCAGTTCGAACACGGCCCGCTCCGGCGGTTTGTCCGTCATGGCGAGCAGTGCGGCCACCAGCGCTTCACCGTCGTGGTCGAGCAGTTCCCGCTGCTCCATCAGAGTATAGATGCGGGCGGTCTTGTCGATGTACCGCTTCCACTCGGTCTTCGGGATGACGTCCACAACGCCGAGGATGGTCATCGCGAGGAACGCGCTGCGGGGGACTTTCTCCGTCATCTGACGGTAGAGGTCCGGCGCGAGGAGCGTCAGTTCCTCCGGATGGTCCGAAGCTGCCAGCATACACGCAATGGGCACGACGGCGGGGCCCTTGAAGTCTCCGGTAAAGTCGTCATCCATGCGGATGTGGTCCCGGAGGCCCTTCAGTTCCTCCGCGGTGATGGGCCGTTCCCGCTCGAGCAGGATGGCAGCGCAGACCGGGTACAGCATGCCCTCTTCTCTGCCGTAGGCGTCCCGCAGAGCCGTCACGTTGTGGACGAAGTATTCCGCGAGGTCTGTATACCGTTCGACCATGGATCTCACCCCGTTTTTCTCATTTCACAAATCTTCTCCCACTATAGCACGTTTTCCCCAAAACCGCTATTCTATTTGTAAACAGAGTCCTTCGTTGACATGGAAAGGGCTTTGTGATACTATTCTTTCAGCATTTTTGCAAGTACGAAACCGAATTTCTGTTGGAGGGACCGTCATGAACACCGTTCTCCTCACAGCTGAATACCGCTTTTACGGCTTTACCTATTACTTTGGTAAGGCTTTCGACCGGTGCGGCTGAACACAAAATCGCGTTTCCAGAATTTTGTAGAGTATCAGGCCTGTAGCGGTTGCTGCGGGCCTTTCTTTATGAAGAAATATTCAGCACTTTAAAGGAGAAAAGAACATGGTCGTCATTCTGAAAAACAATCCGGACGAAGCACAGCTGCAGAGCCTCATCCACTGGCTGGAGACCAAGAACATCCAGGTCACCCAGTCCCTCGGAGAGTCCAACCACATCCTCGGCCTCATCGGCGATACATCGCGCATCGACATGGACCTCATCGGAGCCCTCGACATCGTCGAATCGGTGCGGCGCATCCAGGAGCCGTATAAGAAGGCCAACCGGAAGTTCCACCCGGATGACACCGTCATCTCCGTGAAGGGCACCACCATCGGCAACGGAGAACTGGCCCTCATCGCCGGTCCCGGCGCGGTGGAGAATGAAGAGCAGATGCTGCTCATCGCCCAGGAGGTCAAGGCGGCGGGTGCCACCATCCTTCGGGGCGGCGCGTTCATCGGCCGTTCCTCCCCCTACTCCTTCCAGGGCCTCGGCAAGGAAGGTCTCGACGCGCTGGTCAAGGCGGGCGACGCCACCGGCATGCCGGTCATCTCGGAGATCATGCGCATCTCCCAGCTCGACTACTTCAAGGACGTCGACATCATCCAGGTCGGCGCCCGCAACATGAAGAACTTCGACCTTCTGAAGGAACTCGGCAAGTCCGACAAGCCGATCCTCCTGAAGCGCGGCCTCTCCGCCACTTACGAAGAACTCCTGATGAGTGCCGAATACGTCATGTCCCAGGGCAACACGAACGTCATCCTCTGCGAGCGGGGCATCCGGACCTTCGAGACCTACACGACCAACACCTTCGACGTCTCGACCATCCCGGTCTTGAAGAGCCTCTCCCACCTGCCGGTCGTCGCGGACCCCTGCCACGCCTCCGGACGCTCCATGCTGGTGGCTCCCCTGGCAGCCGCTTCGGTCGCCGCCGGCGCCGACGGCCTCATGATCGAAGTCCATCCGGACCCGAGCCACGCCCTGTCCGACGCCAAACAGCAGATCTCCCCCGCCGCCTTTGCGGAACTGGCGGAGACCCTGAAGACCATCCGTAACACCGTAAAACCACAGTAAAGAAGGAACGCACTATGAAAACCATCCGTACCGTCGGCATCGTCGGCCTCGGCCTCATCGGAGGCTCCATGGCCCGCTCCGTGCGCAAGCACACCATCGCCAAAGTCTACGGCTACGACCTGAGCCCGGACGCCATGTCCCTCGCGGAACTCTCCGGCGCCATCGACGGGCCCCTCACGAAGGAGACCCTGAAGGAGTGCGACCTTCTGATGATCGCCATCTTCCCGAAAGCCCTCGTTCAGTGGGTCAAAGACCACGCCGATGACATCCCGAAGGAGACCATCTTGGTGGACCTTTGCGGCGTAAAGCGTTATATTTATAATAATGTGTCGCCCATCGCCAGAGAAAAAGGTTTCCTCTATGTGGGCGGCCACCCCATGGCGGGCAAGGAGGTCTCCGGGTTCAAAAACTCGGATGCCGAGCTCTACAAGGACGCCTCCATGATCCTCTGCCCCGATGACACTGCGGACATCGACGACCTCGACACCCTCAAGGCGTTCTACCTGTCCCTCGGCTTCGGTGAAGTCGTCTTCTCGACGCCCGAAGAGCATGACCGGATCATCGCCTACACGTCCCAGCTGGCCCACGCGGCCTCCAGTGCCTACATCAAGTCCCCGACCTCCCGTCAGCGGATGGGCTTCACGGCCGGCTCCTACAAGGACATGACCCGTGTCGCCCGACTGGACCCCGAAATGTGGACCCAGCTCTTCATGGTGAACCGGGAAAACATGATCGAAGAGCTCCAGGAACTGGTCGACAACCTGACCGGATACCTCGACGCCCTGAAGGCGGACGACGCCGAACAGCTGAAGAAGCTCTTCGAAGAGGGCCGCGACCTCAAGGTCACCGAGCCCATTGAAAACTGCTGAGAAAAAGAACTAGAAAGGGTGACCCGTCATGAGCACCAAGACCATACACGTAACGGCCTCCCGGGACTACGATGTCCTCATCGGGAGACGCCTCATGGAAAACACCGGCAAGCTGGTGAAAGAAGTCCACGAGCCCTGTAAAGTCGCTGTCGTCTCGGACAGCAATGTGGCGCCCCTGTACATGAAGACCGTACGGGAGTCCCTCGAGAAGGAAGGCTTTGAGACCGTCCAGTTCGTCTTCCCCGCCGGAGAGTCCTCCAAGACCCTCGACGTCATGGGCGCCGTCCTGAATTTCTGCGCCGGGCAACGCCTCACCCGCACCGACCTGTTCGTCGCCCTCGGCGGCGGCGTCACCGGCGACCTGACCGGCTTCGCGGCGGCCTCCTTCCTGCGGGGCGTCGACTACGTCCAGATGCCGACCTCTCTGCTGGCAGCCGTGGACTCCTCCGTCGGCGGCAAGACCGCGGTGGACATCCCCTCGGGCAAGAACCTCGTCGGCGCGTTCAAGCAGCCCCTTCGGGTCATCTGCGACATCGACGCCTTCGAGACCCTGCCGGACGTCGTCTTCCATGACGGCTGTGCCGAGTGCATCAAGTACGGAGTGCTCGAGAGCCCCCGCCTCCTTCAGATCTTCTCGGAGGGCTCGGACGCTGTCAGGGCGAACATCGCCGACGTGGTCGCCGAAAGCGTGCAGATCAAAGCGAACTATGTCGCGAACGATGAGTTCGACACCGGTGTCCGCCGCTACCTGAACCTCGGCCACACCATCGGCCACGCCATCGAGCGCAGCGCGAAGTACCGTCTCATGCACGGCCACTGCGTCGCCATCGGCATGGTCATGATCAGCCGGGCCGGCGAAGCCCTCGGCATCACCGAGGCCGGCACCACGGAGAAACTCATCGCCATCTGTGAACAGAACAGCCTCCCCGTCTCCTGCGACTTCTCCACGAAGACCCTGCTCGACGGCGCGCTGTCCGATAAAAAACGCATGGGCGGGCGCATCGCCCTCATCATCCCCGAGAAACTCGGGAAATGCATGACCCATACCGTTCCGGTCGACGAACTGGAACACATCATCGACCTCGGAAAGGAGACGTCCGTTTGAACGTCCGACTCAGTCCCGCGAGCCTCTCAGGCACCGTCCAAACCATCGCATCGAAAAGCGATGTCCACCGCCTCCTGTTCTGCGCAGCCCAGGCAGACGGCCCTGTCACCATCGAAATGAACAGCACATCGCCCCTCTCGGACGACATCTTAACGACGGCCTTCGTCATCAAGGCCCTCGGAGCCGATGTCCGGAAAGAGGACGGGCGATTCACGGTCACCCCCTCGAACGTCGCGCCGAAGGCACCCATCTTCGACTGCCGGGAGAGCGGTTCGACCCTGCGCTTCCTGCTGCCCGTCGCGGCGGCACACTGCGACGAGCCCTCCTTCACGGGCAGCGGCCGTCTGCCGGAGCGCCCCGTCGAAGACCTCCTGAACGTGCTGAAGGCCCGGGGCATCTCGGTCTCCGCGGACAAACTCCCCTTCTCCTTCACAGGACGCCTGCAAAGCGGCGCCTTCGAACTGCCCGGCAACGTGAGTTCCCAGTACATCACGGGACTCCTGCTGGCGCTCCCGGCACTGGATGGTGACTCCGAGATCCGTCTCACGTCTCCCCTCCAGTCCGCTTCTTATGTGAACATCACGCTCCACGCGCTGAGCCGCTTCGGCATCCGCACGAGCATCCTGCCCCGGGGCTATCTCGTCCCCGGCAACCAGACCTTCCAGAGCCCCGGCACCATCGTGGCCGACGGCGACTGGTCCAACGCGGGGTACTTCTTCGCGGCGGGCGCGCTGAGCGAGACCCCCGTCTCCATCGCCGGCCTCACCCCGGACTCTCCCCAGGGAGACAAGTCCATCGTCGGCATCCTGAACAACCGGATGGGCGCGCCCATCTCCAAAGTCCAGGAGGAAGACGGCACTTACACCTACACGGTCACCCCGGCCGAAACGCTTCGGGCCTGTGACCTCGACGTCACCAACATCCCGGACGCCTTCCCGGTGCTCGCGGTGCTCGCAGCCTTCGCGCAGGGCCGCACGAGTTTCATCGGGTGTGAACGGCTCCGGTTCAAGGAGAGCGACCGCATCGCCTCTGTCATCGCCATGCTGGAAGCCCTCGGCGGCAAGGCCGAGGAGGACGGCGACGGCGTCATCGTCTACGGCGCGGATGAGACCGGCGGTCTCACCGGCGGCACCGTCGACGCCTGCGGCGACCACCGGATCGTCATGGCGGCGGCCATCGCGGCCCTGCGCTGCACCGGTGATGTGACCATCACCGGCGCGGAAGCCGTCCGGAAATCCTACCCGTCCTTTTTCGACGAATACAAAGCCTTAGGAGGAATCGTCAATGTCATCTAATATCGGAAACGCGCTGAACATTTCGGTCTTCGGCCAGTCCCACGGCAAAGCGATCGGTGTCACCATCGACGGACTGCCCGCCGGAGAACATATCGATGTGAACGAACTCCAGGCCTTTCTGGACCGCCGTCGTCCCGGCACCAGTGAGCTCACGACCGCCCGCAACGAGACGGACTGTCCGGACTTCCTCGCCGGTGTCACCGAAGACGAAGACGGGAACCTCACGACCTGCGGCTTCCCTCTGGCAGCCGTCATCAAGAACAAAGACCAGCACTCTTCGGACTACTCCGAACTCTTAACGAAACCCCGTCCCTCCCACGCGGACTACACCGCGTTCCTCAAGTACGGCGAGGCCCGGGACATGCGGGGCGGCGGGCACTTCTCCGGCCGTCTCACGGCACCGCTGTGCGTCGCCGGCGGCATCTGCCTGCAGATGCTCGAGCGCCGTGGCATCCTCATCGGTGCCCACCTCGAACGGGTCGGTGAAGTCCAGGACGAGCCCTTCCCGCTCTACCCGGACAAAGCCCTCTTCGAGGACATCCGCAGCCGCAACCCCGCCACCATCGACCCCTCCGCGAGCCTCAAGATGATCGATGAGATCACCAACGCGAAGTTCGACAACGACTCCGTCGGCGGCATCGTCGAGTGCGCCGTCACCGGCTTCCCGGCCGGCGTGGGCGGTCCCCTCTTCGACGGCATCGAGAGCGAACTGGCGAAAGCCCTCTTCGGCATCCCCGCCGTCAAGGGCGTCGAGTTCGGCAACGGGTTCACCTGTGCGGAACTGCGCGGTTCCCAGAACAACGACGCGTTCATCGCCGAAGACGGCACGGTCAAGACCGAGACGAACCGCTCCGGCGGCATCCAGGGAGGCATCTCCAACGGCATGCCCCTCCTGTTCCGGGTCGCTGTGAAACCCACACCGTCCATCGCCAAAACCCAGAAGACTGTCGACCTCGAGACCATGGAGGAGACCGAACTCTCCATCCACGGGCGCCACGACCCCTGCATCGCCGTACGGGCGGTCCCCGTCGTGGAAGCGGTCGCCGCCATCGCGCTCACGGACCTTCTGCTGAGCGAGAACAAACTGTAAGAACAATCCTTTAGGAATCGGGTGAGTCCCATGAGCACAGACAAGAAAGACCTCGCGGCACTGCGGGAAGAGATCAACGGCATCAACGACGAGATGCTGCAGCTGTTCCTGCGCCGTATGCAGGTGTCCGGCGAGATCGCCGACTATAAAAAAGAACACGACATGCCCATCATGCACAAGGACCGCGAACGGGAGATCCTCGCGGAAGTCGAGGCGAAGTCCGGAGACATGGAACTCTATGCCCACCGCTTCTTCTCGAACATCATGGAGCTGTCCCGCGCTTACCAGAACAGTCTGACGGCCCGGCACACGCCCCTCATCGACATGATCAAGGAGTCCCGCCTCCCCGCCGACGCCACGTTCCCCCAGAACGGCATCATCGGGGTCTCCGGCGTGGAGGGTGCCTATGCCCAGCAGGCGGCGGACACCATGTTCCCGAGAGGCACGGTCATGTTCATGAAGAACTTCGAAGCCGTCTTCGATGCCCTCGAGAACGGCCTCTGCCAGTACGGCATCGTCCCGGTCGAGAACTCCTCCTACGGTTCCGTCAAGGACGTCTACAAGCTCCTGCAGGAACGGGACGTGTACATCACCCGCAGCATCCGGATCAACGTCCGTCATGAGCTGCTGGCGAACCCCGGTACGAAATTGTCCCAGATTAAGGAGATCTACTCCCACGAACAGGCCATCGGCCAGTGCGAGCAGTTCCTGAAGAGCCTGCCCGACAGCGTGAAGATCATCCCGGTCACCAACACCGCGGCCGCCGCCAAAATGGTCGCGAACTCCGACCGCAACGACGTCGCCGCCATCGCCTCCCACGAGGCGGGCCAGCTCTACAACCTGAAAACGGTCCGGGACAACATCATGGACAGCGCCAACAACTACACCCGCTTCATCTCCATCCGGACGAAGCCCGCCGTGTACCCCGGCGCCAACCGCATCTCCCTCATCTTCACGACCGAGCACAAGCCCGGCGCCCTTTATGACATCATCTCCATGGTGTCCGCGCTGGACCTCAACATGGTCAAGCTGGAAAGTGCCCCGCTGGTGGGTTCCGACTTCGAGTTCGCGTTCTACATGGACCTCCACGCCTCCGTCTGGGACGACGGCGTCCTCGCCATGCTCGCCTACCTCGAGCGGACCTGCGACAGCTTCAAGTACCTTGGAAACTACCCGGAGGTCAGCTGACATGAGCGACATCTACGGCCTTCTCGGGGAACACCTCGGCCACAGCTTCTCCCCCTTCCTGCACCACGCCCTCGGCGATGAAGCCTACGCGCTTTACGAACTGGCACCGCAGGAACTGGAAGCCTTCGTGCGTCAGGAGAACGTCCGGGGACTCAACGTGACCATCCCCTACAAACAGACCGTCCTGCCCTTCGTCGACGAACTCTCGCCGGCGGTGGAAGCCATCGGAGCGGCGAACACGCTGTACCGCAGAGACGGGAAGCTCATCGCCGAGAACACCGACGTCCTCGGGTTCCTGTACCTGCTCGAGTCTAACGGCATCGACGTCACCGGCAAAAAGGTGCTGGTCTTCGGTAACGGAGGCGCCTGCAAAGCGGTCCTCGAGGCCCTGCGCCGCAAAGAAGCCGGTGAAGTCCTGGTCGTCAGCAGACGGGGTGGCGATCTGCCTCTCATCTCCTACGACGACCTGCCGCGCCATTACGACGCCGACGTCATCGTCAACACGACGCCCGTCGGCATGTACCCCGACAACCTCTCGTCCATCACGGACCTCACGCCCTTCGAGGGCCTGTCCGGTGTGGTGGACATCGTCTATAACCCCCTGCGCACCGGCCTGCTGCTGCAGGCGGAGGCGCTCGGCATCCCCCACGCCAACGGCCTCGGGATGCTCGTCGCCCAGGCGGTCCGCGCCCACGAGTTCTTCTTCGACACGAAGGTCGATGACAAAGTCATCGAAGACCTGACCGCCGAACTCACCCGAAACGCCACGAACCTCGTCCTCATCGGCATGCCCGGCAGTGGCAAGTCCTCCGTCGCGAAACTCCTCGCGGAGCAGACCGGCAGAGACGTCGTCGAACTCGACGGCGCCATCGCCGAAGCGGCCGGGAAATCCATTCCGGAGATCTTCGCGGAGGACGGCGAAGACGTGTTTCGCGACATCGAGTCGTCGTGCATCGCCAAAGCGGGTGCCCAAAACGGTGTCATCCTGTCCCTCGGCGGCGGTGCGGTCACGAAAGAGCGCAACTACCTGCCCCTGCACCAGAACGGGCGCATCTACTGCCTGAAACGGGACCTCTCCCTTCTCCCCATGGACGGACGGCCCCTGTCGAAGGACCTCGACACGCTGAAGGCCATGGAACAGACGAGGGACCCGATGTACGCTCGTTTCGCCGACGTCACCATCGAGAACGACGGCACACTGGAAGAGGCCGCCGGGAAGATCCTGAGAGACTTTGGTCTTTAATTCCGCAAATTTTTGATGAAATCAAGCCTGCCGTCTTGACTCACGGCGGGCTTTTTAGTACCATTCTTACAGTTTTTACGTAAAGGAGTTTTCACGACATGGATGTTGTCTGTTTAGATATGGAGGGCGTCGTCGTCCCGGAGATCTGGATCGCGTTCGCGGAGGCCACCGGCATCCCCGAGTTCAAGCGCACCACCCGCGATGAGCCGGACTACGACAAGCTCATGAAATACCGCATCGACCTGCTGAAACAGCACGGTCTCGGCCTGAAAGAGGTCCAGGAGGTCATCTCCACCATTGAGCCCCTCGAAGGCGCGAAGGAGTTTCTCGACACGCTCCGCAAAGAGACCCAGGTCGTCATCCTGTCCGACACCTTCACCCAGTTCGCCGGTCCGCTGATCGCGAAACTCGGCTATCCGTCCCTCTTCTGCAACGAGCTCGTCGTCGCGGAGGACGGTGAGATCACCGGTTACAACATGCGCTGTGAGAACTCCAAGCTCACGACGGTCAAAGCCCTGCAGTCCTGCGGCTTCGAGACCATCGCCGCCGGCGACAGCCACAACGACCTCGCGATGATCCGCGCCTCCAAGGCCGGTTTCCTGTTCCGCTCCACCGAGCAGATCAAGAAGGACAACCCGGACCTCCCCGCGTTCGAGGAGTACGACGAATTCCTCGCAGCCATCGAAGGAGCCCTCTGCTGAGTCTTCTGACGAGTCACATAAAAGTCACATAACAAATCTAAACTAATACCTGGAAATGATGCAAAGCCGCAACGTTTTCAGGTGTTTTTTCGTCTTTTTTTCGACAAAGTTCGAACAACCGGAGGTCGCAGGTTTCCTGACCGGTCGGCACAGCGGTTTGTCACACTTTTGCACAGAATGTGCCACGAGGCGCGTAACTACTGAAAGTTGCATTCCGCTAACTTCGTCAGGTTGCACAACGGAGTTCGAAAAGTTAGCGTACACTAACGAAAAAAGCCTCAGAATTTGGCATATCTATGCGAAATTCTGACTCCGAAAAAATGCCGAAAAACTCTTGAATTCTGAAAAAACTTTGCTATCATGAAATAGGAACAAGAATCCAAAACAAATTCTTAGGAGGCATATTATTATGGCATACAGAATTACTGATGAATGTGTAGCTTGTGGTTCCTGCAAAGACGGTTGCCCCGTCGAAGCAATCTCTGAGGGCGATATCTACAGCATCGACCAGGACGTCTGCATCGAATGCGGCGCTTGCGAAGCTACCTGCCCGATGGGTGCCATCGTCAACGAATAAGTTGACCATCACCACACGACAGTAAAAGAAACATTCCCGGAGCAGCCATGGGAAGCTGTTCCGGGAATTTCTTTATGCCGCCATGGAAACGTGGTACAATAGGAACACTTTTCAGGAAAGGAGACGAGACACTATGAACACCCTGCGCGACGACGAACGCATTGAAGCCCTCGGCAGCGGCCTTTCGGTCCTCATCTCCCCTGACCACGGCTTCGGCACCGACGCGTTGCTCCTCGCCGAGTTCGCCGACCCGAAACGGAATGCCCTCTGCATGGACCTCGGCACCGGCTGCGGCATCATCCCCATGCTCTGGAAGCGGAACGGGGTCACGGCCGACCTCTACGGCCTCGAACTCCAGGAAAAGGGGTACGACCAGTTCCGGCGGAGCATCGACCTCTGTGCAGAGCAGGGAGTCCCGATGGAAAACGTCCATGCCCTTTGTGGCGATCTGCGGGACCTCTCTTCCCTCGAACTTCCCCTCGGGAAGTTCAAAACGGTCACCATGAACCCGCCCTACAAACCGGTGGACACCGGCATCCTGTCCGAGACGACCGCGGAGCAGATCGCCCGGCACGAGACGACGTGCACCATGGACGACGCCGCAGCCGCCGCAGAACGGCTTTTGAACTTCGGCGGGAACTTTGCCGTCTGTCACCGGCCGGAGCGTCTCCCGGACGTTCTGGAGGCGTTTCGGGCCCATTCCATCGAGCCGAAGCGTCTGCGGTTCGTTCAGAAGAACGCCGGTGCATCGCCCTGGCTCTTCCTCTTAGAGGGCCGCAAAGGCGGCAAACCCTTCCTGAAGGTCCTGCCTCCTCTGCTCATGCAGAACGAGGACGGGTCCGACTCCGACGAATTATTATGCATCCTGGGAGAGTACCGAAATGACTGACAACACCTGTGGAACACTGTTCGTGACCGGGACCCCCATCGGGAACCTCTCGGACTTCTCGCCCCGGGCCATCGAGGCACTGGAGTCCGCCGACTTCATCGCGGCCGAGGACACCCGGGTCACCCTGAAACTGCTGAACCACTTCGACATCAAGACACCCATGGTGAGCTACCATGAGCACAATAAGAACCAGAAGGGTCCGGAGCTCCTCACACGCATCCTGAAGGGCGAGAACTGCGCGCTGGTCACCGACGCCGGCATGCCGGCCATCTCGGACCCGGGGCAGGACCTCGTCGACCTGTGCCTCGAGCACGGCGTCCCGGTCCACTCCGTCCCCGGCCCCACGGCCTTCGCGACGGCGCTGGCCCTCTCCGGCATGGACTCCCGCCGCTTCACCTTCGAAGGCTTCCTGGAAGTCGACAAGAAGAAACGGCGCGTGCAGCTCGAGTTCCTGAAGACCCAGCCCTGCACCCTCATCCTCTATGAGGCGCCCCACAAGCTCTCCGCCACCCTGCGGGACCTGCTGGACACGCTGGGCGACCGGAAACTCTGCATCTGCCGGGAGATCACGAAAGTCCACGAGGAAGTCCTGCGCATGACGCTCTCGGAAGCGGTGGAAGCCTACCCGAAGAACGACCTCAAAGGCGAACTCGTCCTCATCCTGGAGGGCGCCTCGAAAGAGGAGAAGGTCTTCACCCTCGAAGACGCGGTCGCCATGGCACGGGACCTCATCGCCTCCGGCGCCTCGAAAAACGACGCCGCCAAAGAGACCGCGAAGACGACCGGCCTCAAAAAGGGCGACATCTACCGGGAACTCTTCTAAAGCCATACACACAAAAAGAAACAGGTGACTCGTGTGAGTCACCTGTTTTTCGTTTGGTTACGGTTTGCTGTCTCAGACGTCGAACTCCTCGGTGTGGCCCTTCATGGAGCCGAGGACCGCGCGGCCGTTTTCAAGGTGGAACAGCTGGAACTTCGAGCCGGCGTCCGCGTTGATGAACGTGCTGATGGCCGGGTTCTCCGCGAGGATGGCGGCGGCGAGGTCCGCGTCATCGTCGAGGACGACGGTGCCGTCATAGCGCAGGAACTGGCCCTCTGCCACGGCGAGGACTTCGACCTGCGGGTTGGCCGTGAACTCTTTGAACGTGCTCTTCTCGGTGCCGGTGCCGAAGTACAGGACGTCATCTTTGAGCAGGTGGAAACTGAAGGGTCTCCCCTTCGGGCGTTCGCCGTTGGTGGTCAGGAAGAACCAGACCCCGGCTTTGTCTAAAAAAGCGTTGATTTTCTCTGCGTTCGTCATAATGGAGATCTCCCTTCAAAATCATAAGATATGCGCCATCTTCATCATACCCTGTTTTTTTGCGCCCTGACAACACTTATTAACATTTTGTGCATTTTGTTATAATCTGCACGTTATGATTCAGCAGGTTGCACAAATAGCATACAGAAACCGTGAGCATTCGCTCACTTTTTTTGGATAAGCCTACAGAAATGCCGAAAACCCCTTGCAAATCGCCGAAAAAGGAGTAAACTGTGCGCAACAAGTCAACAGGGGCTTGTTTATATACAAAGGCAATTTGCAAAGGAGGTAATCTTAATGAGTAAACTGCCGAAGACCGATTCCATCTTTTTCGTATGCACCGAAGGTATGGTAACGAGCGTTGCCGGTGCCGAAGCCCTGAAAGGCCAGCTTGTCAAGAACGGCCTCTATGACATCAAGATCCAGCACATCCAGCTCGAGTGGATCCCGAAAGACGCGCAGATCGTCGTCTGTCATGAGAACCTGAAAGGCCGGATCCAGGCCAGAGTCCCGCATGCCCACATCGTCACAGTCACCGATTTCCTGCATGCTCCGGAATACGCAAAGCTGTCCGAAGAACTGGCAGCCGTCGCTGCGTAAGGCACACATCCAAAGCGACATTTTCTTCTATAGACATAAACAGAGCCGAAGTCACGAAGACTTCGGCTCTTTTCTGTTATTCGGTTGAAAACGGTCCGCTTACAGTACGGCGAGGACCTGGTCTGCCATCTGCTTGTGGCCTCTTGCCGTCGGGTGGGCATCCATCAGGATGTCGGGGTTCGCGTCGAACTGACCGATGCCGACATAGGTTTCGATGTTCTCCATGTCCACATAGGTATATTCCTTTGAGAGCGGGCTCTGGAACTGCATGTAGTTGTTGAAGATGTCGAAGACCGGGGTGACGATCTGACCGTACTGGATGTTCGTGAGCATGGTATCGATGGAAGCCACTTCCACCGGGTTGTACACGCCCATGACGACGATCTTCGCGTGGGAGTTCAGCTTGCGGATCTCCCGGATGATGGTGTCGAAGTTCTCGGAGAAGCCGGTGAAGGCGTCTGCCTCGAGCTTCACGAGCCGTGCCGCAATGATGCTGTTGCCGGTCAGCTGGATGACATGGGCCAGCGTGTAACCGAGGTTTTCGAGGGGGTCGAGACCCATCTGGGCCTGTGCCTGAAGGATGGAGATGTCATCTTCCACCAGTTCCATCAGGACCGCGAAAGCCTGTGTGGCGTCGTTGGAGCCGATGTTGACCGTGATGAGGTCCGACTTCGCGATGTTGCCGCGGAACTCCTTCTGGAGCTTCTTCATGGCCGTCCAGTCCACTTCCCTCGTCTTGCCGACGGAGGGCAGGCGTCTGCCGTTGATGAAGTCCCCTTCATAGGTGTCATCGAGGATGAGGCGGACGTCGGAGGTCCGATAGCCGCCGTGGGCCATCTGGTAAGTCTTCTTAGCCCCTACCGCTCTGGCGATGTACCACGGGTAGCTCCCCTCCTGGAGGTGCCACGCCGCTTTCTTCTTGCCGCCGAACTTGTAGCCGGGCAGCATGTAGCCCGCCGCGATGCTGTCTCCGATGACGGAATACGTGTTGTACTTCGCCGTGGCGGCGAAGGTCGGGACAACACAAAGCGCTGCCATCATTGCCGTCAGCAGCAGCGCTAAGATCTTCCTGGTCACGTTCATTTTCATTTCCTCCCAATACATACCAAAAGATAAAAAACCACAAGAAAGTATACGCTTCTTCCGGTTTTCCGTCAAATGTTAAGCAATCTTCGACATATGTAAAAAGGCCCGCAGCCGGTGGCTGTGGGCCTTCTGTGTGGACTTATAAAACGGCGAGGACCTGCTCGGCGATCTGCTGATGGCCGCGTGCGGTCGGATGGACATCTCCGGGCAGTTCGGGGTTGGCGAACAGCTGGCCGGTGCCCATGTAGTTCTCGATGTCTTCCAGCGGGCAGTAGGTGTAGTAATCGCTGTACTGGCTGCCGAAGGACATGTAGTCGTTGAAGCCCTGGATGAGGGGCTGGATCAGCGGAGCCGGAGAGATGCCGCCGATCTTCAGGACGTCCAGCGGGTTGTAAAGGCCCATGACGACGACCTTGGCATCGGGGTTGATCTCATGGATGCGGCGGATGATGACGTCGAAGTTGCTGCGGAAGCTCTGGACCGAGGCCAGCTCCATCTCGATGATGCGGAGCAGAGTCTCATTGTCCTGTGCGATCTTCTGCAGGGCTTTCGTGGTCACGTCGGGGTCCATCGCCCCTGCCGCCTGGAGTTCCTCCAGAAGAGCCTGGTTCTCTCTCAGCATCTCGAAGAGGATGACGATGACCTGGAAGGAGTCGTTCGCGCCGATCTGCAGTGTGATGAGGTCAGACTTCTTCAGATACTTGATGACGCCCTTGCGCAGCTTTGCAAGGCCTTCCTCGTCCACCGCATAGGTGTCAGCCAGTTTCGGGAGACGCCGGGCATTGAAATAGTCTCCGGCGAAGTCCGGGTCGAGGACGCGGCGCAGGTCCGCGGTACGGTAGCCGCTGTGGGCAAGCATGTAGGTGTTCTTCGCGCCGACGCCCTTCGCGACAAAGGTCGGATAGGAGTTCGGGACGATGGGCCACAGTACCTTTTTCCGGCCGGCATACTGGTAGCCGGGCATCATGTAGCCGGTGGGGATGCTGTCACCAAGGACGGCATAGTTCTTGTACTGTTTGGATACTGCGAAGGTCGGGACACAGCAGAGCGCCACCATGAACACTGTCAGCAGGATCGCCAGCAATCGTTTGCCATGTTTCATTTTGCTTTCTCCTTTTCTTCTCTGTTCTTCTCTCTCATAACTATCTTCCGCTATGGGTTCTTACGCATCGGTCGCGCTGCGGGACAGGGTGTAGTCCTTGTCGGGCAGCATCTCGACCCGGTAATCCGGGTACTGTTCCTTGAGGATGCGGCGCAGCTCCTGTTCGACTTTGTACTGGTCCTTGCAGTCGAAATCGAAGACGACGTCGAAGCTCATGAATTTGCGTTCCTTGTTGACATAGAACGCGTGGATCTGCAGGATGTCCTCCATGCAGAGCGCATGGCTGTAGAGGAACTCGCGCATGGCGACGATCTCGGGGTCTTTCGTGTTGACGGAGTAGAATCCGAAATACATGAAGACGCCGTACTCTTTCAGCAGTCGGACATTCAGGGGTTTTGTGATGACATAAGCGTCTTCGATGGTCATCGTGTCCTCGAGTTCAAGGTTCACATCGCCGATGAAGACGTTCGGTCCGTAGTTGTGGAGGATGAGGTCGTAGGCGCCGAGGACGCCGTCGGTGTTCAGGATCTCATCCATGAGTTTGTCCGCCAGTTCGATGCTCGGGCGCTCGCCCAGGAGCTTCGAGATGACGTCCAGCAGGATCTCGAGGCCTGCCTTGATGACGAAGATGGAGACGACCGCGCCGACCCATCCGTCGATGTGGAGGTCCGGCCAGATGAGGCTGACGACTGCGGCGAGCAGCGTGACACCGGTGATGATGGCGTCGGACAGTGCGTCCTGACCGGAGGCGATGAGGTTCGGCGAGTTGAGTTTCGTGCCGGACCGTTTGGTGTAGAGTCCGAGGAGGATCTTCGCGACGATGGCGACGATGAGGAGCACCAGAGTGACCGGGGTGTACGCGGTGGCCTCCGGGTGCAGGATCTTTTTGACGGACTCGATGAGGAACTCTCCGCCGGTGATGAGGATGAGGACGGAGATGATCATGCTCGAGAAATACTCGATGCGGCCGAAGCCGAAGGGGTGTTTCCGGGTGGCGCCTCTCCCCGAGATGGCCATCGCGATGATGGTGACGAGGGAGGACACACTGTCCGCGAAGTTGTTGACCGCGTCGGAGATGACTGCGACAGAGTTCGCGACGGTACCGACGATGATCTTGATGACACCCAGCAGTACATTGACGAGGATGCCGATGACGCTGGTGATGATGATGTCCTTGAACCGGCCGTAGGTCTCACTGTGGGCGAGGTTCAGGATCTCTTTCAGCTTGTTGCCGGCCATGGCTGTTTCACGCTTTCCGGGGCGATGTACCCCTTATACATTGAATCGGAACAGAACGACATCGCCGTCCTGCATGATGTACTCTTTTCCTTCGGAGCGGATGAGGCCCTTCTCACGGGCCGCGGCGGTGGAGCCGCACTCGAGGAGGAGTTTGTAGTTGATGACTTCCGCGCGGATGAAGCCTCGCTCGATGTCGGAGTGGATCTTACCGGCGGCCTGGGGGGCTTTCGTGCCCTTCTTGATGGTCCAGGCTCTGACTTCCGGTTCGCCGGCGGTCAGGAAGGACATGAGGCCGAGGAGGTCATAGGAGCGCTGGATGAGGAGGTCGAGGCCGCCCTGCTCGATGCCGAGGTCGGAGAGGAACTCGGTCTTCTCTTCCTTCGACAGGGAGGCGATCTCCGCTTCCATCTCGGCACAGATGGGCAGCACCTGGCTCCCCTCTTCCGCCGCGATCTCCTTGACCGCGTTGTAACGGACGTTCGTGTCGATGCCGTCGACGAAGTCCTCTTCGCTCATGTTGCAGGCGTAGATGACCGGCTTCGCGGTGAGGAGGGTCAGTTCGTCGAGCAGGGGCTGCTCGTCTTCGGAGATTTCGACGGTGCGGGCGCAGAGGCCGTTGTCGAGGGCTTCCTTGATGCGCTCGTAGAGCGCCACGTTTTTGGCGAGAGACTTGTCGGCCTTCATCGCCTTGCGGGTCTTTTCGAGTCGGCGGTCGAGGACTTCGGCATCCGCGAGGATGAGTTCGAGGTTGATGGTCTCGATGTCTCTCGCCGGGTCGATGGAACCTTCGACGTGGACGATGTCGTCGTTTTCAAAGCAGCGGACGACATGGATGATGGCGTCGACTTCACGGACGTGGGACAGGAACTTGTTGCCGAGGCCCTCGCCCTTGGACGCGCCTTTGACGAGACCGGCGATGTCCACGAATTCGATGGACGCCGGCACGACGGATTTCGGATGGTAGAGTTCTGCGAGCAGGTCGAGGCGCTCATCGGGGACCGCAACGACGCCGACGTTGGGCTCGATGGTGCAGAACGGGTAGTTCGCGGACTGGGCGCCCGCGTCGGTGATGGCATTGAAGAGCGTACTTTTCCCGACGTTGGGAAGCCCGACGATACCAAGTTTCATGAGTGATCAGATCCTTTTTTTGTGTTCGGTTATTTCTTGCGGATGTACTCCCGGATGACGGCCTGGTGTCCGTCCTCGTCGATCTCCTGAAGGTCGCGGACGTCCCAGTTGCGGGCGTCGATCTCCGGGAAGAAGGTGTCAGCGTTGAAGTAGATCTCGTTGACCTGGGTCAGGTACATCTTCTCCGCATACGAGAAGAACAGCCGGTAGATCTCTCCGCCGCCGATGATGAACACGTCTTCGTCGACGTCACGATACTTCGTGTAGACCTCGGCAAAGGAATGCACCACTTCCACTTCTTCCGGGAAGTAACTGTCATCGGCATGGGTCAGGACCACGTGGTGACGGTTCGGCAGGACCCTGCCGAGGGAGTCGAAGGTCTTGCGGCCCATGATGATGGTGTGGCCGGACGTGGTCTCCCGGAAAAACTTCATGTCGGACGGCAGGTGCCAGATGAGGTCTCCGTCCTTTCCGAGTTCGTTGGAACGGCCGATGGCCGCGATGATGGTGAACATAGACAGTCCTCCTTCGATATTCCCGAGTAGTATACCATAAAAGCGTGACACAAAAAAGTTGTTTCTTTTTATGCATGATATTATAATAGACTGCAACACAGTAAATCGCCCAAGGAGGCACCCATGTATTACACCGAACACACCGTGAAAAGCTTTGACGGAACGCCCCTCTATGTGCGGGAGTCCGGCGACAAAGACCGTCCCCTGCTCCTGCTCATCCACGGCGGCAGCACCGACGCGGACTTCTATGTGAACTGCGGTGAAGCCATGTCCCGCCAGTTCCACGTCATCGCCTACGACCGCAGAGGCCACGTGCGCAGCGGACTCACCGCCACCACGAAGGCGCCCGGCGAAGCCACGAAGGCGGACAAGGAGTACCTGAAGGACATCTGCGACATCCACACGAGAGATGCCGCGTTCCTCATCGAATACTATTCGAATGAGATCGACAAAGCCATGGGCGCCTATGTCATCACCCATTCCCTCGGCGGCCCCGTCGGGTTCGAGCTCATCACGAAGTACCCGCAGCTGGTGCGCCGCATGCTCAGCTACGAGCCGGCCTGGGAGGGCAAACGCACCCTGTCCCGCGGCATCCGTGCCATCCTGCCGCCCATCATCTTTGCCGACGAGCGCGGTCCCATCCCGGAACCGGAGGTCATCGAGAACATCGCACCGGACAAGGAGATGATGACGAAGTTCGACTGGAAACTCATCGCTTTCTACAAACGTCCGGTCGAAGCATTGCGCGATAAACCGCTCCTGTTCGCCGTCGGTGAACAGAGCAAGGGACGCATCATCTATGAAGAGACCGTCGCCCTCGCGAAGGAACTGGGCAAGCCCCTCTTCTACCACCCCGGTGTCCACAACACCGGCTTCAACCTGCCGAAGGAATTCGCGTACCTCTGTGTCGGCGCGCTGCTGGACCCTGAGGCATGAGCATGACAGAACTTTCCTTTGACGCCATCGACGCCATGCTCCTTCCGGACCGGCCGCTCATGGAGGACGTCGTCGACCTGCACCACAAAATCATGGTCTTCGACGACATCGACTCCACGAACGACGAAGCGAAACGCATGCTGGAACAGGAGACCGTCGACGACGGCATGTACCTCATCGCGAACCATCAGACCGCCGGAAGAGGACGGCAGGGACATTCCTTCTACTCCCCCGCCGACACCGGCCTTTACGTCTCCATGGTCCGCACGGACCACGATGTGCTCCACCCCGCCACGCTCTCGAAGCTGACCCTGGCCGCGGCCGTCGCCACGGCGGAGGCCATCGAGGAAGCGGTGGGCGTCAGCCCGAAGATCAAATGGGTCAACGACCTCTACTACCGGGACCGCAAAGTCTGCGGCATCCTGACCGAGAGCGTCGGCTGGCTCGACGACCGCCCCCGGGCCGTCGTCATCGGCATCGGCATCAACTGCTCCACGACCCTCTTCCCTGAGGACCTCATGGAGACCGCCGGCGCCCTCACCACCGGAGACATCGACTTCATCGACCGCAACCGGCTGGCCGTCGCGCTGCGCAGCCGGCTCCTCTACTGGACCGAACACCTCGCCGACCCGCAGCTCCTGAAAGAGTACCGGAACCGCTCCTACCTCACGGGCAAAGAGATCATGTTCGAGCGGGACCACACCCGTTACCGGGGCATCGTCAAAGACATCGACGACGCCGGCCGCCTGCTGGTCGAACTGACCAGCGCCATCATCCCCGAGTCCCGGGACCAGCTCCTGGCCCTCGACTCCGGCGAAGTTACTCTGGTAGAATATTGACATAAAAAAAGTTTCACCGTTCGTAAAGCGAACGGTGACTTTTTATGTTTTTCCTCATCGTTTTCCACAAAAGTTATCGACATTGAGACAAACAAGTAGATAATTTGTCAATGTTAACCATTGTTTCACAGAGGATTTCCCTTTAAAATAGAAGTGGAAAAATGATTTGGCCACGTATAAGAAATTACAGGAGATGAATCCATGCAGACAACACAGTTCAAGAAAGTTCTGGCTGCCAACCGCGGTGAGATCGCCATCCGCATCTTCCGCGCCTGTCACGATCTCAGCCTGCGTACGGTAGCCATGTACTCGTCCGAAGACACCAACGCCCTCTTCCGCATCAAGGCGGACGAGGCCTACCTCATCGGCAAAAACAAGAGCCCCCTGCAGGCTTACCTCGACATCCCGTCGGTCATCGAACTCGCGAAGCACCACGGAGTGGACGCCATCCACCCCGGCTACGGCTTCCTGTCCGAGAACGCGGAGTTCGCGAAAGCCTGTGAGGACAACGACATCACCTTCATCGGACCGCCTTCTTCCGTCCTTGCCAAAATGGGCGACAAACTGGAGGCGAAGCAGATCGCCCTCGCGGCCAAAGTCCCCACCATCCCCGGCACTACGGAACCGGTCAAGAGCGCGGACGACGCCGTCAAGATCGCCGAATCCTTCGGCTTCCCGGTCATCCTGAAAGCGGCGGCCGGCGGCGGCGGACGCGGCATGCGCCGCTGCGACTCCGTCGCGGAAGTGCGCGACGCCTTCCGTCTCGTCAAGGGCGAAGCCAAGAAGGCATTCAACAATGACGACATCTTCATCGAAAAGTTCCTCGTGAATCCGAAACACATCGAGGTGCAGATCCTCGCGGACAAGTACGGCAACATCGTCCACCTCGGCGAGCGCGACTGCTCCCTGCAGCGCCGCTTCCAGAAGGTCGTCGAGTATGCCCCGGCCTTCTCCGTTCCGGAAGAGACCCGGGCAGCGCTCCAGGCCGACGCCGTTAAAATCGCCAAACAGGTCGGTTACATTTCCGCCGGCACCGTCGAGTTCCTCGTCGACAGTGAGGGCCACCACTACTTCATCGAGATGAACCCCCGCATCCAGGTCGAGCACACCGTGTCCGAAATGGTCACCGGTGTCGACATCGTGCGCGCTCAGGTCCTCATCGCCGAAGGCCATCCCCTCTCCCACGACATGATCGGCATCACCTCCCAGGACGATGTCCATTTCAACGGCTACGCTATCCAGTGCCGTGTCACGACCGAGGATCCGACCAACAACTTCGCGCCGGACACCGGCAAGATCTCCGCGTACCGCACCTGCGGCGGCTTCGGCGTCCGTGTGGACTCCGCCTGCTCCGGTGTCGGGTACGTCATTTCCCCGTACTACGACTCCCTGCTCGTGAAGATCACGACCTGGGACACCAGTTTCCCGGCGGTCGTCCGCAAGGCGCGCCGTGCGCTGGCCGAAGTCCACGTCCGGGGCGTCAAGACCAACATCCCCTTCATCGAGAAGATCCTCTACCACCCGACCTTCGAGGCCGGTCTCTGCTCGACGAAGTTCATCGATGAGACTCCCGAGCTCTTCGAGATCCAGGAGTCGAGGGACCGTGCCACGAGAGTGCTGCGGTACATCGCCAACATCCAGGTGGCGGAGCCCGATCTCAAGAGGGAGATCCGCGACCTTCCCCGCTTCCCGGTCCCCACAGGAGAGCGTGGCCCCGGCCTCAAACCCATCCTCGACAAACAGGGTCCCGTCGCGCTGTCGAAGCACGTCCTCGATGAGAAGAAGCTGCTCATTACGGACACCACGATGCGGGACGCCCACCAGTCCCTCCTCTCGACCCGCATGCGGACGAGAGACATGCTGAAAGCGGCAGAAGGGACTTCGGAGATCCTCGCCGATGCCTTCTCCCTCGAGATGTGGGGCGGCGCCACCTTCGACACCGCGTTCCGATTCCTCTATGAAGACCCCTGGGAGCGCCTCGAGAAACTGAGAGAGAAGATTCCGAACATCCCGTTCCAGATGCTCCTGCGTGGCGCCAATGCCGTCGGCTACACGAACTACCCCGACAACGTCATCCGCAAGTTCGTCGAAGAGTCCGCCAAAGCGGGCATCGACATCTTCCGCGTCTTCGACTCCCTCAACTGGATCCCCGGCATGGAAGTGGCGATGGACGAAGTCATCAAACAGGGCAAGTTCTGTGAGGCGACCATCTGCTACACGGGCGACATCCTCGACCCGAAGAACGACAAGTTCGACCTCAAGTACTATGTCAACATGGCGAAGGAGCTTGAGAAACGCGGCGCTCACATGATCGCCATCAAGGACATGTCCGGTCTCCTGAAACCCTATGCCGGCAAGCAGCTGGTCACGGCCCTCAAAAACGAGATCGGCCTGCCCATCCACCTTCATACGCACGACACCACATCGAACCAGATCGCCATGTACCTCATGGCCGCCGAGGCCGGTGTCGACGTCGTAGACGTCGCCATCTCGTCCCTGTCCGCACTCACGTCCCAGCCCTCCATGAACGCCCTCGTCGCGGCGCTCCAGGGCCAGGAACGGGACACCGGACTGGACCTCGACCGCCTGCAGGAACTGACCGACTACTGGGAAGATGTCCGCCGCCGTTACAAGAAGTTCGACGCGGGCCTCAAGACGCCGGTCACCGACATCTACAAGTATGAGATCCCCGGCGGACAGTACACGAACCTCTACCCCCAGGTCCAGTCCATCGGCCTCGGCGACCGCTTCCAGGAAGTCAAGGAGATGTACAAGACCGTCAACGACATGCTCGGCGGCATCGTCAAGGTCACCCCGTCCTCCAAGATGGTCGGCGACCTCGCCATCTTCATGGTCCAGAACGACCTGACCCCCGAGAACATCTGCACGAAGGGCGCGGACCTCAGCTATCCGGACTCCGTCGTCTCCTACTTCAAGGGCATGATGGGTCAGCCCTCCTGGGGCTTCCCGGAAGACCTGCAGAAAGTCGTCCTGAAGGGCGAAGAGCCCATCACCTGCCGTCCCGGCGAACTGCTCGAACCCGTCGACTTCGACTGGGCCCGCGAACAGGTCGCGCAGTTCGAACCGGACCCCTCCGACCAGATGCTCATCTCCTGGTGCCTGTACCCGAAAGTCGTCGAAGACTACTGCAGGCACAAACAGGAGTACGGCTACATCATGCGGATGGGCAGCCACGTCTTCTTCGACGGTCTGGCCCTCGGTGAGACGAACCAGATCAACATCGAAGACGGCAAGACCCTCGTCATCCGGCACCTCGGCCTCGGCGATCTCCACGACGACGGCACGAGAGACGTCCACTTCGAACTCAACGGCACCGCCCGGACCGTCACCGTTCCGGATCCGCACGCCTCCTCTTCCGTCAAGGCCGTCGTCCTGGCTGACCCGACTGACAAGAGTGAGGTCGGCGCCTCCATCCCGGGTCTCGTCTCGAAGATCCACGTGAAGCCCGGCGACAAGGTCACCGAGAACCAGGTCATCGCCATCGTCGAAGCCATGAAGATGGAGACCTCGGTCACCGCCCGCATGGATGGCATCGTCGACGAAGTCCTCGTTCAGGAGGGCGACAACGTCAAGGCCGGCGAGCTGATGATCAAACTCAAGCTCTGATCGAAATTACAAGCTTTCAAGGATATTTACACTTATGGATACGAATACAAACAGAGGCGTCGACTCCAACCGGAGCCGACGGCTATTGACAAGTGTATTGCCTTTCGTCATTATGAACAAATTGTTAAAATGCTATTTACAATCCACCACAACATACGGTAGAATAGACGGGAACATTCGATCAAACATCTCAAGCAAAGGAGAAATCGACATGAGATACGTCAAAAAGATTTTACTCGCTCTGACCGCCGTCGCCATGATGGTCGTCCTGCTTTCCACCTCGGCCTTCGCCACAAACGGCAGCAGCAAGAAGTACGTCTACACCTGCTTCGGTGACAGCGTCTCTGCAGGCTATGGCCTGACCGGCTATAACGCCGACTACGGTTACGACAAATTCTACTGGCCCACTATCGAAGGTTCTTTCCCCGACATCATCCGGGACACCAAGAGCGCCAAGATCTATCAGTTCGCCCACAGCGCTTACCGTACCACCGACCTGCGCGTCCTCCTCGACCGCAGTTTCACCGGCGACAGCATGGCCGGCTACCGTCTGCCCTCCGTCAACAATGACGAGCGCAACATCGACTGGCAGGCTGTAGAAAAATACCGTAACGCAGTTGAAAAAGCCGTCAGAGCTTCCAACCTCGTCACCGTTGAGATCGGCGTCAACGACTCGTCCATGCCCGCACTGAACGCTACCGAGACCTTCTCCGACAGCCTGACCTCCGCCCTGACGCTGAACATCTCGCGCGTCGTCAAGGACGTCACCTTCTACGGCGCTCTGGCCGAAGGCGAACTCAATGCCTTCCGTCTGTTCTCCCAGAACTTCGACGCCATCATCCAGGGCATCCGTAACTACAACAAGAATTGCAAGATCGTCGTCATCGGCAACTTCAACCCGATGAAAGACTACAAAGTCCCGTCCGGTTTCGGCCTTCCCATCGGCCCCCTGGTCGACCCGATCTTTGCCAACCAGAACAACTACATGCAGAACCAGTGCCCGCTGAGAGATCAGTACACTTACGTCGACATGACCGATGTCAAGACGCACATGAACGACCCCGAGTCCCCCATGTACGGCGCGGACTTCCACCCGACTTACAACGGTCACCGTCAGATCGCCAATCGCGTCCTGAAAGCTCTGTAAACTTCATCACAAACAACAAACCCGTCTGACGAATGTCAGGCGGGTTTCTTTTGTTTCTTTTTTCCTGTGGCGATCTACCGAAGGTGGTACCCGCCCACCGGGCGGACGAACAGGATGTGGCAGGAGCCTTCACCGAAGAGGCCGTCCATCGCCTTGCGGTAATCGTCGACGAGGTCATCCGGGACGAAGGCCTGGATGGTGCCGGCGAAGCCGCCGCCGTGGACACGGGAGGCGCCTCTGTCCTTCAGGACGAGGTCGCTGACCGCGAGGGCCACCGGAATGGCCTGGGCTTCGAGATGCCGCGGCGAGTAGACATTCTGAAGGTACTTGTAGGAGGAGTCGCCGGAGGCCCGGATGGCCATCAGGAACGCATCGAAGTCGCCGGACTCGAGAGCCGCCACCTGGGCTTCGACCCGCTTGTTCTCCTCAAACCAGTGGATGGCGCGGAGCACCGGGCGGTCGCCGTAAAGCTCCCGCAGTTCGGGAAGTTTCGACAGGAATTCCGCTTCGGAGACTTCCTGCAGAACGTCTTTGCCGAAATGGCCGGCGATCTGTTTCATCTCGGCCGGGACCGCCGCGTAATCCGGGGTCAGGTCGGCGTGGGAGCCCTTGGTGTCCGTGATACAGAGGCTGTGGCCGAAGCTGCCGAAGTCCGCATCGACCTGACGGACCTTCGGGTCCGACGCATCGGCGAAGTCGATGGTCACGAGGTTGCCGACCGAGCAGGCCATCTGGTCGAGGAGGCCGCTGGGTTTTCCGAAGTATTGGTTCTCGGCCACCTGAGAGGCTTTTGCCACTTCGACGGGCGAGATCTCATCGCCATTGTAAAGACCGGAGAGGATGGTGCCGAGGAGCACTTCGAAGGCAGCCGACGAAGACATGCCGGATCCCTGCAGGACTTCGGAGGTCGTATAGGCGTCGAAGCCGCCGACCGTATAACCGGCTTTTGCCAGTGCGCCGGCCACGCCGCGGATGAGTGCTTTCGAGGTGCCCTCTTCCCCTGCGACAGGTTCGAGTTCTTTAAGGTCCACCGTGTCGAGCGGATACCCCTCCGACTGGACCGTGATGACACCGTCATCCCGTTTGCGGACGACCGCGAGGACATCGAGGTTCAGAGAGCATGCCAGCACCTTGCCGCGCTGGTGGTCGGTATGGTTGCCGCCCACTTCACTGCGGCCGGGAGCACTGAAGAGTTCGACCGGTCCATCGCCAAAGAGCTTCTCGAACTCGTCGAGGGCATGGAGATAGCGGTCTCTCTGGGCCTCCAGTTTCGCCTCGTCGACATACAGAGGACGGATGGCTTCCGGGAAGTCCGGGGTGGCGATAAAGCTGCGCCACTCAGAAATGGTTCGTGTCGTCATGTTATTCTCCATATCCGTTCGGATGGTTCACATGCCAGTTCCAGGCGGTCTCGATGATGGTCCCCAGGTCCGCGTACTGCGGATCCCATCCGAGGACCGTTCTGGCCTTCTCCGAGGACGCCACGAGCTGCGCCGGGTCGCCGGCTCTGCGCGGGCACTCGTCGGCGGGGATCGGGTGGCCGGTCACGTCTCTCGCCACGTCAATGACTTCCTTGACCGTGAAGCCGACACCGTTGCCGAGGTTGAAGACGTTGTTCTCGCCGCCCCTCAGGAGGTAGTCGAGGGCGAGGATGTGGGCACTCGCGAGGTCGCAGACATGGATGTAGTCGCGGACACAGGTGCCGTCTTTGGTCGGGTAGTCCGTACCGAACATCGCGATGCTCTTCCGCTTCCCGTTCGGGACCTGCAGGATGAGCGGGATGAGATGGGTCTCCGGGTCATGTGCCTCGCCGATGGTGCCATCCGGCTGCGCGCCGCAGGCATTGAAATAGCGAAGGGCCACATAGTGGAGGCCGTGGGCGACGCTCGTCCACTTCATCATCTTTTCCATGGAGAGCTTGGTCTCACCGTAGCAGTTGGTGGGTTCCGTCTTGTCGGTCTCGAGGATCGGGACCCGCTCCGGCTCACCATAGGTGGCTGCCGTCGAAGAGAAGACGATCTTGTCGACCCCGTGGGCGACCATGGACGCGAGAAGGACCATCGTGCCGTGGAGGTTGTTGTCGTAATACTTGAGGGGGTCCTGCATGGACTCGCCTACCTGGGAAGACGCCGCAAAATGGATGACGCCTTCAATGTCCTCTTTCTCGAAGAGTGCGTCGAGGGCCGCGCGGTCGCGGATATCCAGTTCATAAAAACGTGCCTTCGGGTGGACGGCTGCCCGGAACCCGGTCAGCAGATTGTCCGCGACGACGACATCTCTGCCGGCGTCGATGAGCGCACGAACGGTATGGGAGCCGATGTAACCCGCTCCGCCTAATACTAAAACAGCCATGATCGATCCTCCTTGCATGTGCCGGTTGTGTTTCGTTCGTCTTAGTATAACACAACTATTGGAAAAGAAAACCCGCCGTGACGAGTTAATCGCCACAGCGGGGAAAAATGATAGTTTTACAATTATCACAAAGAATGCGTCAAAACTTCGGCGATTTGCCGAGAAGAAACCTCTCAATTTCAAAATAGACAGATGTTATACTGAAGGTGCATATTAAGATTCCCCGAGAAGGAGGTACACCCTATGTATGATGTCCTCATCATCGGTGCCGGTATCGAAGGCACCGCCATTGCCAGACGGCTTTCCCGTTACGCGCTGTCCATCGCCCTGGTGGAAGCGGCCAACGACGTCGCCATGGGCTCTACCAAAGCCAACAGCGCCATCGTCCACGGCGGGTATGCCGAAGCGAATGCCAAGCTCAAGGGCCGGGTCTGCTACAAGGGCCGCGTCCAGTTTGCGCAGCTCGACAAGGAGCTGAACTTCGGCTTCCGGGAGACCGGTTCTCTGGTCATCACCACGAACGAGGAAGACCTTCCGAAACTGGAAGCGCTCCTCGAGAACGGCAAACTCAACGGCCTCGACGACCTCTCGATCCTGAACCACGACGAGATCATGGAACTCGAGCCGAACATCAACCCGGAGGTCAAATACGCCCTCTACTGCAAAGGCGCCGGCGTCTGCTCTCCCTACGAGATGGCCATCGCCCTTGCGGAGAACGCCATCCATAACGGCGCGGAGCTTTTCCTGAACTCCCCCGTCACCGCCATCGAAAAAGTGGACGACCACTTCGTCGTTCACACGCCGGATAAAGACTTTGAGGCGATGTACGTCATCAACGCTGCAGGCCTCAACTCGGACAAGGTCGACCAGATGGTCAATGAGCCCACCTTCAGCGTCCACCCCCGCTCCGGCGAATATGTCCTGTTCGCCGCCGGTACCGGCTCCGCGCTGAACACCGTCGTCTTCCAGATGCCCTCCAAAATGGGCAAAGGCATCCTCGTCACGAGCACCTACCACCGCAACCTGCTGCTGGGTCCCGACGCCATCGACGAACAGGCGGCCGACCTCGACCGCAGCACCCATGTCGAGCGGCTTTACAAGATCTACAAAGAGGGTCTGAACACGACGACGGTCATGGACCCGTCAAAGTTCATCCGCTCCTTCACCGGTCTCCGCGCCGTCTCCAGCACCGACGACTTCGTCGTCGGCACGACACCCACAAAAGGCTTTATCAATGTCGCCGGCATCCAGTCCCCCGGTCTGACCTCCTCCCCCGCCATCGCGGACATGGTGACAGACCTCCTCGCGGAAGAGGGCCTGAGCCTCGTCGACGACCCGAACTACGACCCGTACCGCGCGCCCATCATCAAAAAAGACAAAGAGATGCTCCCGATGGCGGAAGTCAATAAGCTTCTGAACCTCGAGTCCTGTCCCGAAAAGATGATCTGCCGCTGCGAGCAGGTCACCGAAGGCACTATCATCGACGCCATCACCCGGGGCATCCCCATCAACACGGTCGATGCCGTCAAGCGCCGCACCCGCGCCTCCATGGGCTTCTGCCAGGGCGCCTTCTGCCGTCCCCGCTTCACGGAAGTCGTCGAACGGGAACTGGGCATCAAGCTCGACACCCGCACCGACATCGAGACCGAAGGCGACACCCGTGTCACCCGCCAGGAATTCGTCGCTTACTGCAAAGCACAGGAAGCTGCGGAGTAAATCGCCCAACCGAATACACAAAAGAACTCCCGCCTGACACCGTCAGACGGGAGTAATTGTTTCTATGAGATTCAGCCGTCGTGGCTCGCGAGAAGTTCGCTGAGCGTCACGAGGATCTGGTCCGTTGCGGAGGGCTCATAGTCGATCGCGTCGTCCGCGCTCAGGAGGACATCCGCGTTCGGGAGAGACGTGTCCTGACCCATCGTCTGTAACGCCGTCGTGTACAGCTTCATGACGCAGAGGTCGTAGACGCAGTCGCGGAGTGCCTGGCCGAAGCCGACCGGGTCTTTCGCGTACTGGGACCGCAGAGCCGTGGAAGTCTGGATCTCCTGCGTGAAGTACCAGAAGCTCGTCAGGACGCCGTCGTTGCGGGCGTAGACCGCGAGCACCGGATCGAGGTAACCGCTGCCGGTCCAGTTCGTGTAGGCGTCGGTGACGACGTAGCCTTCAAAGCCCCACTCGTCCCGGAGCAGGTCGACGAGCAGCGGACGGCTGGCGCCGCACCAGGTGGCGCCGATACGGTTGTAGGCGGACATGACGCCGTGGGCATCGCCTTCCTTGACCCCCAGTTCGAAGGGTTCGAGGTAGAGCTCGCGAAGCGCCTGTTCATTGACCCAGGTAAAGAGGCCGTTCGCCTGGCGATTTGTCTCCTGTTCATTGCAGACGAAATGTTTGAGCGTCACGACGATGCCCTGGGACTGCGCGCCCCGGGTGACCGCCGCGGACATCTTTCCGGACAGGTACGGGTCTTCGGAGAAGTACTCAAAGTTCCGGCCGCCGAGCGGGCTGCGCCGCAGGTTGCAGCCGGGCGCGTACCAGACGTGGGTCCCGACCTGGCGGGCCTCCCTGCCGACGGAGCGGCCGAAGGTCTCGGCCAGGGCGTCGTTCCAGGTGCAGGCCAGGGTCGCTTCGACCGGGTACGCGAAGCCGATCTTTGTGTAGAGCAGGCCGCCGGGACCTTTGACTGCCGCAGGGCCGTCGTTGTCCGCGGTCGCCGGCACGCCGAGACGTTTGATGCCCATGGTGCCGTAGCCGCTCTTCGAGACCATCTCGATCATCTCATCGACGGTGAGCTGGTCGAGGAACTTCTCCCAGAGAGAGTCGTCCTTCGCGACGTCCGCGAGAAGGATGGTCCCGTCTTCATAGGTGACGCCCTGCTTCGGAGCCTCCCCTTTGACTGCCGTCGTGGGACGCTGGTCCGCGTTTGCGACGCTCTCCGGCATGGAGAAGTCGGTGGGTTTCTTCGGGAAGGTACCCTTCCTGTCGGCACGGGACAGGACTGTCAGGCCCTCGTCGGTGTCATCAAAGAGGTTTTGGATCTTCGTGCCGGTCTTGTCGTCATTCTTGATGACCTTTGTTTTTGGCACGGTATAGGAATACGTCTTCTCGATGTCCCGGACGGAGTGGGCCACTTTGATCTTGTAAGTGCCCTTGTCGAGTACCCAGGCCTCTTTTCCGTCCGCATCGTACGACGCCATATCATCGGTTTTGTAAGTCAGTGTCAGGGTCTGGCTCTTGCCTGGCTGCAGCAGTCCGGTCTTGCCGTAGGCCGCCAGCTCGATCTTGCTCTTCTCGATGCCACCCTTCGTGTAAGGCGCGGAGAAGTAGACCTGAACCACGTCCTTGCCGGCCCGTTTTCCGGTGTTGGTGACCTTCACCTTGACGGTCACGTTGGAAGCGCCCGCGTTGAAGCTCGTCACCTTCCAGGAGAAGTCCGTGTAGGACAGGCCGTAGCCAAAGGGGTACTGGACCTTGTCCGGCGCGAACGTCTCGAAGTACCGGTAACCGACGTAGATGCCCTCTTCATAGTCGACAAAGTACTTGCCGAGGATGCTCGGGAGCGTGCCGTCGTACTGGTAGTTGCCGAAGTTGCGGTTCGTCGGGTAGTCGCTGAGGCTCCAGGCAATGGTGTCGGTCAGTTTTCCGGAGGGGTTCACTTTGCCGGACAGTACATCGCCTAAGGACTCGGCACCGACCTGACCGGGAAGCCACATGAGGAGTGCCGCCCGGATGTTGTCGTACTGCTCGACCCAGTCCATCTCCATCGTGTTGGAGGTGTTGAAGACGACGATGACGTTCTCGAAGTTCGAGGTGACCGCATCCAGCATAGCCCGCTGGGTCTCATTGAGCCGCAGGTCCTTCTTCGACAGGTCCGAAAGCTCCGTGCCGGCGCTGCCGAACACGATGAGAGCCGTGTCGGAGTACGCTCTGGCAGAATCCATCTGCTCCTGCGGGATGTTCTCGATGGGCATCTCATCGACCCCGTCGCCCTGGACATAGCCGAGGAGCATGTCGATGAGCCCGTTGCCGGTCTCCGGGAGCGAGTGGCTCGACTTCCAGTTCTGATAGACGGTCTTCAAATCCTTATTGTAGCGGATGCCGCCGTGTTTCAGGCCTTCATAGAAGTTGACCGATTCCGACGCCGTGACAGACCCGGACCCGCCGCCGCTGAGGAGCAGGTCGCAGGAGGCGATGCCGAAGACGTTCACTTTTTTGTTCTTGAGAGGCAGAAAGTCCCCGGTATTTTTGAGGAGCACGATGCCTTCGTCCTCCATCTGTCTGGCGATAGACGTCGCCGCTTTCAACTGCTCATTCGAGATGCCGGTCGCGGCAAAGGCAGGCAGCAGCGTCGCCAGGATCAGGCAGAGGGTCAGGACGACCGACAGGACTGCTTTTCGATGGTACGTGCGGACCGTGGCAGCCATAGTGTTCCTCCTTTTCATGGTTCATTTTCCTATGGTCCGATTATAACATTTTCCGCCGTTGTTCGTATGTCCTGTTTCCATTTGCATAACTGCAGTCAATAAAAAGACCCCGCCTGAGTTCACAAACCGCTCCCCGGTTATGTCCAGTCTGACGACCCGCACGTCTGGGTCCCGGAAGCAGTTGCTGCCGGTATCATGATCAAAGACACCCCGATTTATTCCGAAGAATTCATGGCCGGCATCAACGCCGCTCAGAAGAATCGGTAATCATAAAAACGAAAAGGCTGCATCGTGCGATGCAGCCTTACTTTTTTGTTTTGGCGATTTACGCAAGGTCCTCTCCGGTGAGGAGTTTGTAGGCCTCGAGGTACTTCGCGATGGTCTTGTCGATGACGTCCTGCGGGAGGTCATAGTTGCAGTCGGGGTTCGCCTTGAGGTAGTCGCGGACGAACTGCTTGTCGAAGGACGGCTGACCGTGGCCCGGCTCATAACCGTCGACCGGCCAGAAGCGGCTGGAGTCCGGAGTGAGCATTTCGTCGGCGACGACGATGTTGCCCTCTTCATCGAGACCGAACTCGAACTTGGTGTCGGCGATGATGATGCCCTTGGTACGGGCGTAGTCCGCGCACTTGTTGTACAGCGCGAGGGTGCAGTCTCTCAGCTTCTGCGCATACTCTTCGCCCTTGCCCGGGAACTCCTTCTCGAGGACTTCGATGGACTGTTCATAGGAGATGTTCTCGTCATGGTCACCGATCTCCGCCTTGGTGGACGGGGTGTAGATGGCTTCCGGCAGCTTGTCGGACTCCTTCAGGCCCTCCGGCAGTTTGATGCCGCAGACGGTGCCGTTCTCGCAGTAGCTCTTCCAGCCGGAACCGGTGATGTAACCACGGACGATGGCTTCGATGGGAAGCATGGTGAGTTTCTTGCAGAGCATGCTGTTTCCGTCGAACTGCGGCTGACGGAAGTACTCCGGCATGTCGTTCACATCGACGCTGATCATATGGTTCGGAAGGATGTCTTTCGTCAGATCGAACCAGAATTTGGACATCTGGGTCAGGACGGTACCCTTCTTCGTGACTTCGTTCTTGAGGATGACATCGAACGCGGAGATGCGGTCGGTGGCAACGAGGACCAGTGCATCGCCCAGGTCATAGATCTCGCGGACTTTTCCTTCTTTGACGGGTTTATACTCCTGCATGGTGAGGACCTCCTAAATGGGGTTGAGATTAGTTGATATTAGAAACAAGAATATTGTACTAGGTTTGGGCGATTTATCAAGAGGAAATTACCGGATAAAGACACACTGATCGACATAGTCGTCATTGTCCGACTGCCAGGTCAGTTCGCCGTTGTTGTAAAGGAACTTGCCGGTGCCATTCCTGTAATGGACTTCGTCCGTCTCATTCCCTTCTTCATCAAAGGTAATGGTCGTGCGGGTGCAGTCTTTGTAAGTGAGTTCTCCGGTCGTGTCGTTGAAGGTGCCGGTCATGGTCCAGTCTTCGGACTCAAAGGCGGTGCTGCCCCAGTGGATGTGGATCCGATAAACGTTATTCTTGCCGCCGCGGACTTCCATCGTCGCGCGCTGGCTGTAACGGTCGTCCCAGGTGCCGACGAGGTTGACGTCGTTTTTGATGACGGTCTTGTCAGCGGTATTGGACTCCTTTGCGGTGGTCGTTTTCGTTGCTTTGGTCGTCTTTGCCGTTGTGGTCTCCGTGGCCTCGGTCACAACAGGAGCGGTGGTGGTGACCTCCGCGGGCTCGGTCTTGTGGCAGGCCGAAAGTGCCAGGACCATGGTCAGTGCAAGAACGATTGCAAAAAGCTTGTTTTTCATGATGAGTGCCCTCCATAAATGTTAATAACTCTCTTACTCAGTATAGGATCCTTCGGTCGAAAAGTCTATCGGATGTCAGCAGGTTTTGTCCTGACTCTCCTTCAGGTTCTCGTAGTAGATAGACTCCAGTTTCTCATTGGCGGCGGTCCGGTCGAGGATGCCCTTGACGAGCAGGTCCATGTCGGAGCCTTCGGTGTAGTCCGCCGGCGCGAAGTACTTGATCCGGTTGTCCCGCATCATCTTGTGGACTTTGGACCGGTCGTCGGTCTCGCCGTTGTAGACGCCGATGGAATATCCCCCGTAGGAATTGACGAGTTTCATGCAGGGAACGTCGGTGTCGCTGTCGCCGATGTAGATCATGTTCCGGAAGGGCACGCGGATCTCATCCGGCGGGAAGTAGTCGTTGACGCCGGGGTCGTTCCAGTCGAGGACGCCCTTCGAGATACGGAACAGGAACTGGGTCTTGTTCGTGTAGTTGACGACCTGCGCCGGCCAGATGGCCACCCCGTGGTCGTCATAGAGGAAGGAACTCGCGTAGATCTGCTCGAAGGCGCCGTTCTTCGCCACCTCGGTCCCCTCGATCATCTCTTTGAGTCCTGAGGAGATGATATAGTGCTCGACGATGACGCCATGCTCTTCCCCGTACTGACGGATGCGTTCGAACCATGTGTCCGCGCCCGGGAACAGCTGGACTCTGGAACCATAATCCTCGAGGGCCTTGCGGTTGAAGACCAGCGTGCCCCTCGCCTCTTCCATCATGAGATACATGTAGGCGAGGTTCGAGTCCATGCCGTTCTGGCTGGCGAGCTCATTGCTCTTTTCCCAGAACTTGTCGACCTCATAGCCGACCGACTGGATGTACCCCTGGGCCTGCATGTCGTCCGGGGACAGGGTCTTGTCGAAGTCGTAGCAGATGGCCACGACGGGTCGGTCTTCCTTGGTTTTTCTCACATAATCGCTCAACAGAGTTCTCCCTTTCTACGTTCTGTCGCGGGGGTTCAGAAGAGGCTCGTCTGCAGGTCGAGCCAGCTCTCCTGGTCCGCGTCTTTGATGATATCGGCCGGGTGGGGCCCGCCGATGAGGAACGGGCTCTTCGGGTCATGGAGTTTCATATTCTGCTCCACGGTCGCCCGGTCGTAGTTGGCATAACAGTAGCGGCAGAAATGCGCGCAGGTATTGTACATGCCGATGTCTCCGCCGAGGAGGCACGTGCACCCGTCACGGGTCTGCGCTTTTCCCGCCGGGATGCCGAGGGCATACAGGACCGCCGCCAGCAGCGCCAGCAGAATCCCTCTCACACTTCGCTTCATATATGGGCCTTCGCTTTCTATGGAGTGTTACTCCAGAACATCATAAGGGGTGAGGACACCGGTGACCTTCTCCTTCGGGTCCCCGTGCTTCGTGACGACCAGCATGGCGAGCCGTCTCCCCTGTTTGTCTCTGCCTTTGAAATAGTCGACCGCTTTCTCGGTCTCCACGTCTTCGGCGATGAACCGGAAGGAGTCCCGGACGTGGTCCCGGATGTCGAGGTACGCCTGGAAGTCTCCGACGCAGTCCTGTTCGGTCAGAGCACTCATGCCCTCCTTCGCCACACGGGTGAAGATCGTGTTCTCGCTGAAGATGCCGAGGAGTTTTCCCTGGTCATCGAGGACCGGGATATGGGAGAAGGATGTGTCGAGCATACTGGCAAGGACCTCCCGGACCGGCGTCTCGAGGGTCGCGGTCACCAGGTCTCTCGTGCAGATGTCTCCGACGGTTTCCGGATGCTTCACGAGCGAGATGATCTCCCGCAGGGCGTCCATCAGGACCTCGTCGACGTAGATCGCCTCTTTCCCCTTCACCTCGACGTCCTTGTGCTGGATGAGGTTCCGCACTTCCCGGATGAGGTCAAGTTCCTTCGCGTACGGTTTGAACTCCGCCCGCCGCGACAGGAACACATAGGCGCTCTCCCCATGGCTCGTGCTGCCATAGCGAGCCTTCACCGCCGCTTCCAGTTCCTTGCACAGCGCAATGAATTTTCCGGTACCAGCCATTCTCTCACTTCTTTCTTTTCAACTGCCTCCTATTATAACAAATCTGCCCCCAACCTCAAACCAAAGAAAAGCCCCTTGCTTCGGGAGCAAGAGGCTGGAGGTGTCACAGCAGAGTGTCGAGGACTTCTTCGACGTACTTGTCTTTCTTGAATTTGAGGTTCGTGTGGCATTTGCCGCGGAAGATGACCATTTCGAGGTTCCGGAGGACCTTGACGTCGTCGAGGGGGTTCTGTTTGCAGACGATCATATCGGCGCTCTTGCCGGGCTCGATGGTGCCGGTGATGTCGTCGATGTGGACGAGTTCCGCGTTCCGCTTCGTGGCGGTATAGAGGGCAAACTGGTTGGAGACGCCGACGTACTTCGTGAAGTAGTAGAGCTCGCGCCACATGCCGTAGTTGTTGATGAAGGGACAGCCGGTGTCGGTGCCGAGGCCGACGGGGATGTCGTTCGCGAGGCACTCTTTCGCGCAGTCGATGATGCCGTCCATGACGACTTTACCGTTGATGCGGGCGTCGTCGCCGGCGTGGCTGATCTCCTCCGGGAACAGGCAGTACGGAGCCGCCGGAGAGATGGTGCAGATGTCGACCGCGCCCCGCTCCTTGAAGAGACGGAGGATCTCGGCATCAGGCTTCGCGCCGTGTTCGATGCTGTCGACGCCGTTCTCGAGAGCGACACGGACGCCTTCCGGGCTCTCGACGTGGGCGGCGACCATCATGCCGTACTTGTGGGCTTCGTCGCAGGCCGCCTTGACGATCTCCGGAGGCATCTTCAGGATGCCGGGCTCGCCGACGACTTCCGCGTCCATGACACCGCCGGTGATCATCAGTTTGACGAGGTCGGGCTTCGTCTTCATGATCTTCCGAACATGCTTTCTTGCCATCTTCGGGGACTTCGCTTCGGTGGCGAGGACGCCGGCAAAGTGGCCGTCCGGGACGGAGACGCCGGTGTTCGCGACAAGGAGCCGCGGGCCGATGACCTTGCCCTTATTGATCTTCTTTTTCATGACGCCGTCGATGTCCGAAATGCCGCCGACCGTCCGCAGTGTGGTGACACCGCTGAACAGTTCCTGCTTGACGTGGGGCGTCTGGACTTTGACGAAAATGAACCGCAGCAGCGGGTTCCAGTCGACCATCTTGACGAGGGGCGACAGCGCTTTGTAGTTGGTCTTCTTGTCGCTCTTCGGTGCCTTGCCGGACGTCGGCAGATGCGCGTGCAGGTTGATGAGGCCGGGCATGATGTATGCGCCTTTGAGGTCCACGACCTTGTAGTCTTTCTTCCTGATGTCCTTCGCGGGCACGATGGCCTCGATGAGCTCGCCGTCAACGATGATGGCCTTCCCCTCCACCGGTTGCATGTCGATGCTGCCGTCGAGGATGTACCCGTTCACATAAGCAGTCTTTTTCATAGCTTTTTTCCTTCCTTTGGCGATGTACCTCGCCGCTTACGTACTTATCTTCTGATTATAAATCGCCACACAACACATCGCAACTGACGACCTTTGAAAAAAGTCCGGACAGACCGTGTTTTTTTCGTTGTCACATGGTATACTGAAATCAGATTGTTTTGGAAAATAAGATGAAAAGGAGTTGTTTTCCATGAAAGTATTATTTGTCGGTTCCGAATGTTACCCCTTCGCGAAAACGGGCGGCCTCGGAGACGTCATGAGCGCCCTGCCGAAAGCCCTGGCTGCGGAAGGCGTGGACGTCCGGGTCATGATGCCGAAGTACGCGTGCATCCCGGACCAGTTCAAAGAGCGCATGGAGTATGTCTGCCACTTCGACATGGACATCACGAGCGCGAACATCATGAAGTATGTCGGCGTCATGAAACTCGAGCAGGACGGCGTCATCTACTACTTCATCGACAACGAGGAGTACTTCTCCAACGGCAACCCGTACACCAGCATGGCGGAAGACCTCGGAAAGTTCATCTTCTTCGACAAGGCGGTCCTGGCCGCGCTCCCCGTCATCGGGTTCGAGCCGGACGTCATCCACTGCCACGACTGGCAGGCGGGCCTCGTTCCGGTCTACCTCCACACGCTGTTCCGCGACAGCTGGGTCGGCCAGAACTCCAAGACCATCATCACGGTCCACAACCTCAAGTTCCAGGGCCAGCATGAGCTCGGCCTCATCAAATATCTCTCCGGCCTGCCGGACTATGTCTTCACGCCGGACCAGCTCGAGATCAACGACGACGCCAACATGCTGAAGGGCGCCCTCGTCTACTCCGACATCATCTCCACGGTCTCCAACACCTACGCGGGCGAAATCAAGACGGCGGAATACGGCGAGTACCTCGACCCGGTCATCCGGTATCACCACATGAAACTCTGCGGTATCGTCAACGGCATCGACTACGACATCTGGAACCCGGCCACCGACGAGAAGATCGCGCAGAAGTTCGACGTGAACAGCGTCATCGAAGGCAAGAAGGCCAACAAGAGAGCCCTCCAGGAAGAGCTGGGCCTCGAAGTGGACGACTCCAAGTTCATGATCGCCCTCATCTCCCGTCTCACCGACCAGAAGGGCCTTGACCTCATCGCCCCCATCTTCGAGCAGTTCATCGACGGCAACACCCAGTTCGTGCTCATCGGCACCGGCGAACCCCAGTACGAGGACATGTTCCGGTACTTCGAGAACGAGCACAAGGGCACCGTCTCCTCGAACATCATGTATTCCGACGAGAGAGCCCACAAGGTCTATGCGGCGGCGGACGCGTTCCTCGTTCCCTCCCGGTTCGAACCCTGCGGCCTCACGCAGCTCATCTCCTTCCGCTACGGCTCCATCCCGATCGTCCGCGAGACCGGCGGCCTCAAGGACACCGTCCAGGCCTACAACTGGACCGACGGTTCCGGCAACGGCTTCTCCTTCGACCAGTACCGGGCCGACCTGCTCCTGAACGCGGTCAACTACGCGAAGACCCTCTACTTCACCGAGCGGGACAACTGGGACGCCATGGTCCGGCGCGCCATGGAGACCGACCACTCCTGGAACGCCTCGGCCAAAGACTACATTGCCCTCTACCACAGAGTCCTGGGCGATTAAATCATCACAAAACGCAAAAGAAGGGGCCGTGTCACTAAGATAAAAGTGGCACGGTCCTTTTTCATCGGTAACATACGCCCTCGCAGCAGAAGCCAACAGGCAGAGAAGAGCTGCGGTGCGTAATTGTGAATTCTCTTTAAATAACGA
>Ga0256407_10000590_pt1 | contig 85458 bp, 69 predicted proteins | sample RumenRJG_04DNA_FD_193489 | JGI IMG/M metagenome (GOLD analysis project Ga0256407, IMG submission 193489) | Bovine rumen microbial communities from Lethbridge, Alberta, Canada - RJG_04 | ecosystem: Host-associated > Mammals > Digestive system > Stomach > Rumen | place: Canada: Alberta... | reverse complement strand
CACTCTCGGGTTGCTCTTGTACTGGCGGATGAGAAACTCCTTCTCCAGCGGGTTTAGATGTCTTGACATAAAATGTTTCCTTTCTGGGGTTGAGGGGGCTGAAGCATCGCAGTTTGCACATGGGTTGTCCCCTACGTTCCGGGCTACGCCCTCCACTTCGGGGGCAACCCATGTGCAAAAGTACTACATCCCTCTCACTTTTCCCCTATCTCGTGTCCACTTTTTCGAGAGCAACACATCGACCGTTCTCCGGCATGGATTACGCGCTTGTCGAAGCTCACCTTCGGCATGTATCTGATGCACATTTTCTACCTGATACTTTTTGCCCAGCTGATAATTGGCGGTGATGTGGCAGCACCTCGGCTTCCAGTATGGCTGGCCATTCCCACGATAGCCCTACTCACCTACCTATGCAGCGCACTGACCACCTGGCTCGTATCGTTGTTGCCCGGCAGCAAATACATAGTAGGCTAAAAGAGAGGCACCATGGCCGATGTGCTTAGGGCATGAAGGAATCTTATTTCCTCACGCTCTGCACATCGGCATCACCGGGCTTGAAGACAAGGCCCTCGCACACGTCGGCGTCGGCTTTATAAGCCTTCAGCTCCATTTTAGACCAATCTATCTTGTCGGTCGACTGAGCCACTGGAACATGCGGGATGAGCGACCCGTCGCGCACAAGGATAATGCAAGGAATCTCACCCGCTGCGATGTGCTGGTAACCACCCTCATACACTTTCCCCGTCTGATAGTCTATCCACTTGCCCTGAGGCAGATAGCAAGTTCTCGATGTGCCACTCTCCATAAGGGGAGCCACCAGAATTTGCGAGCCAAACATATACTCATCCTCCACCAGCCATGCGCCGGCATCATGGGGAAACTCCACAAAGAGTGCTCGGAGCATGGGCAGTCCGCGGTTGGAGCAATCCTTGGCTTGGGCATAGACATAAGGCATGAGCGCATACTTCATCTCAGCACAACGCCTGAAGGCATCGGTAAACGACTCGCTGATGAGCCACGGCTCTGTGGGAGGAGCGCCATGGGCACGGGTGTGGGAAGAGAGGAATCCAAACGGCAACCAACGGCGGTAGATATCCTCGGGCGACGCCGTGACGAACCCACCCATATCATGGCTCCAGAAAGAGAAGCCCGAAACGCCAAGACTCAGTCCACCCCGCAGGTCGCCCATCATGCCGATATCGTTGGTGGCTGCATCGCCGCCCCAATGGAGCGGATAGCGCTGTGAGCCGGCCCATGCCGACCGGGCCCAGATAACCCCCTCGCCGGCATTGTCTCTTACTGCCTCCCATAGCGCCTTGTTGTAACGCAGCGGATAGAGGTTGTGCTCATAAAGACCCGTTTTCCCACTGGCATAAAGGCCGTTGAAAGGAGCCGCCTCGCCGAAATCGCACTTGATGGCCCCCACTCCCTGCTGGATGAGATGGGCAATCTTGTCTTGATACCACTTCACGGTCTGCTGATTGGAGAGATCGAGCACAGCATCTTCATAAGGCATTCCTCCCATGGCATTGCGCACGTGCATATTGTTGTCGACCAACTCCTTGAAATAGCGGTTCTTGGGTGTGAAATACGGCAGTTGCCAGAGGCAGGTGTGGAACCCCTCCTTCTTGAGCTTTTTCAGCATGGCCACAGGATTGGGGAAACGGTCGCGGGCAAACTCATAGTCGCACTGCCAGTCGACACCGAACCATCCTGTATCGAAATGAATCACATCAGCGGGTATGCGGTTCTCCCGCAGTTTGGCAGCAATGTCGAGTCCTTCCTGTTGTGAGAAATAAGTGATGCGGCTCATCCATGTGCCGAAAGTCCACAGCGGCAGCATCGGACTTTTTCCCGTCAGGTTGGTATACTCATCGAGTATATCCTTCGGCTCTCCGAGGAAGATAAAGAAGTCCATGGTCTCATCGGCCATAAAGAGCCTTTGAGCACCGATATAGGATGCGCCGAAATCGCAGGTGGCGGGAGCGCTGGTATGCATGAAGATGCCGTAGCCGCGATTACTGAAATAGAACGGCACCGGCTTGTACATGCCGTCGGTTTCAGGTCCCTGGGGGTCGGTGACATAGAGATGCACCTTCTGCCCCACCTTGTTGAGCGAGGTGAACGACTCACCACATCCATAAATGCGTTCGCCCGGAGAGAGGAAGAACACGGGATTGATGGAACGGGAGTTGTCGCTTCCCCGTTTGATAAACGAGAAGGGCAACAGTTTTACCTGCGTGGAGTCATTGTCGATGATAGAGCGGCTGCGGGTGAGCACACGCCCGTTGGCATCCCTAATGACAAGGCGCCATGGGTATTTCTGAATCTCGATGCTTCCGTACTGGCTTTTATAGCATACGGCATCGGGCGTGCTGGAAGCCTTCCACGAATGGTCTGTAGGCACCGGACCGCAAAACATAGGATCCTGGGCATCCTCATCCTTGGGTGCGACCGGTGTGGTGAGCATGGTGACACGTACCGTTCGTGGACTGACGAACCTTAACTGTATGCTGAGATTAGGGTCATTGTCATATTGCGTTTCAGGGAAATCCAGCATCTGCATACGCACCGGCCAATAGCCGTTGAGATTGAACGCCTGGCGGGGAGAAAGCCGATAACGTTTCCAATTGACGTGTCCTGTGGCCGTGGAAGTATTGAAATCGGCCAGGCTGTCGGCCAGGAAATAAGTATTGGAGAGGTCGTTGAAATCGCCCGACATATCTTTTGTCATATTTTGCAGATACTGCACGCCATCGTTGGTTACCAACTGTGCACGGACGGAAACAGACAGCAGAACAGCACAAACTGCGGCCATACACCTCAAAGAAGTAAGCGAACTATTGATTCTCATGGATAGAATGATGTAAAATAATTAATCGAAACTGATGCAAATGTATAAAAAAAAGCCGACAAGCATTCAAAAAAAGCGAAAAAGTGCGTTTTAGGCGCACTTTTTCGCTTATAGTAGGATTATAGAATTGTCGGACGAAACAGGGACCATAAATGGTCAGAACAACGACCCTATCTGGTAGACGGCAGCCGAAATGCACCAAGCCACGGCCGTAGTATAACCGGCGGCACACAGCGCCCACTTCCATCCACCTGTCTCATTCTTAATGGCCACGATAGTGGCAAGACAGGGGAAATAGAGTAGCACGAAGAGCAGGTAGCAATAAGCCGTCAGCGGGTTGATACCGTCGGCCGTCATCAGTTTGTGCATAGTGTCATAGCGTCCGCCCTCATCGTTGTAGCTGTTGTCATCGGCAAAGCTTTCATCACCGCTATAGAGCACACCGATGGTAGAGGCAACAATCTCCTTAGCCCCCAATCCGGCGATAAGGCTCACATCAAGTTGCCAGCTGAATCCCTGCGGCTCGAAAACCGGTGCCACCGCCTTGCCCATCTGTCCGATAAGGCTCTGCTCCTGCTGTTCCTGCTTGGTGAGTTGGTCGTTGTGCGGGAAATAGCCCAGCGCCCATACGATGACGGAAGCCACCAGGATAATGCCGGCCATTTTTTTGAGATATTCCTTTCCCTTCTCCCAGGTGTGGCGTGCTATGGCTTTCGATGTGGGCATGCGGTAGGGCGGCAGTTCCATCACAAAGGGCGTGTCCTCGCCCTTTATAACCATGCGCGAGATGACATTGCTCACCACCACCGCCACCAAGATGCCTACGGCATAGAGTGAAACCATGACAAAAGCCCTGTATTGGAGAGCGAAAAAAGTGCCGGTAATCATGATATAAATAGGGATACGTGCGGTGCACGACATAAAAGGCAATATCATCATGGTGATGATACGCGAGCGTCGGCTTTCGATGGTGCGTGTGGCCATAACAGCCGGCACATTGCAGCCGAAGCCCATGATGAGCGGGATGAACGACTTGCCGTGCAATCCCATCTTGTGCATGAGGCGGTCCATGATGAAAGCCGCACGCGCCATATAGCCGGAGTCCTCCATCAGCGAGATAAAGAAGTAGAGGATTAGGATTTGGGGGAGGAAGACGATGACCGACCCCACGCCTGCTATCACGCCATCTACAATCAGGTCTTTCAGCGGCCCGTCGGGCATCACCCGGCTCACCCATTCACCCAAGAGGGAAACACCCTCGTCGATCCAGTTCATGGGATACTCACCCAGGCTGAACGTGGTGTAGAACATGACGAAAAGGATGAGGAAGAAGATGGGGAATCCCAGATACTTGTTGCTGAGCACCCCGTCGATAAGATGGGTGACACGGTAATTGTCATTGGCATTCCCTTCTCTGTAACCGGCTTCTGTGAGCGCACCCCGTATGAATCCATATTTGGCATCCATGAGAGCGGTTTCACTGTCCTGCCCTGTATCGGCCAGTATTTTTTCCTCTGCCAGGTCTCTTGTCTTGAGGATGTGCCGTCCTTTGTCAGTGGCGGCAAACATTTTCTCCACCTCGGCATCATGCTCGATAAGTTTGATGGCCAGGTAACGTGTGGAGAATCGGTGACGCAGCTGTGTATCCCGCTGTATTTCCATTTTCACCGTGTCGATACCCTGCTCCACATACTGTCCGTGGTTGATGTGGATATGGCGGAAATAGTTTTTTCCGGGTTTACCCATGGCGGCAAAGTCCTCCTGGTGTTCTTCCTCCACATCATCGGCATAGTTTTCATGCCACTGTTTTATATGCTCGGCCACCTCGGGATTGATGTTGCCGTCTTTGTCGAGGAAGTCGACACCCTCATACATATTGATGATGACATGGAAGAGCAGTTTCAGTCCCTTTCCTGTCTTGAAAGAAGTGGGCACCATCGGCGTGCCAAGCAATTGACTCAGTTTATCGATATCTAGATGATCGCCCCTTTTCTCAAACTCATCATACATATTGAGCGCGCACACCATGCGAAGATTCATGTCGATGAGCTGGGTGGTGAGGTAAAGATTCCTTTCCAGGTTGGAAGAGTCAATCACATTGATTACGATATCAGGCGTCTGGTCGATGATGTACTTTCTCACATACAGTTCCTCAGGACTGTAAGCCGAAAGCGAATAGGTGCCGGGAAGGTCTATCAAATTGAACTCATAGCCTTCGAACGAAGCCTTTGCCTCCGTGGCATCGACGGTCACCCCGCTGTAGTTGCCCACCTTGGCATGCGCTCCTGATGCGAAATTGAAGAGCGAAGTCTTGCCACAGTTGGGATTGCCCACAATGGCTACATTTATGATATGACGCTTACGGTGGGCCTCCTCAGCCATCGAGGAGTCATCGAGGTGCTCCTCCACGACTTCGCGTTCCACGACCGTGTTGTCGGAAGAAGGCAGCCCTTCCTTCACATCGCCCACCACCTCTATAAGTTCCGCCTCATCATGGCGCAGCGATACCTCGTAGCCGAGGATACGATACTTCACGGGGTCTTGCAACGGGGCATTAAGAAGCACTTCAACCGTTTTGCCACGGATGAAGCCCATCTCGACAATTCTTTTTCTGAAACCGCCATGTCCGAGCACCTTTACAATCACTCCTTTTTGGCCGGTTTTAAGTTCAGACAGTCTCATATCAAACAATCATTTTTGTGTCAGGCAAAGATACAAATAAAAAAGCACATCCCTTTCATAAAAGGACATGAAAGGCCGTTGGCGTCCTGCAAAATACCTACTTATAGGTAGGTGCCAGCACTATTTTTTCTGTATTTATTCGCTCTACAAGGACACCACCTCGCGGTTGTCATCCTTCCACCCTGTGATGCCGTCTTTCAGGTTCACCACTTTGTATCCCTCATCCGTAAGGATATTGGCGGCGGTCACACTACGGCGGCCACTGCGGCAGTAGACAGCAATCACCTTGTCTTTGGGCAAGCATTCTATTGCAGCGGTCTTGAAGGAATCGGTTTTCACATCGATGAGGATGGCGCCACGAAGATGGCTCTCATCAAATTCTTTTTTCGTCCGGACATCGAGCAGCACCACACTGTCGGTATCGGCAATGATTCGTGCGAACTCCTCATTGGAGACTGTCATGAAATTTCCATTTGGGGTGGTAAATGCACGCGCCACAAAAAACACAACGGCCAGAAGGAGCACAACCGCACACAGCCAAAATAATTTACTCATGATTTAAAAAGTGATTTTTGCAGGCAAATTTACAAAAAAAAGCTTAACCAGCAATCGTTATGTAAGAATTAGCACAGTCTTCATCAGACAGACCTTCGACATTCACAGTCGAACCTCAGAGGTGCGGTTTCAATAACTGTAGACGAGAGAATACTTCTCATGCAGGCGGCGGAGAGACCCATCGCCTTTCATCTTTTGGATTACGTTGTTCACTACTCGCAGCAAGTCTTCCTGCCCCTTCCGCATCAGCACGCCTATCTGGCCATGCGTGAAAGGCTCGTTCAAGAGCGGTGCAGCCAACCGCTTATCGGTCTGCACATAATAGGGAGCCTCAGTAATCTCCGTTATCATTATATCGGCCACTCCCTCAGCGACGAGAGAGGGAATCTCCTCATTCTTCTGATGAACGATGATGGAAGCATGTTTGAGGTTTTCGTTGGCGAACTTCTCGTTCAGTCCACCAGGATTCACCATCACCCACACCTCCGGCTGGTCGATATCGGCCAGTGAGCGGAAGCGGGCGGCATCAGAAGCCCTGCACAGAATCGTTTTGCCATTGGCCAGATATCCCTCGCTCATCAGCATGGTCTCCCGCCGGGCATCGGTGATGGTGATGCCGCCGATAGCGAAGTCGAAACACTGAGGCTCTGCCATCACATCGGCCGAGAGCGTGGGCCATGAAGTGTGTACAAACTCGGTTTTTACGCCCATGAAGGCAGCAATTTCCTTTGCCATCTCAATGCCGAATCCCCAATAAGTCCCGTCTTCCTCTTGAAAGGAAAGCGGCCGGTAATCGCCAGTCGTTCCAACCCGCAAAGTGCCACGCTTAACAATCTCGTTTACCTTCTCACCCTGGAGGTTCCTGTCAGTGTCGGAGAGATGGTCATGGTGACTGCACGCTGACAAGAATATCTGACAGCAGAGAGTCAGGACCAGCCACAAGTAACCCACTCTTATCTTCGATTGCTCTTTCATTATCGGTATTTTTCTATCAGGAGATAATAATCGCTTCAGAATGCGAATGATTCTTTCAGCAGGCAAAATTACCCGTTTTTTTTCTATTTCCCATGAAGATTGTTAAAAAAAGCCCCAAGTTCAGTACTTGAGGCTTTTTTAAGATTAAGAAGGCTTTATTTGATTAAGACCTTACGGCCGTTAATAATGTTGAGACCCTTTTGGGGAGCGGCGAGTCGTTGGCCTGCCACATTGAAGATAAGAGTCTTACCGGGCTTGTTGTCCATCGTCATATCGCTGATGCCGGCTGGTGTCTCAGCCCAGACCACAGACGACTTGTTGCAGACACCACCGCCATAATAGATGCTTTGGATGCCCACCTTGGTCCATGTGCTGCACGCCTCTACCCCATCCTGGAAATAAATGTTGTGTGAGCCGTCCCAAGAACTGTAATTGTAGCTCCAAGGCATCTCCGTGGCATCCTCATCGACCCCGTAATACATTTCAGCCTTGAACGTATAAGGTGATTAATATTAATGAATAGATATTTGCGAAGCGTCGAGGCATAGAAGCTGCCGCCACAGAAAATCATCCCCCACAGAGCGACTCTGCGGGGGATGATTTCTTATTTATGACTGCCTCTTCTTTCTGTTTTTAAGCCGTGGAAACATTTTCCTTATCCGGAGCAAAGGATTCGTAATAGTACCCCCTGCTATAATGAGCGTAACGCTGATGATAATGAGCAGCATGCCCACCGCCAGGCGCAGTGAAAAGTTCTCGTGGAATATCAGGATGGCGATGGCCACACCGGTCACCGGCTCCATGGCTCCGAGTATGGCCACCGGTGTGCTGCCTATCTCATGGATGGCAGCACTGGTGCACAGCAGCGAGACCGCCGTAGGGAAAAGAGCCATGCAGAAGGCAGCCAGCCAGAGGTGAGGATGCGCCGAAAGGATGGCAAAAGTGCCCCATTGGAACCTGAAGGCGAAAAGCAGCAGTCCGAAGAGGATGACATAGAGCGTAAGCTTGAGCGTGGGAATCTCCTTCATTCCACCTCGGTTCACTGCCACAAGATAGATGGCGTAGGAAAGAGCAGAGAGGAACACCAGTAGGAGCCCGGTGGGATGCAGCGTCATCCCGTCGTCGCCCCTATAAAGCAATGCGATGCCCCCTGTAGCCAGGACAATGCACACCACGGTGAGCAGGCTCACTCGCTCGTGAAACAAAGCCGCCATGATGACCGTCACCAATATGGGGTAGATGAACAAGAGTGTAGAGGCGATGGCGGCACCAATGTAGAGGTAGCTCACATAGAGCGAGAGTGATGAAAAAGCCATGAGCAGACCGAGAATGAAGAGCGGTACCACCTGGTTGCGCCGGAGTCCGAATCCACGTCCGCGTGCCACCATCATGACAGCCAGCATCGGTATGGCGAAGAAATAGCGCAGGAACAGCACACTGTAGGCATCTATTCCGGCACCGAGGAGCGGAAGAGCGAAGAGCGGATTCATGCCGTAGCTTGCAGCGGCAGCCACCCCGAGGGCATATCCTTTAAATTCTCCTGTCATAAGGCGATTACACCTTGATTGATGTAAAGGTCGAAGCGCAGCAGGAATGTAGAAGATTCATCCCGGTCCACATCCCATGAGAACTCCGTGTGTTCGGGGAGGAGATCTCTCACCTTTTCAATGCCAAGCATATCATCCATCGACAATTCATAATCACAGCCACTGACCAGTTGGAGCAAAGCCCCCCTGGCACCGCTGGTATATTGACTGATTTCTGACGCATGCTCGTCGATGACAGCCGCGAGGGAAGCTGCGTCCTTTTGACAATAGGTCAGCAGGACGATTTCTTTAGCACCGTTCAAGACATACGTGATGTCGTTTACATCCATGCCTTTCAGTTTACCGAGATGTCCGCTCTCGATTTTTTCAAGCGCTTGTTGTAATGTCAGGGTTGTTTTCATACAAGATGCAAAAGTATATAAAAAAAGAGAATCATCTTCATCCGGGGGGAAAAATAATGAACGGTAAGCGGTGAAATACACGAAAAAGGAGCCTAATAGGTAGTTTACCATTTGCGGGAATGATGGAATAATAAGTAGAGCCTCCCAAATGTTTAAGTAAAGGGCGGCTATTATGCTGAACCGAACTCTTTTTCTTCTCGATTTATTGTTTACCTCTATCATCGTTAAATCAAAACCGACACAATAAATGCCATCAACAAAGTTAAAAGCTCCAGCAAAAAGAACTGACAGCGTAATTGACCGTGAAATCCGGCAACTTCTTTTATGTACCCCATCCATCAAAATCATTGAGGCCAAAGAGCATCTTCAGCAACTCAAGAATATGAAGAAGGGTGAGAAATACGAGATGAAAGAAATGCTCGAAAAGGAATTCAAGAGAATTCGCGACAGATATACTTATACGAGATCCGCCATGAAGGACCGTGTCAGCAAATGGGAAGAAAAGATTGGTCCCTTAGGAATTGAAGATATCACAGAACTGCTCAAGAACTCAAGTCTTACCATCATGACTGCCTTCCCGGAAAGAGTGACACCCCGGTTTATGGAAAGTTGGCTGAGCCAGTATCTTTACGGCCAGAAGGACTATGCACGGAAAATAGCCCTTGCCTTCTATGTCCACAATTTGAGGACGAATGAAGGCAACCCCATCCTTCCGCGGACCAACCTGCTGGTTCACGGTCCCTCCGGATCCGGAAAGACCTATGGCGCACAGAAGATGGCCGAGTTTCTCGGCATGCCCTTCTGTGTGATCAACTGCAACAGTCTTGTTCAGGAAGGCATCATCGGCAATTCAATCGGGAACTACTTCACGACCATGTATAGGAAGCACGGAAATGCCATGGAACATGCCGTCATTATTTTTGACGAGTTTGACAAGCTGCTGGAAAAAGGACAATTCAACGACCGCATTCTCAATGAGCTGCTCAACATCATCGACGACAACAACAGCATATCTTTCAACAAGTCTGACTTAACAGGCTGTTACGAGAAGGTCACTCTCCCCACCAACAAGATGCTCTTCATCTTCACCGGCGTGTTCAGACGTCTGGAGGACATCATCAAAAAACGCCTCGGAAAGAGAACAATCGGTTTCGAGCAAGGCGGTGCCTCGGTGCTCACTGGCGACTACCACCAATATGCTACCGAGGAAGACTTCAGGAAGTTGTTCAACCGTCCCGAGTTGTCCGGACGCATCCAACAGTACGCCTGTGTCAGGGAGCTGCAAACAGAAGAGATGGCCCGACTGCTTCTCAAATCCAAGGAGTCGCCTGTCATTGGGTTCGAGAAATACTTCCAGAACAAAGATATCACATTTTCCATTACAGAGGAAGGTGCCATGGCTCTCGCCGTGGAAGCCTGCAGGCGAAACTTAGGCGTGAGGGGGCTGAAATCGCTGATGTTCAATATCCTCTCTGACGACATGTTCCTGCTCAAACGTAAAAAAATCATTATGGACGATGCGTATGTAGAAAAGAAACTCGCGTGAAATCTGCCGCGATGTGAGAATTTTTGCTTATCTTTGCCTAGCAAAGAACAGCCATAACATACGAATAAATTTAAAACAAGAAAAATGGAAAAGAAGAATGCGAAACGGCCCAAAACCATCTGTATAGACTTTGACGGCGTGATACACGACTACCGCAGAGGCTGGCGTGGAATAGATGTGTTCGACAAAGTGCTTCCCGGAGCCAGCGAGGCAACCCGCCAGCTACATGACGCCGGGTATATTATCATCATCCACACCACAAGGAACGACAGCCCAGCCCTCAGAAATTTTCTGAAGGAGAATGACATCTGCTTTGACTACATCAACCACAATCCGCATCAGCCTGCGGGTTCCGAGCAGGGAAAGATTATTGCCGATGTATATCTCGACGACAGAGGCATCTGCTTCACTGGCGATTGGAACGAGGCTGTTCAGCAGATTCTCCATTTCAAGACCTGGCAAGAAGACGACAGGATATAAAGGCGATGATAAGACGATAAGCGATGGTAAGAACAAACGGAATAAGGTATTTTCGGGAAAATGTGTAATTTTACAGGCAATTCGTGTAACGACGGATTGCCTTTTTTGATGTACCTTTGCAATCGAGATGAATGTTCTGCAAAGATGCTCATGCCCGGCGTCTTTGATTTCGCATTGACCGATGACGAGATGGTTCGTATCTCTTCGCTCGACCTCGGTCGGAGTGCTGCCTACGACGACCAGGATCCGGAGAACACCCGCTGGATAGGAACGATGAAAATACACGATTAAAAAGAGGATGTGCGGGCACATCCTCTTTTTCGATGATAGCTGTAATTACCTCAATTCTTTATCATAACATATTGTAATAAAGAAATTTACTGTTATCAATCCTTGCCGTCAGTACGCCATTTCATGCACGCCCTTGACAGCACGGCCTGAAGGATCATTCATGTTCTTGAAGGCGGTGTCCCACTCGAGGGCTATGGCGGTGGAGCAGGCAACGCTGGCCTCGGAGGGTACGCTGCGGGCTGCAGAATCGCTTGGGAAGTGCTCAGCGAAGATGCTGCGGAAGAAATACTCCTCCTTGTTCTTGGGCGGGTTGACGGGGAAACGATCGGCGGCGTGGGCCATCTGCTCGTCGGAAACCGTTGCCGCCGTTACGGCTTTCAGGGTATCAATCCATGAATAGCCTACGCCGTCGGAGAACTGTTCCTTCTGTCGCCAGGCCACCTCGGCGGGCAGCAAATCGGCAAAGGCCTCGCGTACAATCTTTTTCTCTATCGTCTGGCCGGTACACATCTTCGCTTCGGGATTGATTCGCATGGCAACATCTAGAAACTCCTTGTCTAGGAAGGGTACGCGGCCCTCAACGCCCCATGCCGACAAGCTCTTGTTGGCGCGGAGGCAGTCGTAGAGATGGAGTTTGGAGAGTTTTCGGACGGTTTCCTCGTGGAAGTCCTTGGCCGAAGGAGCTTTGTGGAAATAGAGATAGCCGCCGAAGATCTCGTCGGCGCCCTCGCCCGAAAGCACCATCTTGATGCCCATCGATTTGATGACGCGGGCCAGGAGGTACATCGGGGTGGAGGCTCGGACGGTAGTGACATCGTAGGTCTCGATGTAGTAGATGACGTCTCGGATAGCGTCGAGGCCCTCCTGGATGGTATAGTTGATCTCGTGGTGAACGGTGCCGATGTGGTCAGCCACAAGGCGGGCCTTGGCCAGGTCGGGAGCACCTCTCAGACCAACGGCGAAGGAATGCAGCCGTGGCCAGTAGGCGCGAGTCTTGCTTCCGTCCTCGATGCGGTGCTCGCTGAACTTCTGGGCGATGGCAGAGATGACGCTGCTATCAAGGCCGCCGGAGAGCAGCACACCATAGGGCACATCGGACATGAGTTGGCGGCGCACGGCATCTTCAAGTGCGTCGTGTATGGCCTCAACGCTGGCGGGATTTTTCTTCACGGCGGCGTAGTCAAACCAGTCGCGGCGGTAATACCGCCGTATACTGAGCCCTTCGCGGTTGGAGAGGAAGTGACCGGGCGGGAAGGGCTCGTAGCGCCCACACTGGCCTTCGAGGGCCTTCAGTTCGGAGGCCACATAGACGGTGCCGTCGCTGTCGTAACCGATATAGAGGGGGATGACACCAATGGGGTCGCGGGCAATAAGGAACTCATTGCGCTCCTCGTCGTAGAGCACAAAAGCAAAAATGCCGCTGAGGTCTTCAAGGAAGTCAATGCCTTTTTCCCGGTAGAGCGTCAGGATGACCTCGCAGTCGGAGCCCGTCTGGAAGTCGTACTGGCCGGCGAAGCGGCAACGGATGTCCTGATGGTTATAGATTTCGCCGTTGACCGCGAGAATCTGTTTCTTGTTGGGTGAGAAAAGAGGCTGGCCGCCCGACTCGGGGTCGACGATGCTTAGTCGCTCATGGGCAAGGATGGCACTACCGCCACAGTAGATGCCACTCCAGTCAGGGCCGCGATGGCGAATCTTCTGACTCATTCGCAAAGCCTTCTGTCTCAATTCTTGAGTTTGCTCTTTTACATTTAATATTGCTACTATTCCACACATAACTATCTATCATTGTTCCTGCTATGCAATAATAAAACTCTGTTTGGCATAATTTGATTTTGCCAGGAGAAGTCACAATCCCTCTTCCGCAGAGTTGCGGAAGAGGGGAACCTGCCGAAGACTATGGTTACAGTGTAAAACCGAGAACCAAGTATGCTTTCTGTGAACAGGGATTGCCCGTCAACTGTCCGAAGATGGGTATGGAGAAGGAGTCGGTCACACGTATCTCCTTCGTCGCCCTAAGTGTCAGGTTAGTTACGGCAAGCCCTGTCGTGCCGTATGTTGTGGTGGCATATGGGACGACGCCGGCCGTGGCTGTCCAGTCTACTGTCGCGAGCCGGAACGGGACGCTGGCCTCGAAGTAACTGCTGAAGGCCCGCTTGCCGCTATTGTTCAAGCCGTCGTTGCCGGCGAAGTTGGTGTACCACTGCAAGACGACGGGGATTGCAAATCCCTTCAAACTGCCGAAGTCGTAACCGATGTTGGCCTCGAACAGGTGGTTCGTGCCGTGGGCATCATATTTGAAGTAGCGCGCGTCGGGATCTAGGCCCTCCGAGAACCAGTAGTCGGTAATGCCGATATTGAAGCCACCGGTACTGTAGGCCAGCGTCAGGTCTAACTCCTTCACGTCGTCCTTGTTCGACAGGCCGTGCGAGCCCCATGCCGTCAGGCTCAATCCCTTGTAGTCCACGCCGAGTGTCGGCTGCACTGATACATCACCGCACTTCAGACCACGCCAGATGTATTCGTTCACGAAGTCGGCATTGATGGTCGTCTCCACCATATCCTGTGCAAGGGCGGTGCCACTAAGCAGCAGCCCCATTGCAAATAAAACAATCTTTTTCATACCTTTTTACTGTTAATTAGTTATAGCAACTCTCACCATGCTCATAGACGTCCAGTCCTTCGTCCTCAATGCGCTCGTCTACGCGCAGTCCGTGCAGGCGCTTGATGCCGTAGAACAGCACGACACCGCAGACCGCCGCCCAGAGGTCGATTACGAGGATGCCGAACAGTTCGGCTCCGAAGAATCCCCAGCCGTGACCATAGAGGGCACCGTTCGAGGTGGAGAGAAGCCCCGTCATCAGCGTGCCGAGGATGCCGCATACGCCATGTACGCTGGAAGCACCAACGGGGTCGTCGATGTGCAGCCGGTGGTCGATGAACTCGATAGCGTAGACCAGCACTGTGCCGCAGACCAGTCCGATGATGACGGCGCCGAAGGGGCTGACGAGGTCGCAGCCTGCCGTGATGCCCACCAGGCCGGCCAGCACGCCGTTGAGCGTCAGCGAGAGCGACGGCTTACCATATTTGATATAGGTGAGCAGCATCGTGGCCGTTCCGCCTGCTACAGCAGCGAGGTTCGTGGTCAGGAACACGTGACTGATGGCGATGCGGTTCACCTCACCGCTTGCCGCCAACTGCGAGCCGGGGTTGAATCCGAACCAGCCGAGCCAAAGGATGAACACGCCCAGCGATGCCATCGCCAGGTTGTGGCCGGGGATGGCGCGACTCTTGCCGTCGGCCCCGTACTTGCCGCGACGCGGGCCGAGGGCGATGGCACCCACCAGGGCCAGCACGCCGCCCACGCTGTGCACGATGGCAGAGCCGGCGAAGTCGTGGAACACGTCGCCGAAGATGGTCATCATCAGCCCGTCGACAGCATCGTTGCACAGCCAGCCGCCGCCCCACGTCCAGTGGCCCTCCACAGGATAGATGATGAGCGAGATGACGGCTGAGTAGACCAAGTACATCGAGAACTTCGTCCTTTCGGCCATGGCGCCGCTGACGATAGTGGCCGAGGTGGCGCAGAACACCGTCTCGAAAATCAGAAAACCTTCCACGGGCAGGTCGCCCTTATAGAACGAGAGGTCGCCCCAGTTGGGGCGCCGATGAACCCTGCCCCCTCGCTGCCGAACATGAATCCGAAGCCGAGGAAGAAAAACAAGAGTGAGCCGAACATGAAGTCGACAAAGTTCTTCATCAGGATGTTGGCCGTGTTCTTCGAGCGTGTAAAGCCTGCCTCACACAGGGCGAAGCCCGGCTGCATCCAGAAAACCAGCATGGCTGCCAGCAGCATCCATACAGTATCGAGAGATAATCCTATTGTTTCCATAATTGCTTTTGTGTTTTTGATGTGTTATCCTTCATTTCTTGTCTCTGAGCACCGTGTCGCCGTTCTCGCCGGTGCGGATGCTCCAGGTGTCAATCACGTCGCTCACGAAGATGCGGCCGTCGCCCACTTGGCCCGTGCGTGCAACTTTTAATATGACGTCGACCGTGGGCTGCATGATCACGTTGCGGCAGACGATGGTGATGGCCACGCGCTCAATGACGTCGGTGGAATACTGAACGCCACGGTAGATACGCTCCTGACGGCTCTGGCCGATGCCATGCACGTCGTGGTACTCAAACCAGTCGATGTCCGAATGCAGCAATGCCTCCTTGACCTCTTCGAACTTGGTCTTGCGGATGATGGCTTCAATCCTTTTCATACTTTTTACCTTATTAAATTTAATGATTACTTACTGTTATCTTGAAAGCTTTCGGCGGCAAAGGTAAGGCTAAAAACAGAGAAATACAGTAAGAAATGTTGACTTTTCAACAAAAAAATCCTGCAAAATAGCAAAGTGTAAGCAAAAGCAAACCGACGGGTTTCAAAACAATGTCATTTTGAAATAGATTTAGCCAATTCATAAACAAAATGTCATATTTACAACAATGGAATAATTGTTTTGTTATCAAATCAATTATTTTGCTAACTTTTTGAATACCATATACCCCGAAATCTGGACAAAAAAAGATTAAACTAAGGATACTATGACAAAAAGCAAACTAAACGGACAATATCAGCCAAAGTATGAGCACGATGTCAAAAAAGAGGATGTGCCGTTGCGGGCACATCCTCTTTTTCGATGATAGCTATATATACCTGTCTATTTTTGAGAAGAGCAGAAGGCGGCTCAGAAGCTGAATTTACGTCCGTTCCACTTCAGGGTCTTTTGCTTTTTTCCACCATCCCTCCATTCGGTGTAGATAATGTCCTTTCCTGTACGTGGAAGAGAATAGGATATCCATGCGCCATCCTCCGTGCTATACTTCTCTTCAAAACCCGGTGCCTCGCAGCTGGTCATCTTCTTTGTGACACTGTCGTAGCGGTAAAATAAGAGGCCGTCGAACTGTCCTGAAGAGTACTTACCATTTTGGAAGCACGTCACATTATAGGCAAAGAGCTTGTGTCTCTTGTCGGTCTCGTTCCAATAGCACATCTCTATACGCACCAGACTTTCATCCCCCTCATACTCATCCCGAAACTCAATGGCGGCATAGCCGTTTTTCTCGTCGATGGTGAGCGAAATGCCCTCCGGCTGCGGAAGGCCCTTGCGATGACGTGTCCATGCCGCCTTGGCACCGCTTCTGGCCTCATCGAGCACATCTTCGTCTTCATCGTAGACATAGTCGAAGAGGAAGGCCGATGCGAAATCGCTGATGGTAGGCCTTGCGCCTTTATAGTTCACCCGGATGGATTCCTGCGCCGACACTGCCATTGCGAGGCAGGTTAAAATGATTGCAAATGATAATCGTTTCATACTGGTAGGTTTTTAGTGATGCACAAAGATATAAAAAAAGAGAAACGACTACAACAAAAAAAGCCATAAAATCAAAAAAAGTTGCTGACAGCGACAGTGCTGCCAGCAACCCAAAGTGTATTATGCTTGGAACGGCAAGCTTACAAGCTCTCCTTCAGAATTTGGGCCACATCCTCTTTCGATAGGTTCAGGTATCCGGCGGGATAGACCACGGTGGTCTCCGTGATGCCCTCTATCATTTCGGGAGTAGCTCCCAGCTCGGTGATGGTGAGGGGGAGTCCGATTTCCTGCATCCAGTCTTTCAGCGCCTGCAAGCCACGTTCTGCCACCTGCTCATCGGTGAGGCCCTCGGCTGAGATATTCCACACGTTATTGGCGAAGCGCACGAATTTGGGCAGTCCCTCCTTCATGGCACGGCGGTAATAAGCCATCGATACGGAAGCCAAGGCATAACCATGAGGCGCATGTGTCCAGGCGCCCACGCTGTGTCCAATCATGTGCACCATCCAATCTTCCTTCTTTCCCAGTCCGATTAGCGTGTTCAACGCCCATGTAGCCGTCCACATGATGTTGGAGCGTGCCTCATAGTCCTGCGGATTCTTCACCGCGATACGGCTGCTGTGCACAACAGAGCGCATGAGGCCTTCGGCTATATAGTCGCTGGTGTTGTCATCAAAGTCGGAGAAATACTGCTCCATGATATGGTTCATGATATCGTAGATGCCCGCCTTCATCTGGTTCTCAGGCACAGTCATTGTGAACTTCGGGTTCAGGATGGAGAATTTCGGCATCAGTCGACTGTCGAATACATGTCCCACCTTGAATGTATGCTCAGTATCGGTGATTACCGTACCGGCATTCATTTCCGAGCCCGTTCCCGCCATGGTTAGGATACAGGCCACCGGCAAGAGCCGCTGGTCTTGCTCCGGATTCTGCTGCTTGAGCCAGAACTGGTCCCAGTAGTCACCATCATAGAACACCGATGCCGCCACTGCCTTGGAGTAGTCGCACACGCTGCCGCCTCCGAGAGCAAGAATCAGGTCGACCCCGTTGTCGCGGGCTATCTGAACACCCTCGCGCAGTTTTTCGAGTGTGGGGTTTGACATCACGCCCGGATTTTCCACAATGGTTTTCCCAGCCTCACGCAGGATGACAACCACCTGGTCGTAGATACCATTGCGCTTCACGCTGCCGCTGCCATAATTGAGCATCACCTTCGGTCCATAGTTCTTCAGTTCGTCCTTAAGGAAGTTTAATGACTCATCACCAAAATAGAGTTTGGTGGGATTGTAATAAGAGAAATTTCCTAACATAAAAAATACTGCTTTTAAGTGAAGTCGATGACTAAAAAATATGTGGGTGCAAAGATAAGCCATTTTTCTCATAACCGACTAACACAAACCGCATCAAAATTTTCACTATTTACCTAAGTTGATTTAAAAAGAGATAGGAAACAGCGGTATATAGCAAATCGAACAATCGCCGATGTTCAATGTCCTCTCCGACGACATGTTCCTTTTGGACCATAAAAAAAAAGTCATGGATGATAAGTATGTAGAGAAGAAAACCGCCTAAGACCCGTTGTGATATAAAGAATAATCGTTGAATTGCATAAGGGGCGGCTCCTGGAGGAGTGGCCTTTTTTGCTTATTGAGCCAAGTGCACACACGGCCTGAGTTGTTTTTACCCACTGATTGGAAAGAATTATTTTCTCAAACAGCCACAAGAACAAATTTTTAATTAAATTTGCACAGTGTAAGCCCCCTTGTGAAGGAAAATGAGCATCGCCGACCAAGGAAATGTCGACTGACTTTTACAATACTATTACACAAAAATCATTATATTTGCAGCAGCAAAACCATGAAAAAACAAAAAACCAGGGAAAAATGAAAGGATTCAACAAAGGTTTCATCTATTTTATCTGTATCGTCTCAGCGATGGGCGGTCTACTCTTCGGCTACGACTGGGTTGTGATAGGCGGTGCAAAGCCCTTCTACGAACTCTATTTCGGTATAGCCGACTCGGCAACAGACCAAGGTTTAGCGATGAGCATAGCCCTGATAGGCTGTATGATAGGAGCCTGCACCTGCGGCTGGTTGGCCGACAAGATAGGCCGTAAGAACCTGCTCATCGTATCGGCCGTCATTTTCCTGGTTTCCTCCATCCTTACCGGTGCCTTTTCCACCTTTGGAGCCTTTCTCTTGGCCCGTTTCTTCGGAGGCATCGGCATCGGCATCGCGTCCGGACTCTCGCCCATGTACATCGCCGAGGTGTCCCCCTCTGCCATCCGCGGCAAGTTGGTCTCCCTCAACCAGATGACCATTGTGATAGGCATATTGGCCGCCCAGGTGGTCAACTGGCAGATAGCCGCCCCCATCCCAGCAGATTATACACCCGCAGACATTGCCGCCTCATGGAACGGCCAGATGGCATGGCGATGGATGTTCTGGGCCGCCGCTTTCCCCGCCACCGTGTTTCTGATTCTTTCATTTTTCATTCCGGAGAGTCCCCGTTGGCAAGCCATGAAAGGCCTTGATGCTGCCGCACGCCGCACGCTCGAGAAGATAGGCGGAGCGGAATACGCCACCGACGAGTTGCGCCAGATATCGGAGACAAGAGCCTCGGATGCCCGTCAAGGCGGCCTCAGGGTTCTTTTCTCGAAGCCCTACCAGAAAGTGTTACTACTGGGTGTGGTGATAGCTGTTTTCCAACAATGGTGCGGTACCAATGTGATATTCAACTATGCCCAGGAGATATTCCAGTCGGCCGGCTACTCAATCGGTGACGTGCTGTTCAACATTGTTGTGACAGGTATAGCCAACGTAGTATTTACTATAGTAGCCATTTTCACCGTCGACCGTTTGGGTCGCCGCAGGCTCATGCTGCTTGGCGCAGGCGGTCTGTGCCTTATCTACCTGACCCTGGGTACCTGCTACTATCTACAGGTGAGCGGTCTGTTCATGGTGGTGCTGGTGGTAGCCGCCATCGGCTGCTATGCCATGACGCTGGGTCCTTGCACCTGGGTGCTCATCAGCGAGTTGTTTCCCAACCGTGTGCGCGCCATAGCCGTTGCCACCTGCACCTTTGCCCTTTGGGTAGGCTCCTCTACCCTCACCTACACTTTCCCTCTGCTCAACAAGGCACTGGGCAGCTACGGCACCTTCTGGATTTACTCCCTGGTGTGCGGACTGGGCTTTCTGTTCTTCCTAAGCCGCCTGCCGGAAACGAAAGGCAAATCGCTGGAACAGCTTGAGCAAGAACTGACCGACAATCAATGAACAAGAAAAACAAATAAGCAATACAGCAATGGTAAAGGCATGGAGAGAACAGGTGACGATACCCACCTATGAGGTGGGCAAGCCTGAAAAGAACCCGATGTTTCTGGAGAAGAGAGTATACCAAGGTTCAAGCGGTGTGGTCTATCCATATCCCGTGATTGAGCATATAAGCGACCAGAAGACCAACCGTGACTATCAAGCCATCTGGCTCGAGAATGAATACATCAAGGTGATGATACTGCCCGAACTGGGCGGACGTGTGCAAATGGCCTTCGACAAGCTGAAAAAGCGCCACTTTGTGTACTACAACCATGTCGTCAAGCCCGCCCTTGTAGGACTGGCCGGCCCATGGATAAGCGGCGGTATCGAGTTCAATTGGCCCCAGCACCACCGTCCGTCGACCTTCCTGCCCGTGGACACCGCTATTGAGGAAAATGCCGATGGAAGCGTGACCGTCTGGGTGAGCGAGATGGAGAAGATGTTCCACCAGAAAGGCATGGCCGGCTTCACCCTGCGCCCCGGCTGCGCCTATCTTGAGATACAAGGCGTGCTCTACAACCGCACCGATGTGCCCCAGACCTTCTTGTGGTGGGCCAACCCCGCCGTGGAGGTGAACGACTACTACCAGAGCGTGTTTCCACCCGACATCAACGCCGTCTTCGACCACGGCAAACGGGCTGTTTCCTCCTTCCCCATCGCCACCGGCACCTACTACAAGATGGACTACTCGGCCGGTGTAGACATTTCCAACTACAAGAACATCAAGGTGCCCACCTCGTACATGGGTGTCAATTCAAGATACAACTTCGAGGGCGGCTATGAGAACGACAGCCACGCCGGCATGCTCCATGTAGCCTCGCACCACTACTCACCTGGCAAGAAGCAATGGACCTGGGGCAACGGCGACTTCGGCCGAGCCTGGGACCGCAACCTGACCGACGACCCCACCCCTGAAGAAGTCAGCCGCTGGCAACTGGACCGTCAAGGCTTCCGTCCCTACATCGAGCTGATGGCCGGTGTGTATACCGAGAACCAGCCCGACTTCAGTTGGCTCATGCCCTATGAGGAGAAGCGGTTCACCCAATACTTCATGCCCTACCGTGAGGTAGGCGTTGTGAAAGAAGCCTCGAAAGACCTGATCATGAACATTGAGGCGGCCAACAACGGTGAGGTAACCTTAAAGATATTCGCCACCTCGAATCAAGCGGTTCGTGTGATGCTGCGGAGCGACGAGGGAGCCCTCTACTTCGACAAGCAAGTGACAATCACTCCCGAGACCCTTCTCACCGAAACCATCGATGTGAAAGGCTGTCCATTCAATCATCTTACGCTCGATATTCAGAAAAGCTTCACCTACGGCACCCGCAGTGTACTGCAGTGGCACGCCGAACCCGACGACATCCGTCCCATTCCCGATAGCGCCGAGGCCGCACTGCCGCCCGAGCAGGTGAAAACCAACGAGCAGCTCTATCTGACCGGTCTACACCTGGAGCAGTACCGCCATGCCACCTGGCAAGCCACCGACTACTATGAGGAAGCCCTGCGCCGCGACCCCGACGACATACGCTGCCTCAACGCCATGGGACTGTGGTACATCCGCAAGGGCCGGTTCGCACGAGCCGAGGGTTACCTGCGCAAGGCCGTGAAACTATCGCTGAAGCGCAATCCCAACCCCTACGACGGTGAGCCCATCTTCAACCTGGGCCTTGCCCTAAAATACCAAGGAAAGGCCGACGAGGCCTACGAGCGATTCTGGAAAGCCACCTGGAACAAAGCCTGGGCCGATGCCGGCTACTTCGAAGCCGCCAAGATATCAGCTTCGCATGGCCGCTACGAGGACTCACTCGACGAAACCAACCGTAGTCTGGCCAACAACTGGCACAATCACAAGGCCCGTGCTCTGAAAACCACCCTGCTGCGCAAGATGGGCAACACGGAAGAGGCACTGCGGCTCATCGACGAATCGCTGAAGATAGATCTTTTCAACTATGGCTGCCGCTACGAGAAATACCTCATTGAGGCCGACGATAAAGTGCTGGCCGAGATGAAGGAGATGCTCCGCAAGAGCGACCAGAACTATGACGAGCTGGCACTCGACTACCAGGCGGCCGGTTTCAATAAAGAAGCCGAGGACATCTGGCAGATTGCCATCAGCGAAGGAGCCACCAGTCCGATGACCTATTACTATATGGGCCGTTACGACGAAGCTATGGCCACAGACATAGCTTATTGTTTCCCCAACCGTCCAGAGGCTGTTGCCGCTCTTGAAGCAGCCAAACAAAGCAACCCGAAAGATGCCCATGCCCCCTACCTGCTGGGATGCCTCTACTACGCCGCCCGCCAATATGACCTGGCCATGGACAACTGGCGGCTTTCCGCCGAACTCGACCCGACCTATCCCACCGTGTGGCGCAACCTGGCCCTCGGCACCTTCAACAAACTCGGCGAGGAAGAGAAAGCCCTTGAGATGATGGAGCGCGCCTTCCATCTCGACGAGAACGACGAGCGTAATCTCATGGAGCTCGACCAGCTCTACAAACACCTGCACCGCCCACATGCCGAGCGTCTGGACTTCCTGCAGCGATACCCCCAACTCATAGAGCGCCGCGACGACCTTGTGCTGGAGGAAATCACCCTGCTCAACCAAGTGGGGCGTCATGAAGAGGCCATGAGAAAACTCGATGCCCATACCTTCCACCCCTGGGAGGGCGGCGAAGGCAAGGTGCCCGCACAATACCAGACAGCCCGAGTGGAGTTGGCAAAGAAAGCCATTGCCGGCAAGGAATACGACCACGCCATCGACCTGCTCAAAGAATGTCTGCAATATCCTCACCATCTGGGCGAAGGCAAGCTCTACGGCGCCCAAGAAAACGATTTCTACTACTTGCTGGGTATCGCTTACGAGGCCATGGGGAAAAAAGGCCATGCCCACGAGTGCTGGGAGAAGGCCACCTTTGGCCCTCAGGAACCCGCCGCTGCCCTATACTACAACGACGCCAAGCCCGAAAAGATATTCTACCAAGGACTGGCCCTGCGCCGGCTCGGCCGTGAGGATGAGGCACGAGGACGTTTCTACAAACTCATCAACTACGGCAAACAGCACATCTTCGAAAAGCAGACCATGGATTATTTCGCCGTTTCGCTGCCCGACCTGCTCATCTGGGAAGGAAGCGGAAAGGACGGACATACAGAGCTCGACACCAAGAACATCATTCACTGCCAATACATGCTTGCCCTCGGCTATTTCGGTCTGGGCGACCACCAAAGAGCTCTGCACTATCTGGCCGAAGTGGAAACCCTCGACAACAACCACCAAGGCATACAGCAATTGCGCACTCTGATTGAAACCCAGCTTTACTGAAATGCGGTCATAGAAGCCAATAATCTGTTGGCAACCCATATTTTCTCAGAGATAGTGCCACGAAATGACACAAGCGAACAATAACTTTGTAACCGATAAATAAAAAATAATGCCTATGAAAATACTATTTTCGCCGGAATTCGGCGGCCACGTCTACCTCGGCGAACTGCTGTGCGAGATAGGACGGGAATCCAACTGTCCCCACTCTGTTCTTCTGAGCGAGAACAACAGTCTGGCCTTCAGTGTATCTGCCGCCCAATTCGATACCCTGGGCAGCGGAGCGGAACATGAAGTCAGCATGGATGTGCATGAAGACACCTACGACAGTGTCTTGGAGAACATCAAAGGGCACCTGATACTCTGCTGCGATGAGATGCCCAACAGGTACTACCACTGCTATTTCTGGAACGGAGGCGTTTTTCCTTACGTCATCAAGCGGGAGCTGCAGTATATTCTCCTGGTCGACAACAAGCGGCAGCTCCTGCTGCGCATCACCGGCCATACCACCACCGTAAAACAACGGTATGCCCTTTTGGACGACGGTTCATTCGAACCCGACGACAATGGTGACGCCTGCGAGTGGACCGTCCATTTCGGTGTGGAGAAATGCGCGGGAGCCACTTTTGTCTACAGCAACTCACATGGCGAGTATCCCAAGACCTATCTGCTGCGCTGGAATCCCGGCATCAGCAGTTTCAAGCTCCATGATTACCGCCGGGCCATAACCCGATATCCTGATGGATTCCACTTCAACTGGAGCGTGTATGAATGGGAGAATGCCCATAAGGGCGACCGCTTCTTTATGCTCCGTACGGGAGATGACAAAGCCGGCATCGTGTTCCGCGGTGTCTTCACCAGCGAGCCCAATCCCGGTGACGACTGGGCCGGCAAGGGCCGGCAGAGATACTACATGGATATGGACTGCAAAGACTGCGTTCCTGCCGACGAGATGCCGCCGCTCAGTGTGGAAGTTCTGGAAAAGGCCCTTCCCGGCATCGACTGGCGGCGGGGCCACTCCGGCCAGCTGCTGAGTAAGGAAGAGACAGATGTGTTGGAGAGAATGTGGGTGAAATAAAAGCTTTGCAAATACTGGGCTTTAAAAGCATTTAAAATAGAACAATACAAGCAATCGAATTATGAAAAGTTTTGGATCAAAGCCGTGGATACTTCCACAACCCGTACTAATAATAGGTACTTATGACAAAGAGGGCAAGCCCAATGCAATGAACGCCGCTTGGGGCGGCCAATGGGACATGCACGAGATTATCATTTCGCTGGGTTCGCATCAGACGACGGAAAACCTTGCCGCAAACCCAGAGTTAACCATAACATTTGCTACAGCTGAGACGCTCGTAGCAGCCGACTATGTAGGCATTGTGAGCGGAAAAAATGCCCCCGACAAGATGCAGAAAACCGGCTGGACCATAGAGAAGGCCCCCAATGTGAATGCCCCTTTGTTCCGTGAATTTCCGATGACCCTTGAATGCCGTGTGAAGCAGAAGATTGACGAATCGGAGACAGGGTATTATCTGATAGCCGAGATTGTGAACATACTCTGCGACGAGCGGTATCTCGGCGAGGACGGCAACCCCGATGTAGCATCGATGGCCCTGATAACCTACGACCCCGTGCATCACACCTACATCCGTCTGGGAGAGACGGCAGGCAAAGCCTTCGCCGACGGCAAGCAACTGAAATAAGAATGCAGCCGATGTGCGTTTTGACTTACGGTTGTTGATCGACGAAAGCGGCCGTGACGGGAAATCCGCCACGGCCGCAACCTTAAGAACTACTTAGAATCTACTTCACTATCTTTTTGCCATTGACTATGTAGATGCCATGCTGCGTGGGTTTGTCGACACTGACTCCCGAGATGGTATAAACAGCAGCCTTCGATCCACTGGTGAACGACACAATATCCTTCACGCTGTCAGGTTTGCCCTCAACGACGGTCATTACGCCCGCATTAAGTCCTGCAGTGAAGTCGATGGTTACGGTATAAGTTTTGTCCCACTCGAAGACGCCCTTGAAAGAGACATTGCTATCGTTTTCTCCAATCTGGAGGTAGTCATTGTCGGTCGTAATGGCATAATCAGTGCCAGGTACAAACTCGGAGCCATTCCCGTAGGAATACGTTCCTGTGGCGATGAAGACAAGCCCTACTGGCCGCAGACTAACAATGCCTGCTACAAAGAAGTGTGGGTGAGCTCGGCCTCCAAATTTTTGTCACTACTATCCGAATACTAAATAAAGAAAAATCATTATGAGAAAAATCCTATTAACGCTGATAAGCGCGTTTTGTCTGCTGTCTACCGTTCATGCCCAAGATGAAGGTTATCCTGCCAACTACGCCCGCGCCCCACGCTTCAAAGCCCTCCTGCACTGGGAGCCCGGTGCCGAGGAAGCCCATGTGCAGTTTGACCGTCAGGCCATCGAGTTTTTCCACAAGCTGACCTATGGCGAAGGATGGATTATGGACCAGACCACCACGCTTGAAGGTTACTCGTACGAACGGCTGAAAGAGTACAGCATCATCATCAGTCTGAACGCCAGTCCCGGCAGCAAGGCCTCGCGCAGCGCCTTCGAGCAATACATGGAAAACGGCGGCGGTTGGATTGGATTCCATGCCTCGGCCTACAATGACCGCAACACCCACTGGCCCTGGCTGAACCAGTTTTTAGGCTGTGGAGCCTTCTACTGCAACAACTGGCCCCCGCAACCCGCCTTGGTGGAGTGCGATGTGACCGACCATGCCGTTACGAAGACACTTCCCGAGACCTTTGTGGCCCCGGCCAGCGAATTCTATCAATGGCAGCCATCCCCCCGTAAGAACCCCGATGTGGAGGTACTGCTGAGCATTTCGCCCAAAATGTATCCATTCGGCTTGAAGGATGTGGTGTCGTTTGGTGATTTTCCCATTGTATGGACGAACAAGAAATACCGCATGGTGTATCTGAACATGGGACACGGCGACCAAGGATTCGTCGATGCCACCCAACAGCTGCTGTTTGTGAACGCCTTCCGATGGATTGTGAGCCGCGACCCTGCCGGCGACCCATTTAATAAATAGGCAAGGACAAAACAGGCCATCAGTGCTGCAGTGTGACAGCCATAAGTCCGACGACGACATCGTTGGAGAGGGTCCTTAAAGTGAGGCTCAGCAATTGTTTAGACCTATTGAGCGGCATATCCAGTACGATGCCGGCGCCCTTTTCAAAATAGCGCTGCTCATAACCATAGCGGTCGCCCATGGGCATGAGTTGGCGTGAAACCGTCAACGAGGCGAAGTCGAGGCGGTACGGTCTGGGCTGTGCGGCATGGAAGGCCAGTCCATCCTCATAGTAATCCTGCTCGATGGGACACCAGTTGTGCGGATTGCAAAGCCGCAGCGTATCGGCTGAGCCATCCGTATAACGGACGGTGACCACCCCGTTATCGATACGGCTCTGCATGTGGTTGGTGCTGCCCGCCATGAGCAGATAAGCATGACTGGCGGAGCCCGAGAGCGGTATTTCGACCGCATCTGGATAGTTGTCCCAAAGCGAGGTATAGACGATGTTTCGTCCCTGCTGCGGGAACCGGAACGGGATGCCTCCGGCGATATCGACCGTGAGCACCCCTCCGTCAGCGTGCTGGCGCAAGACACTCTCATCGACAGTCACCTTTCGGTCGGGATGACACCAGTCGCCGATGCCATGTACAGGAATCTGGAGTGTGGTATAAGGGGGTCGCGGAGAGAGGTAGAAATTTTTGAAAATATCGGACACCTGGCTGTTGAAACTGCGGCTGATATCGACGGGAGCGAGACGTTCGGTCTGCACGTCATCGAAATTGTTGCCCCATGCCGTTCCGTCGACTCTTTCGGCTGTGACCAACGGCTTCGGAGCCCTCACCCTTTTGGGCCGTTTCACAATGATGGTCTGCTTTTTTTCTGAGGAGCCCACGGTCTCCACATAGCCATAGCCCGTGTTCTGCCTTAGGACAATCTGCAGCGGCTGGGCAAAGTTTTGCTCAATCTCATAAATCTCCTTATTGCCCACCCGCCGGAAAGAATACTTGAAATAAGGCGTGGAAACAGACGCCCTCTTCCAGTGCTCAGGGAAGCCCGGCCGCAGAATACACCGTCCGTTGAGCGCATCGGGCACGATACCGAAGAGTCCCTGGAGGAAAGTGCGCGCCGAGATGCCCGTATTGTCGGAGAAGTCGCGGTAGAGTTCTCCCCTTGCCTTATCGTAGTAGCTCACCTGCCCGAAGTTTCCCGGACTGTCGCCCAGATAAGCCTGGTCCATGATGTTGGCTTTCAAAAGATTGAAGCCCTCCTCCTGCCTGCCGGCCAGGAAATATGCCAGGGCCATGTGCATGACCTCCTCGGCTGCCACATTGTTGATGCTCCACTCATAAGGCAGCCAGTCGGAGGTAGAGATGGTCTGAAGATGCCGTTCGGCCGGCGCCGCCTTGTCGATGACGACCGGAATGTGCGGAATGCAGCTGTCGACATACTGTGTGGCCCGGAAAGCCATTTCAGCGGAAGCCGCCCCACAGTCGATAGGTGTGTAGATACTCCACAGCGCCGCATGCGTATGGAGCCGTTTCAGTCCCATAAAATCTTGGTATTCCGCCCAATGTCCCCGTTGGCTTATCCACAGTCTGCGATTCATGGCCTCGAGTGTTTTCTGCGCCTCCTTTTTGAAGTATTCAGGATTTTCACCGATAAACTCAGCGATACGCGCAGCCAGTGCGTGCGCCCTGTAATTGTAGGCCGATGCATGCGTCACCGCCCCGCTGTTGTAATAGAGCGCATCGCTGGCCCATATACAGCAGTAACCGTCGTAGAGTCCGTCATCGTCAGGGTCGAAATTACGTTTTTCCCACTGTAGGTGGCTCACCAAGACCGGCCACATCTTGCGCATATACGTCGTATCCGCTTCATATTGGAAATGCCAAAGCAACTCGTCGATGAAGTTGAGGTTCATGTCATAATGATGCATAATGTCATCACGGTGCGGACGTCGGCAGATATAGCCGTTGCTGTACATCTGCGAGCCCCACGTTTTGGCCGCCCTGGCAAGGCCCTTCTCGGGGTCCTGCGCGGGATGCGGCAAGACCGGCGGCACATTGGTGACCTGGCTCTGGGCATAAGCAGAGAAGTGGGAGCGCGCCCTCTGCGGCAATCCGAGCACATCGGCCAGATAGCCTGCTCTCCAACCATTAAGCGGCATGCGCCACGCTATGGCCCCATGCAGCCACACCTCACCGTCCCAAGCTCCATCGGCAGCCGCCATGAGCGCCGCCCCAAGTGTGTTGATATACGGGTCGGGGGTATCGAAAACGATTTGCGAGGCGAGCCACCGATGATGGTCCATAGCCTTATCGAAGAGCGCCTGCGCCGCAGCACCCAGAGGAGTGGAGAGCGAATATTCTCCGTCGGCGCCGACAGCCACCACCGCATAAGAGATTCCGTCGCCTACCTTCCATTCAGCCGTCATTTTGTCGGATTCCTCCGCATCAGGGTCAAATCCGTCTCTCGGATCGGCATTCAGGTCGCCCCATCTGCTGAAGGATTTCGCTTTCACCCTACAAATGACACATTGCAGCACGGCGTCGGCCGGCAGTCCGTGGGTTTGGAACTGCCACACCGCCGCCTCCTCATCGGGCGCCGCCAATACGGTGACATCGACAGTACCCCTGCCGAAAGCCGGGTCAGTAAGCCGGTACGAGCGCTTTCCTGCATGGTAGCGGGCCTCACATCGTGCCGTTTGTTCCAAGGCTATTGTCTTGCCTTTCACCTTGAGGCGAAAGAGAACATTGCGATGGTTCTTTCCGCTGAAAGTAGCGAAGAGAGGCCTATCGCTCGTTTCCACCCTGAAGTCGGTATATCCCCCATAGAGTGCACGGGTATAGCGGTTGTCACCATTGACACACACGATATCCCTGCCCTCGGGATAATACTGCAAGCTCCGGGGCTTGCCGGCAGCAGCCGCAGAGAGCGCAACAACACAGGCAGCTATTGTAAGGAAACGACGAATAGACATAAATGAAGAAGATAAAGACTTAATCTTATAACGCCTCGGCAGCCCACTTTATTACCCATACGCAGCAGATAAGGGTTCTATTTATGGAAAAAACAGACACTTTACGGATATAAAGTAAAGAATTGACAAAAAAAGACTAACTTTACCACATTATTCGCGCTCCCGCTTGAAGAGAGCTCCAAAACAACAGAAATGAAAAGCAGTAGAACCCTTCTTCCAACCCTCTTTGCACTGGCCCTACTGGCCACGACTGCCAGTGCCCAACAGGTGAACGACAACAACACCCCACTGCACTTGATGCAGCCCGCCTACCGCCACGGCTATGGTATCCCCAAGACCGAAGAGGTGAAACAAACGATGGACCGCATCCTGCAGTACATCACCACGGAGACCCCTGCCACCCTCGTGGACAGCCGCAGCGGAAAGGCTGTAACCCGCCGGCAAGATATCGACGAGCACACCCAACTGAAACGTGGGGGATTCCGTCTGACCAGCTATGAATGGGGTGTGACCTACTCGGCCGCCCTGGCCGCCTATGACGCCACCGGTGACCCCGCCTACAAAGACTATGTGAGCGAGCGCCACAAACTGTTGGCCGACATTGCCCCTTTGTTCAAGGAACTCTATGCGCAGCACAAGGACATAGACCCCAACATACGACGCGTGATAGACCCCCACGCACTGGACGATGCAGGTGCCGTGTGCTGCTCCATGATCAAAGCCCAGTTGAAGGACGGCCGCCTGCCCCTGCGCCCGCTGATAGACAACTATGCCGACTACATTCTGCACAAGGAGTACCGTCTTAGCGACGGCACTTTCGCCCGCCTGCGTCCTCAGAAGAACACCCTCTGGCTCGATGACATGTTCATGGGCATCCCCACTATAGCCTATATGGGCCGGCTGACGGGCAACACAGCCTACTACGATGAGGCCGCCCGGCAGGTGATGCAATTCGCCCAGCGGATGTGGGTGCCCGAGAAGAAGCTGTTCCGCCACGGCTGGGTGGAAGCCATGCAGCCCCACCCCGCCTTCCATTGGGGCCGCGCCAACGGCTGGGCCATCCTGACGCTTTGTGAAGTGCTCGACGTGCTGCCCCAGACCCACGCCCAGCGCCCAGCATTGCTACAACTCTTTCAGGAGCATGCCGAAGGACTGGCTGCCCTTCAGCACCACGACGGATTCTGGCACCAATTGCTGGACCGTTCCGACACCTATCTGGAGACCTCGTGCACCGCCCTTTATGCCTACTGTCTGGCCCACGGTGTGAACCAAGGATGGCTGGACGCAAAGACATTCGGCCCTGTGGCGCTGCTCGCCTGGCACGCCGTAGACGCAAGCGTCAATGAAAAAGGGCAGGTGGAGAATGTATGCGTAGGCACCGGCATGGGTTTCGACCCCTCGTTCTATGCCTACCGCCCCGTGCATGTGATGGCCGCCCACGGCTACGGCCCCGCGCTCTGGGCCGGTGCCGAAATCATCCGTCTGCTGAGCCGCCAGCACCCCAAGATGAACGACAGCGCCGTGCAGTTCTACGAAGAAGAAGTGCCTACCGACCAGCCCATCTTCAACTACGACGGCAGCCAAAGATACTGACCCATCCACTAAGAAACAATCAAATACATTAAAGAGAAAGCCATGGAAAGAAAGACAAGAACCCCACAGCACATGACCCTAAAGACCATACTGGCCACTCTGCTCCTGGTATGGACCACAGCAGCAAACGGTGCCGTGCCACCCCGTAAACAACTCCTCAACGACCGGTGGGAGTTTGTTCTGAACGACAGCGATTTCACCCAAGCCCGCCCCATAACGCTCCCCCACGACTGGAGCATCGAGCAACCCTTCAGCGTCACAGCGCCCGCCGGCAACGAAGGCGGCTACTTGCCCACCGGCAAAGGATGGTACCGCCGTACGCTTACGCTCGGCAAAGCCTACCGTGGCAAGAAGCTCCGCCTCTACTTTGAAGGCGTGTACATGAACTCCCGTGTCTATGTGAACGGCCATGCTGCCGGCGGTTGGCCCTACGGCTACTCCTCTTTCTGGGTAGACATCACCCCCTATGCCCATGAAGGCAACAATGAGATTGTGGTGAGTGTGGACAACTCGGCACAGAAAAACTGCCGATGGTACAGCGGTTCAGGCATCTACCGCCCTGTGTGGCTGGTGACCACCCCCATGACCTACATAGACGACTGGAGCATCGAGGTAACGACCCCCGACATCCACCATGTGGAGCTGAGCGCCCAAGTGGTAAGCCCCGACGGGAGCCGCAGACCCCTGAAGCGCACGCTTGAGATAACCAATCCCCGTCTGTGGTCGCCCGACGACCCCTATCTCTATGAAGCCGAGCTGGAAGAGCCTGGCACAGACTGCGTGAAGATACGCTACGGCATCCGCACCCTTCGCTACGATGCCACCCATGGCCTCGAGCTCAACGGTAAGCCCCTGAAGCTGAACGGCGCCTGTGTGCACCATGACAACGGCCTTTTGGGAGCCGCCGCCTACGACGATGCCGAGTACCGCAAGGCAAGACTGCTGAAGGAAGCCGGATTCAATGCCGTGCGCACCTCGCACAATCCCCCCTCGGAAGCCTTCCTACGCGCCTGCGACGAGCTGGGTCTGCTGGTGATAGACGAAGCCTTCGACGGATGGCGTGAGAAGAAGAACGACCACGACTACCACACCCTGATAGACACCTGGTGGCAGCGCGACCTCGATGCCATGGTGCTGCGCGACCGTCTGCACCCCAGCATCTTCTGCTGGAGCATCGGCAACGAAGTGATAGAGCGCAAGAAGATAGAAGTGATCAAGACGGCACATCAGATGGCCGAGCACATACGCAGCATCGACGGTCAGCACCGCCCCGTGACATCGGCCCTGGCCGCCTGGGACAGCGACTGGGACATCTACGACCCCTTGGCTGCCGAGCACGACATTGTGGGTTACAACTACCTGATATTCAAGGCAGAGGACGACCACGAGCGGGTGCCCGACCGTGTGATGATGCAGACCGAGAGTTTTCCGCGCGATGCCTGGCAAAACTACCAAGCCACCCAGAACCACAGCTATATCTTGGGCGACTTTGTATGGACCGGCATCGATTATCTGGGCGAGTCGGGCATCGGGCGCTACTACTATGAAGGCGAAGTGGCGGGCGAGTCGTGGGAACGCCCCCAATACCCCAGCCATGCCGCCTACTGTGGAGACATCGACCTGACGGGACACCGCAAGCCCATCAGCCACTACCGCTCGCTGCTATGGAACGGCGGCAGTGCCTACCTGGCCGTGCGCGAGCCCGACGGCTACCGCGGTCAGGTGAAGACCACGATGTGGAGCACCTGGCCCACGACTGCCAGTTGGACATGGCCCGGCTGGGAAGGCAAGCCCATAGAAGTGGAAGTATACAGCCGCGCCCCGAAGGTGCGTCTCTATCTGAACGGCGAGCTGCAAGGCGAGGCACCGACCCATGAGATGAAAGCTGTCTTCACCCTGCCCTATCAGCCCGGCCTTCTGCGTGCCGAAGCCGGTGATGACCGCTGTGAGTTGCAAACCGCCGGCAAAGCCGTTGCCCTCCGCCTGACCGCCGACCGACAAAGTCTGCCCTCCGACGGTCAGTCGCTCGCCTTCATCACCATAGAAGCCATCGATGCCGAGGGCCGTGTGGTGCCTACTTGCTCCGAAGCGTTGACCCTCAGCGTCACCGGCGGTGGAGATTTCCTGGCCGCCGGCAATGGCGACATCAAAGACGAGGACCCCTACTTCGACAACCGCCACCACCTATGGCAAGGGCGTGCCCTTGCCGTGTTGCGCAGCAACGGCCGTCACAGCAAGACCACACTTTGCGTGAAGGGGAAGACACTGCCCGAGGTCCGACTTGTGCTGAAATAAGGAAAAAGGGCATTTATGCCAGCCAGGCATCGATGAGATAGGCCACGGCGCAGCAAATGCAAGCCACGGGAAATAGCCCCAGCCTGCGCCATGCCGCCACGAGTCCGATGAGAAGGGCCGCGATACCAGCATAGGGCGACATTGTAGACTCTACGATAGCAGGGAACGTCATGACCGCCAGTGTGACATACGGCACATAATAAAGGAAGCTACGCAGGAATACATTCTGTATACGCCCCTTGATGAGCACCATGGGGAGGATACGGATAAGGTTGGTCGTGACGATGGCCAACAATATGCATACTATCATCTCATGCTTTGTCATCGTCGTGAATGGGTTTAAGCCATGCGGCAATTGAAGAGATTAGCACAGTTAGCACGATGGTACGTGTGCCCGAGCTCCATTGGCCCACGACGGGCGCCACGGCACAGAAGCCACTCAAAACGAAGCTGGCCCCCACGGCATAGAGCACATTACGGTCGTCTCTGGCCGGCGGCATGATGACCGCGATAAACATGCCATAGAGCGCCACACTCAGCGCCGCCACGATATGAGAAGGCAGCATGCCCCCCGCCACGATGCCCGCCGCACACCCCGATGCCCAGCACAAAGTAGACACAAGTGCAGCGGCATAGGTATAAGCAGGCGGCGTAAAGCCCTTATGTGTGATGGAGATGCCGAACACCTCGTCGGTGATGCAGCACGCCATGAGTATGCGGTGAAACCAAGAGGTATTAGGCCTAATTTTCTGCGAGAGCGCCGCACTCATGAGCATATAGCGCAAGTTGACCACAAGGCTCATAGCCACCACCTCCACATACGCCGCATTGGCCGCCACGAGGGTATAGACGCCATATTCTCCTGCGGAAGCCCTTGTGAAGAAGCTGCTCACGAAGCCGAGCCATGCCATGATGCCCGCCTTCTTGGCTATGATACCGAGGGAGAAAGCGACGGCAAAATAGCCCAATGCGATGGGGATGCCATCACGAAATCCATTGGCCACCTCCCCCTTGAAGGCAGCCAAGTTTACTTTCTGCGCTATGCTTTTAGCGGTTTGTTTCATCGGGCTTTTACAAAAACGGCCACAAAGTTAAGCCAAAAAAAGCACCCGACAAAATAAAAGCGCAAAAAGTCCTGTCTTTATGTTTCACGTTTAAAAGGCCAGCCGGCTATTTCTTCAAATCGGGCAAATACCCTTTTCCCTTGCATCTTTTGCAGGTATCGAGGGTGATGTCGACTTCGGCCACATTGACATTCTTGGTGCCACCGCATTCAGGGCAAATGGTGACCGGTTTGAGGAACTGTGCCGAAACCCATCCGTCGCGCTCATCGCCGCCCCACTCGAGCGGTCCGCTAATCAGACAGAAACCGTTTTTCCTTTTCCCCTCATCGGCAACCACATCACCTTTGAAGATTTGGCGCTTATATCCCGTCTCCTTGTTATAGTCATAAACGGGATAGTTTTTTCCGGGTCCGGTACGTACATTCACATTGTTGCCCGTACAGACAAAACCATTGTGCTGCGCATAAGCCGTGAAGGCCCCCATCAGCAACATAATAAAAATCGCGAACCGTTTCATAATGACATAATTATTAAATCCTATGTGCAAATTTATATAAAAATCTTGGATTTACAAGCCTGTCGAGATGAAAAAGTAAGCAAAAAGCCTGCTTTGCGGACAGGCTTCGAACATAGCCGCCGTGTTTGGGTGGATTTACCACGCCCGACAACGGCTATACGCCTCAGCGTCCCTACACCGTGGAGATGAAAGCCAGCGTGAACAAGCACCAGAGCCTTCAGATAAGCGGAAGCGGCACCGTAGTGTATATTTATGTCATGGGCAAGGGTTGGGACACCGAGCAGCGCCAGGTGGAGGCAATACTGCAGACGGGCAGCCAACTGTACCAGGTATTCAACTGCCCTTCGCTCTACACCCAGTGCAAGCAAATAAGGGGCCAGTGGAAAGGGCTGGAGTAAGCAATAAATAACAATCGGTTCAGAGCGTCCTCAAGAGACGCTCCATACCGGTTTTGGACAGTTCCACCTCGAGCAGTACGCCCTCCGGTGAGCGGAGGACGCACAAGTTACGCTTCACATTCAGTTTATAGACCAAGCGTGTATTAATGATAGTACCGCGGTCTACCCGTAGGAAGACGGATGTATCGAGAGCCTGACCTATCGAGGCCAGGCTCTCGAGTACATATTCTTGTTCGGCAAAGGTGTGGAGGAAAGAATAGTTGCCGTCGGCTGTGACGAAGGCGATATCCGCCACATCGACAAAAAGCCGGCCATTAGCGGTTCTGAGCGACATCCGAGATTCAGAGGATTCGCCAGCGGATTTCAAGGAATGAAGCCTGCGCACCTTAGCGACGGCAGCAGCCAACTCATTTTGTCCGATAGGTTTGAGCAGATAGTCGACGGCGGCAAGTTTTATGGCACTCATGAGATAATTTCTCTCAGCATAGGCGGTGGTGAAGATAATATAAGGCAAAGGGATGGTTTGCTTCACCTCCTCGAGCAGTTGCATGGCATCCCTTCCTTGCAGTTGGATATCAAGGAAAAGGAGATCGGGTTGAAGCCTCAGGATGCTCTGCAAGGCGCTGTCATAATTGTCGCAACTGTCTATCACCTCCACCTCCTGGTCAAGACCTTCCAGTTTTTTTAAGAGAGCGAGGCGCGGCAACAGCTCATCTTCCACAACGATGGTTTTCAGCGTATCCATATAAGTGTAGTTATTTTTCGAACTGGTAGTTAAGAGGGACGTACATTTCAAAAGAGGTGCCGGCAGGCCTTCCCTCAGCATCAAACAGGTCGATGACCTGCTGTCGGATGGGTCGTTTGTTGGTCTGGTTGCATAGTTCAATCTGTTCATTGAGCAGCGAGAGTCCCTGCTTGGTTGAGTTTTTATTCAGTCTTGCAGCCTCGGTCCGTCCTACTCCATTGTCGCTCACCTTGACGACGACATCGTCGTGGTCTCTCCAAATATGGACACTGATTAAACCACCCTCTTTTTTGTTTCCGATGCCATGTTTTACAGCATTCTGACAGTAAGTATAGAGCAGCATGGTGGGCAGGAGCGTCTGCCGGTCGACATTGTCGTCGATAGTGATGTCATACTCCAGGCGGTCGCCCATTCTGAGCCGTTCAAGTTCGAGATAAAGACGTATGTAATCGATTTCCTCACCGATGGTGCGCCCCGGCCGGTCGATATCTGTTAGTGTCAGGTTGGTGAAGTCGCTGTACATTTTGAGATACCTGCAAGCCTCCTCACTGCTGTTGTTCATGAGATAATACTCAATGCTGGCCAACACATTGGCATGGAAATGAGGGATAGCCTTCAGGCGGACAGCATTGATTTGCAACTCTTTCTGAAGTTTTTCCCGCCGCAGTTTCTCCATCGTTTTCCGGTTGACACGCCGTTCGTAGAGATAGGCGAGACGCCAACCGAGCAGGATGGCCGCCAAGGCTATGGCCGTCCACGCCCACCATTGTTTCCACCAGGGACGTTTTCCCTCGATGATGGTGGAGGAAGGGTCGAAGGCCAGCAGCTGTTCGGGTCGGAACGACACCATCTCTTCCAGTCCGGCGAGCCACACGGTGCCGTCGGCCGTTTCCGCCATCGGTGCCCCCATCGGTTCGACGATGGTGAATCCGTTGGTATGGTCAAACCATTGGGCGTCGCTAGTGCGGTTGTCGCCGCTGATACGTGCCACAATCATTCCATCGAGTGTTCCCACAATCAGGAAACCGCGTGGTGAGCGGTGCAGGGTACGTATCTCATGACCAGACAGCAGTGGCAGCTGGCAGGTGAGGTCCTCCACCTGTCCGTCATGGATGAGGAAGAGCGAGTCGTTGGAGGCGAAAAGAATGTTTCCTCTGCTGTCGCCCTCCATGGTGGAGATGACTTTCTGTGCTACGCTTTCCACCTTGGTTTTTCCCTCTTGCCATCCCGAGATGCGGTAGAGGCCCGAACTGCTTCCCACCCAGAGGCCACCGTTTTTGTCCTCAGCGGCGCACCAGGGGCGCATGATATCCGCTGTCAGCGTGTCGAGCCGTTGCCGTTGTGGGTCGTAGGCGAGTATTCCCTGCCTGTTGCCGATGATGAGGCGGCCAGAGGCCTGTGCCACGAATTGGTATCGGTCTTGTGGTAGTCCCATCCAGTGGAGTGTTCCCCCGTCGACGGCAGCCACGTCGCCATTGCCCACCATATACACCGTCTGGCCAATCCGGGTGGCACTGGGATTGAAAAACTGTCCCTGCTCGGCATGGCATTGTTGTCCGTCGATGAGCAATGTGCCGTTGAGTGTGCCCATCACGGTATGCCCATCGTGGTCGGTGCATACAGCGCGCACGACATCGTTGTCATCGTTGAGTCTGTGGATGGTGAAGTGAGTATGGAAGAAGAGATACACCCCTTGGTAGGTGGCCATCCACACGCGGTCCCATTTGTCGACGAGCAGGCTCTTGATAAGGTTGAACCCGCTGGCGAGTTTGCCGACGGTTTTTCCATCATAACGATAGAGATTGTGGGCATCAGCGATGAAGAGTTGTCCGTCCTTGCTCTGTCGGGCGAAGAGCCCGTAGTCGGGAGCCTCAAAAGAGAAGGCAGTCGCCAGTTGCACTTTCCCGTCAACCACATAGTAGATGCCGTCGCTGGCCAGCGCACAGAGTTTGCCGTCCATTCTCATGAGCGTGAAGATGTCATCCTTCGCTGTCAGCAAACGCCATTTTCTGTCATGGATTACGTACAATCCCCGTTCGGTGGGCACGTAGATGTCATCGCCGTCGATGTAGAGTTTTCGGTCGGGCGTCATCCGGTCAAAGACGCTGGCTTTGAGCAGAGGCGTCCATCCACCTTTGGTCAGGCGAACGAGCATGCGGTGGGTCTCCTGTTCATCCTCGAGCAGGACTATACCCGTGGGGAGGTCGGTGGCGTTGAAGTTGTTGAGCAGCCAGTGCTGCCCATTATCGTCATTGTTGGTCAGCCATTGCTGGTCGGGGTCTATGGGGCGCATCGTCGTTTTGTCGCCATCGACGAGCCACTGCCGCCGGAAGCCCAATGCACTCACTCCCTCCTCCGTTTGTGCGAAGGCCACTATATTCTCGCGCCGGCCTTTCAGGAAGGGGGTCAGCGTACGGCCGTCGTAGCGTACGAATCCCGACAGCGTGCCTATCCAGATATAGCCTTCGCTATCCTGCCACACCGTCTCGGCCTGCATCTGCGGCAGTCCGTCGAGTGTGGTGAAACGGCGGTAACTCAGTTGTCTGGTAAATCCGTCTTCTGCCCATGTGTTCATGGCAGCCAGCCAACAAAAAAGGAGTATTGTCAGTCTTCTCATCAACCGCAAAATTATGTTTTTTTCTACGTTTTTGCAATGGTAGCGGGCTTTTTGCCAAAAGATTTTTTGCTTCGTCATCCGATAATAGTGTTTCGTCACCCACTCATGGCGTTTCGTCAAAATGCCCACAGCGCATTCCCCGCCTCTTGTAGATTTTTCATAATTTTACGGCCAAACTACAGCATGTTTTATATAAATGAAACGATTATGAAGACACAAAATCAAAAGACAGGGCGTATATTATTCCTTACACGGACGGTGGCGTTGCTGTTTGCGGTCTTAATGGCAAACCTCTCGTCATGGGCACAGAGCAGTGTCTCTACTATTACAACGACTGAAAACATCACCAAGAACTCCACCGTATATACCGGTGAAGTGATAGTGGACGGCGTGACAATGATAAAATACCTCTATTCGGACAATGTGAGCCGAAAGGAGGAGGTCATCAACAACCTGTTAAATGGTCTGCAAGGCATGACCGACGACAGTTATGCCACGCTGCTCGATGGGGTTGAGGCTGATGAAGAGGCCAGCGGCTTGGCTCTTTGCTCAGATGCAGAACTTGTCGCAGCAATAGACGAGAATTGGAACAGTGCGCGGTATGTCGGAACTCAATACTTCCCAGATAAAGCGGTTGCATCGGAGACCAATTCTAATCTATATGACATCGACGAGGGGTTCAAAGCGGCACTTGACGCCCAAGTCGCGGCAAGGGCAGAGACCATCGAAACACTTGCCGATGTGGAAAAGAGCATTGTGACCCATCTCGATTCAAGAACAATAACCAACGTATGGTACGAAACTGTTGACGGCAATCGCATCAGACATTCAGACATTACTGTTGTATATGATTCGGAATCAACCACGGTGATTTACACAAAGGTGGTGCTTGAATCATCATCGGATGCGCCAAAACCGTTTGTTGACCTCGGCCTGACCAGCGGTACTCTTTGGGCTACGTGCAATATTGGAGCCGACACCCCACAGGACGCCGGTCTGTTTTTCGCATGGGGTGAAACAGAGGGTCACGGAAGCGACCCCTCCGACGGTTATTTCTTCAGCTGGGAGAACTACAATTGGGGAGAAGTGTCAGGATGGGAAACCTTCTTTACCAAATACTGTACCGACAGCAGCCGTGGCAAAGACGGTTTCGCCGACGGCAAATATGAATTTGACCCGGAGGATGATGCCGCCTACATCAATTGGGGCAGCGAATGGCAGACTCCGAGCAAGGAACAGTTTGACGAACTGAAAAGCGAATGTACCTGGACTCTGACAACCATAGGAGATGTCAAGGGTTACGAAGTGGTGGGCACCAACGGCAATTCCATCTTCCTGCCCGAGACAGGATGGCGTCTTGACAATATGCTTCTCGACGGCGGGGCCTATTGGGCACGCTCGGCCAGTCCAGAAGATGTGGGAGGTGCATATTATCTCGGTTGGGATGATTGGGGAGAGTATGAGTATGGCGGAAGGTGCAATGGGCAGTGTGTGCGCCCGGTCAGGAATCCTCATAAGTATATCCGACTCGTAGACGATGCCGCCAACAGCGAGACTATTACCACAGCGGCTTCAAGTGCAGACACTTATGACGTGAAACTCTCCGGCCGCACCCTATATAAAGATGGTGAATGGAACACGCTGTGCCTGCCCTTCAGCCTGACAGCAGAACAACTCTCCAACAGTCAACTGGCTGATGCGGAAATCCGCGCACTTGCTTCCGGCACAGTAACGGGACATCATGTAGACCTGGTCTTCGGCAGCAACGAGAGCAGTATTACAGCCGGCACGCCCTACATCGTCAAGTGGGAAGCCGACGAGATGGTTCCAACCATCATCGATCCTGTATTCCGTGGAGTGACCCTCAGCGAGGAAAAGAACGACTTCGTCTCCACTGATGGCCATGTCAACTTCACCGGCTATTACGATGCGTTCACCGCATTGCCTACCGACAACCCACTCATCTACTATCTTACCTCCGGCAACCTGCTGAAATATACTTCCAAGGAAAGGATGCTGAAAGCCTGCCGAGCCTATTTCACCTTTGAGGCGGGCAACGGGAGCGGAGCCAACGGTTTCACGTTCGACATTGATTTCGGCGATGGCACCAACGCCATACAGCATGCCGGGATTGAAACCCAAACCGGTGCAGGCATCTGGTACGACCTGAGCGGCCGCCGTCTGCACGACAAGCCCCAGCAGAAAGGCATTTATGTGACAGGAGGAAAGAAAGCGATAATCAAATAAAAATGGAGGACAAAACGATGAAAACAAAGAAGACCTACCATAAGCCAACGACCGAGCAGACGTTACTCTACATAAACTACCATGTCATGCAGGAGCAAGACATCTTCAGCGGCGGCGACCCCAAGGATACAGGCATCGTCATCAGCATCGATGAAGACGACAGCGACGACGGCAACCGCATCAACCATTGGACCAATCATCTATGGGATGACTGACCGGCTCTGAAAGGTTAACATATAAAGGCACTGGAGTTAAAGTTCCAGTGCCTTTATTAACTAACTCACGTTTCTCCTTGGCTCAACTATCGGGAAGTGAAAGGGAAGTCGCCGAGAGGAATCAGCATGGAATGATTTCCACCTCTCCTGTCAAACAACCACTTTCGTTCTTACAAACTTTGACAGATGAGTGGTTGCTTTCAAGAATATCCATAATGCCGAGTGCTGTAGCGCAGACCGACAGGGTAATCCTGTAATGATTATTAAGGTGATTCTTTGCAAGAATACAAAAAATTTAGGTTGGCAGCAAATAAAAATATATATTTGCGACTGAAAAAAGATGAAAGACCATGAAAAAATATCTATTGCTACTTTTGGCTGTTTCCGCCAGCCTCTGGGTTTTGGCCGCCGACAATTATTATGGCCTTGAAGAAATACGCGACCAGTGGAAGTCGCGCAACATCAAAGTGCCCAATGGCGGACAAAGCCCCGATATCGTAAAGTTGCTGACTGCTTTTCAGAATGTCTGGGGCACCCATGAGGTAGACCCTGTTTTGAAATGTGCGAAAGACCCACGCTTCACGAGGATGCGGAAAGAAGAGTGGAATGAAGAAATCATCGTTGACCGCAAGAACGGTTATGTGTGCCTGGACAACGGCGGCGCCGACAGCGGCTATATGGAGGCCTGTATGTGGCGCCGCGACACCGGCCACCGGCTATTTGCCATCCGCCTGGGTCAGCCCGTGGATCCGGAGATTGAGTTCGTGTGTTTCTACGACTACGACCCCAAGACCTCGACCCTTTATCCAGAGACCGGTCCCGAGCAAGAATTCCGCCCACTGAACAAGGACAACTATATAAGCTATAATCTGCCCCGGAAGGGGAAAGATTTCATCATCATCGAATACGACAGCAACTTTCAAAGCAATATCAACCACGTATACACCTGGGACGGCAACAAACATCACTTCTCTCACATCAGCATCGACTTGAAATACGGAATGCGCTGGTTCAACCCCAAGGAGACGGATTATCTTGTGGAGATGACGAAGATAGCCGTCATAACCCTTCCTGGACAAGCTGACCATTTTTATCTGCTGAGCGACGATGAAGAAGAGGGCATGATGGTGCTGGCTCTCTACAAGGGCGATTTAGAACTGATAGGCATCAACAACCCCATCAGCGCCCATCAGTTAATTTTCTATCCGGATGTGGTAGTGACGAAGTCGGATGTGATGTCCCAGTACACCAGTTATGCCTTCCTCAAGGACAGCTATGTGTGGCAAATGATAACGGAATATCCCACCGTGGTCAGTCAGAACGGTGCTCCAAAGATTACCGTGGAAGGTTGGGAGGACATAGACGAAGAGGCTGCCCGCAAGAAAATCAATTCTCTGGGGCAGCCTATCCAGCTAAATCCGGAATGGAGGGAAGTGAGAATAAGCGACAGTGAGGATGAGTTGTGATACCCCGCCGCGGCCTATTTGACAAGGATTTTCTTTCCCTCTCTGATATAGACACCCTTGGAGAGCGGTTTCACGACAGGCCGCCCAAAGACATCATACCACCGGTCTGGGTGTTGTGTCCTTTTGCGAAAAAAGCACTGACAAAAGAAGACTTCAGCTTTGAGAACTAAAAAGCCCTGTCAACCTCCTGGTTGCCAGGGTTGAGGGGACACATTTTCAGTCTTCATATACAAAGCTTATTGGATAATAAAAAAAAATCATTATATTTGCAAAGAATTTGATAGAATCATCATAATACTAACCCTACAAAATATATGAGCATGAAAAAAGCCGTTTCTTTCCTACTCATTACAGCACTTTTGTGGGCTGGAGCTCTTTCCGCTAATGCTACAGCACCTTATCCTACAGACGACAAGAAACATACTGCCGAATATATCAGGAAACGTGTTGGTGAGATATATCGCTGCTACGAGAATCCCCAGTATGACGAGTATGGCATGAGAATCATTGAACGAGGCGACCTTAACGAGACCTTTTGCTCCACCCAATACAAAGCGCTGTTGCAGAAAGCCTATGAAATATCGGAAGATGAAATGATACTTGATTACGACCACTGGACCTATTCACAAGACGACAACCAATTCACCTGCAAACCAGGAAAGGTAGAAAACATCACCGACTCTACGGCTATTGCATATGTAAAGGCGAAAAATTTTGATGAGGAATACATGATTATCCTCTCACTCGTCTTTGAACGCGGCGACTGGTATGTGGATGACTTCCTCAGTTTGGATGGTGACTCGGAGAAAGCTTACCTTGAGCGTCAGATTAGAGAGAGAGAGACTCCCTGACTGTAAAAGGCAACGGTATCGTGTTTGTTGAGACATCAGAAAGCACTATGATAAAGAAGATTATCAACCCTTGGCGAAACAATCCGGCCTACAATTGCTTCGGCTGCTGCCCGGAGAACCCTATCGGTCTTCATCTGGAGTTTTATGAAGACGGAGACTACATTGTAAGCAAATGGCATCCAGAAAAGAACTACCAAGGATGGGTGAACACCCTACACGGCGGTATATTGAGCACACTGATAGACGAAGTGTGCGGTTGGGTGGTGACCCGCAAGCTACAAACCAGCGGCTACACTGTTCAGTTGAATGTGAAGTTCCGCAAGGCCGTATCCACCACCGAACCGGAACTGACCATTAGGGCTAAAGTGACCAAGCAAGTACGCAACCTAATCTATATCAGAGCTGAGATAACCAACGCCAAAGGAGAGCTATGCAATGAGGGCGAAGCCGTCTACTTTCTGATGAAGCAAGACAAAGCGAAGGAGATGGGGTTCGTGCATTGCGATGTGGAGGAATGACACCTCATTCACCCGCTTGAAGTTGCGGTTGAGCATGATTTCCTTCTCGCGCTCGGAGGCGAAGGTGTAGATTTTGGGGAGGTCGCCACTTTGGTGAAGACCATTTTCTTCTCCGCATGCTTACGCTCTTTTGTGTATCAGGGGAAAAACGAATCAAAAACTCCGTCTCCCCTGATTCACGAGTGTTTCAGCTATTTGAAATAAAATATAAAACCTTTCGTATAAATACACATACTTGTCATATTTGATATCTTTCAGAAAAGATATCAAATATTCATTGGCTACGTACTTTTTCTTACCGTGAGATAGCACCATCCACGCTGTGCCATCAAAATACCATTGAGGCTCAATGGTGATTTTTCCAGCATCTTTACTTATCAAATCAATTTTCAATAACGGTTTGTAATGAGCAAACATATGATATGGTGATTCAATGATAGTAATAATCTCACTGCATCTTAATGATAAAAAAGCATTTTCTTCCAATTCATATTGATCTTTATTGAAGTCAAATAAAAAAGGTAAATAGCTGTCAAGGCTGTCTTTGTTGTCTATAATCTTAATGTAATTGGAATAGTCGTCTTTCGTGATTTTAATGAATTCACAGCGGTCTTCAGTAGAATAAAGGCTGCAATCATTCAGCAGTTTTGATACACTTATCTTGGATATTGTCTTTGGCAATTGGAGGCTAGGATGTAGATCGGATGGTTTCTCAATCTGCAATTTATAGGCATTATCATCATACGCATAACACACCGTAATGAGGCAAATCGCATAGCCATCTAAATGACCAAATGTGATTCGAATGCTGTCAACATCATTTTGATTTTTTGCTAATCCGCACACATAAGTGCTGACCAACAACATGATAATGATCAACACCCTGTGGTTTAAATTATTTAAAATTCCCATTGTCAATTTGTTTCTTTTCAATAACACTGTTATTCCTATGAAATTCTAAAAAACCTGAATTATCTTTATTCAAGTCTAATACATTCTCAACTCCTATATTTCCTGTATATGAATGCTCTATACCTTCAGCAGTCTAAACACTTAATGTAGATTTAATATCGTCTTTGTTACCTGATAAAGACAAACTATCACCAAACTCATCTATATACCTCACAGGATTATTCGCACAATACGCATACGGGCTCACGTCATAATATTTCTTGCACAAGGGGTTCATCTGTCCCCACTGCAGTCGGTCTGCGAAGTGGAAGGCGCCGGCATACGCAAGCATGCGTTTCTCTCGCTTAATCGAAAGACACTTCATGGTATAAATACGTTATGATTATAAAGAGTCTGCGGTCTTAGGCTCAATCATTTTTCTGCAAATTTAGAAAATATTTTGGGATTAACAAGCCTTTCAAGATGAAAATATAAGCAAAAACCTTATATTTGCACCGTCGGAAGGTAAGAACAATCAACATGGCCCATGGCGAAGTTTTTTTCATTGACTTTTAACATAAGGACTACCCTTGTCGCACTCATCCTGCTGCTCACGGTGCCTTACCTGGTGCAAGTGCTGGGCATCATTTTTCTGCCCAAGACCGTCAGCGTGTGGCGGCAACTCAGCCTATACCAGTGGTTGGCTGCGGGCATGGTGACCTACGCCGTGGTGTACCGGCTGCTCAAGCGTATGAACGGCAGTCTATACAGGAACCTGCAATGGTTTGAGACCTTCACCCATGAATTCACCCACACCATTGTGGCCATACTGCTGCTGCGCGAAGTACACACGTTTCATGCCGAAAAGTCGTCGGGCGTCATCACCACCAGCGGAAGGACAAAATGGCTGAGTCCATTGGTATCGCTTGCCCCCTACTGTCTGCCCATCTATACCTATGCCCTTCTGATGCTCCGCCCCCTGTTGGACTTCCACGGACTCATCATCTACGACATTCTCATAGGTATAACCCTTGCCTTCCACGTGGTGAATTTCAAGAAAGACACCAGCCGCCATCAGCCCGACATCAATCAGTATCCCCTACTCTTCTCCTATCTCTACATAGCGACAGCCCTCTGCATCAACCTTGCCGTGGTCTGGGTGGCCTTTTTCCCTGGCTACAATGTCTTCACCAGTTTCTGGCGCCTGCTGTGCGCACAAGCATCCAACATAGCCGCCGTGTTTGGGTGGATTTTCTGAGCATCAGCCTTAAAAGTGCATCATACCTCCAAAATATGGGCGGCCATGCCATCGGCCGCATGGATGAGCGAGAGGAGCGGACATTGGGTAGACGCGCTGTTAAGATTGCCCAAGGCCTCACGACTCTGGAAAGACAGGTCCCAAGGCCCCATGTGCCATCGGATGGCAATGATTTCGTCGACCGACAGTTTAAGTCCAAGGCTGAGCAACATAATGACCGATTTTTCACCATGCCCCACCGGCATGTGTGAATAGTCGACCGCATAACGGTCCGCCATTCCCCATCGGCCGTTTGCGCCCAAGCTCCATCTTTTAGATTTTTTGTAGACATCCGTCTTGCAGACGGCGTGCAGCAAAGCTGCGATGATGATGCTCTTAACCGGAAGGCGGCTCTCCATCCCAGGCCTCATGGCCACAATAGGTCCACGCAAGGCCATGGCCATGTTGTAGACATTCAAGGAATGTTTCAGGAGTCCTCCCTCACTATTAAGATGATGTACGGAGGAAGCCGGCGCCGTGAAGAATCCAGCCTTCTCCAGATAGCTAATCACCTCGTCGATGCCCTGCCTTCCTGTGCTGTGCAACAGTTCTATAAATTTCTCTTTCATTTTCCTTTTTATTGAATTGGTGCCGCAAAGATAAATCTATCTTGTCCCACATCACGAAACAAGACATATTTTTTTCGATAAAAGGGGGCAAGCTATCGAAAATATACTTTTTTTGCTTATCTTTGTCCATCAAAAGTAAACTACATAAACCAAAGGAAAATAAAGGAAATAATAAACATACAAAAAACGCCTTAAAATCAGTGGTTTACAAGGCTACCGGTTTTTAGGTCTGTTTCTTTTCACTTCTTTTTGTGTGCCCTTTATAGGCTTATTTTTGTTACTCGTTTGTTACTCGGTGACAAAATAAGGCTGAAAATATTTTGCCGGTTGGATAATTTGCCCTATATTTGCAGCGGTAACAAATCAATGGCAACAATGGCAAGAAAAGCACTTAAAGCAAAAGAGCCGGTAAGGCTCAGAGAGAAGAAGCTGGCAAACGGCAGCACGTCCCTATACCTGGACACGTACGACCACACGACCGGAAAGCGTCAATATGAGTTTTTGAAACTGTACCTTATTCCGGAGAACACCCCCGGAGCAAAGGCGCAGAACGCAAACACAATCGCGGCGGCAAACAAGATCAAGGCGCAGCGAGTTATCGAGTACACCAGCGGCGGGGCCGGTATCATCCACACACGGGCAAAAATGGCCTTGTCTGATTTGATGGCAAGGTATGCGGAGAAGAAAAGACAGGCGGAGCGCGGCGGGAAAAACGCGGCTGTAATTAAATGCGTATTAAAGCACCTTGAAAGGTATTGCCCCGGTGCCGTATTGGGCAAAGTGGACAGAGATTTTTGTGAAGGCTTTTTGCGGTATCTGAAAACAGCGCAGAACCCGCACGGCGGCAAGTTGGCCAAATCTACACAAAGTGAATATTACTGTAAATTCACGTCGGCCCTCCGATGGGCGGAGAGTGAGGGCTGGATAAAGGCGAACCCCGCCACAAAAGCCGACAAGGAACTGAGACCGGAGCCGACGGAAAGCCGCCGTGAATTTCTCACAGTGGAGGAAGTGAAACGTCTGATGGCCACGCCCTGTAAGAGTGAAGCCGTGAAAAAGGCGTATCTTTTCAGCTGTTTCAGTGGCTTAAGATTCAGCGATATTGTAACGCTCACCTGGGCAAACGTGAAAGACCGTGACGGCCACAGATGGATTGAGAAGGTTATGCAGAAGACGCAGCGCAATGTGTCTGTACCTTTGCAGCGGGAGGCCGTTTCTGTTATGCCTTCACGTGAGAGCGGAGCCGACGAAGGCCGCATTTTCAATTTGCCTTCATTGGTATATACAAACGAGGTATTGCGCCGATGGGCGGCGGCGGCTGGGATAAAGAAGCATTTGAGTTTTCACACGGCCCGCCACACCTTTGCAACGCTGGGACTGACAGCCGGAGCCGACCTTTACACAGTTAGCCGTCTCCTGGGTCATACCAACGTGACAACGACACAGATATACGCCAAAATCGTAGACCGGAAGAAGGAAGAAGCCGTTTCTTTGCTCGGTGGACTTTTCAACGAATAACCCCAAAAACATTTACTTATGATAGAGAATTTAGAAATTAACCCCCGTAAGTGGACGCGGGCGGATATAGTGCGAGGGCAAAGGGACTATAGTTATATTGCCACCTCCGGGTGATGGAACATCGGAAACGTACGCTAAAGTAGATAAAGAAGGCACTTTGAAAGTATGGTACCGCGGCGGAGGCTGTGAAACGGAATTTACGTTTAAGAAGCGGGCCGACGGCAGCACATCGGAAATGATTACAACATAATCACCCCTATATTTGCCCCTCTGACCGCCTTTTGCTCCAGCTGTGGACGGTTGGAGGGGTGAAGCCGCTACAGGCCAACAGGGAGCAGAAAAGCGGCCCCCACGGCCAGCACGCCGCCCTTCATGATGGAGCAGCACCCACTTCTCCGGTGCCAGCAAGCGGAAGGGCCTTTCTTTTGCAAACCGGCAGAAACAAGAATAAACACAGCGACATGAAAGAAAAAGAAGAAGCACTGATATTTTCCGTACCGGATTGTTCATTTTGCGCCTTCTGTATGGGCCGACAATGCGTTAAAGGCATTACGCCCCCAAACAAGGTTTGCCGGACGGAGTTTAAGAGCAGATTTTCAAATAACGGGTAATATAAATATGGCAGAGTGGAAGACCTTAAAAGCGATATATGAAAACGGCCACGTAGGGCAAAAACGCTGGGCGGCAAACCCTAATTGGTTTATGGTAGCAGACGCAATGACAGCGGAGGCGGAGGCGTACCGGGTAGACCTGTCAGCGTTTGAGGATTCACAGCGAAAGCGTATCTTTGAAGGCGATTTGCGCGGCCTTTTCAATGCCTGGGCGGAGGCCGTCGGCTGGAACTATGTATTTTCTGACGGTTTGGCTGAAGATGAAATAACCGGCTCTTTTTCCTTTGCTCCGGACCCGCACAGCTGGGCGGCGGGTATGCGGAAAGACCTTTCAAGGCAATATAAGGCCGACATGAACGACAAGAAGAGCGGCCCAATACCCGGACGTGAGGCCGTGACAATTCACAGATGGGCAATAGCCGTTTGGGACGCTTTGAAGGTAGCCGACCCCTATATATTACCGACGGAGCCAACAGCAACAGCAGCACCGGCACAGGAACCAGCGGTACCGGCACCAACGAAGGCGACCCCCTGGCGGGTATTGCTAAGAGACAGTTACGGCCCCTTTGCAGAGCAGATAATAACAGCCTTTGAAATAGCCGTGAAACGCGGAATTGCCACGGAGGAAGCCGACGGAACCCGCCTTTTTTGGCATGGAGCAAGCACGCAGTTACTCGCCTACTTTTGCGCTATGGCGGCGGGCGGTGATACAGGCACGGAGAAAGTAACAGGGCGTGAGTATCTGATAAAGGAGGATTTCAAGGGCAAAGTATTTGGCCGTATTTGGGGCGTGGAAGGTTTAAACGGTACCGTTAGTAAAATGCGTGTCGGAGGGGAAGATAATTTACCCGTAAAAGGGCGTACGGAAATAGATGAAATTGTGGATTTGACAGAGCGGCCTTGAGGCTCTGACCGCCTTTTGCCCCAACGGCGGACGGTTGGAGGGGTGAAGACGTTACAGGCCAACAGAGAGCAAGAAAAGCGGCACCCACGTCTCCCAATGGCCGTCGGCTCCGGTGGCCGTCCTTCATGAGGGAGCAGCACCCACGTCTCCGGTGGAATATATAATATTATTATATATTGACCCCGCCCGCAAAAGGGTTAGTAGTAGGGTTAGTATAAGGGTTAGTATAAGGGTTAGTAACCCTTTTTTTGTTTCCTTTCATAGTATTTTTGCATCGGCAACCCCCCAAAACGGCGGAGAGCGCAACACCGACCGGGAAGGGGAGCCGACGGCAAAGAAGGGGCTGGAAGTTGCGCCCTGATCTCCGGACAGCCGGAACCCAATTATTAAGGAAATGGAAGCAAGTGAAAAAGACTTTTTGACAGTGAAGGAAGCAGCGTTTTATCTCAACCTTGCAAAGGGGTATCTGTATAAACTTATGATGAGAAAGGCGATACCCTATTACAAGCCGATGGGCAAGAAGTGTTACTTCAAACGCTCTGACCTCAACGAGTGGATAAACGCCGGACGTATCGCCACAGACGCGGAGACCAGCCAACAGGCGGAAAGATATTGTATCGCAAACCTTAAATAAGAACATCATGAACACGCCAAATATAAGGTATTACGCCCGTATGGATTACAGCACAGCAGCGGGCAAGAAGACCCCCAAATACACGATAACGCGCAGTGTGGGCTATTACCCCCCAATGGAGACCCTAATAGGGATAGACGGTAAGATAAGCTTTCAGTTGCTTGAAAGGCTCAGAGGCAACGACGAGGCCCCCGCAATGCGGCTCCAGGGTAAAAGCAGCTTGAACTTCACAGGGTTGAAGAACTTCTTCACGTCTGACGGAAAACTGAGCGGCTTTTGCTATGGGTACCCGTTTGACAAAGAGACATACAGCAGCAAGAACAAGAAGAACCCCTTCTTTGAATATAGGGAAGACGCGTTTCTTTTCATCATACACCAGGAAGGCGGGAGCAACGACCTATTGCCCACGGCCTTTGAAATGGTGGTGATAGAAGGCGGCAAAGTGTTGGCCGGTGCCTATTGCGCCCAGCTGGCGGAAGGTGGGTTTAACGATGAACTTAATAGTTTAAGAGAACAAGCACGATGAACAGTGAAGATTTTACGGTGAAAATCGCCACAGGAAAATCAAGACTTGATAAGAAATGGCGGAATATAGCGGTGCCCTGGGCGGAGTTTGTGGGCAAATGCGCCAGCACGATACGCACATCTGAAACGATGGCCCAATACATGGCAATGACAAAGGACGAACAAGGCCAAATAAAGGACGTGGGCGGATTTGTCGGCGGTTGGCTGAAAGATGGAGTGCGGAAGCGTCAAAACGTGATAGGGCGCAGCCTTGCAACGCTGGATCTGGACACGGCCACGCCCACGACCTGGGAGGACTTCACGTTTTTGTTTGACTGTGAAGCGGTCCTATACTCGACGCACAAACACACGGAGGCGGCACCACGTTACCGGCTTATCATACCTTTTTCACGCCCTGTGACCGTTGAAGAGTACCAGCCTATTTGCAGAGCGATAGCCGGTGAAATGGGAATGACACAGTTTGACGGAACGACCTTTGAGGAAGCGCGCCTTTTTTATTGGCCTTCAACCTCAAAGGACGGGGCTTTTGTATTCAAGCACCAGAAGGGCACCTTATGCGACCCCGACAAGATCCTGGCAACGTACGGCCCCGATTGGAGAGACCCCGCCAAATGGCCGGGGATAGCCAGCGAGGGCAGAGCCTTCTCAGTTGAGAGGAAAAAGGCCGGGGAGCCAACGGAGAAGCCCGGTGCCGTCGGTGCCTTCTGTAGGGCTTATTCAATCGAGGAAGCGATAGACAAATTTCTGTCAGACGTTTACACCCCCACCGACAAGGACGACCGATATACGTACATAAAAGGCAGCACGACAGGCGGTCTTGTTTGTTACGACAATAAGTTTGCATACAGCAACCACGGCACCGACCCCGCCGGGGGGAGGCTGTGCAACGCTTTTGATTTGGTGAGAATACACAAATTTGGGCACCTTGACAGCAGCGAGGAAAGCGGCGATTTGACAGGCACGCCCTCACAGAAAAAGATGCTGGAGTTTGCGCAAAGCGACCCTGTTACGTCGGCTCTGATGACACGTGAGCGGCTGGCGGAAGCAAACAAGGACTTTGAAGGAATGACAGGAGACGAGGAAGGGGCCGACGATTCATGGCTGGAAGACCTTGAAAGAGACAAGAAAGGACGCGCCGTAAAATCGGCTTTTAACTTAGAACTGATAGCCGTCAACGACCGGCATTTCAAATGTATCTATTACGACCTTTTCAGAAATGATTTTTCAGTGGAAAGCAATAAATGCAGATTCGCGCCAGCGGCGGGCACCTGGGTATCTGATTACTCCCTTCAGAAGATGGCCGGGTACACGGAAAAGGCATACGGGATACAGCTTGATTGGAAGAATATAGAAGGCCGTATGCTTTACGCAGTAGTCGATAAGCGGAGCAAGGACCCCGTGAAAGACTTTATACTGTCGGCCAAATGGGACGGCAAGAAGCGTTTGGACAGTTTAGTTATAGACTATTTAGGCGGTGAGGACACGGAACTAAACAGGGCAATGACCCGCAAATGGTTTATAGCAGCGGTGAAGCGCGCCTTCTCACCGGGTTGCAAGTTTGACAACGTTTTGACGCTCCAGGGCGGGCAAGGTATCGGCAAATCTTCTTTCCTGGGACTGCTGGGCGGTGAGTGGTTTACCGATAATTTCTCCTTCTCCTCAGACGTTAAAGCACAGCGGGAAATCGCCGGCTCCGCATGGATAATAGAAATAGCAGAGTTAGCCGGACTGAGGAAAGCGGAAGTAGAGGCGGCTAAAGCCTTTTTGTCAAACACCGATGACCAATACAGAAAAGCATACGGAAAGACGGTGACCCACAGGCCGCGCCACTGTGTGTTTGCTGCAACGACCAACGAAGAACATTTTCTAAGAAGCTTAACCGGCGATAGACGGTGGTGGGTGATAGCCTGTACCGGCACCGGGGGCCCCTCAGTGTGGGCTGACAGGCTCCAGGAGGAAAGGGCGCAGATCTGGGCGGAGGCATACGAGGCTTACAGCAGCGGCGAACAAACCTATTTGCCCGCCGACCTTGAAGCGGAGGCCCGGAAGATGCAAGAACGCTTTAACGTAGTGGAGGAAGATCCGGCTCTGTCGATGCTGAAAGAATACCTTGAAAGGCGTTTGCCCGTCGATTGGCAGACCTGGGACCGTGGCAGAAGGCAGGCTTTCATGAGAAGCCCCGACCCGCTGGACCCCGACCCGGTAGTGAGACGCGACCAGGTGACCGCCGACGAGATAAGGCAAGAGTTACCCTACAAAGATATAGCCCACTACACAGCGCAGATGATTAATAAAATGATGGCCCACGTAGGCGGCTGGGAAAGGTCAAAGAGGCACGGAGATTCACGGTCCTGGGTACGTATCAAAACAGAGGACAACGAAGACGATTGGCTGGAATGACCCACCGGGGAAGGACCGTTAAAGGGCAAAACAACGGGACAAACGACGGGACAAAAAAAATAGAGACCGCAAATTTTGTCCCACCCACAACGGGACAAAGGGACAAGCCAAAAAAATATTGTCCCGCCATTTGTCCCGCCCTTAATCGCTGATTTTTAATGCGTTAAAACGTATTGGGACAAAGGGACAAATAATATAATATATATATGACTAATTATAGTTAATATGGAATATAAAGGAATATATAAGAATAAAGGAATAAGAAAATAAAGGGAATAATTATATATATATATAGGAAATTATTTTTTGTGTCCCAAAGGGCAAAACACAGCATACAGGAGACGCGCACAGCTGGAGCCAACAGGCGCGGAAAAGAATTGAGACAGAGCCGCAAAAACGCTCCAGGCGCGGGGGACGGCGGGTGGGTCCTGTAAAGCAATCACCGTAAAATCATTATAAATTCGTTTTTTCTAAGTTTGACAGAGGGGCCGTGAGGCTCTTGCCTGTTTTCCCCGTTGATGGGCGGTTTGGCCGTGAGGCTCTGACCGCCTTTTCCTTTTGCCCTCTGAGCGGCGTTTGCTCCAACGGTGGACGGTTGGAGGGTGAAGACGTTAAAAGCCAGCAGAGAGCAGAGAAGCAGCACCGACGACCCACACGACCAGCAGAGAGAAGGGAAAGCAGCACCCACTTCTCCGGTGATCATCCTTCATGATGGAGCAGCACCCACTTCTCCGGTGAAGCACTACCCACTTCTCCGGTGGCCGTCGGCTCCGGCGGCAAATCAAATAGACCGGGCGTTATTTGCCCCTCTGACCGCCTTTTGCTCCAACGGTGGACGGTTGGAGGGTGAAGACGTTAAAGGCCAGCAGAGAGCAAGAGAAGCAGCGGAAGCCACGACCCACACGGCCAGCACGTCGCCCTTCATGATGGAGCAGCACCCACTTCTCCAACGACCAGCAGAGGGCAAGGACCAAGATGTAAAAAAATTTTACATCCACCCCCCCGGGGGCCTTTTTTTTAGAGGGGGTACCCCCTGTTAAACCCCGCCCAGCCATATTTTTACACGCGGGGCATTTTTACAACCGTTTGGGGATTTTTGGACACTATAAAAAAAGCGATTGTGAAGATAGGCTGCACAGTCAACGAAGCAAGAGCGAAGCGAGAGCAAGGGCGTTATTTTCCCTCTGACCGCCTTTTGCTCCAACGGTGGACGGTTGGAGGGGTGAAGACCCTACAGGCCGACAGAGAGCAAGAAAAACGGCCAGCACATCATCCTTCATGATGGAGCAGCACCCACGTCTCCGGTGGCCGTCCTTCATGAGGAAGCAGCACCCACTTCTCCGGTGATCATCCTTCATGAGGGAGCAGCACCCACTTCTCCAAATGGCCGGCACGTCGCCCTTCATGAGGGAGCAGCACCCACATCTCCGATGGCCAGCACATCATCCTTCATGATGGAGCAGCACCCACGTCTCCTGTGGCCGTCCTTCACGGGTACCAGGAAAGAAATAAAGCGGAAAATTTGCGGGTATCAGTAATTTGCCCTATATTTGCAGATATAAGGCCCGCCGATGGCATCAAAAAAGCCGTTTTTGTTACTGATTTGTTACCCGTTTATCAGTTTGGCGGGCCTTCTCTTTGAAAATCAGACATTTGCAAAAGTTGTTTATCTTTGTCCATCATAAAGAAACACTTCACCTTAAGAACAGACAAAAAGACTACCGACATGAAAAAATTATTAGGCATTTTATTAGGCACAGCCATGTCGCTGAGCAGTCAACCGGCGGATGCACAGAAGAAACAGACCACGTTCAGCTATGGCTCACATACCTATACGATGGAAGGCACGCTTACCGCCGACGCCTACGACGCCAAAGCCACCGGCAAAGTGACCTTTACCAACATACCCGCCGACTATGCCGAGTTTGAGGCTGTCTACACCCAGTTTTTGGGCAAGACGCCCCATGGAGCCGCCGCCATGATGCCGATGGCCATGGAACTCTACCGCCGCGACCGCGCGCTGGGCCTTCAATGTCTACAGCTCGTGTGCTATCCCACGAACGTGAACTCCGTGACATCGATACTCAACACCAAGTATGGTGCAGCGAAGTTTGCTCCGGAGAACGACCCCTATCTGCAGCCCTACCTTCCCGCCGCCGTGCTTAAGGGTGCCACGCCCGACAACGGCTATACGCCTCAGCGGCCCTACACCGTGGAGATGAAAGCCAGCGTGAACAAACACCAAAGCCTTCAGATAAGCGGAAGCGGCACCGTGGTATACATCTATGTCATGGGCAAGGGATGGGACACCGAGCAGCGCCAGGTGGAGGCAATACTGCAGACGGGCAGCCAACTGTACCAGGTATTCAACTGCCCCTCGCTCTACACCCAGTGCAAGCAGATAAGGGGCCAGTGGAAAGGGCTGCAGTAAGCGAATAATGCCATTATTTTTCCAAAAAACAACTTAAGCCGAGACCCATGAACCCAACCGAAGAAGAGAAGAAAGGCCTAATAGTGGACCAACAGATAGAGTCTACGCCCCCAATGCCTGAAGCGACAAAAGAAGCAGAAGAAGAGACCAAGCCCCAAGACGGTTTTACCTTCAATGGGTTGAATCTGTTTTTGGGTCTGGCCCTGTTGTTCTGGTTTTCGAAAGGAAGCATTCTCACCGGCGAATGGACTTTTTATCTCTACCTTGCGATTGTTATCATCATTCACGAGTTGGGCCATGTGGTTATGGGCAAGAGCTTTGGATGCATTATCCAAGAAATGCAGGTGTTCTTCCTCAGCTTTATCAGTTACAAGCCCAGGGAAACTGCGGAAGGAAGTTCTTGGAAGAATATAAGATGGAGTCTGGGTACCCTGCCTTTGGGAGGTGTAACCATTTTCAAATCGAAGGTAACGGGCGGCGAAGAAGATACAGAAGAGAAGAAAGAGGAAAGTATGGAAAACAATGTAGAACCGGTTACCTCCCCCTATATCGAGGACAAGCCATCGTGGCAGCGGATGCTCATATCCGCAGCCGGTGTGCTCTTCAACATGGCCACTTTTCTCATTCTGTATATTGCGCTTCCCCACCTGCCGGTAGAATACCGTGCTGTTCTGGGACCGCTGATGACCCTGTCGCTCATACTTGCCGTGCTGAACATACTGCCTATATATCCTCTAGACGGCGGAGCCATCGTGTTTTCACTTTATGAGATGATAACCGGCCAGAAGCCGTCGGACAGTTTCACCAGGGCATGCAGCTGGATTGGTTTTGTCATTATCATTTTGTTTTTCTGGGTATTCCCCGAGTGGCTGGACGGTATCCTAAGCAGTGTGTTCAGAATGTTTTTCTAATAGCAGTTTAGTCATGCTGACAGCTGCATGGATGAAGAACAAACACTAAGGAGAAAAAGAGGAACAACAATAAAATGAACAAAAAGAAAAATGGGTAATTACATCAAAAATTTGGGCATGGCAGCCCTGATTTGCCTTGCCGTGACATCATGCAAAGAGGAGTATTCCGTAGGAGAGAAAGTGGGCACACTCACAGAGTTTGCCGAGTCGGGCTTGTTTTGGGATTCATGGGACGGTCGTCTGAATCTGACCCAGACTGGTATGAACACTGCCGGCGAGCCGTTTGAGTTCTCCTTCGACAATGACCGCACCGACCAGGACAGTCTTATCAACCTTCTGAAGCAAGCCCAGGTGGACGGTTGGAAAATCAAGATAAAGTATCACCGCGTAATGGGATGGAACTGGTTTGAGAACCGTGGCCGTTTCGACTATTTTGTTGACGATGTGGAAGTGCTCGACAAGAATTTCGCCAATGTGTTGCGCAATGGAAACGGGGAACGCGGCCATGTTGTAGACACCGTATACGTTGTCATCGACAAGGCGGAGATCAGGAAGGCCCTCAAAGAGAAAGGCCAATGACTTTGTGAGCAGGCCATGCCCGCCTCCATCCATAAAAAAACGCAAAGAAACGGATAAAAAAGAAGAGCGGAGTGCATAATTCGGGAAAAAAGCATTAAATTTGCAAACGAAATTATTGACACAGCATTCTCAATGAGTACCATCGGTATCATTTATACCCTTACCGTAACGAATAGTGTAGCGAAGAAAGAGTCACTTCTTCGACCGATGCTCTTGAGAATGCCTCATTCCGCCACTTTATTCCACCATTTACCCACAGAGGGGGAACCATATAAGATGTGCGGATAACCATCATCGATCAACAATAAGACAATATTCACTAAAGAGAGCAACAACAATATGGAATTTGAGATGATTGCCAAGACATTCATGGGTTTGGAACCCGTTTTGGCACAAGAACTCACCGAGCTGGGCGCCAACAATGTTGAGATAGGCCGCCGTATGGTATCCTTCACCGGTGACAAAGAATTGATGTACCGCGCCAACTTTCAGCTTCACACCGCCATCCGCATCCTCAAGCCGATAAAGCATTTCAAGGCACAATCGGCCGACGATGTATACAACGAAGTGAAGAAAATAGACTGGAGCGACTATATTAAGGAAGGCTGCACTTTTGCTGTAGACGCTGTAGTATTCTCCGAGGAGTTCAAACATTCCAAATTTGTGAGCTACAAGGTGAAAGACGCCATTGTAGACCAATTCAGAGAGCGTACAGGCAGTCGGCCCAACATCTCGGTAAGCAACCCTGACATCCAGCTGCACATCCACATAGCAGAGGACAAGGCCACGCTGTGCCTCGATTCCAGCGGCGAGTCACTGCACCGAAGAGGCTACCGCCAGGAGACGGTAGAAGCCCCCCTCAACGAAATTCTGGCTGCCGGCATCATACTGCTGAGTGGCTGGAAAGGCGACACCGACTTCATAGACCCCATGTGCGGTTCGGGCACCTTCCTGATAGAAGCCGCCCTGCTGGCCCGCAACATATCGCCCGGTGTATACCGTAAAGGATTCGCCTTTGAGAAATGGCCCGATTTCGACAGTGATTTGTTCGACGCCATCTACAACGACGACAGTAAAGAACGAGAGTTCACGCACCATATCTACGGTTATGACGTAGACCCCAAAGCGGTGGCCAAGGCCCGTCTGAATGTTAGGGCCGCCGGTCTGAGCAACGACATCACCATAGAGTTGGCCGACTTCAAGGACTTCACCCAGCCCAAGGAGCCGAGCATCATGATTACCAATCCCCCCTATGGTGAGCGCATATCCACCCCCGACCTTTTAGGCACCTACAAGATGATAGGCGAACGGCTGAAGCACCAGTTTGTAGGCAACGAGGCATGGATACTCAGTTACCGTGAGGAGTGCTTTGACCAGATAGGCCTCAAGCCCTCTATCAAGATACCGCTTTTCAACGGTTCCTTGGAATGCGAATTGCGCAAATACGCCTTGTTCAAAGGCGGCCTCAAAGAATTCAGGAGCGAAGGCGGCATCGTAAAGACCGATGAGGAAAAGAAACAAATGGCCGAGAAGCACCGCTTCAAGAAAAACCGCGAGTTCAAGCGCCGCATAGAAGAAGAGAATGAGAACGAGGAAAGCGACATCCGCTCCTTCACCTTCCACAAGCACGACATCGATGTGAAGAACGGCCGCGTGCGCAAGTTCGACCATGACGACGAGGGCCGCGGCGACCGCCGCAGGCGTCGTGACTTCGACGACAACGGCGGCGGCAGAAACTCGCAGTGGAGCAAGCGCGGCAAACCCGACGGCGACCGCCGGGACCGTAGCCATGGCTCATGGGGAAAAGGGCGAGACGACCGCCGTTCGCCCATGAAAGGAAACAAACGAGACAGAGGGAACAAAGACAAGTAAAAAACCATGAAACACCATTCTATGTTATGGATAGTGGCAGCCATAGCCACTATCGCATTGAACATCCAACACATGAACGCCCAAGAAAAGCTCTTTACCCTTGAGGATTTGAACTACGGAGGCAGGAACTACCGCAACCTCCAACCCACCAACGCCTACTACACCTGGTGGGGCGACGAGCTGATTCAGACCGAGGTGGAGCACTGTTACCAAATAGACAAAAAGACCGGGAAAAGGGCCCTGCTGTTCAGCATTGACGATGTGAACGGTTCGTCCGACCGATTCAAGATGTACCACTTCCTTTATGCCACCTTCCCCTATCCCGATAAGAAAATTGTGGTGTTGGAGAACGGGAAAGAGCGAGTGCTCTACAACTGGGAAGAGAAGGCAGCTGTCAGCATCAGCGACTGCAGCGACGAGGAAGGAGGCGAATGGTGCCCCGCCACCTGCGCTTCGGCCTATGTGAAAGACTGCCAGCTGTATGTGAAGGAAGCCGACGGCACCCAGCATCAGCTTACCAGCGACGGCAGCCGCGAGATTGTGTACGGCCAAAGCGTGCACCGCGATGAGTTCGGCATCTACAAGGGAACTTTTTGGAGTCCCGACGGCCAAAGGCTGGCTTTCTACCGGATGGACCAGAGCATGGTGGCCGACTATCCCCAGGTGAACATCGGCACCCGCATTGCTACCGAAGAGCCCGACAAATATCCCATGGCGGGTGAGACGAGCCACAAAGTGACCGTGGGCGTATTTGACCTCAACACACAGAAGACCATCTACCTCAATGCCGGAGACCCCACCGACTGCTATTTCACCAATATACAATGGAGTCCGGACTCCAAGAAAATCTATATTTTCGAATTGAACCGCGACCAGACCGACTATACCCTGGTGAGATACGATGCCGAGACCGGTGCCAAGGAGAAGGAACTGTTCGGTGAGCACAACGACAAATATGCCGAACCGCTCAATCCCATCACCTTCCTGCCTTGGGACGAGCACAAATTCATCGTACAAAGTCAGCGCGACGGTTATAACCACCTATATCTATACGACGACAACGGCAAAATGCTGAAACAGCTGACAAAAGGCGCCTGGGTGGTGCTTGACCTGATAGGATTCAACAAGCAGGCAAAAAGCGCCGTAATACTGAGCACAGAGGCCAGCCCCATCCAGAACAACCTCTACACCGTGAACATCAAAAACGGACGGCGTACCGCCATTGACAACGGCAAGGGCGTGCACGGCAGTATCTGGTCGGCCAGCGGACACCGCAACGCCATGCTTTCGGCCAGCGGCCGCTATCTCTACGACACCTACAGCGAGCCCGATGTGCCAAGAAAGATAGACGTGAGCGAGGTGAGCACAGGAAAACGCGTGAACCTGCTTACGGCCGACAATCCGTGGAAAGACTATCAGGTGCCTACCTACACCTGCGGCACGCTGAAAGCCGCCGACGGTGTGACCGACCTCTATTACCGAATGGTAAAACCCGCCGACTTCGACGCCAGCAAGAAATATCCCACTGTGGTATATGTGTATGGAGGCCCCCACGCGCGCAATGTGGAAGCCAGCTGGCACTACGCCTCCCGCAGTTGGGAGACCTATATGGCACAAAAGGGCTACATTCTCTTCATCCTCGACAACCGAGGCTCGTGCGACCGCGGGCTGGCCTTTGAGCAAGCCACCTTCCGGCAGTTGGGACAGATAGAAATGCAAGACCAGATGAAGGGAGTGGAATATCTGCAGAGCCTGCCCTATGTCGACGCCGACCGCATCGGTGTGCACGGTTGGAGCTTCGGTGGATTCATGACCATTTCGCTGATGACCAACTATCCCGACGTGTTCAAAGTGGGTGTGGCCGGCGGTCCGGTGATAGACTGGAAATGGTATGAGGTAATGTACGGTGAGCGCTACATGGACACCCCGCAGACCAACCCCGAAGGCTACGAGAAGACCAGCCTGCTCAAACAGGCTCCCAAACTGAAAGGAAAGCTTCAGATCATTCAAGGGCTGAACGACAAGACGGTGGTGCCCCAACACTGCCTCTCGTTTATAGATGCCTGCATAGAAAACGGCACCCAGCCCGACTTCTTTGTGTATCCTGGCGAGCCCCACAATATGCGAGGTCACAAGAGTGTGCATCTGCACGAAAGAATCACCCAATACTTTGAAGATTATCTAAAGTAGAACTTTAACAAAACGACTATAGACCTATGAATATATTGCTATTAGGAAGCGGAGGAAGAGAGCACGCACTGGCTTGGAAGATAGCCCAAAGCGAGAGAGTGGAGAAACTGTTTGTTGCCCCTGGCAATGCCGGGACACAAAGCTGCGGCACGAATGTGCCCATCAAGGCCGATGATTTTGCCGCCATCAAGGATTTTGTCGTAGCCGAAGGAATCGACATGGTGGTAGTAGGTCCGGAAGACCCACTGGTAAAAGGCATCTACGACGAGCTGAAGAGCGACTCCCGCACCGCCCACGTGCCCGTGATCGGTCCGTCGAAAGCCGGTGCAGAGTTGGAGGGCAGCAAAGACTTTGCCAAGGGATTCATGCAGCGCCACAACATACCTACGGCACGCTATCAGACCTTCGACGGCCATCATCTGGCCGAAGGCCTTGCCTTTCTGAAGACCCTCACCCCACCCTATGTGCTGAAAGCCGACGGTCTGTGCGCCGGTAAAGGCGTGCTGATTGTCGACGACCTTTCCACAGCCTGTAAAGAACTTGAGGAGATGCTTGGCGGCATGTTCGGCACCGCCTCCTCGAAAGTAGTGATAGAAGAATATCTCGACGGCATAGAATGCTCGGTATTTGTGCTGACCGACGGCGAGCACTACAAGATACTGCCCGAGGCAAAGGACTACAAACGCATAGGTGAGCATGACACCGGCCTCAACACCGGCGGCATGGGCAGTGTGAGTCCTGTGCCCTTTGCCGATAAAGAATGGATGCGCAAGGTGGAAGACCGTATCATCCGTCCAACGGTGGAAGGTCTGAAGGCAGAAGGCATCGACTACAAAGGCTTCATCTTCTTCGGTCTGATCAATGTAGGCGGCGACCCCAAGGTGATAGAATACAACTGCCGCATGGGCGACCCCGAGACAGAAACCGTGATGCTCAGACTGAAGAGTGACATTGTAGACCTGTTTGAGGGAGTGGCGCAAGGCGACCTGGACCGCCGCGAGATCACATTCGACCCCCGTTCGGCCGTGTGTGTGATGCTGGTGAGCGGCGGCTATCCCCAATCCTACCGTAAGGGTTATGAGATAACCGGTCTCGACCAGGTGGAAGGCAGTATCGTTTTCCATTCGGGCACTGCAGTTGACGCCGAGGGCCGTACCGTAACGGCCGGTGGCCGCGTGATAGCCGTGAGCAGTTACGGTGCCGACAAAGCCGAAGCCCTTCGCAAATCGTTTGAAGAGGCACAGAAAATCCACTTTGAGGGCAAATACTTCCGCAGTGATATTGGCAGTGACCTATAATGGCATATAGGAGACTACAAAATGTCATAGCAGAGAGCAAGGCACTATTGCCATTCTGCCTTCTTCTGGCAGGATATGCATGGGTGAAGGCAGGCTATGCTGTGTCCGGCATGTGGATACAGGCAGCCTGCCTCCTGCTGACGGTATATCTGGCCGAGTTGCTGAACTACACGCATGGCCTGCTGCGTGAGGAGAGCCACATGACCGGCTCACTCATTCTGCTACTCAACTGCATGGCGGTGAGCATTATACCCGATATGCGCGTAGGCATCCTTCAACTCTGCATGGTGGGAATGTTCCTCACCCTATTCTATTCATACGAACAGCGCCAGTCTTCGGGCTGGGTGTATTACGCTTTTCTCTGTATCGGACTGGCCAGCATGGTGTTTGCCCCCATACTCTATTTCGTTCCCCTTTTGTGGATTATACTCTTCCTGAACCTAAGGAGTCTGACCTTCAAGACCTTTTTGGCCTCCTTGTTAGGCGTCGTCACCCCCTATTGGTTTGCCTTGGGATGGTATATCTACCAGGACGAGCTGGAGTTGCTGGCAGAACATTTTCAGGCGCTCGCCGCAGTATCTCCACCATCCGGGTACCTTGAACTTGGAGAGCACACGCTGCTGACCGTGGGTTGGAGCTATGTGCTGGCGCTGATCAGCATGGTCCATTATATGCGGCAGGGATATCACGACAACATACGCACCCGCATGTTTTACAACGCCGTCATCACCATAGATTTGGGCATGCAGCTGTTCATGGCCCTCCAGCCTCAGCACTGTCTGGAGCTGTTCTCTCTGCACATGGTGTGCCTGAGCATTCTCCTGGCCCATTTTCTCACTCTCACGCACACCTGGCTCACTAACATCAGTTTCTTTGTCATCATCCTTATCACCTTAGCCATCAGCGCCTATCACCTATGGATGCCATCATCGAATTTCTTGTCAGCAATGGTTACTGGGGCATGCTGATAGCCGCCTTTATAGCCGGCAGTTTTTTCCCTTTCAGCAGCGAGGCCGTAATGGTAGGCCTCCTGGCCCTTGGTCTTGACCCCTGGAGCCTTGTTGTTTACGGCACGATAGGCAACTGGGCCGGCAGTATGTTCAACTACGGCATAGGTCGGCTTGGAAAGATGGAATGGATACACCGCTACCTACATGTGAGCGAGGAAAGTCTGGCGAAGGCCCACCGCTTTTTGGGAGACCGTGGAGCCTGGATGGGCTTTTTTGCCTTTTTGCCCATACTGGGAACGGCACTGTGCATCGTTTTGGGTCTGATGCGCGCCCGTCTCTCCATCTGTGCCATCAGTATATTGCTGGGCAAATTTCTCAGATATCTGGTCATAATGTTCGGAACGGGCCTGCTATTATGAAATTCGGCAACATATCTTTTCCCATATCATTTTTTTTATATAAATTTGCACCATTGTATCAACGATATTCTGCGACAAGGATAATTCATTAAGTAAAAACGACAAAATGAAGAAGTACAGAATTGTGGACAACGTGGTGGGATGGGTTATATTCCTGATCGCCGCCTTCGTGTATTGCTCCACAGTAGAGCCGACAGCCAGTTTCTGGGACTGTCCTGAATTCATTACCACAGGTTACAAGATGGAAATAGGGCATCCGCCAGGAGCACCTTTCTTCATGCTGACGGCCAACTTGTTCTCACAATTCACCAGCGACCCCTCGCAAGTAGCCTTGATGGTGAACATCATGAATGCGATACTGAGTGCCGTATGTATTCTGTTCCTGTTCTGGACCATCACGCACCTTACCCGCAAGCTGATCATGAAAGACTGGTCGGAGCTGGACACCGCTAAACTTATCGCCATTGAGGCAGCCGGTGCGGTGGGTGCCCTCATCTACGCCTTCAGCGACACCTTCTGGTTCAGCGCTGTAGAGGGAGAGGTATACGCCTACAGTTCGGCCTTCACCGCTGTGGTATTCTGGCTGATACTGAAATGGGAAGACGACGCCGACAACCCGCACAGCGACCGCTGGCTGGTGCTGATAGCCTATATGACCGGTCTTTCGATCGGTGTGCACCTGCTCAACCTGCTTTGCATTCCCGCCATCGTGTTGGTGTACTACTACCGCCGTTTCCCCCAAGCCAACGGCGTTGGCTCCATCATAGCCCTTATTATATCGGCCGCCATAGTAGCCGCCGTGCTGTATGGTGTGGTGCCCGGCATCATCACCGTGGGCGGTTGGTTTGAGCTGCTGTTTGTCAACGTTCTGCACTGCCCCTTCAACACCGGCCTTTACATCTACATGGTCATTCTGGTGGCCGTGGTGATATGGGCCATCTATGAAAGCTACCACGACAAGAGCCCCATGCGGCAGAATATCTCCTTCCTGGCCGCTGTGGCCATGCTGGGTGTTCCCTTCTACGGTTATGGCTGGCAGGCAGCCCTCACCGGCATAGTGGCATTGATTATATTGGCCTTCATTCTCAATTACAAGCAGAAGGGGCAGCCGATTGTTACGGCCCGTCTGAAGAACACCATTACCCTCTGCATGCTCATGCTCATGATAGGCTACAGCTCGTATGCCGTGATTGTGATACGCTCGGCCGCCAATCCGCCGATGGACCAGAACTCGCCCGAGGATATCTTCACACTGGGCAACTACCTGAGCCGTGACCAGTACGGCTACCGCCCGCTGTTCTATGGACAGGCATACAACTCGGAGTACAAGGCCGACGAGCGTGGCTACGTCAAGATGAACAAGACGTCTCCCATCTACCAGCGCCGTGAAAAGGCATCGGCCGATGAGCCCGACACCTACTTCATCGTCGACTGGAAGCAGCAGCCCGAATACGAGCAGAACATGTTCTTCCCCCGTATGTACTCCTCAGCCCACCGCGACCTCTATGAGAGCATCATCGACGTGAAAGGCAAACTTGTACCCTCGAGCTACGGAGAAGGCGTAGTGAAGATGCCTACCCAAATGGACAACCTGCGTTTCTTCATCTCCTATCAGTGCAACTTCATGTACTGGCGCTACTTCATGTGGAACTTTGCCGGCCGCCAGAACGACATACAAGGCAATGGAGAGCGCGAGTTCGGCAACTGGATAAGCGGCATCCCCTTCATTGACAACATGCGCTTAGGCGACCAGGAACTGCTTCCCGACGAGCTGAAGGCCAACAAAGGACATAACGTGTTCTACTGCCTGCCCCTGCTGCTCGGCCTCATCGGTCTTTTATGGCAAGCCTTCCGGGGCGAGCGCGGCATCAAACAGTTCTGGGTGGTCTTCTTCCTGTTCTTCATGACCGGACTGGCCATTGTGGTCTATCTGAACCAGACGCCCAACCAGCCGCGCGAGCGCGACTATGCCTACGCCGGTTCGTTCTATGCCTTCGCCATCTGGTGCGGACTGGGCGTAGCAGCCATCTACGACTGGTTGAAGAAGCTGAAGCTCAGCCCCATAGCCGCATCCGCCATTGCCGCCATTGCCTGTCTGCTGGTGCCCATACAGATGGTATCGCAGACTTGGGACGACCACGACAGGAGCGGCCGCTACACCTGCCGCGACTTCGGCCAGAACTATCTGATGTCGCTGCAGGACGACGGTTATCCCATCATCTTCACCAACGGCGACAACGACACCTTCCCCTTGTGGTACAACCAAGAAACCGAGGGTGTGAGGACCGACGCCAGGGTGTGCAACCTGAGCTATCTTCAGACCGACTGGTACATCGACCAGATGTGCCGTCCCGCCTACGACTCGCCCAGTGTGCCCATCAAGTGGCCCCGTATCGACTACTGCACGGGCACCAATGATGTGGTGGTGGTGAAGTCAGGCTATAAAGAAGCCATCCGCCAACTCTACCGTGAATATCCTGACCAAGCCGTGGAGCTGTTTGGTGAAGACCCGTTCGAGCTGAGCAACATCCTGAAATATTGGGTACGCGGCAAAGTGAGCCCCGAGCAGGAGAAAGTGATGCGGATGATAGCCAGCGCTGCTGATCCTCAGGATCCCAATTTCCACGTGATACCCACCGACACCCTGCACATGACGATAGACAAGGAAGCCGTGAAGCGGAGCCATATGAAGATGGTGAGCGACTCGATTCCCGACAAGATGAGCATCTCACTGAGCGGCCGTCGTACGCTGGGCAAGGGCGACCTCATGATGCTGGAGATGCTGTCGCAGACCAATTGGGAGCGTCCTATCTATGTAGCCATCACCGTAGGTGAAGACAACTACATGAACCTGGGCGACAACTTCGTGCAGGAAGGTCTGGCCAGCCGTATCACCCCCTTCCATACCAAAGGTAACGACCTGGCCATGTTCGACACGGAAAAGACCTACGACCGCGTAATGAACAAGTTCAAGTTCGGCGGACTGAGCGAGCCCGGCCTCTATCTTGACCAGACCATCATGCGAATGTGCGGCACCCACCGCCGTCTGTTCTCGCAGCTGGCACAATGTCTGATTGCCGAAGGCAAGAACGACAAGGCCATCAAAGCCCTTGCCAAGATGGAGAAGGAGATACCCGAATACAATGTTCCGATGGACTATCTGAGCGGTGGTCTCGACCTGATATCCGCCTACGGCAAGGTGGGCAACAAGAAACGCGCCACCGAGATAGCCGACACGCTCTGGAAGACCTCGTCACAGTATATGCGCTGGTATATGCAGGATCCCTACTACATGATGATTTCTGCCCGCGACTGTCAGCGCCATCTGTACGTGATGAACAACATTATCGGCACGATGGGCGGCATAGACGCCAAATGGGCATCAGAACACGAGGAACAGTTCAACCGTCTGTGCGATGCCTACGAACAGCTTGGCGGACAATAAGCTTTGCTAAACGAGGAGAGCACCTATAAAGAGTGTGCTCTCCTCGTTTTTATCCATACTCTTCAATACGGTACTGATATCCCATGATTATAGAACAGCCATCCATATGGTTACGCTGGATGTTTCCGAGAGCTAAATGGCGGATGAACCGCCATGAACATTCGGTATATCTTACATTTGATGACGGTCCTATACCGGAATCGACACCGTTCCTGCTGGAGACGCTGGCCCACTATGGCATAAAGGCCACCTTCTTCATGGTGGGTGACAATGTGCGGAAATATCCCGAACTGTTTGAGCAGATTGTGAAAGCCGGCCATCAGGTGGGCAATCACACCTACAACCACCTGGGCGGTCTGAAGCACTGGACCAAGACCTACATAGACAATGTGCAGAAAGCCAACGAGCTGATACATGCCCACCTGTTCCGTCCGCCCCACGGGTGGATGAATCATGACGAATATTTCTGGCTCAGCTTGAAATACAAGATTATCATGTGGGACGTGGTGACCCGCGACTACTCCAAATGGCTTACCGCCGAAGATGTGGTGAACAATGTGAAACGCTACACCCGCAACGGTTCCATCATCACCTTCCACGACTCGCTCAAGAGCATCGACAAACTCAAGACAGCGCTGCCCGAGTCGATAGAGTTTTTATTATCAGAGGGGTATGATTTCAAAGTCTTCAAGTGAGATAAAAGCCGAGGCCAAACGTCTCGGTTTTTTTTCCTGCGGCATAGCCCGTGCCGAGGCGGTGGACCAGGAGACCACCCTCTACTATGAACGCTGGCTCCATGAAGGGCATCAGGCCGGCATGGACTATCTTGCACGCAACAAGGAAATGCGTCTGGACCCCACTTTGCTGATGCCGGGTGCCCGCAGTATCATCTGTGTGGCGATGAACTACGCCCCCTCCCGCCTTATCGCCGAAGATGAATACCAAATAGCCTATTACGCCTATGGGAAAGACTACCACGACGTGATGCGATCCCGTCTTTTCCAACTCGCCGAAGCCGTCGGCGCCACTCCGTGCCGGGTGTGCTGCGACACAGCCCCTCTGCTGGAACGCTACTGGGCGGTGAGAGCAGGAATAGGGTTTATAGGAAAGAACCGGCAGCTTATCATACCCGGCAGCGGCAGTCTGTTCTTCTTAGGCGAACTGCTGGTGGACGAGCCGTTGGAGTACGACCACCCCCTTAGCATGACCTGCCGTCAATGCGACGCCTGCGTGAAAGCCTGCCCCACCGGTGCGCTGCAAGTCGACTGTTTCGACGCCAACCGGTGCCTTTCGTACCATACCATAGAGAACAAAGGCACCATTCCCCCGGATATATCGAAAAAAATGGGTCACACCTTTTACGGGTGTGACCGATGTCTAAAAGTATGCCCCCACAACCGCCATGCGGAGCCTACCCAAGAACCAGCTTTCCAGGCATCGGAAGAGCTTCTCTCCATGACGAGAGCCCGCTGGAAGTCGCTCAGTATAGACGACTACCGCAGGCTATTCAAGGGCAGTGCGGTGAAACGTGCCAAATATGACGGTCTGATGCGTAACATCCGCCTATTGGACGACGACACAGAGCTGTCGGCTCAGTGAGCGTCGGTGCGCCAGGCCTCCGTGCAATATTTCCATCCCAAAGCATCATAGCACTTCATGAGCCTCTTGGCCCTCACTTTGAATGCCTCGAAATTCTTTGCCTCCGGCTGCATCCACTGCACCTCGGCAAGGGCAGCCATACGCGGCAGCACCTGATACTCAGCCAATTCGGGAGCACCGATATACTCTGTCCACAAATTGGCCTGCACCCCGATTATATGTTTCTTAGCCTCGGGCGACAGCGTGTCGGGAGCCGGTTCGGTATTGTACGTTTTGTCAAGAGGCAGATAGCCACCAATGAGCAGCGGATGACTCCATTCCGACTCTTTGGTCTGGTAATAATCGAAATAGAAAGAAGAGGTGGGCGACATGATGACATCATGTCCCAATTCGGAAGCGGCGAGTCCGCCTTCCGGCCCCCGCCAACTCATGATGGTGGCAGACGGCTCCACATTGCACTCGAGCAGTTCATCCCATCCGATGATTTTGCGTCCGTGCTGATGAATATACTTTTCTATGCGGCGGGTAAAATAGCCCTGCAGCAAGTCTTCGGGTGTGCGCTTGCCATTCTGCTTGAGTCCCTCCTCCTTGATACGCTTCTGACAGAGCGGACAACTCTTCCACCGTGTGCGCGGCGACTCATCGCCACCGATATGGATATATTCTGAAGGGAAAATCTCCATCAGCTCATCGAGGACTCCCTCGAGGAAGGTAAACGTCTCTTCCTTGCCCGCACAGAGGATTTCATCGAACACGCCCCAATTGGGCTCCACCTCGTAAGGACCTCCTGTGCATCCCAGATTGGGATAAGCAGCCAGAGCAGCCTCCATGTGACCGGGCATATCAATTTCTGGTATGACGGTAATGTATCTGTCGGCAGCATATTTCACGATTTCGCGCATCTGCTCCTTGGTATAGAATCCGCCGTACCTGTTATACTCGTACAGTCCGGTGTTGCGCCCGATGACCGTGCGGTTTCTCCAAGCACCCACCTCGGTGAGCAAAGGATACTTGTCGACCTGCATACGCCAGCCTTGATCTTCTGTAAGATGCCAGTGGAAGGTATTCATGTTGTGCAGCACCATCATATCGATATACTGTTTGACGAAATCGACATCGAAGAAATGGCGTCCCACATCCAAGTGCATGCCACGGTAAGAGAATCGGGGGCAGTCGGTTATCCTGACAAAAGGAACCGCCACCTCTTCGGCCCCTACGGGCAGCGCCTTGCGCAATGTCTGTATGCCGTAAAACACGCCACGCGGTGTCTTTCCCTCAATGAGAATGCCTTTTTTACCTACAATGAGGCAATATTCCTCGTCGCCGACCAGTTTCTTGTTGAGGCGCAACTGTACGGCATCGGCAGGCTTCTTCGTTTTTTTCTCCACGACGAGCGGCAAGGCCTGTCCTTTAAAATAAGGCTTGAGATACTCTGCGAGAAAACCCGCATTGCGTTTCATGTCCTCATTGTCGTCACAGCATATTCTGGTTATATTACTGAGCGGCATGGTATTGTCTTCCTGCACACACGATTGCGGGAGCGGCACGACATTGAAATCGGCATTTTGCTGTGCATGGCCGCTTATTGCAAAAAGAGTCATAAGCGCAAGTACTAAAAACGTGTTTTTCATGGTATCAGCTTTAAAGGTTAATAATAGCTCTGCAGATTATGAATCAAATCAGTTCGAGCACCACCTGCATCACCTTCTTTCCGAGTTCGTCGGCTTCTTCCATGGTCTGCGCCTCACTGTAAACACGGATAATAGGTTCGGTGTTAGATTTGCGGAGATGAACCCACCTGTCGGGGAAATCAATTTTCACGCCATCGATGTCGTTGACTTGCTCATTGGCATAGAGTTCCTTCACCTTGACCAGTATGGCATCCACATCCGTTCCCGGTTTCAGGTCGATGCGGTTCTTGGCAATGCAGTAGTCGGGCAACTGCGCCCTAAGCTCACTAACCTTGCATTTTTTCTCAACGAGTGAGGAGAGGAACAAGGCTATGCCCACCAGGGCGTCGCGTCCGTAATGCGACTCGGGGTAGATGACACCGCCATTTCCCTCGCCACCGATGACAGCGCCCGTCTCTTTCATCTTGGTAGTGACATTGACCTCGCCCACGGCAGCAGCAGCATAGGTGCCGCCATGTTTGGCCGTGACATCGCGCAGTGCCCTGGTAGAAGAGAGGTTGGAAACCGTGGAACCGGGTGTATGAGCCAGCACATAGTCGGCCACCGACACCAAGGTGTATTCCTCGCCAAACATCTTGCCGTTCTCACAGATAAATGCGAGACGGTCCACATCTGGATCCACCACGATGCCCAGGTCGTACTTGCCTGTGGCCATCTCGTTCATGATGCCCGAGAGATTTTTCTCAAGCGGCTCCGGATTATGGGCGAAGTCGCCTGTCGGCTCACCGTTGAGCATGGTGTAGCTCACGCCCAGTTTGTCCAACAGTTTAGGCAGGACCACTCCCCCCACGCTGTTGATAGCGTCGACACACACCTTGAAATGAGCATTCTTTATAGCATCGGTATTGACCAGTTTCAGTTTCAGCACAGCCTCCACATGCCGGTTGTCGAAAGAATTGTCGGAGAAGTAATGTCCCAACTGGTCGACCTCGGCAAAAGAGAAGGCCTCTTTGTCAGCGATTTCAAGTACGCGGTTGCCATCATCCTTTGTGAGGAATTCTCCTTTGTCGTTCAGCAGTTTGAGTGCATTCCACTGTCGCGGGTTGTGGCTGGCCGTAATGATGATGCCCCCGTCGGCTTCAGACATGGTGACAGCCAGTTCGGTGGTTGGTGTAGTGGCCAGTCCGATGTCTACGACATCAAAACCCATGCCGAGGAGTGTGCCGCAGACCACACTGCGCACCATCTCGCCAGAGATGCGCGCATCGCGTCCGACCACGATTTTACCTTTTTCGACATTCTTTGCCTCACGTATGAAGGTAGCGTACGCAGCGGTGAACTTCACGATATCCAACGGATTGAGCGTATCGCCTGCGGGGCCACCAATAGTACCTCTAATACCTGAAATAGACTTAATAAGTGTCATAAAAAAACGAAGATAAAAACAATTATAACTAAACCCCTCTTTCGAAGGTGATTTCATAATAGCAAGGATAAACGCCCTGTGTGGCCAACCTCTGCCCTTCGGAATGCGGTACAATCAGTTTGACCTGCGCCACCTCATCAGTTTCGTTGACCGGTCTGCCCACATTGATATAGGCAAAAGGCACGAGCCATCCTGAGGGCACCGAGGTGCCATAGTAATCGACCATCACGCCATAGGAGAAAGAAGCGGTGAATGTGCCTGATGTCTTTGTGACCGACATTTTATCGGGTCTCGACGAATAGTGCAGCACATTGTTGGTGGTTTGCAGGGAGTCGGTAAAGAGATTATACTCATTGTACCTGCACAGCACATTGGCAGTCTCACCGTCTTTCAGTTTTTCTCCGCATCCCATGCGAACAATCTGCATGTATACGCCCGTGTTTTCAAAAAGCACATATTCATTCTTGCTGACATCGGTGACGCAGCCATTCTGCTTGAAAGTGGATTCTGAGATGACGCTGATTTTTGAATCGGCCAGGAACTGGTTGATGGCCGATCTTTCCTTTTTTTTCTGGTCGGCATACGTCTCATGATGATTGCAAGCCGTGAGGAGGAGCCATCCTGACAGTACTAAAAGACAAGTGTGAAAATATCTCATAAAAATAATAGAGTTTTAATCATGCAAAATTAGTGAAAATAAACGGCAATCACGTTTTGGACCCCATATATTATCATTATTTAACCACCTCTTATTTATACTGTCTTGCAAAATGGAGTATAGCCATATGTGTAATCTGTATAGCTTCCTCCATTGAGCACATCAGTTTGCCTCCGGCAGCATTGGCATGTCCCCCACCATTGAAGAATTTCTCTGCAAGGGTATTGCAGAAATATTGGTCGACCGACCTGAGGCTCACCCAAATAAGGTTATCCTTGTCGGTATCCTCACGCAGCGAGATGGAGAGGCGCATGCCCTTAATGCGGAGCGGTTCGTTGACCAGTCCCTCGGCATCGCCTTTGATGAAATGGAAACGTTTCATCTCCTTTCGTGTGATGGAGAAATAAGAAGCGTGGCATGGAGCCATGACACATAGTTTCTGAGAGATGACATAAGCCCTCATTCGCAGGCACATCTCGCTGTAGTTGTTGTAGACCCTCCTGTAGATACGGTCTTTATCGATACCCTTTGAAAGGAGCAGGCCTATGATGTGATAAATCTCAGGATAGGATGAATTGTAGGTAAAGCCCCCCGTGTCGGTCATCATGCCACAATAAATGGAATCTGCTCCGGAAGATGTCATTCCTTCGTATCCCCCCAACTGCCAGACAACACGGAAAACGATTTCGCTTGTGCTGCAAAGACTGGGATGCGACACGACAAAATCGGCCGGTATCTCAGGGTTGAGATGATGGTCGAAAAGAATTCTTGGCGCTTTGTTCGACAGCAGCAGTTCTTCCATGTCGCCCACACGGTGGGTGCTGTTGAAATCGAGGCAACAGACGAGGTCGGCCTGTTTGAAAAGCGCCTCGGTCTTTTCCTTGTTCTTATCGTATCTGACCACTTGGTTGGCACCGGGAAGCCATTGCAGGAAATCGGGCATGGCATCAGGTATGACGACAGCCGTTTCCTTTCCACACCTTCGCAGGAAATCGGCCCATCCCAGGCAAGAGCCAATGGCATCGCCATCAGGGCTTTTGTGACAACACATCACCACTTGGTGAGCATTGTCGAGCATCGTCTTCAACAGGCTCAGCTGCTGCTCATCTAAAAGATTAATGTTCATTATTACACAAAGGTATCCTCTCCACGCCCCTTTGTCGGAGTATGAGAGAGGATACGTTTTTTATTATAAGGTTTAGAACAGTTTTGAGGGGTATACACCTTCATCTATAAGCTGCTGGATTCGGGCCACGACACCCTCGCGGTCGGCGGCATAGGTAACTCCGAACCATTTGCTGGTAGTATCGAGCACTTTGACCGACGCAGTTTTCTCATTGATGAGTTTGTTCACCATCAAGGGGATAAAGAATTCAGCCTTCAGATTGGTCATATTGTCGGGATTGGCCAGGAACTCCTTGAAATACTCCTCGCTGTATTTGAAATAGTCGGGTGTGAATCCCCACATATTCATGGAAACCGGCGTATTGTCGTCGACAGCCACCCACTGCGCCTTCTCGTCCTTATAGCAAACAGGTCCGTCGACCCGCATTATTTCGGTTCTCTCCACCACCGTGGTAAGATTTCCGCTCTCGTCGGTAGAGCAGATGCCGCGGGCCACTGTGCCATTTTCTGACAGCGTGTTTCCAACGCGGAAACCCACCATAGCATATTTATTGGCGCTACCCTCGGGCAGGTCGGCGAGGAACTTTCCGATTACCATGAAAGCGTCGCGGTTGTAGAAGTCATCGCAATTGATAACGCAGAACGGCTCCTTTATCACGTCGGCGGCCATCATCACGGCATGGTTGGTACCCCACGGTTTGACTCTGTTTTCGGGCACGGAGAAGCCCTCAGGCAGTTTGTCAAGGCTTTGGAAGACGATTTCTGCAGGTATGTGTCCCTCATATTTAGCGAGCACCTTCTCACGGAAATCCTGTTCGAAATCTTTTCTAATAACGAATACGATTTTTCCGAATCCCGCCTGAATAGCGTCATAAATGCTGTAATCCATAATGGTTTCGCCATTGGGTCCCAGTCCGTCGAGCTGTTTGAGCCCACCATAGCGGCTGCCCATTCCGGCAGCGAGCAGTAAAAGTGTAGGTTTCATCTATTATATTTTTTAATGATTGTGATATTATTCAACTTGGTATGCAAAGGTACATCTTTTTTTTGACAAACCTCCAACTCCCTCCCTTAGTTTTTGTTAGAAAGGATATCCAATGGCAAGATGCAGTGAATTTCCCTGTTTGAATGAGGGGATATTGAACCATCCCGAGCGGTCTGTCTGATAGGGCACATGGAGTCCGAAGCCCCAATCCAGGCGGATTACGAAATAGTCGAGGTCGTATCTTACCCCCACTCCAGTTCCCACAGCCATTTGTCTGAAGAAATTGTTCATTTTGAGCAGCGCATCCTCGCGGTAGTCGTCTTCATGCAGTAGCCACACATTACCGGCATCGAGGAACACAGCCCCATGCAAGTTGCCCCAGATACGCATTCTCCATTCCAGGTTGGCCTGGAACTTCACATCGCCTGTTTCCTCTACATATCGCCATCTTTTCTCCTCCGAGCGGAATCGTCCTGGTCCGATGCTTCTTACGGGGAAAGCCCTGATGCTGTTTGCGCCTCCCACATAGAATTGCTCAGTATAGGGCGCATAGTAGCTGTTGCCATACGTGAAGAGAACGCCGCCGTTGAGATGTCCCACCAGGCTCATGCCCTCATTGAGTGTCCATGTTTTGGTGATATCCGTTTCCAATTTCACGAACTGAGCGTATGGATTTTTGAACATCTCCTTCTGTTGCTCGCTCCATTTTTCCCCTGCTATCATATATCCCAGCGAGACGATGTTTCCCGCCTCGCTGATACTGGTTTCCCAATACAGCGGGTTTCGGTAGGTTTTGGGGCTCGACCAAGTGAGTGTGTATTTCATTTTGGGGATGAAAACATCCTCCATGGTAGCCTGCAGGTAGGGATTATTTTCAATCATTTCATAGAACCGGTCGGTGGCGCTCTTCATATAGTTGTACTCCACAATCAGCGGGCTGAGTTTGTGTCTCCAGTTGGGTTTGGGTTGGAAAAGATAAGTCAATTCTCCAGAGACGATACGTCTTTTGAAGAAGCCCGACCGGTTGACGGTATTGGTAGACGCCTTGATGAGGGTAGAGGGCAGCGTGTACCATCTTCTTCTTCGCGGTTGGAAGGGCAGCAGCAGTCTGGGTATCTCGAGCGACGCGTCGAGTCCATATTCATAGGAATTGACATTGGTTCCCGACTCGTCATAGTCGCGGTCGAGCTGCCATTCATACGAGCCATGCAGGTTTACATCGAGCACCTCCCCACCCTTGAAGGCATTTTTCTTGGTCAATCCGAGCACCAGCTGCGGTCCGAGGAAGCCAGTGGTTTTTCCTCTCAGATTGGTTTCGATATAAGTATCATAAGGTTTGTCGAACACACAATTGAGTGAGAGGTCGAGTGTATCGCACGCAGCGGTTGTATCGCGTGGTGAGAAGGTGAAGTCGACCATGCTGAAGATGTTGTTGCTGGTAAGTTTGCTTACCGACTCCTCATAGTCGGCATAGCTGAAGAGCCTTTTGGGGCGAATTTTAAGGTCGTGCAGTATGACTCTCGGTCGGATGGGCGATTTCTTTCCGTTGTAATGAATAGTAAGGCTGCGTCGTGAGGAAGAGTCGTTGAGCTGTTCCATGAATCTTTTACGCAGATAGATATCCCTTTTCCCTATATACCACTTACGCAGGGCGATATCAGGAATGCTGTCGGCCATTTGCAGACGCACCTGCACCTTTCCCGGTGTCTGCAGGGTGTCGGCCAGGTAGGAGGCATAGGAAGGATGGAAATAGAAATATCCATTATTTCGCAGCAAGTTGGTGATACGGTTTCTTTCTCCGTCGAGTGTGGCGACATCGAAAGGCGCCCCTTTCTTGAGCAGCGACTCCTCTCGTGTGCTGTCGATAAGCATCATAGCCTCTGGCGGGAAATTGCGGTATTCGATAGAATCGAGTGTGAAGAGCGGTCCTGGTGTGACGACATATCCCACCTTTTGTTTCTTTTCATTTTTGGTGTTTACCACATCCGCCTGGACGGTTCCTCTGAAATAGCCATGAGCGTTAAGGGCCGACTGTGCTACCGATGCCCTCAAGTCGGCGTTGACCGTACTCATTAGGATTGGTTTGCTTCCGAATGACTTGGTAATCCATTTACCCATTTTGCTTTCGGAATCAGAGAAGGCATTCCAGATAAAGAGTCCGATGGGGAAAGGGCTCTTATAGGTGGAGCTTCCGAAGAGGGCGGCGTTTGGCGGACAAGCCAGCGCGGCCTCCACCTCCTCCTGTGTAGTGGTGAAATGCGGGCTTTTCTCATAGTCGGTATAGGATATTTTATCGATACCCACATACAGTTTTTCCCCTTCGGGCAGCGAGGAAGTGGTGGAGCATGCAGCGAGCAGCAAGAGCATGGTCCACAAGCCGCAGCATCGCAATATATATATAATCAGTTTATTCATCTGCCTTTTGTGTATGTAAACTATCCTTCTGCGCGGGCTCCGTTCTCGGCCCGGGCCCAGATTGCGGTCTCGGCATCACCGGTGTGGTGTTGTTCCATTTGAAGAGGTCGCTGAAATGTTCTATTTTGCGCCGCCACAAGAATCCGCCTCCATACTCACCCACATCGCCTTCCAGCCAGTCGTAGGCATCCCTGTTGTAATACAGTTTCAGATATTTGTTTGAGGTGGGGCTCAGCCGGTACTCAAAGGTCACATTGTTGAAGAACGACTGGTTTTGCTCCTCCACTTCCGACCCGGTGCTCACTTTTCCTCCCACAGAGATGCTGAGTCGGTTATTCCAGAAACGTTTGGCGAATTTGAAAGAATAGTCGGTGTGCATATTACCGGTTGCATCGGTAGCATTGTCGACCCCCACAGAGAAATTGAGGCTCCTTAGGGCGTTGCCCGTGATATTGTTGATTTCGTTTTGCAGGAACGAGCTGAGCGCTCCGTTCATGGTGAATCCGCTTGTATTGCCATCAGCCAGATACATACCTGTGGTGAGCATGGTGACCGCCACTTTTCCTCTTTCCTCTTTCGACATAGACGCCAGTTCACCGCTTATAATCATGTCGTCGGTTGCGTCGACCACGAACTCGAGTCCCATATCATTCAGTGTCTGCGACAATACGACACCGCAATTAAAGTCGACACTTCTGGTGCCCCCACCGTCGTCAGCGACGGTGGCCTTTGTTTTTTCGAGAGCCGTGATATGCAGTCTTGGATTCATGGGGTCGCCGGTGAATTCGATATAGCTACCATCCTGAATGCTGAAAGTCTTGAGCGGGATGATGGGCAGCGAGTATTTCATTTCGCCATTGGCAAGGGTATAGCGTCCGGTAAGCCTCAGATTGTCAATACTGTTATATTGCATTCTGAGTTCGCCTCCACCTATCAGGTCTATGTAATTGGAGTGGTCGGCATTGAGGTCGCACTTTATCTGAGCTGCATTGTCAATACTCATCGACAAGTCCATCGTGAAGCCATTGATGGGCGGCCGTTTGACCGTCTGCACTGTAGAGTCATTGAAATTAGTGAATTCCACCAGTTCGTTGAGTCTGTTGTCCATTGCGAGGGGAGAATCGCGCAGCACATAGGTCATATTGGTTGATCCGAGCACATCGAGTTTGCCTCTCATGGTCAGGGCATCGAGCGGTCCGTTGATTCTGGAGAAGAAATTGACGTAAGCCTTTCCATAAGCTTCGGAATTGGGCATTTCCTTCGAATTGACCAAGAGGAAATCTCTTGCACTCATTCTCAAATCGAGGAACATGCGGTCCAGTTGCGAGAAATCGAGCGACCCGTTGATTGTAAGAGGATTCGAATTGGGAGCGTAGAACTTATAGTTTTCGAAATTGAGATGGTTTCCTACAATTTTCAGAGCCTGCTCCTCCATTCTCATCTCCACACCATAAGGAGAACTGAACACATAGGCGGAGTCGGGCGTAATGGTTCCGTTAATGGCCGGTTTGGAGAGCGGTCCTTTTATTGACATCTCGCCGGTGGCATATCCTTTGAATCCCAGCAGGTTGTCGGGAATAAAGCCGTTGACCAGCCCGAGCGGTGTTCTACTGAGTGTGAAGTCGGCATCGATTTTTCCTCCATTATCCGGATAGTACGAGCCTACGAGTGTGCCCACCTCTTCTTTTTCGAAAAAGAGGATACCGTCGATGTAATGGGAGCCGTCTTCGTTAGGCATGTAAACAAATTCGGTGCTCAGGTCGCCCATTTTATTGCCTTGATAAATGAGCCGGTCTACGCCTAAATCGCCCGACACCGACAGGTCATGCTGTGTTTGAATAAGGTGGAAATCGCCGTTGGCAATACCCTTTACATCAGGCAGATAAGGCAAAATTGACAATATCCGGTCAAGGTCGAAATTATCGACACTGACGGTCAGGTCTTGAAGCGCCTCGAGGTTGTCGTCGTTGGTATAGATATACAGTCGTGTTTTGTCTTCCGCCACCAGATTGAGGTTGGCCGAGAGCCGTTTGTCGTTGGCCATGAAGATGTAATTGTCGTCATTGGCCTTGAAGGGAATAAATCCGATGATGGGAGCCGTGTTGATGAGTTGCAGCCGGATGCCCTCCTGCTCCATAGCCGCCTTGAGTCCGAGGTCGAGTCCCAGTACATTGTTTTTGTCATACACTTTCGGATGCAGATAAGCGTTGCCACCTGAAATTCCCCCTTCGAGCAAGGCATTGAACACATACTGCGGATTGTCGGCATTGTTTCTTACCTGCCCGCTGTAGCGGATTCCCCTTTCATCGGTAAGGACATTAAGACGTACGGTATCGAGTTGATAGCCCTCTGCCACAAGCGAATCCACACTGAAGGAGCCGTTCAGTCCGTCGTGCGGCGATGAGGTAAGGTCAACGAGCACATTTTGGAAGGAGTAGCCCTTTTCTTCCAGGATATCGGCGAAGAAATTGTCTTTTCCTGTTTTCAGGTACAGATTCATGTTGGGCAATAAGTTTTTCATCTGCTGCTCATCGATTCTTTTCTCCTCTATTTGGGCAGACATTTCGTCAGTGAGTTTTTCCACCTGTTTCAGCAGTCGCTTGTAGCCACCTTGCCCGTTCATGTTGAGATGGAAGTCGCCGCAGTCGACATAGGCATAAGTGGTATCTGTTCTGGTGAGCACGTCCAGTTCAATCTCGTCGGGCTGATAGAGCGCATTATTATAAGTGAGCGACAAGTTACTGACCCTTCCCCTCACGCTATGGTTTTCTTTCAGGTCGGAATGGATATCGAGATTGCCTATGCCTGCTATGGTCAAAGGCGTTTCTGTCACTCTCAAAGAATAAAGGTCGGCATTGTTGATATTGAAGTCGAAGTCGCCGTCCAACTTTTTGCTGTCGAGCGCCGCATTGAAGGCCACATGTCCATCAAGCAGTGCATTGTGGCTTTCCACATCAGCACTGACGAGTCCGTTTTTCAGAGAGGCCTCCGCCCTTACCCCATTCAGTTGCCACTTGTCGTATTTGAAGTCGGCTATCAAGGCTTTTGCCTTCAGCGTAGTGTTCTTAGACAGGAAATCCGTGCCCTGTCCCTTTGCCTCGATATGCGCGGTGAGAGGTCCGGCAGGGATATTCTTGACGAAATGCCCCACGGCAAATTTGTCGGCGTCGATACGCGCGTTATAAGCCATACTCTTGCTGTCGAAGTCGATATTCGTCTTTATCTTCCCGTTGCCCTCAGCAATATTCAGGTTGGCGCCGTACTTCTTGCCCTGTGCTTTTATATCTCCTTCGAGCGCCATTCCCCGCGGTATACGTACATTCTGCTCAACGTCTGGTCCCAGCATGGAGGGCAGGAAATCGAGATTGCCCGTTTTCCCTTTCAAGCGGACGGCGGCATTCATTTTGTCCGGGTGGGCAAGGTTGTCGACATGTCCACTCGCATGCATGGTCAGTGTTGACGGCCAATCGACATGGAGTCCTTCAAAATCGGCATGGTTCAGATTACCTCTCAGTTTGCCCGACACCATCATGGGCTGTGCGGGCCATGACCTGCGTGTTTTTTCGGGCAGATTCCCCATAAAGCGCAGCATGTCTTGTTTTCCCAGTGTCGCATCGATATCGGTATACAGCACGCCCGGATTATTTTCATCAAAAGCATCCAAGTCCATCTGCACATCGGCCGTGAGGTGCGAGTCAGGCGTTTTCAGGTTTAGCTGATTGACCGCCAGCCTTGTTGAGTCGAGTGCCACATGGCCTGTAAGGTCTTCTATTTGGATACCGCTTTTTTCCTGTAGTGCGCAATGTCTTACCTTGACATCCAGATGCGGTTGCTGATAAGAAACGGAGTCGAGGCCGATATCAATGCCGCTGAAATGCAGGTGATTGGCATCAAGCCCATCGACCATTTTTTCAAAATTCTTGTTGTATTGGGCAGAATTGCCCTTCAAGTCCAGCTGTGCGACGGTATATTTCCCTTCACCCAGATTGAAGGCCCCATTACTGGCCGTAAGAAGATTGATTTCGGCAGCGACGGAGAGGGAGTCGCCGGGCATGTGCACAGCCACCTTGCTGTTACTGACACGCAATTTGTCGGCATATATTTTCCAGAAATTCTCTGTTTCCGTCGTATCTGGAGGAACAGAATCGCCCAGTGCCACATCGATGTCGGCATCATCCAGAAGCGCTTCGTCTACCCGGAGCGTCTGTTTATCCAAATCCACCCCATGGCATTGCAAGCTGAGGTTGCCCACCCTCCCCTTCACACGCGTATCGGGAATAAGTCCATCGGTATTGACGATGGCGTTTGACAATTGGAGAGCGTCAATTTCGACCTGCTTTTTCAGCAGCGGTTTGAATTGGACCTTAGCCACAAGTTTGTCTACCTTTGCGATAGTGTCGGTGAGTCCGGGTATACTGTCGTTGGCCTTAAGAGCCTGGAAATCATCAATCTGAAGGTCGAGAGGGAATTTTAGAGAGACATGTCCCACAGAGATATCCATATCCAATTGCCGCGATGCATAGTCGGCAACATGCCCCGCCACCCAGTTTTGTATGGGCGGCAAATACAGGAGCACCGTCAGAAGCAAAAAGAGAAGGGGCGGAATCAACAAGATGATTACAACCCATTTCACTATCTTTTTCATAGACGTAGATATGCGATGATAGATTCTTTACTATGCAAAGTAAACGATTTTTTTCTAATTATGCACAAAAGGCGTTCGAAAAAATCGCGTACTGTGCAATTATTTCGCATTTTTTGCTATTTCCCTCCACAATCTGTCATCGGGGAGGGGTGCCACGATATCTATCGGCACTTTACTGACCGGGTGAACAAATTCTATTCTCCTGGCGAGGAGCGAAATACTTCCGTCGGGATTTGACCTCGGGGCACCATATTTCAAATCGCCCTTGATGGGACATCCGATAGCAGCCAACTGGCATCTTATTTGGTGATGCCTTCCCGTGAGCAGGTTCACCTTGAGCAGATGATATCTATCAGACGAAGCGAGAAATTGATAGTTAAGCACAGCATGCTTACTATCAGCTACTTCTCTAATATGATGAAAGCTTTTGTTTAATTTTTCATTTCTTGTTATCCACCCTTCTATCGTCCCCTCATCGGCTTGAGGCCTTTGTATGGTGATGGCCCAATAAGTTTTGTGCACCTCCCCTTTTCGGAACATCTCGTTAAGCCTTGCCAAAGCCTTTGAAGTTCTGGCGAACACCACAAGTCCGGCAACCGGTCGGTCCAGGCGATGCACGACTCCCAGAAACACGTCGCCCGGTTTGGCATATTTCACTTTGATATATTGTTTTACCATATCCGCCAGGGTCAAATCGCCGGTTTTGTCGCCTTGTACGATTTCGCCACTGCTTTTATAGACCACAATAATGTGATTGTCTTCGTAGAGGATGCGCATAAGAATTTTTTATGAAAACGGGAGTGTGAGGTCACACTCCCGTGTAGAATTAGGAACAAAGATATTACATATTCATACCGCCGTCGACCTGTATGACCTGTCCGGTGACATACGACGACATATCGGAAGCCAGGAACACGCAGACATCGGCGATGTCCTCGGGCGTGCCGCCTCTTCTGAGCGGTATACGCTCCATCCATTCTTTACGCACCTGTTCGGGCAGAGCCTGTGTCATAGGTGTATCGATGAATCCCGGAGCGATAGCGTTGGCACGTATACCTTTTCTACCCATTTCCTGTCCGATACTCTTTGCCAAGGCGATTAATCCGGCCTTAGAAGCAGCATAATTGCACTGTGCGGCATTACCGTGCACGCCAACGACCGACGACATATTGATGATAGAGCCGCCTCTCTGCCGCATCATGATAGGCGTACAGGCATGAATGAAATTAAAGGCCGACTTCAAGTTAACATTGATTACAGCATCCCACTGTGCCTCGGTCATCTTCAGCATCAATCCGTCTTTGGTGATACCTGCATTATTGACCAGGATATCGACACGTCCGAAATCCTGCATAATCTGCTGCACCACATTCTCGGTCTCGGTGAAATTGGAAGCGTCGGATGCATAGCCTTTCGCTTTTACGCCGAAAGCGGCGATTTCTTTCTCCGTGTCAGCTCCTATTTGCTCAATCACGGGAGCGAGGTCAGTGAAAGCGATGTTGGCACCTTCTTTAGCGAATTTCAAGGCGATGGCCTTTCCGATACCACGAGTAGCACCAGTGATAATTGCTGTTTTTCCTGTTAGTAAACTCATAATGAAAAATTTATAATTAGGGTTTATGATAATTTTTTCCCAATGCGCCATACACCACTTTCGCCACCATGGGCCTGCTGGTAGCTTCGGTAAGTCCGTGTCCCAGACGTCCGTAGATATATGGCACTTCCAGTCCTTTTATGCAATAATGTGTAATATCGGCCACCAGGTCGACATCATCTATATCAAACTCGCCTTCTTCCTTCCCTTCAGCATAGACTTTTCTGAAGAGGGCGATTTCATCCTCATCAAACTTTTTCCTTACTTTTTCCACCATCCATATATTGCGGAAGAACTCAGCCCTCAGGTTACCGTTTCTCACTACCGTCTCTTTAATCATGTTGAGATGCATGTAGATGAGTTCCATAATCTTGTCGTGGGGCCTAATCTTCTTTGCCGCCAACTCCTCAAGGCTGTCGGACAATCTCTCCAATTCAGATTCTATCACCGAATAGTAAACCTCCTCCTTGTTTTTAAAATAAGTATACAAGGTTCGTCGTCCCTTTCCTGAAGCCACGGCGATATCGTTCATGGTGGTATTCTCTAAACCATTCTTTGCGAATAACTGTCTTGCGACATCAACCAGCAGTTGTCTTGTTTTAGAGATAGACATAATAAACACAATTAATTAATTGCACATATAGCTTACTATGTGCAAAAGTAGTGGTTTTATTTAAAACAGACAAATAATTATCCGAAAAAAGTAAGAAAAAGGAAAAAGTAGAGGAAAAACTGCAAAAAAGGCAGAGAATATTTGGTTTTAAGCAAAAAAAGCCGTACCTTTGCATCGCAAAAAAGAAAAACATCGCGGAGTGGAGCAGTTGGTAGCTCGCCAGGCTCATAACCTGGAGGTCGCACGTTCGAATCCTGCCTCCGCAACTATTAAAAACTCTCACACAAATGTGAGAGTTTTTTTTATTTCATGCAGTCCTCTCCTATCAGTGCGCACAAAAAAAACCGGCAACTACTCACGAGAGCCATTGCCGGAAGATAAAAATGTATTAGGGATATATATCAATTCATGTAACTCATCACTTTCTCATAATATCTCTGCGTTCTACGCACATTGTAGTTAATACCGCCTTGCCACATACGAATGGCGCGTTCTACGTTGTTCTGCGGATTATAGAACGACTGAATAAGCACAAACATCTCCTTCGACTTAGCAGCATTGAAGCGGTCGGCCAGAGAATAGCGTTTGGAGCTTTTGCGTCTTTTCAATATCTGATTACAATCTTTCACAAGGACAGGTGAAATCTGGAGGATACCACAGTAGATACCGCACCTTGCATTAGGATTACCTTTACTTTCAACCTGAATAATAGCATTCATTACAGGATTCCAATCAAAATCAGCATTCTGAGCCATCACTTTATTAGAAATGCCTAATAAAGCGACCAAAACAAATAATACAAATCTCTTTAATATACTCATCGTAACAAAATTTATGGAGTTGGTTGAGAAACCATTCTGCTGGAAAAGAGAAAAAGAGATCCAGCAAAACTCCTGTTATTTACTTTGAACAGACATCAACAAAAAATATCTATTCATTTATTTAACACGATGCAAAGGTAAGCATTTTATGTTAGAAACGGAACAAAAATGGGTGGTTTTTGAACATTTTTAAGATTTCGAAAGAATTTATATCACACTGATTATCAATTATTTAAAATTGTAAAATTAAAGGTTTACATTTGAAAATGTAAAACTAGTTCATCATACAGCCTGCCCTGGAATGAGCTCCTATATTAAAGCATCACTTTAACGAAACAGAACTTATTGGCGATGGTTCAAAGCATTTGCAAAAAGAGAAAAGCATGCTATTGACTGTGTTGAACCACGAAGCCGGCAATCTATCTGCTTTGGCACAAAAAAAGAGTCCTGCCGGAACGTGTGTTCCTGACAGGACTCTCGGGTCTTGAAAAAGCGGGCGGCCTCCTACTCTCCCACATTGCATTGCAGTACCATCGGCGCAGGCGGGCTTAACTTCTCTGTTCGGAATGGGAAGAGGTGGGACCCCGCCGCAATAACCACCCTTAAAA